>Ga0307513_10007066_pt1 | contig 14594 bp, 31 predicted proteins | sample 15_EM_MG_FD_202174 | JGI IMG/M metagenome (GOLD analysis project Ga0307513, IMG submission 202174) | Populus trichocarpa ectomycorrhiza microbial communities from riparian zone in the Pacific Northwest, United States - 15_EM | ecosystem: Host-associated > Plants > Roots > Unclassified | place... | reverse complement strand
TCTTCTTCTAGCTCATCTACTACGCAGATGTCTTCTGAGGAGTCATCCCATCGAACCCGAAATAGTACTCCGGGGTCGAGTACTTCCGAAACTCGACCGTGGGCAACGACTACCCCTTCGTCATCCCCGCGAAAGGTGACCCTGGATCCTCGGGTGATCATGCGGCAAGCATCGCCTTCAGTTCGGCCTTGATCTCCCGTGCCTTCGGTCCTCGCCAGTTCTGAGCATTGGCCAGGAAGTAGTTCACGATGTCCCTACCCCTGTCGGCTCCGTACTGGTCAGTGATCTTGTCGAGATGCCGCATGGCACCGACGTACGGGACGGCGCCGAAATACATCCGGTCGCCCCATTCCCGGGTGATCTCGTAGGCGATTTCACTTATCGGTCGTGCCATCAGTTTCTCCCGGAATTCGTCGGACACTCTCGTGTCCGTGCTCGTTTACGGATGACACCCACGGATAGGGTTGATAGCCACACCCTAGACCGGCAGTGCATATGAACGTCTGCCGAGGAAACGGCTCACATCGAGTCTTGACCGTGTGTCCGCACTCTAGCTTGACCCGTACCCGTGCCCTAGTCGGCTTGCGGTCCACCCTGTCCATCTACTTGCCGTTCTGTATTTGCGCCCAGTCGTTTTGCATCTTGGGGCAGCGTGCACACTTACGGAAGATGTGCACTTCCGATACGAATACACACATACCGTCCGTATGGGCTATCCACCGTCCGAAGGAGTGGAGTCCGAGTCGACAGAGAAAGGTCATAGGTTGACCTCCTTCTTATCCGCCTCCACAACGGCGGTAGGCCAGGTACTCCACGCGCCTGTCTTGTCCGAGGTGACGATGTACTTGCCGACGATCTCGGACGGGTCCGTAACCTTGTACCACCACAGGTCGAGTTTCTGGACAGTCGGGTGATTCTGGAATCCGATCACCTTGAACACGTTGCCCTGCCAGAAATCCTGTTGCTGAATGAACCCCTCGGCGTCCACGTAGAACGGATAGGGCAGACGACTTCCGACGACCTCTCCGTCATCCGAGATGTGATCGATGACGGGTGCCATTTGGATACGCGTGACTTGCTTTGCCATGGTCAGCTATCCCTGCATTGGTCGTAGCCACACCAGTGGCGAGTGTGAGCAAAATCGAAGGGGCATTCTTGAACCGTCGTACGCAGGCCCCACCTTTTGAGTTCAGAGAGGAGCTTGAGAGTAGCGATGGAATGTCCGACCCCGTCAAGGTCGGACATCACCGCTTCCCATTCCTGGGCGGAGGCGACCAACATGAAGTAGTCGCGCCCGTCTTCTGGGTCCTTCCCGATTGTGAGTGCTGACTCCATCAGACGGACCGACCCGGGAACGCGTTGCGACGGTAGACCTTGACCGGCTTGTCCTGTCCGTGGATGGTCAGAACCGCCTGCTTCTCCGTGATCTTGGCCTCGGTCACGGCACTCGCGGAGATACCCGCACGGTGGGCCGCATCGAGCGCCCAGAGGGGCGCAGAACCGAGAAACGTGGTGCCTTCGACCTGGGACATGGGGAACCTCTTTCGATCTTGTTACGCAGGCGTACAGGGCTTTGGATCTTAGAACGGGATCCCGCCCCGGCTATGCGACATGCCCTCTTGTTGTGTTTACGGGATTCGTTAGAATTCCTGCGAGGTTTGCACGCACTGCCGGGATAGCCGAGACGGGAAGTCAATCAGGAGGCGAGGTTGTAGATCAGCTCCAGCGCACTCGCGTCCGCCTTTTCCGTCTGCCCGTTGACGGCATTGAGCATGTTGCGCTCGGGACGGGACATGCCGCGTACGTTCTGCTCGTGGTGGCTGTAGGTGTTCAGCGCCTGAAGCGCACCGAATCCCGTACCACGCCACGGAGCGACACGGTCGTCATTCCTCCACAAGCGCCAGAGGGTGTCACGCTTTCCCTCAGCGAGAGTGATTGCGCGGGTTGTCTTGGCGTCACCCTGCTTGGGCATGGGCTGCACGAGATCAATCAGACTCTCGTACTGGTGATCACTGACCTTGAGCTTGCAGAGTTCCGCCACCTCCGCAGCGAAATCATCCTGCGCCGAATGGATGAAATGCAGTGCCTCGCGCACGTCGAGGATCCGGTCAAGGCTGTTCTTGGTCGACCTGATCTTGACCTGCTGACCCTTTTCTGAAAGGGCGACGGCCATCGTGTTGTCACAGACCGTTTCCTGAACGGTCCGCTTGTATGTGGTCGCAAGCGACCCGTTGAAGCTGGAAGCTGCCAGGAAGTTGGGGCGGAATTCCACACCCTCAGGGGTAACGAACGTCTCGGGCACGGTCACCTCGCACCACGCGACAGCGCCACCCTTCAACAGGCCTGCGCTTCCGATACCGAGGTCACCCGTAGACGTGTCCATCAGGGTCCCGATGTTGTGAACGAGCCACTCCTGATAGTCGTGCGGCTGGTACCCCTCCTTGAACGAACCCAGTTCCTTACCGGTGTCGTCCCGCAGAATGGCGTACTTGTCCGACCGGACACTCTCGCCGTTCCAGTCGTAGAAGGTGGGCACCTTGACCGGGTGCCAGTTGAACAGGCGGCGGACCACATCGTCCACCGGAATTGCTCCGGCGTAGTGATTGTTGTCGCCCTGCCTGTAGTGCCAGGCAGTACCGCGCTTGTCGGTGAAACCGATCAGCACGTTTTCGCTGAGCCACTGGTGTGTCTCCTGAGACATGATCTTGGACCTCTCTTTGATGTTGCAAGACCGTTCGGGAAGGTGGTGACAGACCCCAACGTTGCCGTTAGGGTCTCTCGTCGCCCGCCAGAGACGCTAGCACGGGTGATACGGGTACTTCTACCGGGGCCCACTAAGGATCTTGTTAGCGGGCCGCCTGGCCTTGATCACCTCGGGTCGGTGCAGTAACCGTGTTCGATCAGAGAGAGAGCAGTGCGCCCGTAGGTACCCTGCAACTCCCATACGGTGCCGGAATCGATCAGGTCCTGGAACAGATCAATGACCTGTTCCTCGGACAACGCCCCTTGCTCAAAGGCAATGAGCCGACCGACTGTGTCATTCACAATCAGGCCTCCCTCAGGAATCGCACGTTGTTGCCGAGAGCTTCGGACGATTGCAGCGCAGTGCGGATCTTGGACTGATGAGCCGACGTAGTACGGGTGTACTTGACCTCCGGGAAAATCCACTCACTGAACGTGCCCGTTGTCACGTGCCACGCAATCGGAGTGTAGTACGAATACACGACGTAATCGATCTTGTCGAAATCCGCACGCCAGAGGTTTGCCGCAGCACCTGATCGTGTTGCGAGCCACCCGGAGCTAGTATCTAGCGGTGTCAGAACACCTTTGAGTTTGCCGTACGTCTGAAACGGCTGGAAGAAATCAAGAAGGGTCGCGAACTTCCCCCAATCACTCCTAGCCCCTAGCCGAGCCACCCGGGGACGATTAATTACAACCGGCGGATTACGGTTCTCCCGACACCCCCGACAGTCACACTGCTGAGTGACACTGTTCCATTGGATACCGAAACGGTGGTCCAAGTTAGGCGGTAGCCATGGCTCAGGGTCGGCAGACGACTCAGGTTCCGGAGTGTTCCCCAGAAGCGAGTACGGGTTTTCACCTAGCGCACTTGCAGTCATACGCAGGTATTCCGGCGATTCGAGATACGCAATCGCGGCGTCGATATCGGTTTCGGTTGTGTTCGTCACCGGCTGTCTCCCTTGGCAGGGGCGGAAACCGAGTGCGACGGACGCGGTGAGTCGGGAGTCTTACTCTCCTTACTGTCCGGCCAAATGGCCAGGATGAGGAACACGACTCCGATGATCAGAATCCATCCGACCGGTCCGATACTGCTGTGAGTCGCCTCATACTCTTCACGTCCCATGGTCACCTGTGCACCATCGGGAAGCTTTACCCACTTTGCCATGACGTTTACTCCCCTACTGCCAGAAGATCGGTGAGGAATGCGTCTAGCGCACTCTCGATGTTTTCTTCGGCCATTGGTACGATCTCGTACGTTTCACCGAGGAAATGGATTACTTCTATTGCCTCAACCTTGACGGCCGCCATTCCCTCCACAGACACCAGAAAGAAGGTGAACACGTCACCATCCCGCAGTACCTGAAGATCTCCGATACCCTTGACTCCCGGAGACTCCATAGCATCTTCTATCAGGCTACGGGCGAACATCCATACGTTGTCTTCTATCCGACCCTTCTGAGTCAGAACAGGGAAGATGAACTGTACGGCGAAAGGATCTTCGCTGTTGTAGTGCAAATATGCCCGACCAGTCGTGTCACTTTCTCCGGGCGTGATCACACGCACTCCGACTTCCTGCTTATGAATCATGAGGTGCTCTCCCATCCGTTGATTGAAAGGACGTGCAAGTTGAAACCGCTCCCCTGTCTACGCGGTGTGAGCAGTAGCACCAGGGGAGCGGAGAATATGGGTTTGTGATCATGGTGCTGGGACCCTGCACAGACCTGAGTCTGTGCGGGATCCTTTAGCCAAGATCCGCCTTGAGATCCTTGTTCCATCGGTCGTTGATCCGAATAGCGAAGTAAAGACGTAGCGCGTCAAGGTCGTTGGCGCGTGTTCTACGTTTGATCGTCGTCCGCCACGCTTTCTGCGTACTTGTCTGACCAGTAGCCACGGTCCGTCTCTCCCTCCGTATTCGTCCGGTGGTCGGGACACGGCGCGATGCAGCCGCACTCCGCATAGGGCGTGCGAGGTTCTGAGTGCTCCTCACACGCGCTACCGTCACAATCGTGTCCCCCACGTCCATCACAGTGCCACGTGGCCTTAGGGTCGCACTGAGAGCCGATCCCCATAAACTGGAAGTCGTGGCACGGCTTGCACAAGTGTTGCGGATCGTCCGTGTGTACCGGTTGGCCACAACAAGGGCAGTCATGCATTCTTGTATGTCACTTCCAGGAGAAAGGCAGCGCGGGCAACCTGTTGGGGTGTCACGTCCGGCATGTCTTTGAAGTCGATTGAGCTTACGGCTATCAGATCTTCCGGATTCGACGGGTCCTCCGGGTTGGTCCACAGGGTGTAGATCCACACCGTAGGTTCAGAATCCTTGACACCCATGTAACAGGTGACCGTGGTACCGGGAATCTTTTCCACGTAGTTGGTGATGCCGGGAAAGCTCTGCACTTTTTCCGTGACCTCCCTGCATGCCGAGCAACGGTCACCCTGTACGCACTTGTCATCCACGGTCATCACCCTTCCGAGGGTGTGCAGCGTTCCAGTTGATCTTGAATCGCTCCGCCTCAAGATCCGACATGATCCGGTTGTACTTGCGCTCAGCCTCAAGAAACTTGACGAGACAGAAGGCACCCCCGACGATCATGAGTGCGATAATGATCCACATGGTATTACCTTCCCGTGACTGTTTCGCGGGAGTAACTCTTGTGGCCGTCAATCCAGTGTGTGAAGACGCCGAACTTGAACGCCTTACCATTGATCACCCGGTAGTGGTAGAACGCGTGCCCGTACTGATAGGTGATCTTGCCTGTGTGCCCGAACCTCTTGCTGATGACCATGGGGTTACCTCATTGTCCTCTCAGTGCTTGTTGCCACGGGTACCGATACCGCGTAGAGACTCGACCTGCGCAACCCACGTGATCGCTTGCAGTTCGCTCGGGGTCATGCCAAGCATCTTGGCAGCGTCCCGGTAGCACTGCGCAAGAGCCGCGTAACGGCCCTTTGCGGAGAGTCCACGCTCGGCGTCGCCATATGCCTTACCCACGGCTACGTCATGCGCGTGACGGTCCACACAGACAGGCTCAGGGTCGCTCGGATCCAGGATGCACCGATAGAAGTTACCGGTCTTGGCACCCATGGGCAGTACGTCGGTAGGGTCGGCACCGTTCAAGATCCGCGTGGCTTTGGTCAGTGCGTCGCGTACGTGGCCGGTTGCCTTGCCGGAACCGAGAGCGCGCGTAGCGATCTTGGTATTTTCCGACCATGACTTGTTGGCACTGAGAGCCGCGATCACTCCGGCACCCTTGCGCGTGTCTCCGTCGGCAAGCAGGGTTGCGAGATCATGAGCGACCGGATACCACTGCCTACCCTTAAGCTTCTGTGCTTCGGTCGCGTTGACGTACGCATTGATGATGTTGTGTGCGTATCGGCGACGGGTGGTTGCGGACGGGTTGGCAGGGATCATGATCAAGGCCACCTTTCTGATCTTGGTACGGCTAACGATAGTTCCGAGACGTACTCCACTGGATATCGGAGTCATGGGTCACGGGTACGTGAGTGAAACCCAGGTCAAAGGCTGCAAGCACGCGATGGTGACCGTTACCCAGTTCCTCACCCACATTGTCTGCCCAAATACGCTCATGGGGTGGATACACAAAGACAGGGTTGTAGAATCCGTTCTCTTTGATGTCTTCCATCAGCCATTCGTACTGATAGTCGTTGCGCTTGTGCGCACGGTTTGTCTCTAGGGTCAACCCTGCCTCATCGAAATCTACGGACGGGATAGACATGAGGTAGGTAACCTCGTACCACTCAAACGGCACGTCGATATGAGACACGTCCGGAAGTACACGCGTCTCAGTCTGGTTAAGCATGATCTCCCCGATCATGAGTGAGTGGCTGTCTGACGAGATCCTTTGAGCACTAGGCGGGAACGCTCACCCATGGGGGTGAACGCTCCCGTACGGCGCACACAGGGTCACTTGACGGCAGGTTTGGGGGTAGCGCACCACTTGCAGTGTGGTTGCGTGTCCTCGGGCCACGGACGGACAATCCATTCGTGACTGAAGTTGAGCGGACAGTAATCCTCGGGGGTGATCACAAGCCACCCGTCAATGATCTCTGCCATTACCGGAGGGTGCGTGCGTAGAGACCGGACAGCACACGCAGGTCGTTCGACCGGAGGTAGTAAGCCTGATCGGCTGTGACCGCTCCCTTACGTGCGGCGAACCTGCGCCAACCGAGCACGTACTCAGGTACCGTCCCGCTCGTGTTCTTTTCGTAATACGTGGGGGACGAGTGACCGCCGTACTTCGACTCATCCGAGAGCTTGTCAAGCGTGACCGGCATGATTGCCTGCCTTTCAGTACGGGAGTGGCTTACCGGAGGGAGTGCGGGTGTCAATGTCCTGGGGTGCCGGACGTTTGACTGTCTGCTTACGAATCTGGATACGGACAGATGCCATGTCAGGTCCCACTGTTGAGGAAGTCGTGAACGACATTCCGCAGGATCGGCCACACACAAAAGAGCCAACCGACGATGAGAACGATCAGGATTATGTCTGAGGGGTTCACGGTGTGATCCTTCCCCGTATTCAGGATGCGATGGGAGCGGAGATACGTTCGACCGGCACGGTAAACAGCGTGTCGGAGTTGCAGGGACGTACGACGATGTGCTGAAGATCAATTACCTCTTCGATCATGCACTCTTCAGCCGCAAGCGGGTTGTGTTCTTCCGCATGCGGGTGCAGATAGACGTACTGCCCGTAGCTGTACGTCGACTCAGTCACGGCGACAGGCTCCGTGAGTGTGCCCATGACGTGAGTCACGGATGCGTGTGTGATCTTGGTGTAGTCCATTCTTGCTCTCCCAATCTTCTGAGTGAGGCTGTAACGAGATCCTTTAGAGAGGCTGAGAGAACGTCCCGACCCGTAGGTGTACGGGCCGTAGACGCTCTCCTAGTCCATCTAACGGTTGTCGTTGAAGGGGTGCCGATGCATGTACAGCGCGAAAGCGACCGCGAACGCGAGTAGGAAGACGATCCCCATCAGTGTCCACCCCCACCCAGCATGCCGAGGGTGATCACGGACGTGATGTCATCGGCAAGGTGGAAATTCTCGAACACTGCGAGCGGGATGACCGCGAACAGTCCCGCCAACAGGTAGTCATCTACCTTGCCGACCACGTGTCGGCAGGTGTTGAACGCGTGACGTCCTCGGGTGATCTCCTCTTCCAGCTTGCAGCCGAAGCGCTCCGGGGCAAGGTGGAAGTGTGCGCGGAAGTGGCACCCACGACCGGGGGCGGTTCGGGTGACGTGCACACGGGGCGTACCGTCGGTGTGGCAGTAGACACGCTCGAACCGGTAGGCACGTCCCGTGTTGGGGCCCGAGACGATGTGGAGAACGCTACCGGCCGATACAATCTCGCCGGTCGTAAGGCTGATGAGCTGCATGGTGCTCTCCCTTGTGGAGTGAGGATCTTGCAGGTTGGGTGATCTTACGTCTCAACCTAGGGATGCTTGCGCATCCCTAGGCTCAGGCAGTGATCAGCCTCGCGGAACCTTGTTGGTCGGAACGGACGCTACGGGCCTCTCGGAGAGTTCGAACGAGTGCCCGGACCATATGTGCGGGTACAGGTCGAAGTCACGTCCCACACGGGCTACAGCGGCTCGACGGGACGTTCCCCACGTGAAGGAGTGGGCCGCTACACGCCCCGAGGGACCGTAGATCTTGAGGTTGAACCTGTACGTCTTTTCCAGAGTGACAGCCATAGTCAGATTCCCTCGTTGATCTCTTCCGACGCGAACTCAGCCGCGAGACGTGCTACGGACGCGTGAGTCTTGGGTGAAGTCGTGTGCAACGTCTCGTTGTCGTAGACCCATATGGGCCCGTTGGCGACAGACACGGTCCAGTTCCCCTCGTACGCCTTGCCGAGAGTGCCTCCCCCATCCTTGTCAACGCAGATGTTCAGTCCGTCGATTGTGGTTGTGTACTCCGGCTCAGGACCCATGGCATGACCTTTCGTGATCATGGACAGTTTGGCGTGTAGCTAGATCGTTAGAGAGATTGGAGGGAACCCCCAGGGACCGTGTGAACGGCCCTAGACGCTCCCCTCAGTCGCTCTTACGGGTGGTTGATACGGAACGGGCCGGTTGTCGCTCCGGGTGCGTACATGATCCGGCCGTACTTGTTGATCCAGTGGATCACTACGGCTGTTCCGTCACCCCCGAAACCCTTGGAACGGTGTGGGTGCCAGCACGTGTAGCACAGAACCGTTTCGGTCTCTCCGATCTTGACGAGTTGTCCGGCAGGCTCCGGGCAACGGTCGCAGTGTGCGTACTCCGGCCCCTGGTACTTGGGCATGTTGACTCCCTAGCGGTACTGCGCGGACCGACGGATGGCTTCCGCATCGTCCGGACGGGCAAGGTTGGGGTACTCCTGATCGGTCGGCAGACTGACCAGGTACTTGCGCGGGAAAGCCTCGGCACCGTTGAGCCCGTCGGGAAACCGAAGTTCGTCCAGAGCTTCCCGGACACGTCCCAGGGGCTCACCAGTCACGGTGGCCCGTCCGCCGATCTGTGCGTACAACAGGTCGACCAAGTATCCGGCAGCTTCCTTGTCAAGGTTCAGGGTGATCATTTCGTCGTTGGACATGGTGTGACTCCTCTGATCATGGACAGATTGGCTTGTGGGTAGATCCTTTGCGAAGTTGGAGGGAACGCCCACCCTTACGGGTAGTCGCTCCCCTCAGCCGCACACAGGGGGTCAAACGGAGTAAGCATCCCGCAACCGCAGAGACGTAGACAACGTCTTCAGATCGTTGTTCGTGAGACCCTCGTACAGACTGTTGCCGGTACGGGTCCCGTAGGTGTCCTGAAGAGACAGCCACAGAGTCACGGTGCTCTGCCACTGGCGCGTGAAGTAGGGGGCCTGCGGGGCGGAAACCTTGTCGAGACTGAGCATGGCATGACCTTTCTTGGATCATGGTAGGTGCCTGATCTGACGTCTCAACCTAGGGGCGTTCGCACGCCCCTAGGCTCAGACAGTGATCAGTCGGACGGAGGGATGATCAACTGTACGTCGTGCACAGGGAACATGCAGACCAGATGGAACGGCTTACCGTCCCGCTCGACGTCACGGAGAATGAGGAACAGACCCTCTACCTTGAGAGTCGTAGCGATCAGCACCCCCCACCGGCCGGTATGGATTTGATAGCGGTTCATGCGTTGTACCCCTCGTATTCGTGCGTCACCCGAACCTCGGACTTGCGTGCAACATCCCAGTACGCGATTTCGCTGCGCAGGTCGGACAGACGACGTGCGTACGCCTCGGAAGGGGTCCAGTCGACCGCGTCCACGTACAGGGCGAGAGTCTGCGAGTCTTCCCAGAAACCGACGTAGTCGGCTCCGCAGGTCTCGACGAAATCGATCATCTGCTCACGCGTCGGGTTGATCAGGGACGGGACGACACCCCCGACGAAATAGCCGTTGGACGGGACTTCCTGTCCGTCGACGTTGTACGTACCGCCCGTGGTGCCCTCGGCGATCTTGGCAAGCATGCTGTCAACGATGTTGATCGGGAGGGAGAGAGTTGCGGACATTTGCTTACCCCTTAGGAGTGAGGAATGTGAGCCGGTCGGGTTGCCGTTTCAGGTCTACCCAGGATTGGTTACCGTCCCGTGTTGCGAGACATGGGCGTTTGCTGTGTCAGACCCTGTAGTGCAGGAAGCCGGACGGTAGCTGTACTAGCGTGAAACTGATCAACCGTATGAGGGTTGGTCTGAGCTATCTACCGTCCGGCAGTGGCAACGGGGAGAGTCGAACTCCCTTAGCGTCTCTCGACAACCACAACCGATGGTTATTTGAGCTTCGCTGCCATAAGCGGGATTTCCTTTGTACGACCGTGAGTGTCTCTCTCACGGTGCAAGTCAATACGGGCCGTTAAACCCTAGGTAGTTCCCGCTGTACTAGATCACTTTCGACTCCCTGGCGAGAGGTGCCCTTATCGGGTTGCTCACATCACACCTTGAGTAGGTTTGAAGAGTGATCAAACTTTCGTGTAAGTCCCCTTCCCCGTTGCCACCTTGGGAGTGACAGGTACGTGAGGGACTCTCACTAGCGACTTTTGTTGATTGCCGTTTTGCTCGGCTACCCGGTGTCGCTCGCTTCCGGTTCCCTTTGCAATGCTGCTGTCTGGACCTAGAGGTAGCCCCGCCCGGTTTGTGATCACGGGCCGTTCTGCGTAGGAGGGAGGCTGAGCCTCTAGAACCTCGCTACCTCCGTGTGGACCGGTTCGCGAATCGCGAGGGGCCGAATCCCGGAGAGTGATCACGGACCCTTGCGGGTCTTGCGACGTTCCCGGCTTTTTCCTGATCTTGCGGAGCCGGGGGGCCGATCACTGCGTTTTGTTGTGTCACCAGACTGCGCTTTTAGTGGGGAGACGTCAAGCGCTGAAAGGCATTTCTTTTAAAACTCGTCTCACTAAATCACGTTTCCGCAGGTCAGAGGCATGATCAACTTCTAAAGAATCTTGGTAGATCTGCCTGATGATCTCCCCGGGCCTCCCCTGCCCTGGTTCAGGAAGAGGAACCGGGCGCCCGTACGTCATGCATGCGTCGTGGGTGTGCGCGACGCAAGCGCAACGCGTGCAAGATCAAAAGAAATTTGTCAAGAGGGGTTATCGAACTGTTACTATACCTGTGTAGATCAACAGGGTTCTGACCTGCGGTTATGCCGCGTCCACGACTTTCAGAGGTGGGCCGGTACGGTTGGACGTCCGGGGTCCTGGGAGGCTCTCAGACAGGCTGTGAGCAAGATCACTACATACTGTCAAGTAGACTGGTGAGTAACACACCGAGAGTTACGAAGATCTCGTTTGACATCTGAAAAGAAGTGTGGTTGTCAAGAGCTGTGCTTCAAGATCTTTTGAGGTTGATTCGCCCTGAGCAAACGCTTAGTTCGATCATTTAAAGGTTAAGGCTGAAAGCTTTAATTCATGCACGTACAGTTAAAGTCGGCTGGAAGTGTTGCAGACGCTGGGTTGTGCATGGGCGTTACATGTAAATTTGCCTGGGAATGATCTTGGTACAAAATGCAATACAAAGCCCTCATGATCCAAGTGATCATGAGGGCTCGTGTTGATCTTGCTTACTCGCTCGGCTCCGCAGCGATCATGCGAATGATCGTCCCGTACGGAAACCACTGATAGTCGCGAGTAGGTGTGGCGAACACTTCGATGCCGTACGTCTCGCGCTTACGGATCACTGCGCCCCGGATCACTGAGACATGGTCTGCGTTGCGGTAGTACAGGTCTACTGCGTCGTTGACACCGAACACGATTGCTCCCTGGGTTGTGAGATGTGCCTTTGTCGGCCCTGAGTGGGCCGCTGAGCGTTTTGGATCATGACTTGAGTGGTCGGCTACCCCTGTAGCTATTGGATCTAGCTACAGGGGCGTACAGAGACTTGGATCACTCGGGCAGTGAGTTGTAACCCGGATCACTGATCAGTGAACGTCGGGGAAGATCAAACATCAGAGATAGCGTTATGATCATCCGTTGGTCCACCTGCTTACGTCCACTCATGACACGTGCCCATGTGCCACGTGGACAGAGATAACCCATGGCATTCAGCCGCTGGTCTATCTCCTGTGACGTCAAGTCCCTTTGATGTGCGTACTCACCTAGGCGCATACGCAACGCGTACAGGTTGGCACTCACTCCTTCCACGCACCTAGCTTGATACCGAGCACATCGCATGCCGCATCGATCAGGTCGAACGGCACGTTACGGGTAATGCCTTGTTCGGCCGTCCTGTACTGAGCGGCTGTAACCGGTACCCCACGTTTGGTCAGTCCCTCCGCAACTACCTCATAGGTCAGTTCCTGGATTGTCCGGGCGTGCATGAGCGCGTACATCGCATTGGCTGTTGCTTCTGTCTGTACGGATCCGATCACACGCTTTTTGTCGAGTGCCCGTTCGCAGTGCTGGAGAATGTACTCACGCACATGCAGGATCGCTTGTGTACGTGGTGCACCCTCTAGGACCCGGTATTCGTCAAGGTCGATTTCGTACCCGCTCGCATTGAGGGCACGGACGAAACGGGGCAGTGAGATGTTACGGGTACGGCGTACGGTACGGACGGCCCTGATCTGATCGGCCGCCCATTCGGTGTCTATCTCTTCTGGGTCCTGCGGCATGTCTGCCGGGACCCGGTATTCAGTGCTCATGAGGACTCAGGTTACCGGTAGGTAGGGTGGGCAGTCAAACATACGTGGTGCGGCGGGTTGTTTGACAGGGGGGACTGATACGCGTGCGGGTAACAGAAAGAGGGTCTAAAACCTGTGAAATCTGCCTGGTTTGGCGCGGGAAGGATGCTGGTCAAGTGTCTTCCCGCACTCCCGCACTTTTTACGCACCCCTTCCCGCCTGCTTCTTTTCCGTTCCCGCGCTGTTTTAAGGGATATTTAGGTTATAGGGAGTTGTAGTCTCTGTTAAACAACAGCCCCCATGTAGTTCAGTAGCACCTACTCAACAGCTACCGGAAAAAGCGCGGGAAGGAGAAGAAAGTGAGTTTTCCCATGCGGGAGTATGTGCGGGATGAGTGCGGGAACGATTTTGATGCGCGTATAGCTAACAAACCGCGATCTTCCCGCACTTGTGTTGTGTACATGACTGCTGATCGCTGCGAGAGAGGACCGGAGTATCATGATCATCTGTTACCACCTAGGAGGTTTCCAGCATGGACAACGACACTCAGCGTCAGGCGAAAATCAACAGGGCATATGAACTGCGCTTATCCGGGAATTCATATCGAGCCATCGGACAGGCTCTCGATGTGTCGCACGTTACCGCTCGCAAGTGGGTGACTGACTATCTTGACAGCGTCACGCTGCCATTGGTGGACGAGATCCGTAAGCAGGAAGTCGACAGGTTACTTCGGTACCTGGAAAGGCTCGATGTACGCATTGACGACGGGGATGACAAGGCTATTGCTCTCGCCATCAAGATCTCGGAACGACTGTGCAAGATGTTAGGTGCTGACATGCCAACGGTCACAGTCAATGAGTCGCTTGTCGTGACTGAGATGGACATGGACATTCGCAGGCTGATCGATGCTCAGCGCGGGTTGAATGATGATGCCAAGAGGATTGCTGCACAGAAGGGGATTGACGATGAATGAGCATGCCCTGAACACACTGGTATTCGATGATGGATCGCACGGCTACAGGTATTCGGACGAACAGGTGATGGATCACTGTGCCGATTCATGGGAGTACGCGAATGCACCGGTCACGGACAACATCGAATGGACGGTTGAGGATGATCCTGCCGACATGACCGATGACGTGTCGGTGTCACCTGCGCTCTTGGGTGCGCTGTGGAGCAAGGCTAGGGCGTACGACAAACTGTTAGCTCTGTGCGTCCACGTGCCACGCTGTGAGTGCGAGTAGAGGCTAGTCGGTACCTGTAGGCAGGGTGCACAAAGGATCTACTCAGAGCGGCTGTTCTGCCGTTTCGTGTACCACTGTTTGTGTGCGTTGAGGACATGAGAAAGCCCCTACCCGTTGATCTTGGGCAGGGGCTCTCTGCTGTGTGCTTACCGGCGCTCTGCGATCACGATCAGGTCGTTCGCGTAGTTGAGGACCAACTGTCGGCACTGGATCTTGAGGTCACGGCGCGACTCGGAGGACCTGACTGCCAGCTTGACGAGAGTCTTGCCCGACTGGACGTGAGCTGTGTCCGTCTTGTTGATCTTGACGCTGTAGGAGGGGATGTGCTGCATCGCCTTGCAGTTGGACGGGAGGGACTGAACCCTGCCATGCGCGGCAGAGGGAGCACTGTTTCCCACCAAAACGGCGGTCACGATGCTGAGGGTGATCACGATGGCTGAGATCAGGGTGCGGAGGTTC
>Ga0307513_10007065_pt1 | contig 14595 bp, 13 predicted proteins | sample 15_EM_MG_FD_202174 | JGI IMG/M metagenome (GOLD analysis project Ga0307513, IMG submission 202174) | Populus trichocarpa ectomycorrhiza microbial communities from riparian zone in the Pacific Northwest, United States - 15_EM | ecosystem: Host-associated > Plants > Roots > Unclassified | place... | reverse complement strand
AAGTCAAGCGTCCTGGACAGCTGACTTACTTCTCGAAGTCCGGTTGGCTATCCTGACGGGCGAACCAACAGGTGAGACCCGTGCGGAGAGGAGAACGCGTGCCCCGCATGGCGGCGAGCGACCGGAGAGCGGAGCTCCTGGAGGCGGCGATCCGGGTGATGGCGCGCGACGGCGTCGCCAAGGCGACCACCCGCGCGGTGGTCACCGAGGCGGGTATGACCCTCGGAGCCTTCCACTACTGCTTCGAGTCCAGGGCCCAGTTGCTCGAACTCGTCACGGAGACCCTCACCGAGCGGTACGTCGCCGAGGTCCGCGGCCTGTTCGCCCCGCACAAGGACATCCGCGACAGCGTCCTCGACAGCCTGCACGCGTTCTGGAAGGGCTTCGAGGCCAACCCCGGCGAGCACCAGATCAGTTACGAGCTGACGCAGTACGCGCTGCGCAACTCCGGCTTCGAGGACGTCGCCGGGAAGCAGTACGAGATCTTCCTGCGTGCCTTCGCCTCCCTGCTCGAACTGGCCGCCGACAACGCGGGGATCGAGTGGACGGAGCCCGTGCCGGTGCTCGCGCGGTACGTCCTGTCGGTGATCGACGGCCTCAACATGATCTGGCTCGTCGACCGCAACACCGACGACAGCCGGGCCGCGCTGGAGATGCTCGCCGATCACCTCCTCCTGCACGCCCGGCCACGAGCCGCCTGAGCGTGCACTGTCCGACCTGAGGGAAAGGGCGCCCGCATGGCGTTCGCCGACTACCAGAACGAGATCTATCTGAACGGGCTGGGCGGTGTTCTGCCCACGTTCCCCATGGAGTTCGCCGAGCTGGAGGAGCGGGCCCGGGCCGCGCTCCCGCCCTCCGTCTGGTCCTACGTCGCCGGGGGCGCCGGCGACGAGCGCACCCAGCGGGCCAACGTCGAGGCATTCGCCCGCTGGGGTCTGATCCCGCGCATGCTCGTCGGCGCAGCCCAACGGGACCTGACCGTCGAGCTGTTCGGGACGACACTCCCGTCGCCGGTGTTCCTCGCCCCGATCGGTGTCATCGGCCTGTGCGCCCAGGACGGACACGGCGACCTGGCCACGGCCCGCGCCGCCGCCCGTACCGGAGTGCCGATGGTCGCCTCGACGCTCTCCGTCGACCCGCTGGAGGACGTGGCCGCCGAACTCGGCGACACCCCCGGCTTCTTCCAGCTCTACACCCCGACCGACCGGAGCATCGCCGAGAGCCTCGTCCAGCGTGCCGAGCGGGCCGGGTACCGGGGCATCGTCGTCACCCTCGACACCTGGATCACCGGCTGGCGCCCCAGGGACCTCGCGACGGCCAACTTCCCCCAGCTGCGCGGCCACTGCCTCGCCAACTACACGAGCGACCCGGCGTTCCGGGTCGCGCTCGGCCGACCGCCCGAGGAGGATCCGCAGGCCGCGATCCTCCACTGGACCCAGATCTTCGGCAACCCGCTCACCTGGGACGACCTGGACTGGCTGCGCTCGCTGACCGACCTCCCCCTGGTCCTCAAGGGCATCTGCCACCCCGAGGACGCGCGCCGCGCCCGCGACGCGGGAGTCGACGCCCTCTACTGCTCCACCCATGGCGGCCGACAGGCCAACGGCGGCCTCCCCGCCCTGGCCGCCCTGCCCGGCGTCGTCGAGGCGGCGGGCGAACTGCCGGTCCTCTTCGACTCCGGCGTCCGTGGCGGCGCCGACATCGTCAAGGCCCTCGCCCTGGGCGCGACAGCGGTCGGCATCGGCCGCCCGTACGCCTACGGCTGCGCGCTCGGCGGCACGGACGGCATCGTCCACGTCCTGCGGGCCCTGCTCGCCGAGGCGGACCTGATCATGGCTGTGGACGGCTATCCGTCCCTCAAGGACCTGGTGCCCGAGGCACTCCAGGCCGTCTGACCGCCTGAGCATCTGGCCGTCCGGCCCTCTGAACGTCCGGCGCTCTGAACGTCCGGCCGTCCGGTCACCCCGTTCAACCGATCGGTTGAACGGAGATTCAATCTGCCGCCGTCCACCTCACTCCGTACAGCCGACGCGAAGCCCCTCTCGCTCGCGTGAGGATCGAACCCAAGAGCCTTCCAGCAGAACCCCCCATCAGAGAGGCCCGCAGAGTGTCCAGCTTCCTCAGCAGACGACGTGTACTCGCCACCGGAGCCGGAGCGGCCCTCGGCGTCGGCGCGCTCGGTGCCACCGGGACCCCCGCCGCCGCGGCCTCGCCCGCCGCGTCCCGCTCGGCCACGGGCGCCGAGGAGACCCGGACGCTCGACGAGCTGTACCAGGCCGCGCTCGCCGAGGGCGGCAAGCTCGTCATCTACGCGGGCGGCGACATCGACGGCCAGGGCAACGGAATCCGGGCCGGCTTCGCCGCCCGCTTCCCGGAGATCGACCTCAAGGTCGTCGTGGACTACAGCAAGTACCACGACGTCCGCGTCGACAACCAGTTCGCGACCGACACCCTCGTCCCGGACGTCGTCCAGCTCCAGACCCTCCAGGACTTCACCCGCTGGAACGAGCAGGGCCGCCTGCTGCACTACAAGCCGGCGGGCTTCTCCAAGGTGTACGACGGCCTCAAGGACCGGCACGGCGCCTGGACCGCCATCGCGGTGATCGGCTTCAGCTACTCGTACAACGTCGCCGCGGTCGGCGCCGACGTCCCGAAGTCCCCGCTCGACCTGATCGACCCGAAGTGGAAGGGGCAGATCGCGTCGTCCTACCCGCACGACGACGACGCCGTCCTCTACCTCTTCAAGCTGTACGTCGACCACTACGGCTGGGACTGGGCCGCCAGGTTCGCCGCCCAGGACGTCCGGTTCGCCCGAGGCAGCCACACGCCCGGACTGGCCGTCTCCGGCGGGCAGAAGGCGCTCGGCGTCGGAGGTTCGGGCTCGCTCGTGGCGCCGTCCACGGCGGTGTCGCGGTGGGCCGTCGCCGAGGGGCACCCGTTCATGTCCTGGGGCCAGCGGGCCGCGATCCTCAAGCAGGGCCGGAACATCGCGGCGGCGAAGCTGTACCTCAACTGGCAGCTGTCCGTCGCCCAGCAGCAGGGCGCGTTCAACGGTTGGTCGGTGCGGACGGATGTCACTCCCGCGGGTGGGTTGAAGCCGATCTGGACGTACCCGAACGCGAATCTCGACGGGTTCCCCCGCTTCATGGCCGACCGGGCGGGGATCGAGCGGTGGAAGCAGACGTTCGCGTTGTACTTCGGTGAGGTGAAGGGCGATCCGACGCCCGGTTGGCTGGGGCTGCACCCCGGGGCGTAGGCGGTTCTTCGGCCGCGGGCCCGTGGGGGCTGGTCGCGCAGTTCCCCGCGCCCCCAAAAGCGGTGCGCACCCGCGATCAGCAGCCTCGCCCGGCTCCTCACACGGGGCCTACAGGAGATCGATAGGATCGGGGTTCTGTTCGAATTGGAACCGTCCGGTCAAGGGGATCTGCCGTGCTCGAGGGTGTTCGTGGGAGTCGGCCCACGTTGGAGCATGTGTCGCATCTGGCGTTCTTCGTCATCGTCGCGTCCGCGCTTCTGGAGCTCGCCCGGCTGAACAGCTCGCTGTGCTGGTACATCGCGACCGCCAGCGGGCTGCTCGCGCTCACCTACGCGGGCGGACTCCTCCTGTGGGAGCGGCTCGGGGCGGTCGGACGGGCCGCCTGGATTCCGCTGCTGCTCCTGCTGTGGGGGGCGCTCCTCTTTCTCGTCCCGGACGTGCTGACCTCCGCCTATGTGTGGTGTGCCCTGCCGCTGGCCTGTGCGGCGCAGCGGGTGCTCGGACGCCGGTTCGCGATGGTCGCGCTCGCCGTGATCACCCTCGTCCTCGTCACGGCACTGGTCGAGGCCAGCGGCAGGTTCGTCCTGGACATCGTGTTGGTGCCCGTGGCGGCCGTCTGGGGCACCGTCGCCCTCTACCGTGCCCAGCAGCGGGACGCCGAGGTGCGTCGGCGTCTCGTCGAGGAACTGCGCGGCACGCGTGATCTCGTCGCCCGGCAGCAGCGCCGCGCGGGTGTCCTGGCCGAGCGGACGCGGATCGCCCGCGATCTGCACGACACCCTCGCCCAGGAACTCGCCGGCGGGCTGATGCTGCTCCAGGCCGCCGAACGCGACTGGGACGACCGCCCCGACGTGGCCCGCACCCGCGTCCGCGCGGTCGCCGACGGTCTGGGCACCAACCTCACCGAGACCCGCCGGATGATCCGGGACCTCACCCCGTCCGCCGTCGCCGAGACCGGCCTCGAAGGCGCGCTGCGCGTCCTGTGCGCCCGCTCCCAGGCCGACGGGACCGCCGCCCAGGTACGGTTCCGGGCGGTCGGCGACCCCCAGCCCGTCCTCGACGAACACGCCGCCACCACCCTGTTCCGCGTCGCACAGAGCACGCTGGCCAACGTCCGCGAACACGCCCACGCGGTGAATGTGCAGGTCACCCTCAGCCGACGGCCGGACCAGGTGGACCTCGAAGTCAGCGACGACGGCGTCGGCTTCGACCCGGCCGAGGTCTTCACCCGCACCTCGCAGGGCCCGGGGCGCGGCTTCGGACTGCCCGCGGCGCGGGCCCGGCTGCGCGAGTACGGCGGTGACCTCGACGTCCGCGGCGAGCCCGGCCGGGGCACCCGGATCCGGGCCACGGTCTCCGCGCGGCCCCGGCCGCAACCCGCTGCCGCGCCCGTCGTGTCCGTCCCCACGGCGACCGCCGGATGACCGCGGACCCGCCCGGCGCGACCGAGCCGCTGCGCGTCCTGATCGCGGACGACCACGCCGTCGTACGGGCAGGTCTGCGCGCGCTCCTTGAGGGCGAGCTGGACATCGAGGTGATCGCCGAGGCCGGCAGTGGTGAGGAGGCTGTCGAGCTGGTCGCCCGGATGCTTCCCGATGTCGCGCTGATGGACCTCCGGTTCGGGAGTCCGGGGGGCGGGATCGACGGGATCGAGGCGATCCGCCGGCTCGCCGCCGAGGCGCCTGGCGTGGCGGTGGTGATGCTGACCAGCTATGCCGGACGGGCCGATGTCGTACGGGCGTTGGAGGCGGGCGCCCGGGGCTATGTCCTCAAGGCGGGGCCGCCCGAGGAACTGTTCCGCGCGGTGCGCGGGGCCGCCGTCGGGGCGTTGGGGCTGGCACCGGAGGTCGTCGGGGAACTCGTCGGCCAAGTGGTCAGCCCGGAGCACGAGTTGAGCGGGCGCGAGATCGAGGTCGTACGGCTGATGGCCGAGGGACACAGCAACCGGGCCATCGCCCAGGCGCTTTTCCTCAGCGAGGCCACGGTCAAGACGCATCTCGTGCGCGTCTACCGCAAGCTCAAGGTCGACAACCGGGCGGCGGCGGTGTCGGAGGCCGTGCGCAGGGGAGTGCTCGAACTCACCTGACCTGGACGGGGAGTTGGAGAGGTGTCGGGAGCGGGCGCCGCCTCGATGTCAGCCCTGGGCGGTGAGCCAGTCCTCGTCCGCCCAGGTCGCGGTCTTCGGGATGTGTGATCCGTAGTCCTGGAACTCGTCCACGCGGGCGCGGACGCTCGCGTGCACCCGGGCGTGCGGGGGCAGCCGGCGGCGCCGGTAGGTCAGCAGGGCCCAGATCCAGCCCATCCGGTGCACCTTGCCCAGCGCGTACTTGGAGTCGAGCGTCACCTCGCGCCGGTACGCCCCGGGCTTCAGCAGGAGGCCCTCGCCGTCGGGTCCCAACGCGCCGTCCACGACCCACTTGAGGGCGATGGTGGCGAGGTGGTGGTCGTCCTCGAAGGTGCCGCCGACGTCCGAGTGGACTCCCGCGAACCACACCTGCTCGACCCCCTCCGGAAGCGCCGGCTTCTCGCCCGGCGTGACCAGGTACTCGCGGTAGGGCGTGCGCTTCTCGTCGATGGAGACGGCGTGCCGGACCCGGTCGGCGTTCGGGAGCTGCCGGGTGTGCGGCCAGCGCAGGTTCCAGCGCAGGACGCCCGCCGCCTTCACGGAGTCCCAGATGCCCAGATACTCGACCGGGACGCCCGTCCTGCCCTCCACCTGGATGCTGAACGTGCCCGCGAAATGGTGGAGTTGGGCCCAGTCGTCGGCGGTGAGGTTCTTGTTCCTGGCGTAGACCGACACGGCGTACGGGACGAGGTTCTCCATTCCCGGCCGCAGCAGGCCGAGCGCCTTGACCATCCCCGTGAGCGCCCGGGCCGTGTACGCGCCCCGGCTGAAGCCGAACACATAGATGTGGTCGCCCGGTTCGTAGTGCCGCATCAGATACGTGTACGCCTCCGCGAGGTTGACCCTGAGCCCGGAACCGAAGGCGAGCCCGAAGAGTTTCGACACCCTGCGGCCGAAGGCCGTCCAGGCGCCCGCGGCGGAGAACGTGCCGACACCGGGGTCGTAGTACGCGATCTGCCGGGCCGGATCGGAGAGGTCCAGCATCTCGTAGAGCCGCACGACGTTGGTGTTGCCCTTCGCTCTGAGCTGGTTGCCCGTGCCGTCCAGACAGATGACGAGGTTCTTGGCCATGGCGGGCCTCACGTTCACTGACGTATGCCAGGACATACCCGGTTTTACAAAATATAGTAGGAGAAATGCCGCCTTTGGGCATGCTCGGGAGCCGTGGTGTTCCGGAGGATCCATGGCCGGTTCAGTGATCCATCTCGACGAGTCCGCCGCCCCGCCACGCACCCACGCACTGGTCGTCGGAGTCGGCAAGTACCCGCACCTCGCCGGCGGCGAGTCACCCGTCGCCGACTCCGACGGGATGCGACAGCTCAGCTCGCCCCCGCTCTCGGCCCGCGCCTTCGCCACCTGGCTGCTCACCGAGTACAACGACCCCGACCGCCCCCTCGGCAGCGTGGCCCTGCTGCTCAGCGAGGAGCACCGGACGCCGTTCACCGACCCCCGCACGGGGACCGGCCACGACGTCGAGGACGCCACCATCGACAACCTCGTCACCGCCGTCGCCGACTGGTACGACCGGGGCGACACCCACGTCGACAACCGGCTCCTCTTCTACTTCTGCGGCCACGGCATCTCCCAGGGCGAGGACATGGCGCTCCTGGCCGCCGACATCTTCGCCGACCACCACAACCCCCTCAACGGAGCACTGGACTTCGCCGGCCTGATGAACGGGCTCAAGCGGTGCAAGGCCGGCCAGCAGGTGTTCTTCGTCGACGCCTGCCGCTCCAACTCCGACGTCCTGATCGAGAGTTCGGGCACGAGGTTCGCCGGCCGCACCCCGCTCGGCGCCGGCGCGCGCCCACTGGACCTGCCCCGGCGCTTCCACATCCCGTACTACGCCACCCTGGCCGGCGACCGCTCGCACGCCCGGCCCGGGCAGGTCAGCCTGTTCACCGAGGCCCTGCTGAAGAGCCTCGCCGGGGCCGCCAGCGACGACCCCGAGGGCGACTGGCGGGTCAACACCTCCCAACTCCTCACAGCGATCGACCACTTCATGCACCAGCCGCGCTTCGCCGGAGCCGTCGCCGGCGTGCAGGTCCCCTCGGTCGGCGAACTGCCCGTCTTCGTCCTCCACCAACTGCCCGGCACCCCGGTCGTCCCGGTGTACGTCGGCTGCGACCCGGCCAGCGACAACGCCGCGGCCGAGTTCGTGTGCCGGGAGGACGGACCGGGCGTTCCGGGAGGGCCGGACGGACAGGGCGGACAGGGCGGACAGGGCGGCCGGGAACCGCTGCGGCGCCCGGCCGGCGAGGTCGACGGGGACGACCCCGAGAGCGAGTGGGCCATCGAACTCGGCTTCGGCAACTACGTCTTCGAGGCACACCTCGGCGACCAGGACGTACGGACCAAGCCCGTGACCGTGCGCCCGGTCTTCCGGCGTGTGCAGTTGGGGAAGCAGTCATGAACACCGGTCGTGCGGGGACGTCATGAGCACCGGTCTGACGGTCACCGTGGCGCTGAGCCTCCACGAGTCCGACCTGCCCGACGGCGCGAAGGTCGTCGGCGACATCCACCCGGCCGACGGCACCGGCAGCGCCCACCGCGACGTCCTCTTCCCCTGCGGGACCTCGGCCCCGGCGGCCCGCTACGAGGTCGACCCCGGGCACTACATCGTGTCCGCCACCCTGCCCTCCGGCGTCGTGCTGTCCAAGGACGCCGAGGCGAGCGAGGGCAAGGACACCCACGTGACGCTGCGCACCGCGCCCTCGCCCTACGAGTCGCACTCCTGGCAGTACCTCATGGGCAACATCGAGCCGTACGGCGCCTATCACGACGAGACGACGATTCCGGTGCCCCGCTCGCGGGGGTCGCGCTCCGGAGTGTGGGACACGCGCGGGGTGGTGCCGCCCGGGAACGCCGTCTGGGTCGGCGATCCCAGACCGGAGAGCTGGCACTTCGCCCCGATGCTCGCCCTGACCGACGCTCCCGCGCCGGAACCCCTCGCCCTCGACCTGGCCCGTTCCGCTCCGCACATGGTGCCCAGCCTCGACCTGGGCGACGCCGCCGCCCGCCTCTACCGCTTCGGCCCGCACGGACCGGTCGACGAACAGGGCACCTCGACCCGCCTCCGAGGGCCCACCGGCCGACGCCAGTTCCTGGTCGTCTCGATGGCCGGCGCCGAGTACGTCGTCACCCTCCCCGCGCCCTGGGGCAACGCGCAGATCGAGGTGCTGGTCAACGAACGCCAGAGCCCGACCGGCAGCACCGTCTCGGTCGCCGTCCGCGACAGCCGGGTCGGACCCGCCCTCGGCTACATGGCCCGGGGCGCCTTCAACTCGGCGGCGGCGCTGGTGAAGGACGCCGAGGAACTGCTCTACGCCAAGATGGACAACCCCCTCGCCGCCGTGGCCGGCGCCTACGTCCTGGTCGGCAGCGAGCTGACCGAGCGACGGCACCGCTGGGACGCCTGGCTCGACCATCTGCGCAGCGAGTTCCCCTGGCTCAGCGACGGCTCGCTGCTGTGGGGCATGCGCCATCTGCGGCGGGCCCACACCGAGACCGAGCTGCGCGCGGCGCGGGACGCGCTCGTCGAGGCCTTCGACCGCGGCATCCCCGTCTTCACCCTGGGCCTGAGCCGCCTCATCCACGGCCTCTCCGAGTTCCCCGACGACCCGGAGTGCGTCACCCGCCTCGACCAGGCCCGTCTGCTGTCCTACCGCGTGGACATGCGCGAGCCGTTCGTGATCGTCGGACTGCGAGGAGTGCCCCAGTAACGCGAGAGACCCGGCGAGGGAGGCCGCGATGATCCGGTTCACGATGATGCCCGGCGAGGACGGCGACTGCCTGCTCCTGGAATACGGCGACGACACGTTCGTCCGGCGGATCCTCGTCGACGGCGGACGCGCCGGCACGTATCCGCTGATCAAACCGGTGCTCGCCGGACTCGACGGGCTGGTCGACGTCCTCGTCGTCACCCATGTCGACCAGGACCACATCCTCGGTGTCCTCGCCCTGCTGGACGATCCGGAACGGTCGGTGGAGTTCGGGGACGTGTGGTTCAACGGCTTCGACCACCTGCTCGACACCGAGGGGTTCGGCGCGCAGGACGGCGAGCGGCTCACCAGCGCGTTGCTGGCGCAGAAGGTGCCCTGGAACGACGCCTTCGGCGGGCGCGGTGCCGAGGTCGGGCGGATGCTCGGCTGGTTCGACGACGGGTCCACGATGGAGGTGCTCTCGCCCGATCGCCGCCAACTGGAGCGGCTGGCCCCGGTGTGGGTGAAGGAGTGCGCCGTGCACGGGCTGATCCCGGGCCGGGACCCCGACGAGCCGCCCGCCATCGACGGCTTCGAGCACTTCGGCGGCACCGCGGACGTGGAGCAGCTCGCCGCCACGCCGTTCAAGCGGGACACCTCGCCGACGAACGTCACCAGCATCGGGCTGCTCTTCGAGTTCGAGGACCGGCGGATCGTCCTCACCGGCGACGCGGACGACCGCCGGCTCGTCGAGTCGCTACGGCCCCGCGCCGAAGTGGCGGGCGGACGGCTCCACGTCGACGTCCTCAAGGTCGCCCACCACGGCAGCAAGCACAACATCTCCACGGACCTCCTCGACCTCCTCGACTGCGACCGTTATCTGATCTCCACGAGCGGCGCCCGGCACGACCACCCCGACGACATCGCCATGTCCCGGATCCTCCGGCACGGCGGAGCCCGGAAGGAGATCGTCTTCAACTACCGCGACCGTGCCGCCCCCTGGGACGTCACCTCCCTCAAGAAGCGCTTCGGCTACACGGTGACGGCACCGGCGCCGGACGCGGACGACGGCTTCGTGACCTTCGAACTCTGACACCGGCACATCGCCCGGATGGCGGCCCCGGCTTGACAGGCGGACGATGGAAGGGAGCGGTGGTCCGACAGCCATGACGGGGGATGGGAGGCACGACATGCTGGAGATCAAGACGGTCGAGAAGCCTGACGAGCGGCGCGATTTCCCCAGAGGACACCTCGAAGCCGTACACCTCACGGGGCTCGACTTCGCCGTGGGAACCTTCGAACCGGGCTGGCGCTGGTCCGAGTCCGTCGGGCCCATCGTGGGCACGAAGAGCTGCGAGATCCACCACAACGGCTATGTCCTCCAGGGCCGGCTGCACATCCGCATGGACGACGGCGGCGAGAGCGAAGTGGGCCCCGGCGATGTCTTCGTGTGCCCGGCCGGACACGACGCGTGGGTCGTCGGCGACGAGCAGGTCATCGTCCACGACTTCGCGGGAGGCATGGCGCAGGACTACGCGAAGGCACCGGAAGGAAGCTGACAGAGCCGTCGCTGACAGAGCCGTCTCAGACCGTGATGACGACCTTCGCCCGCGCATGCTCCTTCACGAGATACCGCATCGCGTCGGGAACCTCGCTCAGCGCGTACGTACGGTCGATGACCGGGGCTATCTTCCCCGCCTCCGCCAGTTCGCACAGTGCCGTGAGGTTCTCCCGGCTCGCCACCGCCGGTAGTTCGAGGAGCCGCTGGCGGACGAAGGGCGCCACCAGCCTCCGCTTGATGAACAGCCCCATGGGTCCGACGAGGCTGCCGCCCTCGTACACCCCGCCGCCCGACAGCAGAAGCGTCCCGGTGGGTGTCAGCACACGCCGGAACGCGCTCAGGGAGTGGTTGCCGACCAGGTCGAGCACGATGTCGTAGCGCTTCTCGCCGAGAGTGAAGTTCTCCTGGGTGTAGTCGATGACGTGGTCCGCGCCGAGTGAGGCGACCATCTCCACGTTCCGGGTGCGGCACACGGCGGTCACCTCCGCGCCGTACGCCTTGGCCAGCTGCACGGCGAACGTGCCCACGCCGCCCGACGCGCCGTTGACCAGCACCGTCTGGCCCGGCGCCACCCGGGCCAGATCGCGCAGACCGATGAGGGCGGTGTTCGCGGCCAGGGGGATCGCGGCGGCCTGTTCGAAGGTGAGGCCGGCGGGTTTGCGGGCCACCGACTCCTCGGGCGCGTACACGAACTCCGCGAACGATCCGTCCGCCTCGCCGTACACCTCGTCGCCGGGCGAGATGCCCTTGACCTCGCTGCCGACCGCCTCCACCCGGCCGGCGAAGTCCCGGCCCCGGACCTTCAGCTTCGGCCTGGCCAGCCCGAACATCGCGACGCGCGCCAGCTTTGGGTCACCGTGCATGAAATGCCAGTCGTACGCGTTCAGCGACGAGGCGTGCACCCGCACCAGCACCTGCCGGGCCGTCGGCACCGGTTTGTCGATGTCCATGACCTTCAGCACATCCGCCGAGCCGTAGGCGTCCTGAGTCACTGCCTTCATCTCGTCCCGTCCCCCCTCGCACACGGCACTTGCCGCTACTCGCGAGCCTAGGGCGAGCGTCATGGGCGCGGGTATCCGGGAAAAGCCGTATTCGACCCGTAGGGGTCCGATGACACTTGCCCCGAGAAACCGATCGGTTTACTCTCTTGGGGGCCGGAGGGAAACCGATCGGTTTCCGGATGGCTCGGATGGGCTCTGTTCTGCTCTGCCCTCTCCGCCCTGCCCCATGTCCCACGCTCGCTCCAGGAGAACCTCATGACGCGCATCGAAGGCTCGGTCGTCCTCGTCACCGGCGGCAGCCGCGGAATCGGACGGGCGCTGGTCGAAGCCCTCTACGAGCGGGGCGCGAAGAAGGTGTACGCCACGGCGCGCGACCCCCGGACCGTCACCCACCCCGACGCCGTACCGCTGGCCCTGGAGGTGAGCGACCCCGCGTCCGTCGCGGCGGCGGCCGAGCTGGCCGAGGACGTCACCGTCCTGATCAACAACGCGGGCGCCTCGGTGAACGCCAACTTCCTGGACTCGCCCGTGGACGACGTGCGCCGCGAGTTCGAGACCAACTTCTACGGCCCCCTCCTCGTCACCCGGGCCTTCGTCCCGGTCATCGAGCGCAACGGCGGCGGCCACATCCTCAACGTCCACTCGGTGCTGTCCTGGATCGGCCTCGCGGGCTCCTACAGCGCCTCCAAGGCCGCCTTCTGGTCCCAGACCAACTCCCTGCGCCTCGACCTGAAGCCGCGCGGTATCGACGTCACGGGCCTGCACGTCGGATACGTCGACACGGACATGACCGCAGGCATCGACGCCCTCAAGTCCACCCCCGAGGGCGTCGCCGCACAGGCCCTGGACGGCATCGAGTCCGGCGCCTTCGAGGTACTGGCCGACGACCTCAGTCGCCAGGTGAAGGCGGGCCTCGCGGCGGGCGTCGAGGTGCTCTACCCCCAACTCGCCGCGTAGTCACGCCGATCGCTCGGACACCTGGTCCGCCGCCGTCACCGCAGCCGGCGTCACACCGGCAGCAACCGGGTGATCAGCGCCCCGAGTTGGCGGGCGTTGCGGCACTCGCGCATCTCCACCAGCCCGGCGTACGCGGGTGCCGCCGAGTCGCCCGTGCCCCACTGGGACCGTCCCTCGGGGTTCAACCAGTAGACGCGGCGGGCCCGTTCGGCCAGCTGCCGTACCGCGGGCAGATTCGGGTCGCTCATGTTCGTACGGGCGTCACCGAGCACGAACACGGTGGTCCGCGGGCCGACCGCGTCGGCGTACCGCTCCGTGAACTCGCCCAGCGCGACGCCGTAGTCGCTGCTGCCGTGCCAACCCGTCAGGGTCGCCTCCGCGCGGATACGGGCGCCCAGCCCCTCGGGGTCGGCGGAGCCGTGCACGAGCAGGCCGGTCACCTCGTCGACACGGTTGACGAAGGCGAACACACGGACCTTGCTGAACTGGTCGTGCAGCGCCTGCACCAGCAGCATCGTGAAGTCGGAGAAACCGGCCACCGAGCCCGACACATCGCACAGCAGCACCAGTTCGGGCCGGGCGGGCCGGCGCCGGCGCAGCACGGGCCGCATCGGCACCCCGCCCGTCGACAGTGACGCGCGCACCGTGCGCCGCAGGTCGATCGAGCCGCGTGCGGCCTTGCGGCGGCGCGCCGCCAGCCGGGTGGCGAGCTTGCGTGCGAGCGGCTGAACCGCCCTGCGCAGCTCGGTCAGTTGGGCCCGTCCGGCGATCAGGAAGTCGACCCGGTCGGCGGTCGGGGCCACCGCCCGCCGGGCGATCTCGTCCCGGCCGCGCCGCTCGGCCACCCGGCGCCGCGCCTCCGCGCCGACCAGCCGGCGGAACTCCTCGATCCGCCGCCGGATCTCGTCGTCGAGCAGCCGGTCGGCGAACCCCGTCTCCTCGGCCCCCTCCCGGAGGCCCGCCCGCACCCGGGCCAGCAGGGTCTGCGGCCGGAGCCGGTCCAGCGTCTGGTACGAGGACCAGCCGTCCGATCCCGGCGAGGAGCCGTAACCGCCGAAGCCGTCGACCGCCTCGACGGCCAACTGGCCAAGCAGCACCCGGTCGTTGGCGGCCAGCGCGGCGGCGAGCCGGTCGCGCAGCTCGTCCCGGTCCGCGGGTTCCGTGCCGGGCGCTCCGACGCTCCGGGGAAAATACAGGTCGAAGACCGGATCGAACACCGGGCGCTGGTCCGTGCCGTGCAGCAGGGTCGCGGCCAGCCCTTCGCGCAGCAACTCCCGGTCCACAAAACCGAGTTCGGTCACCGCCCGAGCCGCGTCCACGGTCTCCCCGGTGCCGATCCGGACGCCGTGCGAGCGCAGTGCCCCGACGAGCCCCGTCAGGCGTTCACCGACACCGGCAGCGGAACCGGCGTCGGCGGAGCGGGCGTTCACAGCGCGTCCAGGTCCAACTTGGCGCTCGCCTTGAGGACGTCGTCCTGGTGCTTGAGGAGAACGCCCAGGCTGTCCCGTACGACCGCCTCGTCCAGCGTGTCCGCCCCCAGGGCCAGCAGGGTGCGGGCCCAGTCGATGGTCTCGGAGACCGACGGCACCTTGCGCAGGTCCATCGCGCGCAGCGCGCCCACCACCCGTACCACCGACTCGGCCAGCGCCGCGTCGAGGTCCGGCACCTTCAGCCGTACGATGCGACGCTCCAACTCGGCGTCGGGGAAGCCGATGTGGAGGAAGAGACAGCGGCGGCGCAGGGCCTCGGAGAGTTCACGGCTGGCGTTGGAGGTGAGGACGACGAAGGGGCGGCGGGTCGCGGTGATCGTGCCCAGCTCGGGGACCGTGACCTGGAAGTCGGAGAGCACTTCGAGGAGCAGGCCCTCGACCTCGACGTCCGCCTTGTCGGTCTCGTCGATCAGCAGCACCTTGGGCTCGTCGCCGCGAATGGCGGTCAGCAGGGGCCGGGGGAGCAGGAACTCCTCGCTGAAGATGTCCGTGCGCGTCGCGTCC
>Ga0307513_10007064_pt1 | contig 14598 bp, 16 predicted proteins | sample 15_EM_MG_FD_202174 | JGI IMG/M metagenome (GOLD analysis project Ga0307513, IMG submission 202174) | Populus trichocarpa ectomycorrhiza microbial communities from riparian zone in the Pacific Northwest, United States - 15_EM | ecosystem: Host-associated > Plants > Roots > Unclassified | place... | reverse complement strand
GCGGGCTGCGCGGGCTGCGCGTGAGCGGCGCCGGACCCGCCGGCGGCGCAGACGACGCCCGTGACAAGCAACGCTACCGCGCGTGCGAATCCCCCGGACAAGCGCTGCACTACCCAAAAGGTACTCTCGTTGGATCTCCCAAACAAGAAACCGGGACGGCGATCGGGCCGCCGATCGGGACGCGCAGGGCGCGGTGGATCGCGGTACCATTTTCATGATGGAGCACCTGACGGGGACGCGCATCCGGCGTGAAGCGACGCCCGCGACCGTCAACCTCCGGCGCTGCAAGCTCGTCGTGATCAAAGGTGCGCAGCGCGGCACCGAGTTCGTGATCGCGGGCGACGTGTTCCGGGTCGGCAAGGCGCCCGAGAACGACCTGGTGCTCAGCGACGAGACGGTGTCGCGCGTCCACTTCGAGATCATGCGCGACGCCAAGGGCTACCTGGTGCGCGATCTCAAGTCGACCAACGGGACGTTCCTCGACGGCGCCGAGGTGAAAGAAGCCTACCTGCGCGCCGGCTCGGTGATCGGCCTGGGCGCCTGCGAGCTCAAGTTCACGCCGTTCGAGGAGCGCATCGAGATCCTGCCGAGCGAGAAGGAGCAGCTCGGCGACATGGTCGGCAAGTCGCCGGCGATGCGCGAGATCTTCGGACTGGTGGAGCGAATTGCTCCGACCGACGCGACCGTGCTGATCGAAGGCGAGACCGGCACCGGCAAGGACATGATCGCGCGGACGCTGCACCTGCTGTCGCCGCGCACCGCGGCGCCGTTCATCGTGGTCGACTGCGGCGCGGTCGCCGGCACGCTGATCGAGAGCGAGCTGTTCGGCCACGAGAAGGGCGCGTTCACCGGCGCGGTGGCGGCGCGCCAGGGCGCGTTCGAGCTCGCGAGCGGCGGCACGGTGTTCCTCGACGAGCTCGGCGAGCTGTCGCTCGATCTGCAGCCCAAGCTCCTGCGCGTGCTCGAGCAGCGCGAGCTGCGCCGGGTCGGCGGCAGCAAGACGATCAAGGTCGACCTGCGCGTGATCGCGGCGACCCGCAAGGACCTGCGCTCCGAGGTCGAGAAGGGCAAGTTCCGCGAGGATCTCTACTTCCGGCTCAACGTGGTGCCGATCACCGCGCCTCCGCTGCGCGAGCGCCGCGAGGACATCCCGCTGCTGATCGACGCGATGCTTGGCAAGCTCGCGCCGGCCAGCGGCATCGTGCTGTCCGACGGCACGCGCGCCGCGCTGATGGCGCACGACTGGCCGGGCAACGTCCGCGAGCTACGCAACGTGATCGAGCGGGCGCTCGCCCTCGGCGCCGATCCTGGGATGCTGGTCGCGCCGCTCGGCAACGACACGCCGGCCCGGGGCGCCCAGCTGCGCGACGGCCTCGAGTTCGAGCCGGGCGTGTCGTTCCGCGACACCAAGGAGAAGTGGAACGAGCTGTTCGAGCGGCGCTACCTGACGTGGCTCATCAGGCGCGCCGAGGGGAACATCTCCAAGGCGGCGCGCGACGCCGACATGGATCGCAAGTACCTGCACAAGCTGCTGCGCAAGTACGGCGTCACCGCCGGCGACGGTGCCGCGGTGGACTCCGACGACGAGAACTGAAGAGGTAGTCGCGAGCCTTCGAGCGACGATTCGGTACAGGTTGTCGCCGGTTACGGCGACAGACCGATCGAAGATCCGCGCTCGAGAGCGCCGAAAATAGCTGCCGGCCGCGAGCTCGGGAGAGCTTCGAGCGGCCGGGCAAAAGCAGCCAGCGGCTGGCTTAGACTTCTTGGGGGGGCGTGCGGGTTGCGAGGCGAGAAACGTAACGCGAGGCCGTGCGGCGCTTGAGGATGCCTTTGGACACGGCGCTATCGATGATCGAGACGGCCTGCTTTACCAGGCCGACTGCCTCGTTCGCCTTGTCGTCGACGGCGGTGCGCGCCTTCTTGACAGCAGTGCGAAGCGAAGCCATCGCGGCGCGGTTGCGCGCGCGATGCTTGATCATCTTACGGTTCTGTTTCTCGGCCGACTGAATATTGGCCACGGGCGATTCTCCTAGAGGGAGCGAGTGGTTAACCCGCCTGGTGGGCAGAGTCAAGGGCGCTGCGTGTCTGGCCGTCGGCGACGCGGTGTCTGCCGGGATCCGCGGCCGGAGGTACGGTCGTCTCGACCGGCGATGAGCGCACGCGCGCATGTGCGAGCGCCGGGATTTGCGAATCAGGCCGCGGGAGTACCCACCGGGACTGTGAATAACTTGCGGAGCGCTTGGTGACTGAGCGGCTGATCTCATCGAGATCGCACTCACTCGGTCTCGGTTGCTCAAAAAAGCATCACTTTCGTCACCGGGGTGGCGAACGTTCGTCGGGCTCTGGTCACGCGGTACGGCGCGCTCACGCGGCACGGCGCGCTGGTCACGCAGCACGGCGCGCTGTCACGCAGCACGGCGCGCTGGTAGCACCGCGCGCTGGTCACGCTGCGCTGTGCGCTCACGCTCGCGGCTCGCGCTGCTTGACGTCATTCCACAGCGCGTCCATCTCCTCGAGGCTCGAGCTCTGCGGCGTCTTGCCCCGATCGTGCAGCAGGTCCTCGACGACCTCGAACCTGCGCTGGAACTTGCTTGTCGCGTCGATCATTGCCTGCTCGGCGTCGACCCCGACCTTGCGAGCAACATTCACGACCGCCAGCAACAGATCGCCGAGCTCGTCGTGCATCGCGCGCGCGTCGCCGCTGCGGATCGCGTCGGCGACCTCGCGGACCTCCTCCTCGATCTTGGCGAACGAGCCCTCCCAGCCGGGCCAGTCGAACCCGACCTTGCCGGCCTTGGTCCCGATCTTCTGGGCGCGCGCGAGGGCGGGGCCGGGCTTGACGCCGGCGAGCACGCGGTCCTTGCGGAGGCCGGCGGCCGCCTTCTCGGCTCGCTTGATGTCCTCCCACTGCGCCAGCACCTGCGCGCTGGTCTCGACTCCCGTGGCATCGCCGAAGATGTGCGGGTGGCGGCGCTCGAGCTTATCGCAGATGCCGGCGATCACCGCGTCGATGTCGAACGCGCCCTCGGCCTGGCGCAGCGCGGCCTGAAACACGACCTGCATCATCAGGTCGCCGAGCTCCTCGCAGTGGCCCGCGACGTCGCCGCGCGACAGCGCGTCGAGCACTTCGTAGGACTCCTCGACGAGGAACGGCCGCAGGGTCTCGAGCGTCTGCTCGCGGTCCCACGGGCAGCCGTCGGGCGCGAGCAGGCGGTTCATGATGTCGACGAGCCGCGTCAGCGAGGCGCCGGCGGCGGGTGGCTGCGATTCCATGCGGCGCACCATAGCGGATTGCCGTGCTATACGAGCCCGCACCCTGCGGGCCGGAGGCACGTCTGCGGGGACCGGAAAGCCCTGTGAATACCAAGTCGATCCGACGAGAGAAGCTCACCTTCGAGAACCCTGAAGCGCTGCAGGCCCTGTGCGGCAGCAACAACGCCCGGCTCAAGCTGGTCGAGCGCACGGCCGGGACCCAGATCCACCTGCGCGGCAACGAGATCACCATCGAGGGCGAGGACGCCGCGGTCGAGACCGCCAAGTCGGCGCTCGAGCAGATCTACGATCTCTCGCTCGCCGGCAAGGCGCTGTCGTCCGACGACGTCGTGCGCGCGGTCAAGCTGCTGCAGGGCGACGGCAACGGCGCCTCGATCCAGGGCGTGTTCGGCGAGACCATCCTGACCCCACGGGCGGGCCGGCCGATCGCGCCCAAGGGCGCGACCCAGAAGCAGTATGTCGACCTCGTGCGCAGCAACGACATCGTGTTCGCGGTCGGCCCCGCGGGCACCGGCAAGACCTACCTGGCCATGGCGCTCGCGGTGCGCGCGCTGCTCGACAAGCAGGTCCGCCGCATCATCCTGACCCGGCCGGCGGTCGAGGCCGGCGAGCGGCTCGGCTTCCTGCCGGGCACCCTCGAGGAGAAGGTCGATCCGTACCTGCGACCGCTCTACGACGCGCTGCATGACATGATCGAGGCCGACAAGCTCGAGCGCTTCATGGCCGACGGCACGGTGGAAGTCGCGCCGCTGGCCTTCATGCGCGGCCGCACGCTGAACGACTCGTTCATCGTGCTCGACGAGGCCCAGAACACGACGCCCGAGCAGATGAAGATGTTCCTGACCCGCATGGGGTTTGGCTCCAAGGCGGTGATCACCGGCGACATCACGCAGACCGATCTGCCGCGCGGCCAGCGCAGCGGCCTGCGCGACGCGCTCGAGCTGGTCGACGGGATCCGCGGCATCGGCAAGGTCTCGTTCACCGACCAGGACGTGGTGCGGCACCCGCTGGTGGCGGCGCTGATCCGGGCCTATGACCAGCGCGATCGCGCGCGGTTCGAGGCGCGCGAGGCGCGCGGCCCGGACTCGGGCGCGCCGGGGGATGCGACGGCCGACACATCGAGCGGCCGCGGCGCGACCTCGGGCTCGGCATAACGAGGCCGGACTAGGCTAGACTCGTGGCGATGGTGGGTAGCCCCGACGACCTCGTCGGTCTGGTCGCACGTGATCGCCGGATGGCGGCGTATCGCGTGCGCCGGCAGGGCGACGGCTGGATCGAGCTCGAGGTCGTCGCACAGCGGGCGCGGATGCCGGTGCTGCTGGTGCTGGCGTGGCCCGAGGTCTGGAAGGATCCGATCCAGCTGCACCCCCACCTGGTGCGCGCGCGGTCCGGCAACTACGGCCTGATCCTGGTCGGCGCCGACGGCGAGTTCGAGGACGCGCAGCTCGACGGCATGCCGGGCGACGCCGACCTCACCGCGGTGGTCGCGCCGCTCGGCGTCACCCGCCTGCTGCTGACGCTGCGCGGCCGCGCCGACGCGATCGTGCAGCGCATGACGTGCGCGACGATCGATCTCGAGCTCGAGCGTTCGCGCCACGAGAACGAGATGATGATCAAGATCGGCCGCTTGCTGTCGCAGGAGCGCGACATCAAGAAGCTGCTCGCGATCATCCTCAAGCACGCGTGCGACGTGACCAACGCCGACGCCGGCTCGATCTACATCGTCGAGGGACACGACGACGACGTGATCAACCGCCGGTTGCGCTTCGAGGTGTCGCAGAACGACAGCCGGACGCTGCCGGCCGGCAACGCGGTGATGGCGGTGTCGGCGACGTCGATCGTCGGCCAGTGCGTGCTGTCGAGCGACCGCATCAACATCCACAACCTGTACGCGCTCGAGGCGCCGGGCACCGGCAACAATCCCTGGGGCTTCGTCCACGATCGCTCGTTCGACGACCAGAACCGCTACCAGACGCGCTCGGTGCTCGCGGTGCCGATGATCTCGGCGCGCAACGAAGTGATCGGCGTGATCCAGCTGATCAACCGGCGCGCCAAGGGCTGGATCCAGCTCGATCTGCCGAGCGACTTCGAGGCCGGCGTGGTGCCGTTCGACGAGATCGCCGAGACCTATATCTTCGCGCTGGCGTCGCAGGCCGGGATCGCGCTCGAGAACGTGCTGCTGTACGGCGAGGTCAAGACGCTGTTCGACGGCTTCGTGAAGGCCGCGGTCACGGCGATCGAGTCGCGCGATCCGACGACGTCGGGTCACTCCGAGCGCGTCGCGGCGCTGACCGTGAACCTGGCGATCGCGGTCAACGAGACCGACAACGGCCACTTCCGCGAGGTCCGGTTCACCGAGGACGACCTGACGCAGATCCAGTACGCGGGGCTGCTCCACGACTTCGGCAAGGTCGGCGTGCGCGAGCACGTGCTGGTCAAGGCCAAGAAGCTGTACGAGCACGAGCGCCAGCTGATCGAGCAGCGCTTCCAGCTGATCAAGCGCGGCTACAAGATCGAGGGCCTCGAGTCCAAGGTCCGCTACCTGATGGAGTCGACGCGCGAGCAGGTCGCGACGCAGCTCGCGGCGCTCGACCAGCAGCTGGCGACGCGGGTCGCCGAGCTCGACGACATCATGCGGTTCATCCTGGTGTCGAACGAGCCCACGGTGCTCGATCAGGGCGGCTTCGAGCGCATCGCCGAGATCGCCGGGATGTCGTGGCATGCCGACGACGGGACGGCGGCGCCGTTCCTGTCGCACAACGAGGCGGCGTGTCTGCAGATCCGGCGCGGCTCGCTGACCGAGCCCGAGCGGATCGAGATCAACAGCCACGTCGTGCACTCGTATAACTTCCTGCGCCGGATCCCGTGGAGCCGGACGCTGCGCGACGTGCCCGACATCGCCGGCGCGCATCACGAGAAGCTCGATGGCACGGGGTATCCCAACGCGCTGCGCGGCGCGCAGATCCCGATCCCGGCGCGGATGATGGCGATCAGCGACATCTACGACGCGCTGACCGCGAGCGATCGGCCATACAAGCGCGCGATGCCGACGGACAAGGCGCTCGATATCCTGTCGTCGGACGTCAAGCGCGGGCAGCTCGATCAGGACCTGTTCGATGTGTTCATCGCGGCGCGGGTGTGGACGAGGCCCGTCCGCATCTCGGGGTAGCGGATGAGCGTCGATGTCGTCGTCGAGGGCGTGGTGGTCGCGGCGGCGATCCATCGCCAGCTGCGCGTCGAGATCGCGCGCATGGTCCGGGCCGCGGCGCGCCACGACGCGCGCGCGGACTACGAGGTCTCGGTGCGCTTCGTCGACGACGCGGCGATCCAGGCGCTGAACCGCGGCTACCGCAAGAAGAACAAGCCGACCGACGTGCTGGCGTTCGCGCAGCGCGAAGGGCCGGGCGGGGCGCTGCACCCCGGCCTGCTCGGCGACATCGTCATCTCGGTCGATACAGCGCGCCGCCAGGCCCGGCGCGGCCTGTACCGGGAGCTGCTGCACCTCGCGTCGCACGGTCTGTGTCACCTGCTCGGCTACGATCACCGCGACGACGCCGAGGAGCGCGAGATGAATGCCCGCGCCCAGGCGCTGCGCGACGAGGCGGCGCGCCGGGGCCGGATCCGCGCCGCCTGAGCCGCGCTCCTGCGCGGCGATCTGCTCCGTAAGGCTTGCCGGCGTTCCTCGCCGGCAAGCCGATCAGCTCTTCTATACGTCAAACAATAAGAACTTCAGGTAGCGGCCCTCGGGGAACGCGGGCAGCACGGGGTGGTCGGAGGCAGCGCCGGCGACGGCGCGCAGGCGGAGCGGGGCGAGGCTGGCGAGCTGATCGAGCAGGTCGGCCTCGGTGACGTGGCTCGAGCACGAGGCGAGGGCGAAGCGACCGCTGGGCGCCGTGACGGCGAGGGCGGCGCCGGCCAGCTTGCGGTACGCGGCGAGCGCGGCGGGCTTGGCGCGCTCGCTGGGCGCGAAGCTCGGCGGGTCGACGATCACGAGATCCCAGCGCCGGCCCTGCCTGGCGGCGCGCGTGAGGAAGTCGAACGCGTCGGCCGCCACGCCTTCGTGGGCCTCGGCGGCCAGGCCGCTCAGCGTCGCGTTGCGCTGGAGCCCCGCGATCGCGGGCGGCGCGATGTCGACCGAGGTGACGCGGGTCGCGCCGCCGAGCGCCGCGTGCAGCGAGAACCCGCCGGTGTACGAGAAGAGATTCAGCACGGTGTGGCCGCCGGCGTGGCGCCGGATCGTGCGGCGGTTGTCGCGCTGATCGAGGAAGAATCCGGTCTTCTGGCCGGCGCGCACGTCGACGACGAAGCGCGCCTCGTCCTCGGCGATCACGAGATCGACCGGGGCGTCGCCGCGCACCGCCTCGCCGGCCGAGGTCGCGCCCGACGTCCGGCGGCGCTCGCCGCGTAGCCAGGCGTGCGCGATCACCGCGCCGCCGCGCTCGAGGCCGGCCAGCACGTCGGCGAGGCGCGGCCGCCAGAACACGGCCGCCGCGGGGCCGTCGAACACCACCACCGCGGTGGTGTCGTAGAGGTCGATCACCAGCCCCGGGCAGGCGTCACCCTCACCGTGGATCAGGCGCCGGCCGGTGCAGCCGGCGAGCAGCGGATCGCGCGACCGGCGGGCCGCGGCGGCCTCGGCGCGGCCGCGGGTCCACGCGGCGTCGAGCCGCGTCCCGGGCGGGGCGAGGACGCGCGCGCGGATCGGTGACTCGGGATCGGCGAACGCGAGCGCGACGTCGCCTTCTGCGTCGGCGATGGTCACGACGTCGCCGGCGGCGACCTCGGGCGGGACCGCGGCGAGCGCGCGATCGTAGATCCAGGGATGACCGGCGACGATGCGCTCGCGCAGCGGCTTGGTCAGGCGGAGGGTTCGCCGCCCGTCGGGGCGCGGCATGAGCTAGCGGCTTGCCAGCTCGCGGCGCGGACGCGGCGCGCTCACTTCAGCTGCACTTCCGTGAGCTGATACATATGCGCGAAGCTGTTGAGGACCTGGACGACGCCGACGTTGGGCACGAGCCAGAGCTGGTTGATCCAGTTGGCCGGCAGCTCCATCGCCTTGGTCTCGGGCTGCGGATGGTCGAGCGTCACTCGGCCGGTGGTCGTGACGACCAGGCGCTCGGCCGTGTACAGGCCGATCTTGGTGTTGAGGCGCTCGGGCTGCGCCGGCGTGAACTTGCGCTCGAGCTCGAGCTTGCCGCTGTCGAGCTTGGCGCCCGAGCCGTTGATGCCGGTGCGGGTGAAGTGCGCGATGATGTCCTCGCGCCAATCGCCCTCGCCGATCCCGCCGTTGATCAGCTTCCAGCTCGTGTCCTTGGGGCGATCGACCTTGTCGAAGGTCAGCCCGAACGTGCCGCCCGGCTCGCCGCTGAAGAAGAAGCTGTCGGGCGAGATCTCGAACTTGGTGCGGTTGCACGTGATCGTCGTCGTGAGCGTGCGCTCGTCGAGGATGTGCTTCTTGGGATCCTTGCTGAGATCCGCGACGGTCTTCTCCTCGAGGGTGACCAGCGTGTCGAGGCCCTTGGGCTCGACCGACTTCACCGTGATGATGATCTGGTTCGGCTCGCTGGGCATCAGCTTCTGGAGCTCCGGCGGCGGCGAGATCGGCGCGGCGACGAAGCCGTACGTCCACTTGTTGCCCTCGACGAGCGGCAGGATGCGCGCGCCACAGGCGCCGGCGGCCTTGCCGACCGGGCCGGCGGGCGGCATCTCGACCTTTTTCTTCTGGGCCTCGGACGCGGTGGGCCGGATGACGGACACGAGGATCAGCGGAAGAAACGCGGCGCTGAGGATTCGCACCCTTGGTTCATACGGCACTGCGGCGCCGAGGTAAAGCCGCGATGGCTCACAGGGTGATGCGCGGCTTCGGTTCGAGGGTCGCGGTCGCCCGACAACCTGCGTCATGACGGCCAGTCGGTTCGGCGTGGGCGCGCCACTGGCGACGGATCGCAGGGGCAGCGGCAGCGGCAGCGGCAGCGGCAACGGCAGCGGCAGCGGCAACGGCAACGGCAACGGCAACGGCAACGGCAACGGCAGCGGGGGCAGCAGCAGCGGCAGCGGCAGCCTGGGCGGGCCGTCGAGCTGGATCCGGCGCAGCCTGCGACCGAGGCCGACGAATGGTCGCGAAGCGGACTAGCGCTCGCGGTTGTCGCGCTGCGCGCCGTACACGCAGTTAGCGTCGCTGCCTTCGCACATCTTCTGGATCAGCGCGCGGAACCGCTCGTCCTTGCGCATCTCGGCAAAGTCGGGATCGAGGACCTGCTTGCGGCCGAGCAGGCGATCGAGGCGGGCCTCGACCTCGGCGTGCTTGGCGGTGTGCGGCCGCATCTGGAGCAAGCGGGTCAGCAAGTTGATCGTGCACTGCGCCCGGCCGATCGTCGCGTACGCCGCGGCGAGGCTGTAGGTCGCCTCGACGTTGTACGGGTCGGCGCGCAGCGCGGTGATGAAGTCGTCGACCGCCTCGGTGACCATGTCCTCGCGGGTCGCGCGCGTGACCTCGGCGCTCTGCGCGGTGCGCAGCTTGGCGCGGCCCTGCTCGGCGAGCCGGATGCCCTCGGGGATCGAGCGCTCGCCGAAGCTGAGCGGCTTGGGCTCGTGATCGGTGTCGACCGGATCGCAGTCCTTCTGCGTCGACGACGCCGGCTTGGGCGGCGCGGCCTCGGCCTCGGGGCGCAGCGGCGGCGGTGGCGCGCTGACCTCTTGCTTGCCGCGGCAGCCGCCGGTCAGCCCGAGGAGCCCGACGAGCCCGACGACAACGAGCTGCGCGACGACGCCCCGGCGCCGGACCTGGGTCATCGGCCCACCGCCGCGATCGCGTCCTTGCGGTAGCGCTTGAACCACTGTCCGTTGTCGGTGATCGAGTCGATCGCGGGGTTCGCCTTGGGGGCGAACCTGGGGTGCGCCGCCAGCGTGGCGAGCCGCTTGAGCATCGCGATCGCGCAGCCCTTGCGATAGACCCGGTCGTAGGCGAGGGCGAGCTTGAGCGTCGCCTCGGCGTTGTACGGATCCTTGGTCAGCGCGTTGCGGTACTTGTCGATGCCCTCTTTGATCAGGCCGCCCTGCGCCTCGGGCGCCGCCTTGTCGGCGTTGACCAGCGCGGTGTCGCCCTCGGCGGTGAGGTTGCCCGAGATGCGGGTGTCCTGCGTGGCCCGCTTGGGGTCGCCGCGGAAGTCGGCCGTGCAGTCGTCGACCTCCTTGATCTGGACCTCGGCGACCGGCTCCTCCTTGGGAGGCCGCTTCTTCGCCGGTGCCACCAGCTTTTCCGGCTTGCCGCCGTACAGCGGCTGACACCCGACGAGCCCAACACCTGCAACGAGCGCGAAGCAAACGCCAAGGCGTGCCCCGAAGGAACCTCTACCCATGGCGCCCACGGTAGCGCGGGGGCCAGCGAGATTCAACAGAGCCCCGGGCCGCAGAGCAATCCCGAGCCGGGGCGATCGCGGCCGTCGCTCGGACTTGCTGCGCGCGGCTAGCGGACGGAGACGAAGCGCGCGATCGGCGCGAGGAACGGCGCGGCCGCTGCGATCAGCAGGCCACCCGCCAGCGCGGGGCGGATCGCCGCGGCGCCGAGCCCGTGGACGAGCACCTCGGTGCCGACCAGCGAGACCAGCAGGGCCCCGGCGGCGCCGATGGCCAGCACGCCCCAGGTCTTGAGCTGGAGTAGGCCGCGCAGGCCCGCGGCGGCGAGCACGAGCACGCCCAGCGACAGCGCGGTCGACGCCGCGTCCGGCTTGGGCGCGAACGCGTAGAGCAGGATGAACGGCAGGCTGACACCGGCGCGGATCACCGAGCGACCGAGGCGCTGCACCGCGTTCTCGTCCATGTGGAACCGGGCGCGCCACCCCGACTGGCCGTCGTACGGCTCGCTCATCGCATGGCCCCACAGGAACACCGTGGCCGCCAGGTGCGTGCCGCCGATGAACACCAGGATGGGCTCGGCGCCGATCTGCCACATGCCGACCGCGGCGGTGATGACGCCGTACAGGCCGACGCCAACGCCGAACCAGCGCGCCCAGAAGTAGCCGGCGACCAGGGCAAAGAATGCCAGGCCATAGACCCCTGCGATGGCGGCGAACGCCGTCGTGAACTCCGGCGCGAGCTGCGCATAGGCAAGCACGCCGTAGAGCAGGAAGTAGAAGGCCATGATGACGGCCGCGAGGGCACGCCGTTCGCCGACAAGCTTCATGCCGCGACTATAGCTCGGGCCATCGAGGAGGCGAGCGCTAACATCGGCGCGCCGCCCGTCGTCGCGCCGCGCGTCACTTCGGCGGCGAGCTGGGAAACGACTTCTGGACGATCAGGCGGAAGTGCTTGTAGCCGGCTTCCTTCTGCTTGGCCGAGAACAGGACCTCGATCAGCAGGCGGTACGGCGTCGTGCGGTCGGCGATGATCAGCAGCTCGGGCGACGGCGCGCTGGCCGGATCGAAGCCCGGCTGGGCCAGCCGGGCCGCGTCCTCTTCATGGTGCAGCGCGGCGAGGAAGTTGGTGAGCCGCGGGATCTTGATGCCCGTGGTGCCGCCCTCTTTCTCCGCGGGGTCGACGTCGCCGTTCGACACCGAGACGATCGACTTGGCTTCCTTGCCGGCCGACACGACGATGCCGGTCTTCGTGATGATCACCGTCGAGGCGCCCTCGGGGAGATCGTCGTCGGACAGCGACTTGGGCAGCGAGACCGTGCCGGCGGTGAGCTGGGTCGCGCTGACCGCCGCCTGGTAGATGAAGGCGACCAGCAAGATCGTCATCATGTCCATCATCGGCATGATGTTGAGGTGGCGGATCTCCTCGCCCTCGGGGACGCGACCCACGGCCTTGCGGACGATGCGGCGCGCCTCGCGCTGGGTGAACGACATCTAGGCCTGCCTCATTCGAAACCTGACGAGAACAGGATGTCGTGGAACAGCGCCATCTTCTTCGGATCGTAGGCGGCGCGCGCCGTGTCGAACAGCTTGCCGTTGGGCGCGATAGGCTCCTTGGCCTTCTTGAGCGCGGGATCCTCGGTGGGCAGCGCGCACGGCGCGACCTCCTTGCCGATGTCCGGCAGCTTGCAGCGCATCGCGCCCATCACGGCGACGATCGTCGAGTACGGGATGCTGCCGTCGGCCATCAGGATCGCCTGGTAGGTCTCGGGCTTGCGCTGCTTGCCGGTGTACCGCCGGTTGGCGATCTCGAACATCGCGGCGTTCATCGCGCGGTAGTCGAACACCGGCGCCGGCTCGTCGCGGCTCGGCACGCACTTCTGCGTCGCCGCGTCGCACGAGTTCGACTCGCACATGTACGGGCCGTCGCAGATCTCGCCGTCGCGCCCGGAGCGCTGGAAGATCTGCTTGGGCGCGGCGAGCGAGCCCTCGAGGCCGCTGATCGACCACAGGATCGCGCGGTCGCGCGTCACCGAGACCACCAGCTTGAGCGGCTGCTCGTCGGGGTTGGTCGACGGCGCCTGCGTGGTCGGCGACGGCGCGGTCTGCTTGTCGGGCAGGGTGGTGTCGATCTGGACCAGGATGAGCCCGGCGGACACCGAGGCCAGCAGGAACAGCATCAGGTTGGTCACCATATCGAGGTACGGAATGAGATTGAGCTCGCCGCTCTCCATCTCGTCCTGCTCGATATTGTCCTCGCGCCGCTTGACCGCAGCGCGAGTCTTCCCGCGTACCCGTTGTGCGGAGTACTCCATCTTACGCCGACTGGTTCTCGTCCTCGGTGGGCGCGGCCGGGGCGCGGCTCTGGGCGGTGGTGTTGCCACCATCCGCGAGCAGGTTCTCGAACCGGAGGCTGAACGCCTCGAGGTCAGCGACGACCTTCTTCATGGCGCCCGACAGCAGCAGGTGCCCGATCATGCAGAGCAGCGCGATCGAGAGGCCGAACGCGGTGTTGTACATCGCCTCGGAGATGCCGTCGGACAGCTTCTTCTGGCGGTCGGCCGGGTTGGCGTCGCCGATCGACGCGAACGTGTGGATGAGGCCGGTGATCGTGCCGAGCAAGCCGACCAGGGTGGAGATGTTGGCGAGCGACCACAGCGCGCCGATCCGGGTCTTCACCTCGGGCAGCGTGTCGGTCATCGTCTCTTCCATCGCCTGCGCGACGGCGGCCTCGCCGCGGTGGAGGCGATTGAGGCCGGCCTTGGCGACGCGCGCGACCGGCGCGGTGGTCGCATCGCACAGCTTCTTGGCGCGATCGACGTTATTGGCCGAGAGCAGCTTGCGCAGCTGCTCGAGGAAGGCCTTGGCGTTCAGGTGACCGCGGCCGAGGAAGTAGATCGCACGCTCTACAATCAGGCCGATGACGACGGCGAGAAAGAACGTGTTGACGATGAAGAAGGGCCCGCCCTTTTGGAAGACATCACTTAACCAGCTCATCGATCCATAGCCTCCGCGCGCGGGGGCGTACCCCTTTGCGGTACTTGCGCATGTTGTAGCGATAGGCGGCTCATCGCGTCAAGCTGTCCATCGGCGGAATCACCTGGGTGAACGATAACTTACTGGTTCCCACGCGGCTAGCGCGAAGAGGCGCTAGTTGCTTGGAGCACCGGCGAGGATCCAACGTTCAATCGCATCGAGTTTCTGGCAGCACAAAGGCTTGTTGCCCTTCGGCATGTAGCCGGGCTCCGGCGCCGAGCCGGGCGGGCTGGCCTCGTTCGGCTCGATGTCGTGCAGCATCAGGATGAGATAGCTGGCCTCGAGGTCGTTGGGAACGACCAGCTTGCGCGTGGGCTCGAGCGCCGAGGCGAAGTTGACCAGGTGAGCGTGGCTCTGGCCGACGGTCAGATCGACCTTGCCCTCGGGCGTGTTGGCGCCGTTGTGGCAGCCGCTGAACGCGCACGCGCCCTTGAAGATGCTGTTCTCGATGAAGGTGAGATCGGCGTGCTGCCCGGCCTCGGCCTCGAGGCAGGTCGCCGACCTCGTGTCGACCTTGCAGACCCGGCCGGCCGGCATGTCATCGTCATCATCATCGCCGACGCTGGGGGCATCCTGAAGCGAGATCCGGCAGCCGATCAGCAAGCTCGCGAGCACGACAAGGCGAAGCATGGCGCGCACCCTAACACGGGTCGCCGCGGTGTCCGCAGTCACGGCTCACGCGACGCTGACAGATCACACCGACGGGCATGGATGTCACGAACCGCACAACCATCCCGCCGGTCATCGCGGTCACCGCACCGCGGTCACAGCGTCGGCAACACCGGCGCTGCGACGAGATCGTCAAACGAGCGCAGCGCCGGTCCGGAGAGGAACCGCGCCGGGACCGTGCCGCGCACGAACGGCATCCAGACAGCGTCGGCCGACGGTCCGGTCGGATCACCGCCCCAGGGCTCGACCCGCGCGAACGTCACGTTGG
>Ga0307513_10007063_pt1 | contig 14598 bp, 20 predicted proteins | sample 15_EM_MG_FD_202174 | JGI IMG/M metagenome (GOLD analysis project Ga0307513, IMG submission 202174) | Populus trichocarpa ectomycorrhiza microbial communities from riparian zone in the Pacific Northwest, United States - 15_EM | ecosystem: Host-associated > Plants > Roots > Unclassified | place... | reverse complement strand
TGGGATTGATTTTCTGGAATAACCTTAGATTTAGGGAGACGACGGGGGACGGGCCGAGCCGAGATCCGTTTGTTTGGTTTTGTTAGGATCTAAGGCCAATGGCTTCAACAGGGCTTCCACCTGAACCCTCGAGTTCGCGATCGGGCGGGAGCCTAACATATGCTACGAGGGTAATGATGAAACGAGAACAAAGATTAGGTATCCTCCTCCGCGGCCTTCTTCTTTTTCTTCTTGCTCTTGTGCGGCTTCTCTCCATCCACCTCGTCTTGCGCCCTCTCCCTCCGCTTCCGTTTCTTCTTCTCTTCCACTGTAGGAACCGCGTCTTCCTTCGGAGCCACGAACGCTTCGGCTCTTTCCGCTCGCCGCCTATCTGTAACTTCCTCTTGCTATTATGGCACCACGTTAGCAATCAACGATACGATTATGCCGATCCCGCCCACCTTTTCTTTCCGACGCTGGGTTTCCTTCGCCTCCTTTTGATGAGGTTTGAGGAAATACTCTCCAGATTCCAGTTGCAAATCGATCTGTGAGGCAAGCAATTTCAGCCTCGTCTCAAGAGAAGGACCAAAGATTGTTTCACCTTCCGCGGCTGTTGAGGGGGTGGGAACGGGGTGTAAACCTTCTTCTCCTTCTTGGATGCATTGACAGGGTCTAATCCCGCAGCTTTGCGCGCTTCGTTCTTCTCTGCAAGTTTTTCATTCTTCCGAGCTGTCTTCTCGGAGGTCTTAAGGTGCCGCTGACGGAACTTCGGTAAGAATCTGTCCCAGGACTCGGTGGCGAGCTTTGGGTCTTTTGCAAGCTCCCGTTTAATCATCAGTTCCTGTGAAATCGATCTTCAGCGGTCGTCAAGGAAAGAACCGTTGAGGAGCAGCACCTTTATCCGATAAATTGGATGGATGTTCTTCATACAGTCGAGAACAATCCTCCTAACCTCCTTCAATCCCTTGTAAGGACCCATAGCGCTTACCGTTGTCCCTTGCACAAGGACGTAACACTGCGTTAACAGCTCAATGGCCTGAAAACGTTCAAGATTTTCACCCACAGACCATTCCCAGATGATTGCTCATACCTTCAGCGTACTTCCGTCTGGTCCAATGACCCTCTGTCGCCGTTTCACAAACCGTTCCTTATTCGAAACGGTGTTCCCGATCTTGATAATGTCGCATGCAACGGCATCGTCTAGAATCTTAACCGCTTGAGTAACACTAACTCCGCGGGCGAGCAGTTTGATCAAGTCGCGAGCTTTGAGGATGATGTATGGATCATATGTTTTGCGTGTTGTCCGTACTGACATAGAACCGTGGATCAAGTCAAGCGTACATGCAATTCCCTGTCCGGTCAGCATATCAGTCTTTTTGACAGGAGAACTCCGGGTGATTGGCGTACGTATGTTTCCAGAGCTTTCGTCACAGCGCTCCATACTTCTCGTAGATATTTTTCACGATACTTTGGGAAGAGCGTGGCGAACGAGGATTCTTCGAGGAATGCTCCTCGCTTGTTATCATCGGCCTTAAAGGGTTCAATCTTCCACTAGAAGCCACGGTTTGGTAGTTCATTCCATGACACAAACAAAGAGCCGTACACTAAAAGGACGGTCAGAACAATCAGTTTTCGAGGGAGGGGGCAAGTGATCGAGAGGGTACTCACTGGTCAATGTCATCGGTGTCCCATGCTGTTGCAAATTTCTTCAACGACCTGTATCTTTTCTCGAGAACGCTGATGGACGTACGCTTTTCTTTCCTGTGGCGTTTGTTTTTGTTGACCACGGGAGCACCCTCGTTATCGGACATGAAGGCAATTCACAAGTGAGGCCAGGTTCAAAGTCGCGTCTTCCGTTTTCGGATCACGCATTTGCTTCAAACCCTACTACCCTCGGTTTTTCCCCCTCGTCTTTGCCCCCTTTCCTCGAAACTCATGGACATCGTGGCTGATACTACCTACGAGCCTGCACTTGCCAGCTCGGAGCCCTTCGTGCTCCCGTACGACGACCCTGCTGTCGGGGCTGAATCCCCGCCACCTGATCAATCCCTTGCCGCACGAATAAGCAAAGCAAGGGTCTACCTCTACTCCGAGAACGATGCGGCATCGAGGCTTGGCAAGGTGCGCTTGCAGCTTCGACGAAACTTTCGATAAACCGGCCTAATATCAAGAATTGGCTCTCTCGTTCTCTCTCATGACGGGTGCATCTCGGTAAGCGTAAACACGAGTCTGAGGAGGAGACAGTGGAGGGAGAAGAAGTTGGAGAGGAGGAAGATATGGATGCAAACGCAGGTATGTCGCCACGGGCCTCTCACTTTGAGTTTTCTCGTCCCCGTTGTACTCATGTTTCATTACTCAGACGAATCACTGCGGTCAAATGCTATCTTACTGCAGGGAATGCCCATCTCGGACCTCCCAACCTCGAACATATTCGCATACGCGGGGCACTACGACGTGAAACCCATTGGGTTGGAGTGGATCGACGACACGACCTGCGTCTTGGTCTTCGAAAGCAAACGCGCGGCCGTCGCGTCGCATGCACGTCTGCTTAGGCCGGGCGAGGAAGGGCCTGATGTTTTTGGCCTTAGCGCGGCCCAGCCCGTCCCTCCAGGCGTGTTACCTCCCAAGCCTAAATCCGGAGATGATGAGGGAGGCGAATCGGACTTATTTGGTGGGATTAGGATGAGATGGGCAAGGAAGGACGACGTGAAGCAGAAGGGGGCAAAGAGCCAAAGCAGGTTTTACCAACGACATGGAGAGATGGCGGGGAAGGATGGGAGGGGTTTCTTCGACGACCCACCGTCGAAGCGGAAGCGGAGAGAGACAGACGAGGAGATCAGGGCAAGATTGGACCAAGACCTCGAAACATTTGCTGCTGGGGATGATGCACATTTGTCCAAAATGCGGTCAGACAATATGGATGACCAGGGGAGGGCGACAGTCGTGATCGAGTTTTCAAAATCGGAGGGCCGACATCGTCCTCCACACGAACGTCATGGTCCAGGGCGTCGGCGAGGGCGAAGAAGCGAAGGTGGGAATCCCCGCCCTCGCAAGAGCCAGCAGGAGTTGGATGACGAATTGGATGCGTTCCTGCAGGGGAAGGAATGAGTGGTATCGGGTTTCCTAGGCTTGTGTGTAGCTTGTAGTTGTGCGGATGCATTTTTTCTCGGTCATCACATTTTGCAACCGCTCTGCGTTCCTGAAGCGAGATTCCAGTCCATCGGACACGCCGGAGTGATGTGTCCGGCGGGGCGCTGTGGCTGTTTTTCCTCCGGCGCCCTTGCACGGATTTATCACCGCTCCTCCTCCTTAGACCGCTTCCACCTCTCTCTCTCCTTTGCTCCTCGACGATGAAGCTTTTCGCCACGCTCCCAGCCCCCGCCCTTTCTCTCTTCGTCACCCTTTTGCTTGCCCCCTGGACGATCGCTACCAGTCAGTACCGGATCGTCACTGTGTAGAGGCCAACTGCATTGACACTCCCGCCATTTTCCAGCATACTTCAATATCCAGGAACCTCAAGCTGGGAGGCAATGGCAGAACGGCGTTGCAAGTCCTGTTCAGTGGTCAAAGGGGCTTTTGGACGACATCCCATATTTTGATATCGAGATTGGCAGGCTGTCCGTTGATGGAATTCTCCTTGTTGCCACGCATGGTCTGTCTCGTTTATTTCATTCATTTCCCTCCTCTACTGACACCAATGGAACCCTTTTGTCGACCCCTCTGGTGTTCTACAGTCCCCGCATCGTTCACTGCTTTAAACATATACCTCGACAACGTTCCAACTGGCGATGACTATTACATGACCTTCATGAACCACACCCACGGCGCCACTCACGCCATCTCCCCCAAGTTCTCCATTGTTGACACCGTGTCTTCGGGGACCCAGCCTGCCCCAGTCGCAAGTGCGCCCACGGTTACCCTATCCGGTGCTCCCAACCCAACTTCCACCTTCGCCACAACATTCCCTGACAGCGGTTCGGCCGTTCCTTTGCTTGGGATTCGTGGCTGGGCTTCTACTGCTCTGACCGCCGCGTGTGGGATGGTTGCCGGTGCATTCTTGGTGTTCGTCTAAGCCCAAGGCATGACATTGGGATGGAAGGCGAGTGATGACATCGATGATGCGGGTGATTTCATGAGGTTTTCTTTTGTCGCTTTGGAGGCTTGCAATTTCTTTACTTGTTCTATCTCTTCTTTACGGACTGTCTGGTAGTAATCAAATCATGTAGAGAGAAACGCACGCTACTGTGCGACCCTCGAATTTAATCCCTGTCTGATACATCTGAGGAGCGGCATCCGAGCTGGCAGACGCATTCCGATCTCTCTTGCCTATTCACACCATGTGTAAATCTAGGCTGATGGCAAAACCCGGCACACCGGATCCTGTTCGACAAAAAAAATCCGCGGACCCTGACGATAACGGGGCTGGGTCGTCGCGTGTTGACCCTAAAAGCCCTGACGCTCAAGAGGCATTCCCAGGGTCGGAGGACAATGGCAGCGAAAGCGGAGCACAGGACAGTTCTGTTCGCAACGACGTCGACAGCGATGGGGAGGACCTGGATGGAATTGGGGATGGTATGGACCTTGAAGGGTTTTCTGGACCCAAGGAAAAGGTTGTGAAGCCTTTAACGCCTGAGGCTCTCGCTCTGTTCAGGGCCGCGAAGGAGAAAACTGGAGTCATCTACATCTCGCGGATACCACCCGGCATGCGACCTACGAAGGTCAGGCACTTGATGAGCCAGTACGGGGAAGTGGGGAAGGTTTATTTGCAGCAGGAAGGTGAGTGCACTATGATCTGGTCTCCATTGTGCTAAGACTAATTTGGCACGCCTGGTTTTCAGACGCAAAGAGGGCGTACCTCAGGCGTAAATATACGTCGACGAAAAAACCTCACTTTACTGAGGGATGGGTCGAGTTCAAGGATAAAAGGATTGCTCGATCGGTTGCAGCTATGCTGAATGCTGCACCGATTGGGGGCAAGAAGGGCACGAGGTTCAGGGATGATATCTGGACGATGAAGTATCTTCCCAAGTTCAAGTGGGACATGTTGACGGAACAGATTGGTAAGTTCTCTTCGTTCGTTGGAAAGCTATGGTATTGACGGACTTGGTAGCACATGAAACGGCGGTACATCAGGCCAAACTGCGTGCTGAGCTCTCTCAGTCCAGGAAGGAGCAACGCGAGTATTTGAAGAACGTGGAACTCGCGCGGGTGCTCGAGAAACGGACAGAAAAGAAGCTGGCCGAAGGAAAGGAACCGCCTCAACTCAAACGACGACAGAACGATGCACCCTCAGGAGACCGGCCCAAGAAGAAACGGAAGCCAAAACCAAAGGCTGATGAGGACGGTTCAGCTCAGCTTTCCTCTGTACTTAGCAGTGTTTTTTGAAATGGAGCGTGACAGACCGCAGCGTGAAGCGACCGTGACTATTGTGACGATCCCGAACTCGAAAGAGGCCGCTCGTCAAATTTTCATCCTCCTCCTTGACAAGTCTGTTGTCGGAATACATCTTCAGATTGAGCCAGAGTCCTTTTACTACAATGCCTGTCCCCGTGCACATGAAAGAGTCGCTGCCTAGTCGTCCTCGCGGTCCTCCGTTTGAATCTCCGCTTGAAGTTTGCGGCCGGCCGCTCGAGGGAGGATCGCAAGTCGTCGCGAGACACGACCAAGTGAGGAGTGAGCCTCGTGCAACGACGCACAGAACGCAGCTGTTTCGTTGCGTTTCCCTGTGTCTCCTTTTCTCTACCGTCGAGGTCTGTGCTCTCTCATCTCACAGTCTTCGCTATGTCTTCAACCCGTCTTACGTGACCTGGATCAGACCTTTGTCTGTTGACAACACTCTCTCATCCTCGAATTGCGACCCCCCTTCCATCCACCTAAACTACACAGTCCGCATGTCTTCCTGGTCGGCCCCCGTTTACCCCCGCCGTTCACGCTCCCGTTCACCCTACCGAGGCTACCCTGGCCGTCCACCTTACCCCGATCCATACGGTGGTGATCCTTACCGACTGGAATGGGATGCGTACGATAGAGATAGGTGGGCAGGGTATGAAAGAGAGAGAGGGCCGTATGATTATGGCAGGCGCGGTCGAAGCCGGAGTCCAGACGACGGTATGCCATTCCGTTTGCAGCAACACACCCCTTTCACCGTGGCTTCGTGGCACGACCTCATCTTGTCTTTCTTCAGGGACTGGTAGAAAACGTCGAAGGTCGGCATCCCCGTGGGACCGCGATAGATATGAACCGCGACCCAGATATGATGACTACGGTATGATGTTCACGCCTCACCTCCCATAACGTGATGCACTGAATTGACATTTCCTGCAGACCCCCATCGTGGAGGGTATTCCCCGCGAAGGTCCCACCACCCTTCTCGACCGACTCCACAGGACCCGCACACGCTCGACTACCCTGCGTCCCTGAAACAGTACGCTGAATGGTTCCGATACTTCTTCCCCCAACAAGCAGCCGAAGAAGACAGCCTGGACAAACAGGCCGAAATCGATGCTGGAGATGGTTCAAAGCCTCGGAATGGGATTCGATCGAAATGGGAGAAATACAAAAAGGATTTTGCCTCAAACCAGGTTCGCGTCATTTTCATTCGTTTTTTCGTCATGGCCCTTCTTTTTTCTCGCTGTCGTTGTCCGCAATACAGTCATTCTTACTCCTCGTTTATAACGTCATCGAAACCGCTCTTTTCCTCGTTACTGAAATGCTGGCTTCTCTTTTTCCCCACCTTCGCTTATTCACCATGTTGTAGCTCCATCGCATGTTCGAACATCACCGGAAATCACCCTGGTTCGCGGAGAAGTACGAGCCGTCGCCGGAGTTCCTCAAGCTCCGTGAACGTTTGAGGAGGGAAGGCTGGAAGGGCAGGATCAATGCCTTCATCTCTGACCTCGAACAAGGGAAATTCGACTCCGGTCAAGGCGAGGCTGAGCCTGAAAGTGTTTCAAAAGAGCCTGTGCCCAGTGGCGCTTTTGGCGAGAATGCAGACTCAGCGATTGGCCCAGCCGCACCTGAAGATGTGCCTAATGTAGCGGACGATGAGATCCCAGGTGACGAGGAAGATGGTAACGAAAATGAAGGCGTGAAATCCACTACCAACGGCAGGAATTCAAAGACCACTCGAGGTGACAATCGCGGCGAAGAATTTGCTGTGATGCCTGAGGGAAACCAGGTCATGATACGCACAATACCGCCTGATATCGGAAGGCTCAAGCTTGAAGAGGTTTGTCTCGTGTCTTCGGCGAGATGACTGAATAGCACTGACACATTTCCGCTTTCATTTACTGTTTCAGGCTTGTAGGACCGTTCCTGGTTTTATCTACCTGGCCTTGGGTGACCCGCTGCAAAAGCGCAACTACTACCGCGCAGGGTGGATCAAGTTCAAGGAGGATGCTGACATGCCCGCGGTCATGACCGAACTGGCAGAGAAAAAGGTTTGGAACTTGTTTCGCCGTCCAGTACAAAAATGCGTATCTGACCTTCTCCAACAGATCGAAGGTTTCAAACTACACCTCACCCATAACCTCAAACCATTCACCAACCGCATCCGCTACGCTCCAGAGGTTGCCAGCAGGCCCGATCGCCTCGCCAAGGACCTAGCAAATGCCAAAACTCTTGCGTCATTGCTCGAAGATGAACACGATCGAATCAGGCGACCTCCACCCCGTGAAGATGCCCCTCCACAAGACGACGCCTTGGACCCGGGCTCTCACCCTCAGCCAACAGAAGATACGCTGATGGCCGACGGAAGCCCGGAACATGATCCTGACGAGGATGCTCCAAAATCCAGAGGCAGCGAGGCTGTCGAACGACGCATTGAAAAGGTCATCTCCGACCTGAAAGAAAGTGGCGCCGTGGATGTGATGAACGAGAGGGAGTTTGAAGCTAAGAAGGTAAAGTTTCATCCACTTTCGGTTGCCGCGCCTCCCCCGCTCTCGTGCCCTACTCTCCATGTTCACTCCCCCACCCACATGATCCGCTTCCCCCTGATACATCACCCTTACGAGAGGACCGCTGAGCTGACATTTGCTTTCTTCGCACTCCCGCTCGGACAGGATGCCATTGCACTGGACCTGTACATTTCATACCTTCGAGCAGCGTTTAACACATGCTTTTACTGCGCGGTTGTTACCGATCATGTCGAAGAGTTGCAAAGAAAATGTGTGAAGCATGTGAGGAAACCGATGTCGAAAGCTATGATCGAGGAAGTGAGAGCCACTACTCTCGTCAGCGACGAGAGGGAGGCCAGGGAGACAGAGAGTAATGGCGATCAGCGAGATGGTGATGAAGAACTCACAGGTGAGAAACCGAAGGTGCCAGAGGAGAAGGATTCCGGAGGAGGAAGGTTCAGGGACAGAGACGTAACACGTGCTGGTTAGTTCGCTGGGCTACTTTTTTGCTCCGACCACCAGTGAATAACGTATTTTCTGTTCAGACATTAGGTGGCTCGAGTGGTTTGACTCCAAGATCGCCGTCCTGATCAACAGGGATGGCGTAGATCCTCGAGATTACGGGGGTAAAGATCAACAAGAGTGGGTCCATCATGAATATCTCATGGCTCAAGTAATGAACGGCAACGTTCCTATGACAGGGAACTCGTGCTCGCCGCAGAGCCATACGTCAGACAGGAGGGTGAAGGAAAATTCCGGTGCAAGCACTGTCAGAAATTGTTCATTGCATCCTCCTTCGTTGAGAAACACGTCGCAAACAAGCATCCAGAGCTCCTAAAGCATCTCGATGACGTGGGTGGATTTCATTCTCTATTTTCGTAAAGATTACTCAACGTCTGATTTGCGTTTTAGATTCCATACTTCAATAACTTTGCAATGGATCCGCACCGGATCCAGCCCTTCACCCATGCTCCTACTAACATTGGGAACGGTGGGCAACAGCCACCGCCTCAGGCATTCGGCCTTCAAGGGCATTCGTATCCTCCACCTGACTACGGTCGATTGCCACCGCCTCATCATGGGTATGGTGCACCGATGCATCCAGTGGGTTACTGGGAATATCACCAACCACCTGGTTACGGCTCGTACCCTCCTCCCCCACCACGACGATTGAGCGATCGAATCAGCGGCTATGCCAAGGATCAGTCAGAGGGTCCGGGATTGCCCATCGCGCCTGGCTTGCCTCCCAAACCTGTTGGAGTCGACCAGGCTTCAAACAACAGTACTCGACGGGGAAGTGGGAGCCGTGGGAATGGACCTCTACCTCCCCCGCCTGTCAATGCGAAGGAAGATCCTCGAGCGTCCGCCGGGAAGAAAGTTAGTTACCACGACATGGACTTGGTGGCTGAGGGTGATGTCGAGTTGAATTATTGAACCAGGATGTATTCGATGAGGCGGACGGTTTTTGTGTCATTTTTCTTCCTTTATCCATCTCCTCTTCTCCCCTGTCTGCCTCTTACAACCGATAAAGCAGAACGATAGTCATCCTCCTCCCCACTCCAACCCCAACCGTAGCATTCGCACTTGAGTACTGACCGCAATAATATTTGGGTGACCACGAAGTCTACGTTCTTCCTGGGAGTGCGCAGGGAGCACAACTGATCCCGTGTTTCAGAAAACGGAATGATGCCCTCAGCGACGCCAACACCACGAGGCACGTGTACGCCGCTCGGATTCTCGTAATGACAATCCGCGATATCATCGATAGCAAGATTAACAATGCGTGCCTCGGGATGTACGGGCGGACGGGGCCGGGTTCCCTGTAACTCCAAGAGGTTCTCTTCTTCCAAACCCATGGCTCGTCGGACGAGCCGTGGTGCGGACTTGCGTATGACTCGGCATCCGCCCGATCCGCATGCCAATCATGCCTCGCCGAACTTAGCTTGCGATCTCATTCTGGAAGCGAGGTAAATTGATCGTAATTCGGTGTTGCTTAAATCTGCCGCTAGTGGGCGGGAAGATTCTCAAGGGGTGGAAGGGAACCTAAAGATAGGGCAATCACAGAAATCATGCGATGGATGAGACATTTGGGGTGATTGGAATGAAACTCCCCAGGGATCCAGAACATTGGGGAAAAGAGGAGCAAGGCGTAAGAGGATGGGGGGGCACACCCAACGAAGGCTAAATTAGCCCTTTCACAGACTTCCGCTCATTCCTTCCGCTCTCCTCGCGGGCGCACGCGGGGAAGGTGTGGTGGGCTGGTTGGGTGGAATATGAAGCTGATGAAACAAGGGGTCGATAGGCGTGAGATGAAATTTGGCCCGCCGTCCATAGTTCGCGGCTTTCTGAAAATGTCGCTGTTTCTGGTGGAGTTTCTGGACCCCGGTATCCCAAGTCGGTCTCCGATGCGCAGGGTCCAGGTGTATGTATGGCTGGCCTTGATGGTTCAGAGCGGTGATGGTAGAAAGTGACGGCATTTAGTCAGGGACCCGGTTGACGTACAGGGTGGCCTATGCCTTGGGTCCCCTCGTATAGTGAGGCAACCAGGTAGACAAACTTACGACCACCCTTGGGACATCCAACGTACGACGGTTTGTATTGACTGCGAGCACCAGAGAGGGAAACCGGCGTACATTAAGCTCGCGAGGCAACCCAATCAACAGGCAGAAGATCAGGTCAGAGGGCAAAAGGGTAGTACGACAGCCAAGTTTGGCGGGGGAACCGAACTGCAGGTCCGATCTGACCCTATCCTCAAGGTACCCTCTCCCGAAAGTAATGACTTTGGCGTGCAGTGTGTGAGAAAGTGACACCGGCGTTGCGGAATGGGGGCGGAGTCGCTTGGCTTCCACGTGCACGCAAGTTTATTCCCTCTAGATGCGAGGGCCCGCTGAGGGTCGCTGAGGCCCAATGAGGCCCAGCTCAGCCGAGTCGATGATTGCCGCCTCACCAGGAGGAAAAGGGTTCGTCTGCTACCCGAGAGTGAAGAAGGATAATAATCTTTCCGGCGACGGGATCTAGGTCCGCCGTTTGGGATGATCAGGAGACGAATGAACCATTGAAACGAGGCAATAGGAGATTCGAGGGAAGCCTGGTCACATGGCGAACAAAGGAACTGGGATCCCCACCCCAATTTTCACCCATCATTCGCTGGCGACACAACCTTCGAAAAGAATGTCAAAATACGAGGCCGGAAGAAAAAAATACCGTCCACCTGCAGTTTACTCAACGGAAATCGGACCCACCCGAGGGTCCGTTGGAGGCGGCGGTTCGAGAATCGGTCCGCAGGCGACGCACGAGCCAGGAGGGAGCAGCGAGGAAACAGAGCCCCAGATTTGAGATTCAATCGTGCTCGATGGCTGATACCCGACTGATCAAGCCGGCAGTCGGGTCGTGGGGGTGGGTGAGCGAGAGCACTAGCGCAGTAGTTAGCTAGGTAAAGTCGACCTCCGCTCCTCGCCGGGCGTCCCCTCACGAGGACTCGATACAGACCGATGGACTTTAGGTCAAGAGACGGTCTAGATGACGAGGCCATTGACGTGTTATTGACTCAGGTCTCTGGCGTCCTGGTACTTCGGAAATAGCCTAACCGTGCCTTCCCGGACCGGGTTGCTGACTAAGCAGCTGATTGCTCCCACGCCTTCAACTCTCCATTCCACGAGTTTGCGAGAACGGCGCCTCCGCCCGACCGCAATTATGGTTTTCGGCTTCTGGAGAGGTAAAAGCCAAAGGTTTGGCGGCAGAGTTAGAGCACGGGGTCTCGACAAACTTGGAGCTAAAATCTAAGTTACCTCGTATTATTTTAGACCCACCAGAATCTGGTGGGATCCGCAGGGTTTTCAGGCGCCCAGAGGATCTAAGGGCAAGGCAAGGTTTTGATTGGACGACATCCGGCATAGCTTTGTCCCATGGATCGACAGATCGGTATCGTCATCTTCCATCTCTTTCACGATCAGCCCGGTTTTTCGTGTTGAATTGAGATTCTATCACCCCCGTTTCTCGCCGTCGTTCCCTGTCACCTAACATGAGATGTTAGTCTCTTCCGTTTATGACCTTTTCAGCACCCACCCCGATCCACCCCCTCTTGCCATCTTATCATCTTCTCGCTAAGAACCCCCCCTCCAAACACTGCGGCAAGATAACGGACCGGCCGCTTGATAGGCGGGTTTTCGCTTTCGTCCACAGGTTCCTCAGGAGATGAAATTCGCCTATTTGGAACACATCGCCCACGGTCCGCGTGCGTAAGATTTGTAATTTGAGCACGACTTCACTGCTCATTCGTGTGCACACAGCGACTCACCCAACCCTGTCCGACAGAGTGCTCGAAAGGTATAGGCAGGATGCATCGGATCACTCCTACGCCACATCGCGGTTCTCGTGCTTGAGGGTTGCTTTATGGAGCGACCGGAGAACACCCATGCATGTCTATCTAAAATTGATTAGTACCGAATCACCACCGGGGGGGAACGGAAATTGGGATCTCATGTGAGCGTATCCATCAAAGGTTCAGAGAATCTCTCATTCCGGATCGCATTGTTATGCAGGAATACTCCCCTTTCCTCTCGGCTAACTCCTGCCACGCAGCAAACATGGTACATGGGACGCCACACAAGTGGGGATCTTCCATTTCAGTCCTGGAAATGATACCGAATGCTGCTCCCCGTCGGACACTTTGATGGTGCGAAGCTTTAAGCAGTTGGCATGCGATTGCCCCATGCAAATCATACATACACAATGTACAATAGGATAGCCGTCAGATGGTTACTCGATTCCTGGAGTGGCACGACTTAAAGGGCAATCCGTCGCCGAATTAACGGTTCTTGTGCACGCAAGGCTTTTGGCGCTGCACATGTACGGTAAATTCCATACTGTGCGAGCCCGGGTAGTCTACCCAATGTACGCTCTCCTCCGGTAATCAATACGTAGTACTGACCCAAACCTGTCACAGTCTCGAGGATATGCGGTGCACCGAGTCGAGGAGTATCCCCGAACAGAAGCGCCCTTCATTGAAATGGTCTTCAAACGATCAATCGTTCTAGAGCTTCTTCGACCCGGACTGGCATGAGGGGGTGCCCAGTTTCTTCAAGATATCCCCAATCGGCTACATCAAAATTCTACCCACGTACGGGTGGCCTCCCTCATCTCGCTTATTCTTATCGGTCCCATTGACACGGTTTAGGAGAAATAAGGATTAGAGGGGTACGCATGCTGGTAATAATGGCGGCGGTATAAGGATTGAATTGATCCGTACATGCGCATCTTCATGTGGGAAATAAGTTGGGAGGGCTCGTCGCCAGGCCGTTTCATTTGTGCAACGCTCTGCCAGCACACAAAGGGTCGCTGCCGGCTCGTTCACCGCCTTGACCGATCTGACTTGCTTGGGGGGCCCACTACCAATCGAGCACACAATTCACATCGCGGGAAGGCACTCGCACTCCTGGGCCGACATCCTCTTATGTAATTTGTGAGTAACTCGAGTAACTCACCGCCAATCAAAGCCTGGTTCTGAGGCATGAGCTCATCGTCATGCTTGTGTACCACCTCTCGCTTGCAGACGCACATTGGATAATCAAGCACCCAGAACGCCCGCCGCGCTGGCTCTTCACATTGTCGAGGTAAACGACCCCGGTCCGCCTTGCACGCTGCCAACAAAATGATACGTCGGACTTGCTCATACAAGTTTGCCTCTCCGCGGTCATGGAGCTTTGTATCCAGCCGTTGTGCTGATCCGGAGCGGAGACAGGTATGAGTTTGAACATACTCGTTCGCTTCACCATTCTGTCCCCATCGGTTCGAAATCCATTCGGAAATTGTAACTATTCAGTCGTCTCCCCCCTTCCTCACCTTCAATGTCCCCCCGATATAAGACGGGATCCCCTCCGACGAGGATGACCATCACTTTCGCACCGAGTTTCCACTTGACCCTCAGCCCCTCCCTTATCATACACCACCCGTAATTTTCCTCTTCCTTGCCAACTTTGCCAACACCCTCCTCCGTCCTTCTTGTCCTTGTACACGACCTTGTAACTATCCCACCATGATGGACAAAATGGTATCGTATGATGCCATCCTCTTCCCTTCCGACGAGAGGGCTCCCCACATCGTCCCTCTGATGACGAGCCACGCCTCATCATACCCACCGCATGGGCAATCGGGGTCCCACCAACATCCATCTCCCATGACCAATGTGCACCCTGAAATGTATATGGATTTTATTGCCGAAGGGGTCGGGGTGCGAGCCTGGAAGTACCACGTAGGTTCTCCTCCCTCGATGCTGTTTTTTTTGCTTGTATCCATCCGCACCCGGCATTTCATTTTCGACTCTAACTTTTTAATTTTCCTTGTTACCCACCCTGTTCGCTCCCGAAGTGGGTGTGGGCGATGATCCCCCTCTTCAACCTTTTTGTGTTTTTCCTCCCGATTCGCCTAATGTTAATCAGACAAATCTGACCCGGGACCGTCCTTCTTCCCGTTTGGCCTATGTAGGTCATTGATATGCTTGACGGGATGAACAAGAAGTTCGCAAATCCCTATGTCATATTTTACCCGGTACTATCACGGGATGGCATGGCGTTCCCAATCAACAAGTGCCTCAAGGAGATTCAAGGTCCCAACTATCGCGAAAACCTTGCCTGGAGGGGGAATCTCGTCATTGCGAAGTACCGTGACGAAGACTTCTCGGTCCTCATGGATGCAACCATGGCGGACTTTCCCTTATTGAAGAACT
>Ga0307513_10007062_pt1 | contig 14599 bp, 9 predicted proteins | sample 15_EM_MG_FD_202174 | JGI IMG/M metagenome (GOLD analysis project Ga0307513, IMG submission 202174) | Populus trichocarpa ectomycorrhiza microbial communities from riparian zone in the Pacific Northwest, United States - 15_EM | ecosystem: Host-associated > Plants > Roots > Unclassified | place... | reverse complement strand
CGAGCTGGCGTGCGCCGGCGACGATCAGCTGATCGACGGACGGGGCCTGCCCCCGGCCGGCAGCGCTGCCGGAGGGCAGCGCGGTTCGATCGACGGACGGGGCCTGCCCCCGGCCGGCAGCGCTGCCGGAGGGCAGCGCGGTTCGATCGACCGCGGCCAGCTCGGCCGGCGGCGAGGCCGCGGTGATCGTCGCCGCGCGGTCGGCCTCGGGGCGCGGGACGGCATCGCGCGCCGAGGGCGGGCGGCGCGGCGGCGCGGCGAGGGCGGCGAGCTGTTCGGCGCCGACCCACGCGCGGTACGCCGCGCCGGCGTCGTCGGCGCGCAGCACCTGGGCGACGAACGCAGCGAGCGCGTCGCCGTGCTGGCTCAGCTCGCGCCAGCGCTCGTAGTGCGCGAAGTCGTCGCGATACGGCGAGACGCCCAGCCCGGGCGGGCAGGTCATCGGCTGCGGGTGCGCGCCGAACGGCTCCTCGCAGATCGCCAGCACGCGGTGCGGCGGCAGGGCGATCGCGCCGGCGTGCGCGCGGGTGACCTCGGCGGACACCACGCGCTCGACCGTGACGATCACGCCGCGCCGCGCCGCGAGCGCGCTCCACACGCCCTCCGACAGCGGTCCGGTCATGATCACGTGGCCGTCGGCGTCGCCGGCCGCCGCGTGGAGCAGCGTCACGTCGGGCCGGAGCGCCGCGCACAGCCCGAGCGTCGGCGCGGCGCCCTCGGCGGCCAGCGCGACCTCGCGATACGCGCCGCGCGCGGCCAGCTCGGTCGCGATCGAAGTCCCGCGCAGCGAGCGATTGACCACCCAGTCGTCGCCCTGCGCGCCGGCGCGAAAGCTCGCGACCATCGACCATAGCGGCCAGTGCGCGAAGGCGACGCCCGCGGCGGCGAGCCGGCTGTACAGCGCGTTGGGGCGCGGCGAGGGGTAGTGATCACCGAAGAAGCACGCGGTGAGCCGGTCGGCGAGGCCGAGCACGGGGAGGAGGTGAGCCATCGAGTGCAGCCCGGTGCTGCTGATGTGAAAGCCAGGGCGGGAGTCCAGAAAGGCGCGCGCGACCTCGCGAATCGCCGCGTTCGAGCGGCTCGGCGTCGACGCGAAGTGCAGGTGCATGCCGGGCGCGACGTGCGCGCGGATCGCGTCCGCGAGCCCCATCACCAGGCCGGTCGCGCGCACCTGCGTCACGCCGCCTCCGCGCCGATCAGGGTCACGGCGCTGTGGCCGCCGATCCCGTACGACACCGCGAGCGCGGCGGTCGCGTCGGTCTTGCGGCCACCACTCGCCAGATGATCGATGGATCCGGGGGCGCTGCCGGGCGCGCGCGCCGGGTCGATGTTGAGCGTGGGCACGAGCCAGCCGTGGTGCATCATCAGGATCGCCGCCGCGACGTTGAGCGCGCTCGACGCGCCGAACAGGTGGCCGTACACCGGCTTGACCGACAGCAGCGGCACCTCGGAGACGCGCGCGCCGAACACGCCGTGCATGTAGGCGAGCTCCGAGCGATCGCTCTGCGGGACGCCGTTGCCATGGCCGACGACGACTCCAATCTTGGAGCGGTCGACGTCGGCGCGCGTCAAGACGTCCGTGATGAGCGAAGCCGCACGGCGGCCCTCCGGATCGACGTGCAGCGGGTGCGCGCCGTTGTTGCCGAGCTTGAAGCCGTCGAGGGTCGCGAGCACGGTGGCGCCGCGCCGCGCGGCATGTGCGCGGGTCTCGAGCACCAGCGAGATCGCGCCCTCGCCGAACACGTTCCTGGAGTGCTCGACGAACGGCCGGATCGCGCGTCGCGCGTCCTCGCGCTCGCCGGACAGCAACTGCGCGGCCTTGTACATCTGGTACAGCGGCGCCGACAGCGCCGAGTCGTGCCCACTCGCGAGCGCGACGTCGATGTCGCCGTGCAACAGCTCGCGGCACGCGTGGCCGATCGCGACCGCACCCGAGCAGCACGTGACATTGAAGGTGTAGGACGGCCCGCGCACCCCGAGCAGGCTGGCCGCGAGGTTGGCGGCTTGCCCGGGTGTGCCGACCATCAGCTCGCGCTGTGCATAGTGTGCGCCGCTCGCGCTGTCGCCCTCGGTCCGGACACGCTGATACCAATAATCGAAGTTGCCGCGCGAGGTTCCGTCGAATAACCCGACGCGGTCGCGCGACAGGCCGTCGAGGTCGAGCTTGGCGTCGTCGAGCGCGATCATCAATGAGGCGAGATAGAGTTGTTGCTCTCGGTGGTAACGATCGTAGTAGTTCCGCGGGAATCGGCCGAGGAAGTCCTCGGGGGCGAAGCCGGCCACGCGGCCGACCGGCCAACGCTCGTCGGGGCTGCCCGGCGCGGCCTCGAACACTAGCTGCGACGGGCCGTCGCGCAGCTGCTTCCATAGCATATGTCGATCGGCACAGTTAGCGAGTAACGGCCCGATCCCCGTGACGACGATTTCTGCCATTGCCCCTCCTCCAGACTCCCATGCTGTAAAGTTGAGTATTGGCGAAAACGATCTCACTATGAACGCACTAAACAATTTATCAAGGGGCAAGATTGCGTGCGAGCCGCAGTACGGATTCGTTCTCCGTCATCTCGCGGTGTTCGTCGATGCGGTCCCGCGGATCGCGTGACGCGTGCGACGCCGCCGGAACACGCGCGACGTTCCGCGTCGCATGATCTGGCAGATCCGGTCTCACTCGAAATTATCAGTCCCGGCGGCGCGCGCTGCGCAACCTCAGGCCACCGTGCGACCTCGCCCCGGCGATACTCGACGACAACGTCGCATAGGCTGCGCGGGCTCGACGCGCGCGCGACCTGTGAGATCGCTTGCTTGGCGCACGGTGCCAGTACGTGCCAACCTACAGCGGAGACGATCGGGTGATTGTCTAGGCCGCGCTCGGGACGGTCGTCGGCTGCGCGATCGGCAGCCGCACGGTGAACGTCGTGCCTTCGCCGGCCGTGGTGATGAACCGCACCTCGCCGTGGTGCTTGGTCACCACGCTGTGAACGATCGATCCACAACAGCTCCAGCGGTAAAATCCCGAGAATCACGTGCGCGAATGTCGGATTGCGCAGCTCCGGGTGGCCGAGCGTCCACATGCTCGATGCGGGGAAGTAGATGATCGCGCGGAACGTCAGGTCGATCGGAAGCAACGCGAGCGACGTGTGCAGACCCACACGCGTGAGCAGGCTGCGGAACGCCATCTATCTGGGCGTATCGATCGCGCGTCGCCGCCGTGAAGCCAAGGTCTAGCGCGCCGCGCTGTCGACGCCGGCCGAGCCGAGCGTGATCACCGCCTGGTCGAGCGGCGGCAGATCGCCGGCGTGGCGCGGCAGGTGGCGCCAGCGCAGCACGCCGGCCGGATCGACGCCGAACGTCGCGGCCGACTGCCAGCGATTTCCGCTCGCCCAGCGGTTGTGGATGCCGTCATCGAGCAGGCGCCGCAGCGCGCCAAGCGACTCGGAGCCCGCGAAGTGTGCGCGGTCGGTCAGCCCGACGCCCCACGCCGCATAGCTCGTGCGATCGAGATCGGCGACGAGCCGGACGCCGGCCACGCCGCCGAACGCGTCGCACCAGCGCCGCGAGGCTGGATCCGAGGAGTGCGTGATCGCGATGAAGTCGAACGCGGGCAGCGCCGCGGCGAGCGCGGCCATCTGGCGCACGGTCGCCTCGGCGAACGGACATCCGACGTGGCGGAGGAACGCGACGACCGCGGCGCGCCCGGGCTGCAGCGCCGCCAGCGTGGGGACGCGCTCGCCGATCGCGGGCAGCGATCCAAGCGCGCGCGGCTTGGGCCGGACGAACGTGTGAGGCGCGACCACGAAGTCGCGCAGGAGATACACGAGCTGCCAGCGCATGATGCAGTGTACCCGGCGGCGGGGTCGCGCGTGGCGATCTGCGTCGTCGATGGAACCGCGCCGCCATTCGGCGGCGCTGCCGGTCGGGGCGGCCCGACCGTCGATGTAGTACCCTCGCGCGATGTGGGCGCGCTGGTTCCTGGCATCGATCCTGATCCTCGCAGGGCTGACCCGCGGCGCGGCGGCGGCGGAGCCGGCCACCGTGGCGATCCTGTACTTCGACTACGACGGCAAGGACGACGAGCTCGCCATGCTGCGCAAAGGCCTCGCCCAGATGCTGATCTCGGACCTGCTGGGGACGCCGGCGATCCGCGTGGTCGAGCGCGACCGGCTGCAGGAGGTCATGACCGAGCTCAAGCTGCAGGCCACGACGAAGATCGACGCGACCAGCGCGGTCAAGGCCGGCAAGCTGCTGGGCGCGCGCTACCTCGTGGTCGGCGGCTACTTCGACGTGATGCAGGCGTTCCGCGTCGACGCCCGCGTGATCGATGTCGAGACCGGCAAGGTGATGTTCTCGGCGGGCGCGAACGGCAAGCCCGACGAGTTTCTCACGCTCGAGCAGAAGCTCGCGGGCGAGCTCGCGCACTACTTCGCGACCAGCCTGCCGGCGGTCAAGGCGCAGACCAAGCGCACGCCGGTCAAGCCGCCCGCGGCGCTCAAGGCGAAGACGGTGATCGAGTACGGCAAGGCGCTCGATGCGCTCGACGCCGGCGACAAGAAGGCGGCGAAGCGGCGGCTCGACAACGTCGTCAAGGATCAGCCGGACTTTCAGCTCGCGCAGCTCGATGTCGACAAGCTGATGAAGTAGCTATTTCGATCTGGGGCAGCGCGCGGCGGGCACGTCGACGCCGAGCGCCTGGGCCTTGCAGTAGGCGTCGCGCGCGCCCGGGCGGTGCAGCCGGTCGCGCAGCTGGCCGATGATCAGCCAGGCGCGGCCGTCGTCGGCGCGCTTCGAGGCATCCTCGAAGTCGGCCAGGGCCTCGGGGTAGCGCTCGGCGTTGAGGTAGGCCTGGCCGCGCGACTTGTAGGCGTCGGCGAGCTCCGGCTTGCGGCGGATGACCTCGCCGAACGTCGCGATCGCGGCGGAGTCCTTGCGCCGCAGCTGGACGACGCCGAGGTTGAAGCGCGGCGCCTCGTAGTCGGGCGCGAACGTCAGCGCGCGGGCGTAGGCATCGGCCGCTTCGTCGAGGCGTCCGGTCTTCTGCAGCGCGTTGCCGTGGATGTTGTGCGCGGCGGCGAAGCTCGGGCAGCGCGCGATCGCCCGGGTCGCGTCGTCGACCGCGCGCACCGCGTCGCGCGCGATCGCTTCGCGGGCGTCGAGCACGAAGCGCGCGGCGTCGACGGCGGCCGCGCCGGCGCAGGCCGCCGGCGGTGGTGGATCGTCGAACGCGGCGAGCTGGCCGACGAGCTCGCCGAGCTCCGCGACGCGTGCCGGGCGCGCGGGATCCTCGGCCGAGCCGACCGTCGCCGAGCCGGGCGTGGGCGCGAGCGCCTGGGGCGGCGCACCGTCGGTGACGCGAGGCGCGGCGCGATCGGAGCCAGCGCTCGGTCCGGTCGGCGCGCGGGACAGGACGAGCGCGCCCACGCCGGCGCCGACCACCAGCGCGGCGGCGATGCCCCAGCGCGCGCGGCGCCGGGTCGGGCGGGGGAGGGGAGGGTGCGCGGCCGCCGTCGCCGCCAGCATCATCGCCTGCTGCTGCGAGAACCGCGGCGCCGCGGCGTAGCCGGCGATCGCCTCGAGTCGCGCCTCGACCTCACGCGCCGACGGCGGCCGCGCGTCGGGCTCCTTGCGCAGCAGCTCGTCGACCAGCGCCGCCAGCCCCGGGTGGGTCTCGGGCGCGACCAGCAGCAGCGGCGGCGGCGGCTCGGTGACGTGCGCGACCAGGAGCCCGGTCACCGACGACGCGGTAAATGGTAGTCGGCCGGTCGCCATCTGAAACAGCACGACGCCGAGCGAATACAGATCCGATCGCGCATCGATCGCCTCGCCCTTCGCCTGCTCGGGCGACAGATAGACCGGCGTGCCGATCACCGCGCCGGTCGCGGTCATGCCGACCTGGCCCTGATCCATCGACTTGGCGACGCCGAAGTCGAGGACCTTCACGACATCGTGCTCGCCATACTGCTCGATCAGCATCACGTTGTCGGGCTTGAGGTCGCGGTGCACGACGCCCTCGGCGTGCGCGGCCTGCAGCGCGCGCGTCACCTGGGTGGCGATCCGCACGATGCGCTCGAGCGGCAGCCGGGGCGACGCGGCGAGCAGCTCGCCGAGCGACTGGCCGCGCAACAGCTCCATGGTCAGATACAGCTGACCGTCGATCTCGCCGAAGTCGTAGACCCGGATCGTGTTGGGGTGCTCGATCTTCGCGGTCAGCCGCATCTCGCGCTCGAACCGCACCGCGGCCTCGGCGCTCTGGGCGGCGCTGACGCTGATGAGCTTGAGCGCGACCATGCGGTCCATCGCGACCTGGCGCGCCAGGTACACCGTGCCCATGCCGCCGCGGCCGATCTGGCGCACGACCTCGTAGCGCCCGTCGGCGACCGTGCGGCCGACGAGGTCGCCGGGCGGGGAGGCGGGCGGCGAAGCCATCGCTGCAATCTACAGGAAGCGACCCGCCTCGTGCGACCACCGGACCGCGGTGTTGAAGGCCCTGCCGGGAACCGGTAGCGTCGCGCAATGGCTCGCTTGCTCGTCGCGCTCGCCCTGCTGTTCGCACCCACCACGGCGGCGGCGCGCACGATCGCGATCGCGTACTTCGACAACAACACCGGCCAGGCCGAGCTCGACCCGCTGCGCAAGGGCCTGGCCGATATGCTGATCACCGATCTCGGCAATGTCGCGACGCTGCAGATCGTCGAGCGCGACAAGCTCAATCAGGTGCTCGCCGAGCTCAAGCTGTCGGACAGCAAGTTCATCGATCCGCGCACGGCGCAGAAGCTCGGCCGAGGCCTGGCGGCCGAGTTCATCATGACCGGCGGCTACGTCGTCGCCGGCGACGCGCTGCGGGTCGACGTGCGCGTCATCGAGGTCAAGACCGGCCGGGTCGCGGCGAGCGAGAAGGTCGAGGGCAAGAAGGCGGACTTCTTCTCGGTCGAGAAGGATCTGGTGGAGCTGCTGGTCAAGACGCTCGACGTCAAGCTGTCGTCGGGCGAGCGCGGCAAGCTGCGCTCCAACGCCACCGAGTCGTTCGACGCCTGGCAGAAGTACTCGGCCGGGCTCGACGCCAAGGATCGCGGCGACGACGCGCTCGCGCGCAAGATGTTCCAGGCCGCGCTCGACGCCGACCCCAACTACCGCGCCGCCCGGAGCGCGACAGAACGGCTGCAGGTCATCTTCCAGCGCGGCGACGCCGCCAAGGCGGCCGAGATCGACAAGACGTGGAAGGCGCTCGATCCCAAGGCTCCGGACTTCGCGCAGCAGGTCGACAAGCTGCTGTCCGAGCTCACGCGCGAGGATCCCGAGCAGTTCAAGCGCAAGGTCGCGCTGCTCAGCTTCCTCGCCGAGCGCGATCTCACGCCGGGGCTGATGCCCGGGTTCTCGCGCATCTCGCTCGAGGTGTGTGCGCTGATGTGGATCTTCGATCGCTCGCCCGACGCCGCCACCCTGCTGCCACCGGTCTGCGAATATCTGATGATGCGGTTTCCGAAGGACCAGAGCACGCCGGCCCAGTGCAAGGTGCTGCTCAAGACGATCGACCTGTATGCCAAGCAAGGTCCGGTCAAGCTCAAGGAGAACTGGGATCAGGAGTGGCAGAATGCCAGCCTCGACTGGCAACTATCGCAGCGCGCCGCGCTGCCCGACATCGTGAAGCTATTCCGGCTCTACGCGAAGAAGACCAAGCGGCCGTGACGGTGCCGCGCCCGACAAGCGCGCTATGTTCTGGCCATGACAGCTCTGACCTCGCGTGCGGCCGTCGCGATCCTCGGCGCGGCGCTCGCCTCTTGCTCGCGGTCCGCGCCGGAGCCATCCGCGCCGCCCGCACCCACGCCGGCCGCGGATCCGGCGCCCGCGGCGCCTGCGCCGGTGCAGGGAGGTGATGGCGCGCCAACGTCGGAGCGCGCGCCGACGCCCGCCAGCGCACCGTCGCCGAGCCCCGCGGTGGATCCGGCGACGTTGACCGGCCAGGCCGCGCTGGGTGACTGGACCACCGACGCGCCGGGCGTTCGCCGCAAGCTCACCCTCGACGATCTGCCGGCGCCGTACGCCACCGTCTCGGCCGACAACGGCGCGAAGATGGTCCGCCGCCCGGCCGGCGCCCTGCCCAGGGTGCCCGAGGGCTTCGTCGTCGAGCTGCTCACCAGCGACGTGCAGCGGCCTCGCATGATCCGGACCGCGCCGAACGGCGACGTGTTCGTCGTCGAGTCCTCCGCAGGGCGCGTCAAGATCGTGCGCGGCGCCGATCGCCCGGCCGGTCCGGACCGCGTCCAGGTCTACGCCTCCGGGCTGCGCCAGCCGTTCGGGATTGGCTTTTATCCTGCGAACCAGCCGCGCTGGGTCTACGTCGCAAACACCGACTCGGTCGTACGCTTCCCGTACCGCGACGGCGACGTCACGGCGAGCGGCCCTGCCGAGATCGTGATCGACAACATCTCGGGCGGCGGCCGGCTGCGCGGCGGCGGGCACTGGACGCGCGACCTCGTGTTCTCCAGCGACGACACCAAGATGTACGTCTCGGTCGGCTCGCGCTCGAACGTGTCCGACGACGCCGCCGAGGCGCGGCGCGCGCGGATCTTCGAGTACACGCCGGACGGCAAGCACGAGCGCGTCTACGCGACCGGCATCCGCAACCCCGTCGGCCTGGCGGTCCACCCGACCAGCCACGAGCTGTGGACCTCGGTCAACGAGCGCGACGAGCTCGGCGATCACCTCGTGCCGGACTACATCACGCGCGTGCGCGACGGCGGGTTCTACGGCTGGCCGTGGTTCTATCTCGGCCCACATCCGGATCCGCGCCACACCGGCAAGCACGCCGAGCTGCGCGATCAGGTGATCGTGCCCGATGTCCTGCTCCAGTCACACTCGGCGTCCCTGGGCATGATGTTCTATACCGCGACGCAGTTCCCGGCCGAGTATCGCCTCCAGGCCTTTGCCGCCGAGCACGGCTCGTGGAACCGCGCGCGCCGCACCGGCTACAAGGTGATCCGCGCCGTCGTCAAGGACGGCGTGCCGACCGGCGAGTACGTCGACTTCATGACCGGCCTGGTCACCGCCGACGGCAACGTCTGGGGCCGCCCCGTCGCCGTGACCCAGACCCAGCAGGGCGCCCTGGTCGTCAGCGACGACGGCGGCAACTGCCTGTGGCGGATCCGCTACGCCAAGCCGAGCCCGTAGCCCTTCGCCGCAGCGATCAGGGCGCGTCGCCGCCGCGGTTGGTCCACGCGGTGATCGCGCCGCTGTCTGCGACCACGAGGTAGTCGTCCTTGCCGTCGCCGTCGAGATCGGCGAAGCGGATCTGGTTGCCAGGGCCGGCGCCGCTCGCGACCTGGCCGCGGGCGACCCAGCCGCCGCCCGTCGCCACGCCGTTGTTGATCCAGGCGTTCACCGCGCCGTTCGCGGCGACCACGAGGTAGTCGGCCCGGCCGTCGCACGTGAAGTCGGCGAGCCGGACCTGGGCGGCGGGCGCGCCGGTGCCCGAGGCGACCTGACCGCGGCTGATCCAGCCGCCGCCGCTGGCCGCGCCGTTGTTGATCCAGGCGCGCAGCGAGCCGTTGTCGGCCAGCACGAGGTAGTCGGCGCGGCCGTCGCCATCGAGGTCGGCGAACCGCACCTGGCTGCCGGGTGCGCCGACGCCGGTCGCGATCTGACCGCGCGCGCTCCAGCCGCCGCCGCCGTCACCGCCGTTGTTGATCCAGGCGCTCACCGCGCCGTTGCTCGCGAGCACGAGGTAGTCGGCCCGGCCGTCGCCGTCGAGGTCGGCGAACCGGATCACGCTGGTCGCGGGCGCGCCGGTGCCGCCGGCGACCTGGCCGCGCGAGATCCAGCCACCGGCGGCGTTGTTGATCCACGCGTTCACGGCGCCGTTGTCGGCGACGACGAGGTAGTCGGCGCGGCCATCGCCGGAGAAGTCGGCGAGCTGGACGCGGCTGCTCGGCGCGCCGGTGCCACTGGCGATCTGACCGCGGTCAGCCCAGCCACCGGGCGCGTCGCTGCAGGTCCCGCCGGTAGGCACCGGGTTGGCGATCCAGCCGGCCGCGATCGCCTGCTGGATCCCCGCGAAGAAGGCATCGGCCATCTTGCGATACCCCGCGTCGTTGGGATGGAGGGTATCGGCGAGATCGGCAATCGTCACCGCGCTCATGCTGACCACGCGCACGTGCTTGCCCGCGTTCGCGCGCTGCGCGACGACTCCCGGGATCAGGCGGTTGTACTCGGCGATCCGCGCCTGGACGGTGGCGTTATTGGCCGGGACCAGCGTCGCGACCAGCACCGTGGCGTCGGGCGCATCGACGAGGATCTGGTCGATCAACGCGCCCAGCCGGGCCGGCGCGTGGGCGACGTCGACGTCGCGGTTCATGTCGTTGGTGCCGATGTGGAGCGTCACCAGGTTGGGCCGATAGGTCGACAGTGTCGCATCGGCGATGCCGGCGATCTGCGAGATGATCCAGCCGGAGTGGCCTTCGTTGTCGACGTCGGGCAGCTGGCCCGAGCGCTGGGTCCCGACGAAGTCCACGCTCTGCCCGAGCAGGCGATCCCACAGCGCCGCGCGGTAGCTCGAGCCGGTCGAGCTGCCGACGCCGAACGTGATCGAATCGCCGAGCGGCATGATCCGGAGCGCGGGCGCGGCGGCCGCTGCCTCGTGCTCGACCGCTTGGGGCAGGTCATCGACGTAGGTGGGCTCCGCACAGGCACCGAGCAGGAGCACGATTGATAGCCATGACATCGAGCAGGTGATTCTCATCGGGTCACTCCCGTGGCAGATCGTCCTCGATCCGCATCGGTCATAACACGATGGCTCGCCGGCCATGCTGGTCGTGACGCGCTCGCGTCCGCTCGCGGATCGCGTCAGTGCACGCGGCTGCTGCCCTTGGCGATCGTCGTCGGAGAGCTCGACAGCGGTACGGCGCCCGGGCAGACCAGCGAGCGGAGATCCGCGTTGCGCCGGGCGAGCTCGTTGTGCGAGCGTGGCTGGGCGGTCACCGGGTCATGCATGGTCACGCCGCCGGTGAGGAACGGCGAGAAGAACGTCTCCGTGCCGGCGAACCGCGGGAACATCATGAAGAAGCGCGTGCTGGTCTCCTGCTGGCCGTGACAGCCATTGCAGGTGTTGATCGCGAAGTGGTGGCGCGCGTCGGGGTTCACGCCCGGCGCGAACCAGGTGACGAGCTCGTTGAACGTGAAGCCGGCCTCGAACGGCCGGCCCCCCAGGGTCAGCGGCACGGTGTGCTTCTCGGCGATGATCGCGGCCTCATTGGCATTGATGAAGTCGGCCAGCGCGCGCGTCGAGTTGAAGCTGACGTCGGGCGTCAGGTCGGTCGGCGCGACCACGAAGCGGCCGGTGGCCGCCGACAGGTGGAGCTCGCGCATCTCCCAGAAGTCGCGGTTCGGGCTGAAGTCGATGTCATTGGTCCGCAGCACGTTGAGCGCGCTGCCGTTGGGGGCGCCGGGGCGCGCGCCGCGGCCGGCGAAGCGCTCGGTGATCGCCTGCAGCGCGGTGTTGTAGCCCTCGCCGAACGGCATCGCGCCGAGCGCGTGGAACGCATGGGCCCAGTCGAGGACGTCCTGCTCGGTCGTGGCCGGCAGCTTGTACTCGAGGATGAACGTGGCGCGCAGCCCGGCGCCGGGGTTGTTCGGATCGTCGAACGCGAACACGAAGCGGCCTTCGCCCGCGTCACCCTTGGCGAGGTCGCGCAGGTCCATGCGGTTGACGATGCCCTGGAGCCGCACCGGCGCGCGCGCGAGGTCGAGCTCGCCGCTCGCCGTCCGCGGCCAGCGCGCGAGCACGAGATCGTTCATGCCCGGACGCGCCACCGCGACGAAGCCGTTGATGGTCTGCGGCGTCAGGAACGTGCGCAGCGCTCCCTCGACCAGGGCCGGCGCGTCCTCGGGCGTCGCCGCGAGGCTCTCCATCAGGTGCTTGAACGTCCACGCGCCGTTGCGCGGGTCGCTCGAGGCCGGGTCGAACACGCTGCGGACCGGGTCATCGACCACCGAGAGGTTGGTGATCGTCAGCTCGCGGATCGTGCTGACGTGGCACTCGACCGGCGCCGAGGTGAACAGGATGATGTTCTTCGAAGCGAAGAAGTTCTGGGTGGGCTCGCTGATCGTGAAGTTGACGAAGAAATCGAGGAACGGCGCGATGTCGTCGTCGGGGATCGCGTTGATCGTGAAGTGACCGCCGCCCTGCGGAGGGACCGGCTCGCTGTACACCGTCGTGAACGGCGCCGGATCGAGCGTCAGGCCCACGCCCGGGTTCTGCGTGCTGAGCTGGAACACCAGCGGGGCGCAGGCCAGATCTTCCTCGTTGTTGAACACGTCGATGCGGATCGGCGAGGGCGATCCTGCGGGCGCCGGGAACAGGAAGAACGGCGGCGTGACGACGACCGCCGGCGGCAGCTCGTGGCAGTCGTGCAGGAGCGCGCTGACCTCGGTGGCGCTCAGCGCGTGGGTCGCGAACAGCACGGTGTCCAGCACGCCGTCGAACCGGCGCTCCGAGCCGTCGTTGCCCACGAGCAGCGGACCGGGGCCGGGCGGGATGTGGCCGGAGGCGTGGACGTGCCGGACCTCGACGCCGTCGACGTAGAGCCGCAGCGTGGCGCCGTCGTACGTGCCGGCGACGTGCTGGAGCTTGCCGGTCTTCGCGCGCTCGGGCGAGGTCACGCTGATCGCGTGCCGGCCGAGGCTGACGACGAACTGGAACCTGCCGCCGTTGAGCAGCAGCGCGAACGAGCTGGTGCCGTTGTCGCGCTTGCGGATCAGCGTGTTGGTGCCGCTGGTCGTCCTCGGCTCGAACCAGCCGGCCACCGTGACACCGGCGTCGAGCGCGAAGCTCGGCTGATCGGGGACGTACACCAGATCTTCGCGATTCGCGATCTTCACGCCGAGCGTGCCGTCGACGCCGTCCGCGCAGCTGACGCCGATCGAGCGATACGCCAGGTTGTCGTGCATCGACGCGTCCGCCAGGTTGGTGCGCGTCGGGTTGCAGTCGTCGAAGCTCCACACGCCCTCCGGCCGTGCGCTCGGGAGCACGACGTGGCTGGTCGCGCCGGCTGGCAGTGCCGCCTTGGGGGCCGCAGCATTCAGCTGCACGGTCAGCGCATCGTCCTGAAGGAGCGCCGCCAGCTCATCCTGCTCGTCGGGCTCGTCGGGCTCGTCGGGCTCGTCGGGCTCGTCGGACTGGCATGCGCCTGTGGCGAGAGCCACCACAGCGATAAATGGCATCGCCGATGATCTGTAATGCATTGTTTTTGCTTCCCCAGTGCATGGGCGTCCCACATTCACTGTGGTCCCCCGCCCGACACAGGGTTCTAGTAAACAACATATCGCGCCACGCTTGCCAAGATCATTCCGTCCCGTAAATACGAAATCTGTCGCACGAGTCGAAGACAGGATGTTAGCCGCGGGAGTGGCCAATCGCCGATCCCGGCGCGGCGCGCGCGGCAGATAAAATCGTGTCGCAAATTGCTGCGTGAGCCGGCCGGCGCATCGACTCACCGAGTAGCCAGCGCCCGCGACACCGCGACACCACGACCCTTCGCGAGGCGCGGCCGTCAGCGAACCTGAACGACCACGGTCGCGTACGGCGGGAGGCGCGCCGTCGCCGTGCCGGCCAGGTCGAGCGCGGCGCCGGGCGTCGCATAGAGCACCTCGGCTTGCTTCGCCGCGACCGCGAGCGCGACGCGCTGGGGCTCGGCCCCGAGGTTGATCGCGACGACCACGCGCTGGTCGCGCAGGCTGCGCACGAACGCCAGCACGGGGCCGTCCTCGGTCAGGAGCTCGAGCGCCCCGTGCGCGAGCGCCGCCGAGCTGTGCCGGGCGCGGATCAAGCGGCGATAGTGGGACAGCAGCGAATTGCGATCTGCGGACTGTGCCGTGATGTTGGCGCGGTCGCGGCCGTCCGAGAACGGATACCACGGTGTTCCGCGGGTGAAGCCGCCGCCCCCGGCGCTCGCGTTCCACGGCATCGGCGTGCGCTTCGCGCGATCGCCCGTTTCATTGCCATTCTCCAGGCCGACCTCTTCGCCGTAGTACAGAAACGGCGTGCCCGGCAACGTGAGCAGCAGCGCGGCGGCGCTGCGCAGCTTGCCGGCATCGCGCTGCAGCTGGGTCGCGAGCCGGACCTGATCATGATTGGTGAGAAACGGGACATCCGTCGCGCCCGGCGGATACGCCGCCTGGACCTCGCGCAGCTTGGCGACGATGCCGCGCGCCTCGCCGAGCTTGACCCCCTCGATCAGGCGCTCGGCGAGCATGAAGTCGAAGCACAGCGGAAACTCGTCGCCACCCGGGACCCGCTCGGTCGAGCCGTAGTACGTCGCGACGACCGGCGTCTCATCCCACGCCTCGCCGATCAGCACCGCGTCGGGCTTCGCCGCGCGGACGGCCGCGGCCAGGTCCTTCCACAGCTCGTGCGTCTCGCGCGCGTTGGCCTGCCCCGGACCGGGACCGGTCTCGATCAGCATGGGCGCCGCGTCGAGGCGAAACCCGTCGACGCCGCGCGCGAGCCAGGCGAGGGCGATGCGCTTGACCTCGTCGCGCACCGCGGCGGTCCGGTAGTTGAGGTCCGGCATGGCGTCGTCGAACACGCCGTAGTACCAGGCGTCGCCGGCGC
>Ga0307513_10007061_pt1 | contig 14599 bp, 15 predicted proteins | sample 15_EM_MG_FD_202174 | JGI IMG/M metagenome (GOLD analysis project Ga0307513, IMG submission 202174) | Populus trichocarpa ectomycorrhiza microbial communities from riparian zone in the Pacific Northwest, United States - 15_EM | ecosystem: Host-associated > Plants > Roots > Unclassified | place... | reverse complement strand
AATTAAGGAAAAGTAAATCTCAGATCTCGTCACTTTCTTAACGAGATTTCTTGGGCGCAGCACCCGACGGACTATGGGATACTGTAGATCACCTGAAAATTGATGCTTTTAACATCCTTCACTTTCCTGAATGTTACCTATTGAAAAATAGAGGGAAACAAACAGACTAGGGTTTGTTGTTGTTGTTGTTGTTGTTGTTGTTGTTGTTGTTGAGGCAGCCTTGGCAGTTTGGAACTGGGGGTTTCCAGCGTTCGAGGCGCTCCGGTTAAAAGGTTCCCCCACTGCTCGAGCACGAGGGTTCTCGTATGTTTTAACCTTTCTTTGGAGAGAGCATTCGAAATAATAATAATATTATCAATTTATCAATTACCCGTACAGGGGGTATGATCAACACAAGTGCCCGAGTATCAGACAGGGATTATTACCTTGCAGACTAACTTAAATTAACTGATGACTTTCTACATGTAATGGATCCTTACGCACCACGAGTGCTAACAACAAATTTGGACCTCATCTACATCAAAGCAAAACTCTTCTTGAAACATGCTTTTCTAACACTCTTTAAACAGTCGCAGAATAACGAGAAAAAAGCCCAAACAAGAGCAAGAAGGGGCTTTGGTGGAGCCCTGAGCAAGGTGTGGTTTTTTTCTCAATTTTTGGTATGATACAAATATATAGACGATACTTTTGTTTAGTTTAATTTTGGTGTGTATGCCAAGACAGCGATAAAAACTACAACACTATTGCTAGGGTTACGAGTACTAACACTCGCTCACCTATTCCATATCAGCGCGCATCAAAAATGCCTGCGCCAATTGCTGGGCTAAAAATTCAGTGAGTGGAAGAGACTCTTTAAATTATTCATTAGGTTTTATTAAAACCCTCCTTGTTATTTCTCTCCTAGCGTCCCACTTGTCCAGAAATCGTCAAGTGAATCTCTTGGTGTGGCCGAGGCCCAAGTTTGTATCGATGGTACGGTGGTGAACCGTGAGCACACTCTTCTGTCATAGGTGCTCCCCGTATCTTTTCATCAGAGTCGGCGAGTCGGCGGAGCCAACCACAAGAGGGATCGCCACTCTTTAAGCGAACAATGGAAGGTAGTTGGACGGACCCCTGAGCCCGATTCCGACTTTTACGAAAAGATCCTGAAGTGCATACCGGTATCTGAGCGTCTAAACAGGTACGTAACTGTGCCCGCAGAGCACGGTATTAGATATACACCCCTGCAGTCGATGGTGCTCCTGGACCGGCATTTCAAACCTTTTCTCATCTTGAACGTTTTCTCCTTTTTTTTCACTCTCATTCTGTCTCGTTTTGTGCCACAGGCCTGTTGGGGTGTTCACACCCGCCTTTTACTCGTACAGTACTAGTACGGTACCGGTACACTGTAAATATCCATATCCAGGATATTTTCTGGGTTTGCCGGGAGCTAAGTTAAGGCTGGCTGGATGGAGTTTTCGGGATTCTCATTTTTCTCTTGCTCTTTTAATCGTTCGAGCTCCTACGGTACACACCGCTTGCTGCGGCGCCGCCAATACCTGCTTGAGTAAGATTCACAGGCTTGGAGTGTACTGGTACTCGAGTACTGTGCCATGGGAGACGTTGGAAGTTAATTATCATGGTTTCACCAAGCAACGAATGCGGGTATCATGATTTTGTTTTCTTCTTTTCCTTCCCTTTCCTTCCTTCGTGCAGAATGATGGGGAGTGCTGATAGCCGAAATGCATTGCACGCGAGCTCCGTTTTTTCCTTTTGTCATCAATTGGTTGGACTTTGGATGGAGCGTGCTATCATACTTCCTACACAGTTTGCTTCAAGTTCGGTAGTTGAAAAAGCCCTAAACCCTCCTTTGTTCGCCATTTTTTGATCTCTTTGCCACTCACCCCCCCCCTCTTTAGACAACAATGCCAAAGGATTTTTTTCAACCTGTCCGGCACCTCGCGGGGAGTTTGTGCTTTCTGACGGGTCACATCCGGTTGTTTGGCCCAGGAGAATTACCGGAACGGTTGGGCGGTGGGTGGGGCTAAGATGGAAAGAAGGTCCCTGCACGCTATAAAAGCAAAATGGAGGGTTTGGAGGGATGTTCCATTGGGAAGATCTCGGCCAAAGTGGGCTTCTGGGTTGGAGGGTTCAGAATGAAGATGGTGTTGAGCCACATTTTCCGATTTGGGCGAGGAGGTGTCGACGAGACCTCTGGTGCTAGCGCCTCACTCGTGGCTTGATGGAGGATGAAGCGATGGGTGCTATGCTACTTCTGGTATGAGTCTCCCTACTCGGGAGCCTTTATCAGGCCTTATGCTCATCATCTGCAGCTTTGAGATGCAGAATGGTGAAAAGAGCGAACGAAAAATAAAAAAAAGACTAAGCAGTTTCCCCACATCATATCGCATCGTTTGAACGAACGAAAGATTTAGTCGGTCCAGCCACACATCAGGTTGTTCTTCATGTCATAGGTTTTCATCTTCATGCATGGCAGAGAAGCAAGAGAAAAGCGATATCCCTCTTTGCTTTTTAATATATCCGGAGATTACAGGGGTTTTTTTTCTTTCTACCCACCCCTTCTATTTTTTTAATTTTTAATTCTTAATTTTTGCTTCGAGAGCCAAAAAAGGATTAGCGCGCTAACACGAGGAGCCCTTTCGCCCAGCCCGTTTCAGACATTGCGAAATTCGGAGTGTGGTGGACGGGCTTTGACAGCCCAGATACTGCAGCAGGGAGAGAGATGTAACCTCACATATTCCTGGCCCCTGCACGATACTGTGGCCAACAGGAGGACGCTCATTGTCGTCAGGCTGGGTTTGTGCTGGACTGGTGCGTTAGAAGTGATATCAATTACTGCGCGAAGGCGAAGGAACAGGTTACTCAGGTGAGGGGAAATAGAACGAAAAGGAGTGAACAGGAAAAGACCGTTGAACCTCTTCTGAGAAGCGGGCTTTTTTCTTTTTCCTTTTCCTTTTCGAAGTCAACTTTTTCAGGATGCTGCAGGGTGCCCCTATCTCAACATTTCAGTATTATGACACAGCCTCGTCGAGAATAATTATTTCTCACACATCATCGCATATCCCCATATCCATGCATATTCGTGCCTCTGATGATACCTGCTTGATGTGCTCACCATTAGCATTGTGTAGACACCAGGCAGTCTGGATGGACTTGATGGGCTGGTGTAAACAAGAATATAAACAGACATCGTGTCATACCTGCTGTAATAGAGGAGAATAATAAACAAGCGGGGATGAACCGGCAGGCTTCTTTCAGGAAACGTTGCTTGCTAAACCTTGAACATACCCGCACCCCTCTCATTCTTATTGATATTCCTGACGTTCTTTTTCTGTCTCTTCCTCGGTTTCTGTTTCTCACAGCCCGACCCGTCGTTTTTCACCCTCCTTTCGTAGTCGAGTCTGATTTTTGCCCATCCCCCATGCTGCTGCTGCCTTTTCGACCAAAAACTTAGCATGCCAAACCATAACCCATAATCGGTACACAATTATTCTCCTTTACCCGCTCTAACTCATCCTGGCGCGCTACTGCGCAGCTGCTTGCGCTGAATGCTTGCTTGCTTTGCCCAGTTGCTTCCTGCTTTCCTCTTTTCAGCCGTGCCCGGTGGTAAGCACTTTTGTTTCCCTCCAACCCTTCTATTCTGCCAACCACCGTTCTCCCTCATCATTATCATCGTCACCGCTGGCTGAGGCCCAGTAAACATAATTTTTGATCATCTAATAATTCTATTCTTTCCCTCCTTTCCTCATTCTATTTACCTTCCTTTCCGCCTTTTTTCGGGGCTGTTGCTCATATCTTTTGTTGAACGGCTTTTTTTCCTTCCTATCATACTTAAGCTCGCGACAGACTCAATTTTATCCCCCATCATCAAAAAAAAGGTTGGTTCAAGCTACGCGCACGGAGGTATCTCATCTCACCCTCGCCCTCGCCCTCGCCCTCATCCAATCCAATCCGATTCTGGCTTGGTTATAATTCATCTACTTAGTCTGACACTCATTCGTTTATCGCCATACAGCTCCTCTGGTTGTCCTCAATTTCCTGATTCTTTCCGCAGTCCATTCGCCCGCTTTTTCTCCTATCATAACTTTTCTTTCTCGAGAGGTAAACAAGCCAGACTGGGACTGGATCAGAGCGTTGCATAAGGAGGATTCGTAGAAAAGGGAGAACGAAATAAGGCAAAGACACCGTGAGGGGGAAAGGTGAAAAAAAAGGAAAAAGGGAAAAAAAAAAAGGAAAATTCAGTCCTACAGGTAGCAAACAGGGGTTCCTCGACAGATCATCAACTAGTACTCAGTTGGTCAGCCCGCCGTTCTGCAACACCACCGGCACAATTCCACGAGACGGGTCGTAATCACCAACGCACCTGTTGTGTCTACTTACTTTTCTCCAGACTGCCTGCCTTTCACAGCACACGCTTTCTCTCTCCAACCTATTCTCATCTGCCTGTCCATCCATCCATCCTCACTCACACTCACTCTTTTTTTTTTCCTTCTTCCTTTCCCTTGCCGCTAACTCTCCTCCCACCCACTCATCCTCACCCCACGCTCACTCGCCCGACTGTTCACTGGCCGTTCCCGCTCCAACCAGCCCTTCGGTTCCACCCAATCCCAGCTAGAGCTCCCCCTATTGGTTCGACAGTGTTTCGACGCCCCCTTCCCAATCCTGCTCTTCCTCCCCGCCCTCTCTTCTCCCATCCATTTCCTTCCTATCTTGTAGTTCATCCTCAGCAACAACCGCCAAACCTGGACTCCACGATCCGTTTCCCTCTCGCTTTCCTTCTGCCACCGTACTTTGCTCTCGGGATACCTTCACTGGTCCTTGGGACGGTACCGAGTCTGAGTGCTTCAGCTCAGATCAACCAGCCTTCGCTTGAAGGCTTCAGCGGTGCTCTACATCCTCTCGCTCTGGCGTTGTCGACTACTATTTTCGTCAGGCAGCAGCAAGGCTTTCCTTTGCTGATCTGGATCGTATCTGCAGAAACTAACCCCATATAACCTGATCTGGACGTTCTTTCTCTCTTTTAAAATTCTATAGGGGGTATATATTTCGTTGCGGGCGTGTTGGTGATTTATTTGATTTCTTGTTTGGGATTTTTTTTCTAGCGGGAGAAAAAATTAGCGATTGTGTTTACCGTCAAAATTATAATACGTTTTCTTTTTAATAGTTTTCCCTTTTCCTTCTCTAAAAGGTAACGGTTGACCATTTCTTCTGTTAACAACCCTTACACTTTCTTTTACTAACAGTGTTTTTTTTTCTTAATAAATAAAGTTCGAAAATGGTTAGCAGCACATCAACAGCAAATATGGCGTTGACGGATCGGTTCGAGATTCTTAAGGAGATAGGCGATGGGAGCTTTGGGAGTGTTGTTCTCGCCAAGGTGCGGTCGGCAGGCTCCAATGTTGCTAGGCGAGGCAGTGTGGTATGTTTGGATCGTGAGAACCTCTTATTGGTGACAGCGCTGATTTGTTTTCCAGGTCGCGATCAAAACTATGAAGAAGACTTTTGAGTCCTTCACACCGTGTTTGGAATTAAGAGAAGTAATCTTCTTAAAACAGCTTCCGGCCCACGCCCATCTAGTTCCCGCGTTAGATATCTTCTTGGACCCATATAGCAAACGACTTCACATTTGCATGGAATACATGGATGGGAATTTATACCAGTTGATGAAAGCTCGTGAGGGAAAATTATTGGAGGGGAGCGTTGTTAAGAGCATATTGTGAGTTTGATCGGCTGTCGCTTAAAAACGGCGGTAAATTAACCGTTTGTAGGTTTCAGATTTTGTCGGGACTTGAGCATATTCATGCACATGGATTTTTTCATCGCGATATCAAGCCTGAAAATATTCTCGTATCAACTTCTGCACACAACCCCCACGATTCATCCGGATCTTTCCGCCGATACTCAACACTGGTCACACCGCCGTCAACACCGCCAACTTATACTGTGAAGATTGCGGATTTCGGACTCGCTCGCGAAACTTCGTCCAAATTACCTTATACAACGTACGTCTCCACTAGATGGTACCGAGCGCCGGAAGTACTATTGAGGGCTGGTGAGTATAGTGCTCCAGTAGACATATGGGCTGTCGGCGCGATGGCTGTGGAGGTTGCTACCTTGAAGCCTTTATTTCCCGGTGGAAACGAGGTTGATCAGGTGTGGAGAGTATGCGAAGTAATGGGATCCCCAGGGCAGTGGGTTGGACGAAATGGGAAGAAGATGGGCGGAGGTGAATGGAGAGAGGGTTCACGGCTAGCAGGCCGGCTAGGGTTCAGCTTTCCTAGGGTGCGTCTGGTTCTTATACTGTCCATCACTGGCTCAGTTGCTCGACATTTCGAGAGGCCCCTTGCCTAATATTTGGAATGGAATTAAACAGCTAACGGTAAACAGATGGCACCAGTACCAATGGAATCTATTCTTGCAGCCCCTACATGGCCTGCATCGCTGGCGGTATTCGTCACTCAGTGCTTGATGTGGGACCCAAGGAACCGACCAACATCCGGACAAGCCCTTCAGCATGACTACTTCAAAGATGCCGTCGACCCCCTTCAACCACGATCGTCAACCCCATCACGTATGCTGAGGAAACAATCTGAATTGGTGATGAAGCAATCAAGAGATTCTATGACCGATTCACAGCCTACGCTGGAGAAGAAGTCCTCTTGGTTCCGTAAGTCCTTCATTGGAAACTCACGGGCCGACGGTATTGTTTCCCCACCACCTACAACTGTAGAGAGGGACTACAAGCCGCGATCGGAGAAGAGGAGCACCTGGCATGCGCCCAAAATTTCGTCCGGGAACGGTGTTTCAAATAACGCAGCCCCTATGATGATTCTACCAACCATTCGCCCAGTGTCACCACTGAGCGATGCGGTATCTGTTGAGGCAGCAAGGGCGAGGCGAGAAAATGATTCCCCTTCAATTGAGAAGGAACGGAGGAAAATGGAAGAGAAAACAGTCAAGAAGCTGGGCCGTCAGTTGTCAGTGGCCTCAACAAATTCTCAAAGCAATGGCTATTCCAATCCCCATATCGCGATGGCAGTAGATAAGTTGAATGGTAACTCTGGAAGTGGTATGGTTAGCCCGACCTCTGCGGGGACTCAGAAGGAAGGATTCTTTTCTCATTTACGGAAGCGAGCGAGGAGACTGTCTGCGAAAAATGGAGTTCCTTCGAGTCCCGGCGATGAGGACCTGGAGGCTGGGATAGGTTGTGGAATTGCGTGGGGCGGAGGAAGGGAGGGGGGGGAGAGCAATAGGAGTAGTATGTTGGTGGAAAGTCCAAGTGGAGGCGAGAGTGGAGGATTTGATCGGGCGATCAAGGATGTAGATGGCGTATTGGACGACGCAAGCGGGTTGGTTTCCAAGAGTGGATCGATTCGACGGAACTCAAGTTTCCCCCCCACGCCTAACGGATCTCGTGCCGGAGAATCCGTTCCTAGCAATGGAGTTGTAACGGCGCCAATTAGCTCCCGAACACGAAGAAGTATTAGGAATGCAAGGCAACGATACGAAACGCCGGATGAGAACGATGAACTTGTCGACGAGGTGATGGCTGCGGCATCAGGAAAATATCGACAGCCAAGTACCAATGAGACACCAAGCAGGAGAAGCTCAGCCCGGGATTTAAGGCACCAAAATGGGGTGCAAGCTCCAACGGGGTATCCCACACCAAGCCCACAGATGGGGAGCCGGCACTATCCTTCTGCGAAGGCGGTGGACGTGGTTGGGCGAAGGAGACGAGATGAAGATGTTCAGCAGCCTAAGTGGCCGACACCCCCTAGTGAGGGAGATGGATGGGGGTCATTTTCACCATCGCTGTCGAGACGATAGTTGCGCATTTATAATTTACAAACTGGCAGGACGCTACCTTTTTCCTTTTGTCTTTGATTCCCTTTTTTTATCTCCCACCTTCCCCGTAATCTATTTCCTTTTTTGTTGTAAACTTATGGCTCTTTCCAAATTGGCACACAGAACCAGCAAAACCAATTTTTTCCTTTTTTTCCTTTTTTTCCTTTTCTCTCTTTTCTGGCCATTAAAAATGCGGTGAAAGTAACCACTAAAATTACTTGAGATTGTTGGGCATATGGAGTTTTTTTTTTCTGCTTTAGTTCATTTTTATACCTAGTCAATTTTTCTTTTTTACTGATTCGGATTTGCTGTTTTTGCTGTTTCCATGCCATGCCAAAAACCACAACAGGTATCTGGAATTCACTGAGGCCAGGCGGGCGGGCGAGTTGGTCGGAGGCGGGTTATCATAAGCATTATCATCATTTTCCAAGTCTTAACATTATTTCTTCCCATCTTTTCGAAACCGTTTGTACTCAGACTTAGTATTTATAACCCTTTCTTCTCCCTCTTCTCGTTTCTATTGGTGCCATTCTTCATCCTCTCTCTCCACCCACCTATTTGTGCCTCTCACCGTTGGAAACGAATGTGGTTGATCGGTTTTCTTTTTTTTTCGTTTGTCCTTGTACTTGTTTTTTTCACTCTAGCGTATGCTTACAGCCGTTTTGTGCGGTCTCCTCTCACGATTGTTTGGTATCTACCGTACCCGTGTTACATTTTTCAGGGAGGAGGGGAGGTTAGGGTGCTGAGAGGGCCTGATCAGAAAGGAAGGTGGAAAAGAGGGAGAATTGTTAAATATTTGTCCATCATCCTAGTAGTTGGAAAGGAAATTTATCTTTGTTCAACGGACACGTCTTTATCGTCCTCACCACGATGATGGTGATCGGGACCTATCTGACAGGAAGTTAACTGAAGTGCAGGATCGAGAAAGGTAGCAAAAAAAAAGAAAAGAAAGGAAGAAATTTTTTTTTGTCGCGGTTAAGAATTTGTACTTGTAACTTAGAGTAGCACATCCATCACGCGAGCACCCACCCCCTTCCCTCCCCCGCGAACTTTAATTTTTTTTTCCTTCCCCCTTCATATGAATCCTATTGCGGGGTACAGTATGCTCTAGAGCGCGGCAAACCCCAGATTATTTCCTTTTTTTCCCTCCTTTTTCTTCCACCAACCCCCCCCCCCCTAGTTGTGTTACATGCGGCAGCAGTGCAGGAAACTTAGTACAGCAGGTAAATTATGATGGGAAAAGTTTTTTTCTCGATCTTGTGCGTTTGGTCCTGGATCGGTCGGGTTGGTACTGTACAAGTAGGTTGTTGTTGGCCTTGGCTGGGCGGCCGGGCTGGGCTAGGCTTGGTGGGGGTGGAGCGGAGTACTATACTCGTACAGTAGCTCAAAAGGACAGATCGCTAAGTTGGTAGAGTTGAGAATTGGGCTGCGGCGGGAAGGTAAGGTGAGGTAAGATAGGTAAAAAAAAGTGGGGAGGGCTTGTTTGAGCCACATGGTGGTATGTTTGAGGGGCGAGGAGAGGTGGGCGCGCGAGTGATTAAGGGTGATGGTTTGGTTTGGTTTGGTATGATGGGTGGGTGGGTGGATGGATGGGTGGATGGGTGGGTGAGGGAGGGGGGAAGGCGCGGGGGGGGGGGGGAACTGGGTGAGGCTGGGGAGGAGGTGTATCTAAGCTTTTGAAAACGGGTAGCTGGTTAGGTACCGGCAGTTGGTGGTGGTGGTGTTCGGTCCTCGATCTGGGAGTTGCGATCGATGGTGTGTTTGCCTCGGGAGGAGCCCCGGGGAGTGGGTTACTGGTATGGGGTGTGGTAGGCTGTGTTGAGGCTGAATTGGTTGTTTGGATGTTCGGCTGTAGGAGGGTGGGTGGATGTGCGGGAGGTGGTGGTGTGTACTTGATGGTTTGAGTTGTTTGGCTGATGTGATAGTATGGGTTGAGTGCGTGAGCGGTCATGGGTGCTCACTCGGTGGGATTTGGAGGTAGCCGAAGTCTAGAGTTAGCCTTGGATAGAATCTTATTCGTTTGTCTTGTTGCCCTTGTCTGTCACTCTCTAAGCATTAACTATAATAGATTATATGTACAAACTTCCAAGTCTGGCAAAGCCATCTGGATTTCGTCCGCTCCCATACCAGCCGTCATATTTTTAGCGCTCAACGTCATTACTTGTCCTGCCATACATCCCACTGTACCAGCCACCATTCCTGCGATACCAATCATTTCCGAAACGCTAGTACATACATTCTGAACAACCAGCACAACACGTCCCGGACAACGTGAGCCTATTGCCCCCCGCCTAGGTTGTCTTAGCGGTATCCTGCGTGCTGAAGACTACATAACCTTCTCCGGGCTCTGGATCGCGGAGCATGACTTCCTGGAACTTTATTGTCAAAGGTCCCCCAGTGACATCCCCCGTAACGATGTCGGTTTGATGGTTTTTTCTACCTCAACGACGGAGGGACTGGAACCGGCTCTTGTTACACATGGGTTCGGCATGGTTACCAATTCCCATTTCTCTAGGTGCAGGCTTTTTTCCAGTCGCAAGACAGAAATGATGATGGCCGTTTTTACCTTCCCTCCACTGTTCTCTAACCACCATCGAGCTCCCGCTTGGAGGCGTTCCATTGACTCGGAGGCTCCGCACTCGAGCAGTGAAGTTGGCCAATCGCGTTCGAGATCGTGAGAAGCAGGCGTAAAAACATTGCAGCCCCCAGAGGCGCAAGCTCCATATCTATACCCATCCCAAGAACCTTCCTCTCGAACCGGTGGACGAATTTCCTGTGGTCCAATTCCTGGGCTAGGCTAACAATGACTCTGGTAATTAATGTGCTTTCACCGTCGGGGTACATTAAGCGGAGTCCTTTGAAGGGTCTTCCGCGAATATGGTCGATATCGGCGAGCTGTTTTTGGGTGACAGGGCTAAAGACCACATGCGGGGCCGCACCGCTAGGTCGAAATTCCGAGATTTTCTTATTGACGTTATCGAATGTCTTAACACCGCGATATTGAAAAATTCTCAACGCCTCCCAATCCTTCCGTGGATAATACCGCATGTTAGCTAGTGTGGGCGGCGTGGCGATTTGGGAGGCGGGGAAAGCACTGGAGGCACTGGCTTCTGCGGCGGGTATGGTAATGGTAGCCATTGCCGATAGGGGCTCACACGGGATATCGAAGAAAAATATCTAGGTTCGATGATGCCGGTCTTAAAGCGATAGCGAATGCCTGGCGGCAGAGGAAGAAGGAAATTGCGCGGTAGAGGGAGTTGCTGTGTTTGGCGGGTGGTATCTGGACGGTTTGGTTGCTTACTATAGTAAATAGTGGAAGAGTGTGCAGTGCTGCTTCCCCACGCAACAGAAAACCAGCAGTCGCCCAAGCTTCGGGAGGCGCGGGCGCCTACGGCTACATCCATTCTAGCTAGATCCTGCCATTCTCCTAGACTAACAGTTATACCATACTGACAAACAATTGGGATTAGCAATCCGCCACACAGCGCAGTCAAAACTTGAGCAATTGGGAATAAGATTACCGTAGGACGACTGTGGCCCCCCCCTCTGGACATATTGGAGAAAATATAGCGAAAAGGTTCCCTCCAAATCATTTATTGACACAAATAAAAGAAAGATCCGACAGCTTCACTAGCAGAGGAAACCCTAATACCTTGCTGAGGTCCTCAACTATTCTAGTTCCTAGGTAACTGGGGCTCGCATCCTGATAGTAATGATCCTGGGTGGAAATCTGTGTTGTTTGTTAGCCTACCGGTTCGGCTGAGCCTAGTTAGCGGTGAGGAGCCAGTCCTGGCTTTGAGACGCAGGCTCCTTACTGGTAATGTGGGGGAGAATTATAGTTATAGATTTTTCCGATGATACCAGAATTTGTGTACGCGGTGGTAGCCAGCGTCCAATAGGGTTTTCTTAGGTGGCTGTCATTGGGAGTGCTCGTGGGGGAGAAATGTTTTCACAGGGCGATTTTTATCTATGATACAAGTACCTGCCTCTCAAGAAGGGGGGGAACGCAGACGAAGGGAGCGGCATCGGCAGTGGTACTAGGATAATAACATCGGTAGGGAAAAAAGTGCATGGTCTAGGTATTTGTTGCTCTAGCTTTTGTTGGAATCTGTTTTGCTTTCCTTTCTTTCTGAAACTGTGATGTTGGGGACGGGCCTTGGTGCTTTGTTTGGGCTGGCACTTCTTCATTTAGCTGGAGCTTGTTGAGGTGGGGCAGTTTTTGATGTATCGTAGATGTAAAATAGCGGCTTACGGATGTTAAGGGCCTGAGAAGGAACTATCGTCTGAGCTTAAGATTTCCTAAGAGGGGGGCCTTTGGGATAGTGAAGAGTACAAGGGTGAGGTCGCAGTTTTTTTTCACTTTGTAGGGCAATTTATTGCTCCTAATATGAGGACGCGTGGAAACCTCATGGGTTATCACTCGTGATACTATGCCAGACGCCAGAAGGAGACTTCGGCGGAGTAGGGAGACTACAAAGTGGTCGGCAATTTGAGTTTCTTCGAAAGGTACTCTGTAATTTTGGCGTTTGCGGGGAAAGATGTCTGATCCGGCTGTCTGGAGTGCAGATTTAGGGTGAGGGTTTCAGCTATTGGGATTTCATTGGTCGGTGGCTGGAGCATTTTGTTGTTGAGGCAGATCAATAGGAAGGTAATTATCTTTTTTTTTTGTTAAATCCGCGTAGGCAGGGTACTTATGATGCAGTCGGAGGTTGCGATATGACAACAATAACTAGATGCGTCATCCAATATTGGATACGGGCGCTGCTCTTCTGCCAGTTCTCAAACCCGACTCAACCCAACTACCCACCTCTGCATCAATCAATTGCTTCAATACGAACACAAACAATGTCGCTCCTGAGTCTACCAAACGAAATAATCCTCGAAATCTGCAAAGATAAGAGCCCCCAAGACCTCTATTCCCTCGTTCTAACAAATCGGCGTCTCGCGAACCTTCTATCCCACGCCCTCGTCGACAGCTTATTCCGCTCCTACTATCGGCGAGGGGCATACGCTAGAAAGGCATTTTACTCTGCGGCCGAACGCGAAGACAAAACAATGGTGCGTCTCCTCATAGAGAAAGGAATCCTGGATATTTTAGGCCCGGGTCACAGGAGGCTCTTCAGTTACGTACCAGAGCCACACAGCGGTAAAGCTGTACGTACGCTCCTTGACTGCGGTGTCTCTCCGGAGCTGCGCGACAGCGCGTCCTGGTCCATGATACACTGGGCGGCTCGCTACGGCGCCATAACCGCGGTCGAAGAATTCGTTTCTCGGGAGGAGGTCGCTATTAACGTACTTGACGATGACAGCTACACACCGCTGTATGTTGCTTCACGCGACGGGCGTAGGAGCATCGTGCAGGCCTTTGTGGGCTGTCCTCGGGTGGACGTGAACATTGCGAACGCGCAACTTATGACCCCGCTGGGGGTGGCGGCGGAGAGAGGAGACGTGCAGATGGTCAAGATGTTGTTAGAGCATGCGATGATCGAGAGTAGCTTGTTGGGTACGCATGCAACCGCACCGATATATCTGGCTGCTAGGAGCGCTCGGGTGGACGTTGTTCGGTTGTTGCTACGCGACGGTAGATGCGAGGTCAATTGGAGGAGCCCTGCCGGTCGCACCGCGTTGTATGCGGCGGCGAAGCGTGGAAATACGATGATAGTACAATTGCTTGTGCAGGATGAAAGGGTGGATGTTAATATTGCGGATAATGTCGGTGCAACTCCGTTGTACCGGGCCATCAAGAATGGGGGGGGAGCGGTGGTTCAGTTGTTGCTATCGAGGGATGACATTGAGGTTGATAGGGTCAATACCAATGGGCGCACAATATTTTCGTTACCGCGCTCTGAATCATTGGAAGTTAGGAGGTCTCTATGGGATTATGTAGCAGCTACAGGCAAGGCTTTGGTCGGCAATGTGAATCCATGGTGGAACGAATACATTAGGGAAGTGGACGTCGAGTAGGCGACCGAGAGTTGCGGTTGGCTAAACGCGCGATAACGATTGTGAGCATTATACTTGAGTTTTATCCTCTGCATAGACTATTTTGAAGCGATAAATGCGGTCACAACATATCACTCGCTAAGTTAACGGGGCGGTTAGATTGCCTTGGTGAGAGCAAATGATGATGTGTGCGCTCAAGCAGAAGAGCCAGTGCTGAGGAATGAAAATTCAACAGATACAAAAATCGCGTCAGTGTTCCCAACGGGCCAGGCCGGCCAGGCTTCGGTAAAGCCGGGCCCGGCCTGTCCAAATTCTCTCGGATCTAGCCTGGCCCGAGCCTGCAGGCCTGGTAAAGCCTGAGCCTGGCCTGGCCGGGCCCGCCTATAGGCCATATAGGCTTTTTCCCGGCTGCCTGATAGGCCGGCCTGGCCTATATAGCCTAGGCCGGCCTATACGGCTTCGGCCGACCCACTCATAGCGAGCGGCTGATACTTCTTAATTAATCACAAAACGAGTGATACTCAACCAACACAATAAAGCCTTAGAAATTTACCTCAAGGGCCACGAGCACAACCCTATCATACCATCAATCCCCCCTATTTTGTAAACTATTTACAGTCAACCTCTCTTATTGATGCCTTCGAAATAGTCACCGTCCTACTGCACACAGTTGATCCAATCCACCAACAGCAACTCTTTTTCTACGATTAATTCAACTAATTAATTCACTACCTCTAGTGTTTTTTTGTGTTTTTTTTGCTAATAAGTGAAACCGTTACTTTATTTTTAATCATATTCCGTAATTGGGAAA
>Ga0307513_10007060_pt1 | contig 14600 bp, 16 predicted proteins | sample 15_EM_MG_FD_202174 | JGI IMG/M metagenome (GOLD analysis project Ga0307513, IMG submission 202174) | Populus trichocarpa ectomycorrhiza microbial communities from riparian zone in the Pacific Northwest, United States - 15_EM | ecosystem: Host-associated > Plants > Roots > Unclassified | place... | reverse complement strand
CCGGCGGGTGGACGTGAAGCTGGCCTCGAAACTGGAGTACGAACTGGACGGAGGCGCCCGGTCCGCGGTCAAACGCCTGTCGGTCCGGGTCGCCCCGGGCGCCGTCAAGATCTGCGTCCCCTAGGCGATCGCCTGCCACCAGCCGTCGACCGCCGGCGGATTGTCCACGTCGACCCGCTCCCCCGGCCGCGGGACAGCCAGCGACACGTCCCGCGCCTTGGCCTCGGTCCAGACCCGGTCGGCCGGCTCGGCCCAGTCGTGCAGGGCCAGGTTGAAGGTGCCCCAATGGACCGGAACCAGCAGGCCGCCGCGGACATCGGCATGGGTCGCGACGCCGTCCTCGGGGATCATGTGGATGTCCGGCCAGGCGTCGTTGTACGCGCCGATCTGCACCAGCGTCACGTCGAACGGGCCGTGCTCGGCGCCGATCTTGGCGAACCCTGGGAAATAGCCGGTGTCGCCCGAGTAGAACGCCTTCCGGGTCGGACCGGCGATCACCCACGAGGACCAGAGCGTCTCGTCGCGGGAGAAACCACGGCCGGAGAAATGCCGGGCGGCGGTGCAGACGAACTCGACACCCGCGACGGTGGCGCGCTCGGACCAGTCCAGCTCGATGATCCGGGTGGCCGGCACGCCCCACCGCTCCAGGTGCGCGCCCACCCCGAGCGGTACCAGGAACGGCGCGGCCTGCAGGTCGACCAGGTTCTGGATGGTCTCCATGTCCAGGTGGTCGTAGTGGTCGTGGGAGATCACCACGGCGTCGATCGGGGGCAACTCGCGCAACGCGATGGGCGGCTGGTGCAGGCGCTTGGGGCCGACCAGGCGGGACGGCGAGCAGCGGTCGCTCCACAGCGGGTCGATCAGGATCCGCCGGCCCTCGATCTCGATCATCGCGGACGAGTGGCCGAACCAGGTGACGTACAGGCCGTTCGGGTCGCCGCCGGTCTCCGGCTTGACCACCGGGATCGGCTGGTGCGGGTGGCGGCGGTCGCGGTCGCGGTAGCCCGCGGCGAACAGGCGCGGGATGGAGGCGACGGCGACCTGGCTCGCGGGGACGGTGTTGCGGAACTTCCCGTCCGAGAACTGCGGCGAGCGATCGACCCGCTCCAGGCGGCTGCCCTTGGCCTTGGCGCCCAGCTGCCGCGGGATGTCCCTGGCGGCCCACCCGAGCCCGGCGGCCAGCGCCAGGGCCACCAGCGATCCGGTCCGTCCCTGCTTCGCCATACACGTCCTCCCGATCAGGTCTCCTCGGATGACAAGTCTGACGGTACGCGGCCGCCGGCCGCCACCGAGGCCCGAGGATCTCTCAGGAAGCGCGCATGTGGCACACTGCCGCCGTGACCGTAGACACACTTCAGACTCAGCAACAACTCATCGTCCGCCAGCGCATTCGGCTCATGGTCAATCAATACGAGGTACACGCCGTCACCCCGGACGGGCGCGAGGCCGGCGTGCTGGCGTTCGCCCAGCAGAAGCGGATGGCGTTCAAGGAGCAGGTGACGCTCTACACCGACGACACCAAGACCACCCCGGTCCTGGGCTTCAAGGCCCGCCAGGTGATCGACCTCGGTGCCACCTACGACGTGACGGACGCCGCCGGCGCACCGATCGGCGTGTTCCGGAAGAACTTCAAGGAGTCGCTGCTGCGCTCCACCTGGCACCTGCAGCAGCCCGGCTACTCCGAGATGATCGGCCGCGAGGCGAGCATGGCCGTGGCCATCCTGCGCCGGTTCGTCGACTCGCTGTCCTGGCTGCCCTATCACTTCGAGTTCCTGATCGGCGACCGCCCGGCGTTCTCGGTGGTCAAGAAGTGGGGCATCCGCGACCGGTACGTGGTCACGATCCATGACCCGGCGATCGACCGCCGGCTGGTCACGGCGATGGCCGTGGCCTTGGACGCGCTGCAGGCCCGGTAACGTCTGGGGAATGGACGATCTGCGGGCTCAGCGGCTCTTCGGGGAGAGCCTGGTCGCCCCCGGCGATCTGGCGCTCAGCCCGTTCCGGGTGGACCGGGACCGGATCGTCAGTTCGCCGTTCTTCGCCCGCCTGGGCGGCGTCACGCAGGTGATCAGCCCGGGCGGGGTCGGCCTGCTCGTGCACAACCGGCTCACGCACAGCCTCAAAGTGGCGCAGATCGGTCGGGCGATCGCCGAACGACTTGCCCCATACCAGGACATTCTGGAAAAGTTGGGCGGCTGCGACCCGGATGTCGTCGAGGCCGCGGCGCTGGCGCACGACTTGGGCCACCCGCCGTTCGGGCATCTCGGCGAGCGGGTGCTCGACCAGCTCGCCCGGCACCGGCTCCGGCTCCGCGACGGCTTCGAGGGCAACGCCCAGTCGTATCGGATCGTGACGAGCACCGAGATCCGCGGCCAGGCCACCATCGGACTGAACCTGACGAACGCGGTCCGCGCGGCGATCCTGAAATATCCGTGGACCCGCCGCGCGCACCCGCATCCGCACCCCCGCTACATGGATCCGCCGCCCCGCGGTGCCGCCGCGCCGGTCGACGATCCGGACGGCGGCTCGGTCAAGTTCGGCGCGTATTCCACCGAGACCGACGACATGGTGCACGCGCGGCAGCCGTTCGCCGGCCGGGTCGCCGACTGGCAGCAGACCGCCGAGGCCTCGGTGATGGACACGGCCGACGACATCGCGTACGCGATCCACGACCTCGAGGACGTGCACCGGGTCGGCGTCCTCCAGCAGGGCGCGGTGGCCGCCGAGTTGATGGCCTGGCAACGAACCGGCCCGCGGACGGCGGACGGCCGGCCCGGCAGCGCGATCGAGTCGTTGCGCCGGCAGTTGCACCGCAAGGACTCCTGGATGGCCAACGACGACGCGTTCGTGGCGGCCGTCGAGCAGGTCCGCGCCGAGCTGGTGGACGGCCTGCTGGCCCAGCCGTTCGACGGCTCGCTCGAGTCCGAGGCCCGGGTCGCGGCGTTCTCGGCGACCTGGAGCCGCCGGCTGGTCGAGTCGATCGAGGTGGTCGAGCAGCCGGCCGTGCGCTCCGGGCATGTCGTGCTCGCCCCGGCGCAGTGGCACGAGGTGCAGATCCTCAAGTTCGTCCAGAACACGTTCGTGCTGGCCCGCCCCGACCTGGCGTTGCACCAGCGCGGCCAGGCCCGCCTGCTGGCCTCGCTAGTCGAGGCGCTGCTCGCCTGGCTCACCGACCCCGACGAGGCGGAACGCCTCCCCCGCCGGATCCGCGACCTGGTCGAGCTGGCGGACGCGGAGCTGCCGGACGGCACGCCGGACCGCATCGACCGGGCCCGCGGCCGCGCGGTGATCGACTTCGTGGCGGCCCTGACCGACGGCCAGGCCGTGGGCCTGCTGGAGGCGCTCTCCGGCCGCACCCGCCAACTCTGGACCGACGCCTTCGTGCTCTAACGGCCCACCACCAACAAAGATCAAATTCCGGTCGTGCGTCCGTGCGTGGTTACGCGCCGCAGCTCCCGCCGAGATCGGGGCGGGCGCTAGGGCGCCCACCCCTGCCAGCTGATTGCATGGAAAACCGGCTCGCGCCCCAACCGGCTCGCACCCAAACCCGATCGCACCCAGCCCGGTCACACCACAGCCCCGGCCGCGCCGGATCCCCGCGGCCGAGCAGGGGATTTCGCTGCGAGCGCAAACCCGGGGACCCCATCGCAACTTCTGCTGCAACGGTGTAATCATGTAATCAGCACCGCTTCTGGAGGTTCACATGCGCTTTCGTCCTGCCCCGCCCGGGGCCCGCAACGAACCGCCGCCCGCCGATGACGCCGCCGCCTGGATCACCGGCGCCGTTCCGGACGGGTGGTTCATCGAGCCGCCGCAGGCCGTCATCGACCGCGACGAGATCATCATCTGGGGCCGGCTGGCCGTGCCCGAGCTGGCCGCCGACGCCACCGACGCCGACCGGGCAGCAGCGGCCACCGGGCGGATCCACCAGTTCCGGGAGGACACCCGGGAGGCCCGGATCCGGATCGCCCAGCAGGTCGAGCACCGCTACCAGCGCAAGGCCGCGTGGGGCATCCGGTGCGGCGACACCAACGAGCTCTTCACCCACCTCGCCGCCCCGGTGATGACCCGGCTGCGCCAGCCCGAGCGCCAGGTCCTCGACACCCTGGTCGACGCGGGCGTCGCCCGGTCCCGCTCCGAGGCGCTGGCCTGGTGCGTCAAGCTGGTCGGCGAGCACACCACCGACTGGCTGGCCGACCTGCGCGAGGCGATGACCAAGGTCGACGAACTCCGCCGCCAAGGCCCCAACACAGTCTGACGCGCCGGCACGATCCAAACCCGGTCTGATCAGGCCCTCCCCGGCTCGACCCGGACGGCGAATGCCCCCGCCGGTAAAGGCGAGCCGGGGAGTTCCAACATCACTAGAGTTGTCCCGTGCTGCGCCAGGTGACCGCTACCCGATACATAACGCCACTTCGTGAGGGCGGTTCACTGCCCGGGATCGTCGAGGCGGACGACCTCGGGACGTACGTGGTCAAGTTCCGCGGCGCCGGCCAGGGGCTGAAGGCACTGGTCGCCGAGGTGATCGCCGGCGAGTTGGCCCGGCGGCTGGACCTGCCCGTCCCCGAGCTGACGGTCGCGAGTCTCGATCCCGTGGTGGCGCGCGCCGAGCCCGACGAGGAAGTGCAGCAGCTGATCAAGGCCAGCGCCGGCGCGAACCTGGGGATGGACTTCCTGCCCGGCTCGCTCGGCTACGACCCGGTCGCGCACCCGGTCGACCCACAGCTCGCCTCGTCGGTGCTCGCCTTCGACGCGTTCGTCGAGAACGTCGACCGCAGCTGGCGCAATCCGAACCTGCTGATCTGGCACGGCGGCCTGTGGCTGATCGACCACGGCGCCACGCTGTACTTCCATCACAACTGGCCGCGGGCCGCGGCGGTGGTGCACCGGCCGTACAAATGGGATGACCATGTTTTGAAGCCTTATGCGACGGCGCTCGCGACCGCGGGCCCGGCGCTGGCCGCCCGGCTCACCCCGGAGCTGCTGGCCACGGTCATCGCATTGGTCCCGGACGAGTGGCTCGACGACCCGGAGCCGGACCGGACCGCCTATCTGGAGCACCTGACCGCGCGGGCCGCGCAGCCGGAGGCGTGGCTGCCGTGAGAATCCCGTACGAGTACGCGGTGATCCAGGCCGTGCCCCGGGTGGAGCGCGGCGAGCTGATCAACGTCGGCGTGCTGCTCTACTGCCAGCGCGTCGACTTCCTCGCCGCCCGCACCCATCTGCACGAGGGGCGCTTGCTCGCGCTGGATCCGAACGCCGATCTCGAGGCGATCCGGGGCGCCCTGGCGTCCTGGAACGCGACCTGCACCGGGAGCGGCGCCGCCCGGGAGATGAAGCAGGGCGAGCGGTTCCGCTGGCTGGTCGCCCCGCGCAGCACCGTCCTGCGGGCCGGCCCGGTGCACATGGGACTGACCGAGGATCCAGACTCCGAATTGGACCGGCTGGTCGCGCTGCTCGTGCACTGAAGCCGGCTCCCGGCTAGAATCGTGCTGCTACGTTGTCCGCCGTGGAGCTGCGTCTGGAAGCCAAGAAAATCACGAAGCGGTACGGGCGGCGCACGGTCCTGAACCGGGTCGACCTGCGCGTCCACGCCGGCGAGGTGCTGGCGATCATCGGAGCGAACGGTTGCGGCAAGAGCACGCTGCTGCGCATCTGCGCCGGCCTGGTCTCGCCCGATTCCGGCCGGGTACGCGTGCACGGAACGCTCGGCTTCTGCCCCCAGGAGGGCGGCACCGCCGAGTTCCTCACCCCCGACGAGCATTTCGTCCTGGTGGGTGCGGGCCGGGGCGCGTCGCGTTCCGAGGCCAGGTCGGACGGGCGCGCGGCCGCCGCGGCCCTGGACTGGGCGGGCGCCGACTCGGCCGGGCTCTCCCGGCATCTCTCCGGCGGCACCCGGCAGAAGCTCAACCTGGTCCTCGCCGGGCTCGGCGAGCCCGACGTGCTGCTGCTGGACGAGCCCTACCAGGGTTTCGACAACGGCAGCTATCTCGACTTCTGGCAGCAGGTCTGGCGCTGGCGCACCGCGGGCAAGGCGGTCGTCGTGGTGACCCACCTGCTCAACGAGCTGAGCCGGGCCGACACGGTGCTGGACTTGACGCCGAGGAGCGCGCGATGAAGAAGACCCTGACCGTGGCCGAGATGGCACTGCGGGAGATCGGCCGGCGCCGGGGCGTGCTGATCCTGCTCGCGCTGCTGCCGCTGGCGTTCTATTTCAGCCGCCGCGGCGACGCGTACTGGCAGTCGGTGCGGTTCGTCTGCCTCGGCATCGGCTGGACGATGAGCACGGCCGCGCTGTTCGCCGGCAACGCGGCGCGCGGGATCGAGCCGCGGCTGCGGATCTCCGGGTACGCGACGCACCAGCTCTACCTGGGCCGGCTCGCCGCGCTCTGGGCCGTCGGTCTCGCGCTCGCCACGCCGTACTTCCTGCTCATGCGCTTCGACCTGGAGCACCTGCGGTATTCCGCGGTGGCGCTGATCCTGGCGCTGACGGTGCTGGTGGCGGCGCCGTTCGGGCTGGCGCTGAGCGCGCTGCTGCCGCGCGAGCTCGAGGGCATGCTGGTGCTGCTGACGGTGGTCGCCATGCAGATGATGCTGAACCCGGACGGCACGGCGGCCCACCTCCTGCCGTTCTGGTTCTCCCGCGAGATCGGCGAGTACGCGATCGAGCCGGGCGCCGGCACGGTCTATGTCGAACGCGGCCTGGCGCACGCGGCGATCACGCTCACGATCTTCCTGGCGATGATCGCGTTCACGGCCGCAATACGACTGCGGCGCCGCCCGCACCTGTCGATCGCTTGATCGCGTACGCCACCGCGGTCAGCAGGTCGTCGCACCACGCGGCGAACGGCCCGCGGTCGCCCCGGACCGGGTGGATGCGGTTGCTCAGGATGACCACGCCGTAACCGTGCTCCGGCTCGAGCCAGACCCGGTTGCCGACGAAACCGGAGCAGCCGTATCCGCCGGGGCCGGCCGCCGGCCCGCCGAGCCCACGGGTCGGGGTGAGCCACCAGCCCAGGCCGAAGCGGCCGCCGGCACCGTCGGTGGACCAGCACCGCCGGGCCGAGCGATGCGCTTCCGCGGAGACGACCCGGTCGCCGAGCCACGCCTGCGCGGCCGCGGTGACCAGGCGCAGGGTGCCGAAGCCGCCGGCGTGACCGGCCGCCCCGCCCATGGCGGCGGCGTTCTCGTCGTGCACCTCGCCGACGATCAGGTGGCCCCGCCACGGGCAGTGTTCGGTCGCGACCGCCGGCCCGGGCGCGCGGCCCATCCGCAGCCCGCTCCGTCGCTCGGCCAGCGCTGCCAGCGGCGTGCCGGTGAGGTCCTGGACCAGGGCGCCCAGCAGGATGAACCCGACATCGGAGTAGACGGCGTCGGCCCGGCCCGCCGGCAGCGTCAAGGCCGCGTCGAGGATCTCGGCGGGCCCGCTCATGCTCCGGAAGAACTCGATCGAGGCGGGCAGCCCGGCCCGGTGGCTGAGCAGGTCGGCCGCCGACAACGCGCCGACCGGGCGGCCCTCGGCGCGCGGCCAGCAGGCGGCGAGCGGCTCGTCCAGCCGCAGCCGGGACCGATCGGCGAGCGCGAGCACCTCGGGCAGCGTGACCAGGACCTTCGTGAGGCTGGCCAGGTCCCACCAGTCGTCGGCACCGGCCGGGCGGCCGGTGCTCAGGTCGGCGATGCCCGTGACCTGCTCGGCGAGCAGTTCCCCGGCGCGGAACACGCTGACCCCGACGGCCGGCATCGGCGCGGCCGACATCCGTTGCTCGACGACCTCCAGCACACTCACCCGGCCACATCTAGCACGTCGACCGGTACTGTTGCGGCCGTAATCGAGCCGTGCCGAGTTTGTCGAGGAGCATCGTGCACCTGCAGGACCTGAGAGACCGGCGGGTCGCCGTCTGGGGAACCGGCCGGGAAGGCATCGCGGCGGCCGAGGCGATCGCGCCGCACCGGCCCGCGCGCCTGATCGCGGTCCAGGACAAGGCGACGTTCCTGGCGACTTCGTGGGAGGGACATCTCGCCGAGATCGCCCCCCTGTTCCTCGGCGAGGACGCGCACCGCGAGCTGCAGTCGATCGACGTGGTCGTGCGGTCGCCGGGCGTCGCTCAGGTCAATCCCTGGATCCAGGAGGTGCGGGCCCGGGGCGGCAAGGTCACCGGCGGCACCGCGTTGTGGATGGCGGACAACGCCGCGCGCACCGTGGGAGTCACCGGCAGCAAGGGCAAGAGCACCACGACCACGCTGGTCCACCACCTGCTCGGGGCGGTCGGCAAGCCCAACACGATCGGCGGGACCATCGGGATCGCCGTCCTGTCGCTGCCCGAGTCCGACCTGTACGTGCTCGAGCTGAGCGTCTACCAGTGCGCCGACCTCGAGAACTCGCCCCGGGTGGTCGCGCTGACCTCGCTGTTCCCGGAGCACCTCGACTGGTCCGGCAGCGAGAGCCGCTACTACCGCGACAAGTTGAACGTGGCGATGCACGGCGCCGAGGTGATCGTCTACAACGGACAGGATGCGCTGCTCGAGAGCGAGTTGCGCCGCGACCGCGACGACCTGCCGCTGATGGCGGCCGGCCGGCCGGACGGTTTCCATGTGGCCGCCGGCCCGGACGGGACGCCCTGGTTCTGGCACGCCGACGAGCCGCTCTTCCCGCGTTCGGCGCTCGGCCTGGTGGGCCGGCACAACGAGGGCAATCTGTGCGTCGCGCTCGGGGCCGTACAGGGAACGGGTGTTGATTGTGTGGCGCAGCGCGAGACGCTGGCCGCCGCGCTGGGCAGCTTCCGGGCCCTCGACCACCGGATGACGCCGATCTCCGACCCGTCCGGGCTGACCTTCGTCGACGACTCGCTCTCCACGATTCCACAGTCGACGATCCATGCCATCGAGGCGTACGCGGACCGGCCGTTGACCGTGATCGTCGGCGGCGAGGACCGGGGTGTCGACTATGGACCGTTGCGCGACTTCCTGCTGGCGAGCAAGGTCGAGGCGACACTGATCGGCGTCCCGGACAGCGGTCCGCGCATCCTCGATGTGGTCAAGGACGTGCCGACGGTCAGCACCCTGAGCGCCGAGGACCTGCCGGCGGCGGTCCGGCTGAGCCGGGAGCACACCCCGGCGAACGGGGTCGTGCTGTTGTCGCCGGCCGCGCCCAGCTACGGCCGGTTCGACAACTTCGAGCACCGCTCCCGGGTGTTCAAGGAAGCGATCGAGGCGAGTGCAGCGCCCGCATCGACCTGATCGCGGCCAGCGTCTCCTGCAGCAGTTGGGCGGCCGTCGTGGGCGGCATGAGCTCGCCGGACGACGTGTCGAAGCCGACCGTCTCCACCGAGCAGCCGTGCCGGACGCCGAGTAACCGGATCGCCACCACGTGCTGGAACGGCACGTACAGATCCGAGGTGACCAGCAGCACCCGGGCCCCGGCCGGCGCCGGCTCGACCAGTTCGGCCCAGCCGATCAGGGTGTCCGCCGTGTCCGCGCGCCGTTCGGGCCGCGTCGACGGCGCCGCCAGCACGTGCACGGCCGGGGCCCGGTCCCGATAGCAGCGCAGCCACCACCGCCGGCCCGACTCGGTCCGGCCGGCCGAGAACCCGGTCGGCTCGCCGAGCCGGAACGCCCGGCGCAGCCCCTCGTCGACCGCGTCGCCCTCGGTCGGGCAGTCACCCAGCCCCAGCTCGCGGGTCAGCTCCGGCCAGTTGGCCAGCGGCCGGGTGCTGCCCAGCCCGGCCACGGAGCTGGTGCTGACGCCGGCCCCGAGAATCGTCGCGGCGTGCGCCGACCGGGCGACCACGGTCCGGACGCCGCCGCCGAGGACCAGCACGTGATCGAAGGCGCGGCCCACCGGCAGGTGCCGGCCGGCCAGTCCGAGCGCCCCGGTCGCCGCCCGGATCAGCGCGTCGAGCGACGGCTCGAAGGTCTCCCGCCGGGCCTCGACGCGTTCCCGGCCGGCCCGGAAATCCCAGCGCCGGAGGCCGAACCGCTCGAGCTCGTCGAGTCGCCCGGCCAGATTTCCCGAGCGCAGTGGCGGGTGCCCGAACGCCGCCAGCAGGGCGGACATCGGTGCCGACGAGATCCACTTGTCGATCTCGCCGGCGAGCGCGGCGGGCTCGATGGAGCTGGGCAGCGGCTGCGCGGCGAAGCTCAACGCGTTTCTCCTTTCCTGGGTCTCCCGGCATCTAACCCGGCGCGGTCGACCCGCTTGCCTGACATCCGGGCGGCGGGCGGGGAAGATGGGCCGATGGACCTGCCGATCAATCCGCCCGTGAGTCCAATGCTGGCCAAGCCCGTCGCCGACATCCCGCCGGGGCAGATCTACGAGCCCAAGTGGGACGGGTTCCGGTCGATCGTCTTCCGGGACGGTGCGGAGGTCGAGATCGGCAGCCGCAACGAGCGGCCGATGACCCGCTACTTTCCCGAGGTCGTCGAGGCCGTGCTGGCCAATTTCCCGGACCGGGCGGTGATCGACGGCGAGGTCATCGTCGCCGACACGGCCCGCAACACCCTCGACTTCGAGGCGTTGCAGCAGCGCATCCATCCCGCCGCGAGCCGGGTCAAGCTGCTGTCCGAGCAGACGCCGGCGAGCTTCGTGGCCTTCGACCTGCTGGCCATCGGTGACGAGGATCTCACCGAGCGGCCGTTCGCCGAGCGCCGGGCGCGACTCGAGGAGGTGCTCAAAAGCGCGAGACCGCCGGTGTACGTCACGCCGGCCACCAGCGACCTGGAGACCGGCCGGCGGTGGTTCGCCGAGTTCGAGGGTGCCGGGCTGGACGGGCTGATCGCCAAGGCCCGGGACCTGACGTACCAGCCCGACAAGCGGGTGATGGCCAAGATCAAACACAAGCGGACCGCCGACTGCGTGGTCGCGGGCTACCGGGTGCACAAGTCGGGCGACGACCGGATCGGGTCGCTGCTGCTCGGGCTCTACGACGAGCGGGACGTGCTGGTCTCGGTCGGGGTGATCGGCTCGTTCCCGATGGCCGTACGGCAGGAGCTCTTCGTCGAAATGCAGGAGCTGGTGACCACCTTCGACGGACATCCGTGGAACTGGGCCGCCCACGAGTCGGGCGAGCGCACCCCGCGCAAGAACGAGGTCAGCCGCTGGAACGCCGGCAAGGACCTGTCGTTCATCCCGTTGCGCCCGGAACGGGTGGTCGAGGTCCGCTACGACTACATGGAGGGCATCCGGTTCCGGCACACCGCCCAGTTCGAGCGCTGGCGGCCCGACCGCGAGCCGCGAAGCTGCACGTACGAGCAATTGGAACGGCCGGTCTCGTTCAATCTCGCGGAGGTGCTGACGAGCCGATGATCCCGGCTGTCAGACCGACCGCGTAGCCTCGTGCGCGGAAAACCCCAACCGAACCCGGAAGGTCACGCCCCGTGCCGCGTCGCTCCCGCCTGGTTGTCGCAGTCTTCGCCGCCGTCATCCTCACGATGACCGGGTGCACGCTGCCCGTGTTCGCGCCCAACGACTCCGGTCAGTCGGCGCCCGGGTCGACGACCAGCCAGGCCCCGGCCGCGCCGGGCACCCAGGCCAACTGGAGGCCGTGCCCCGAGGTCCCCCGCGAGCTGGTCGGGCGCGGCGCCTCGGGAATGACCTACGAGTGCGCGTCCGTGGCCGTCCCGCGCAACTGGGACGCGCCGGTGAGCGGGCAGACGTACGAGGTCGCGATGATCCGGATCCGGTCGGCGACCCAGAAGAACCGGATCGGTTCACTGCTGATCAACCCCGGCGGCCCCGGCGGCTCGGGCATCGACCTTGCGGTCTACCTGTCCTTCGGCGCGGCGCTCGGCGGCCTCCCGACCGCGGTCACCAACCAGTTCGACATCGTCGGCTTCGACCCGCGCGGCGTCGGCCGGTCCGACCCGATCAAGTGCATCAGCAACGCCGACCAGGACGCCACGTTCGCGGCCCCACCCGACCCGGTCAGCGACGCCGAGTTCACCGAGATCGTCAACCTGAACAAGAAGATCGCCGAGGGCTGCGGCCAGAAGTACGGCGACCAGTTGCCGCTCTTCTCGACCCGGCAGGCGGCCAAGGACATGGACGCGATCCGGGCGGCCGTCGGCGACCCGAAGATGACCTATCTGGGCTTCTCCTACGGCACGCTGCTCGGCGCCACGTACGCCCAACTGTTCCCGCAGAACATCCGGGCGCTGGTGCTGGACGGCGCGGTCGACCCGACCCAGGACTTCGTGTCCGGCTCCGAGGAGCAGGCCAAGGGCTTCGAGCGCGCGTTCACCAACTTCACCAATTGGTGCAAGACGGCCGGTGCGGACTGTCCGATCAGCGCCGATCCGCGGGGCGCGGTCACCGACGCGCTGGCCAAGGCGAAGGTGTCCCCGGTCCAGGGCGACGACGGCCGGGAGGCCACCCCCGGCTGGATCTTCGTCGCGGTGATCTCGTCGCTCTACACCGAGGCGGGCTGGCAGTCGCTGGCCAAGGCGGTCGACAACCTGCAGGCCGGCAACGCGAAGGGCATTTTCGATCTCGCGGACCAGTACGCGGACCGCAAGCCGAACGGCAGCTACTCCAACCTCTTCGACGCCAACCTCACGGTGAACTGCGCCGACGCCGCCACCGTCCCGACGGTCGACCAGATCCGGCAGCTGCAGAGCCAGTGGCGCGCGAAGTATCCGCTGTTCGGCGCCGCGCTCGCGGTCGGGATGATGCCGTGCACGTTCTGGCCGGGCAAGCACGATCCGTATCCGCACGCCGCCGCCGTCGGGGCGCCGCCGATCGTGGTGGTCGGCACGACGGGCGACCCGGCGACGCCGTACGAGAACACCGCGCAGCTGGCCAAGATGCTGGGCGTGGGGCACGTGCTGACCTGGGAGGGCGAGGGGCACACCGCCTATCCGAGCACGACCTGCATCGTGAACGCGGTGGACTCGTATCTCATCGATCTGAAGGTGCCGGCGGAGGGCTTGCGCTGTCCGGCGAAGTGATGCCCTCGCGCTCGGCCAGTTCCTCCAGCAGGGTCCGGACCCGGCGCAGGTTGCTCTTGAGCTCCTCCTGCTCCTCGTGCCGGAAGGCGTCGTTGTCCACGATCAGCCGGCTGGCGAAGTGCGCGGTGATCAGCGGGATCACCACCAGCACCATGACCGAGATCAGCAAGGCGGCGACCGCCCGCCCCTGCCAGGTCTCGGGCGAGATGTCGCCGTATCCGACGGTGGAGGCGGTGACGATCGCCCACCACACGGCGTCGCCGAAGGTTACGTCCTGCTCGACCTGGCTGTACACAATGCCGCAGACGGCGATGAGCATCAGATAGGCCAGCATCAGCGTGCGCGGCGAGTTGGCGAGCCAGACCAGAGCGCGGTATCCGGCGCGCAGCGGCGTCAAGAGCAATCGCATTCCGATATCGTGCCTGCTCGCCGCCACCGCCGGGACCGGCTGACCGGATCGGGTGGCAAGATGTCCGGATGCCCGCAGTGATCTTCCGGAGCGCGCTCCGGGCCGACGTCCCGGCCATCCTCCACCTGCTCGACGACGACGAGATCAGCCGGTCGCGGGTGGTGGCCGAGGCGGCGGACGCCGACTTCTGGCGGGCGTTCGAGGCGATCGACGCGGATCCGCGCAACGAGTTGATCGTGGCCGACGAGGCGGGCGAGATCGTCGGAACCTGCCAGCTCACCTTCACCCCGTCGCTGAGCCGCCGGGCCACCGAGCGGATGACCATCGAGGCGGTCCGGGTGCGCGCCGACCGGCGGGGCGCCGGGGTGGGCCGGGCGATGATGGAATGGGCGCTGCAGGCCGCCCAGGAGCGCGGCTGCGGGCTGGCCCAGCTGACGACCGACAAGCGGCGCACGGCGGCGCAGCGCTTCTACGCAAGCCTCGGCTTCACCGCGACCCACGAGGGGATGAAGCTACCGCTCTAGCTTTCCGCCTGGCGCTGGCGGCTGCGGTATGACCGGGTCTTGTTGCGGTTGCCGCAGATGCCCATCGAGCACCACGTCTTGGACTGGTTTTTGGACTGGTCGAAGAAGACGGCCTGGCAGGTGTCCTCCCGGCAGATCTTGACCCGGGCCCAGCTGCCCGCGCGCTCGGCCAGCACCACCTGCGCGATCACGTCGCCGAGCACCTTCGCCACGCCCTCCCCCGCGCCGGCCAGCCCCGCCGGGCCGGCCCCGAACGCGGCCCGCAGCGGCACCCGGCTCGCGTAAGAGTCGAGCCGGGAACGCGCATCCGGATCTCCGGCACCGGCGTCGTGGTGCGCCTCCAACTCGGCTCGCAGGGCGTCGCGCAGCCCGGTCGCGAGCGCCAACTCGGCGGCGGTCGGCTCGTGTTCGACCGGGTAGCCGTTCGCTGTCAGCCAGCGCCCGAACCGGGCCGGCGAGTCGACATCGATCGCCGTGGCGAACGCCTGGACCAGCGCAAGCTCCTGCGGGAACCCCACAACCACCCCCCATAACCAGCTAAGCCGTTTGACTGGTTACGGGGAGCGTACTACAGTCGACAGCAACACCAGCAAAAGCCTTTAGCTAGTGTCGGAGGCGACACGATGTATCTGAACACCGAGACCGCCAAATTCGTCGTGAACGAGCGCCTGAGTCGGCAGGTCAGCAACAGTGGGCGAGGGCCGCACCGGTGGCGCAACCGCGTC
>Ga0307513_10007059_pt1 | contig 14601 bp, 12 predicted proteins | sample 15_EM_MG_FD_202174 | JGI IMG/M metagenome (GOLD analysis project Ga0307513, IMG submission 202174) | Populus trichocarpa ectomycorrhiza microbial communities from riparian zone in the Pacific Northwest, United States - 15_EM | ecosystem: Host-associated > Plants > Roots > Unclassified | place... | reverse complement strand
AGAGCGTTGTCGCAGGGCGAGATGCCGGCAAAGGATCCGACTCCGACCGTTCTTGATGCATCGGATCCAGCCAGGAGGGGACGTAGACCGTCCAACGTGGCCACCATGCCGAAGTAGTCGACGGCCGCCGTGGCCGAAATCGGTGCCGCTAGCCCGCGACTGAGATGATGGCGTAGATGGCGGACTTCGCGCGACCTCCTGCACCATCCGCTCGCGATCCTGGAGCAATGTCAGGTCGACGAGCACATCGGCATCGTGGATATCGACGCCGATGACCGACTCGCCCACGCTGGCACAGTCGGGATCGTTCTGGGCCAGCGAACGAGGAATGGCTGACCCGCGTGGTACGTGCCATCCCGGAGCCCAAGATCGGGGTATATCTGAGCGTCGGCTCCGCCGAGTGGACGATGCGCGTCCAGGCGCCCTGCGCCGACACGCACGTCCTCCCTTGGGGGGATTCCGTGACCGTCAGCTTGGGGGAATTACGTGATCGTGAACCCCTCACACTGGGGGAATTTCAAGATCGCTGACATCCCAAGACGCCCGCGTCCGCCACCGGCGCGACTGCCGGTGGATTGCCATACTGTCCGCACTCGGTCGTCGGCTTCAGCTGACCCCCTGCTCCGCCGTTTCCCGAACTGCCTGGATGAGAGCGTCGGCGGCGAGCAGACCGAGAGCGTTCGAGGCGAGCGGGCTGTCGCCGGTCAGCAGCGTGCGGTCTCGGTGGGTCTTGCCTGTGACGTCGTCGTTGAGGATGGTCAGTCCCTGCTTGGCCAGCCGCTCGGCCACCAGCCACGGTAGGGGGCCGGGCAGGTAGCCGACGTCCAGGTTCGAGCCTTGGTCGAGTGCGTCGGGGAACACGCAGATCGAGTAGTTCGCGAACGGCGACTCCGCTTTACCCAGCGTGGCGGCAAGCAGCGCGGCCGGGCCGTGGCACAGCGTGATGATGAACTTGTCGTTCGACAAGGCCCAGTCCAGCGTCTGTCCCACTGCCTCGCTCGCCGGCAGGCCGGCGACGGCACCGTGTCCGCCGGGGATGAACACGGCGAGGTAGTCGGAATCGGCCCCGAGCTGGTTGGCGACCACATCGGTGAGCTTCTGCGGTTGCTTCAGCTTTGGCTTCAGCGCGGCGTAGGTGGCCAGGACAGCCTCATCCTCGCTCGGCATGGCCCACAATTCGAGCTTGGCCGGGTTACCGCCAATGGTCGCGATATCGACCTCGAAGCCGGCCTGCATGAGATGGTGCAAGGGAAGCAGCAGCTCGACCGGGTGGTTGCCGGTGGAGAACATCCTGCCGTTCTTCAGCAGGACGTAGCGCTCCTCGGTGGCGATCACCAGGACCCTCCACTTACCGCCGCTGTATTCATCCTTGTGCCGCACTCCGTCGAAGTTGGTCTTCGGCGATATGTACAGACTCAGTGAGTACGGCGACGGGAAGAACGCGTTGTCCTCGGCCTCGTCCGGCCTCGGATCCTTGCTCGGGTTGTCGGCATCGGATGGCAAAGTAGAAACCAGATTTCGTTGCGGCGTTTCAGAAGTATCCATCGACTCAACGTATCACTCTGTTCGAGAGGGCACGCTGTGATCGTTGCGACAGCGCGCACCACCTCAATGTTTTGAAACCATACGGCGGGAGCGCATAGGATTCAATCATGACCGCTGGTGAACTTCCGACGATCGGCATCTCAGGAATCAACACGGGAGACTCCGCGACGGCCGCAGGCGTCCGCGAACTCGCCGTGCTCGCGGAGGAACTCGGCTACGATTCCATCTGGCTCGGCGAGCACATCGTCGCGCCGAGCCCACGAGTGCCACCGTCCCCCGTGGACCCCGACTTTCCCATGCTCGATCCCATTGTGGCCCTCGCCATGCTGGCCGGCGTGACCAGTGAGGTGCGGCTGGGGACCGGGATCATCGTTTTGCCGCAACGCAATCCGGTCGTGCTGGCCAAACAGCTGGCCAGCCTCGACGTGTTGAGCGACGGCCGGCTCGTGTTCGGTTTCGGCGTCGGGTGGATGGAGGAGGAGATGCGCGCGGTTGGGGTGTCCGCACGGGATCGCGGCGCCAGGACCGACGACTACCTCAACGCGATGCGCTCGCTCTGGTACGACGAAACGCCCGGCTACCAAGGGAAGTACGTGGAGTTCGCCGGCGTGGACGCATATCCTCGGCCGGTGCAGCGGCCTATACCGATCGTGGTCGGCGGGAACAGCATCGCTGCGCTACGGCGCGCTGCGCGGGTCGGCAACGAGTGGTACGGCTGGTCTCTCGACGTGGCCGGGACCGAGCAGCGAATGTCCGAGCTCCGCACCGAGACCGACGCGGCCGGTCGCGACTTCGCCGAGTTGAACATCACGATCACTCCGGCCGAGGCCATTACCCCGGACGTCGTGCGCGAGTACGCGCGGCTCGGCGTCGACCGGCTGCTGCTGACGCCGCCGGGAACGTGGGACCGCGGGTTCCGCCGGGCCGATTTCGCCGCATTCATCCGAGCCAACGCCCCCGCTGCGATCGGCGCGGGATCGCGTCGACGCAGCGGCAACTCAGTCTGCGCTGACCAGCGCCCGAGGGCGACAATGTGAGCGACACTGGTGGGCCAGTGACTGTCACCGCTCACTTGACTGGCGGAGCGTCGGCAAGCCATCGGGCACGGAAATGGCACGACGGGTGATGTTTGCTCCAGACGCCGTTCAGTGGCGGAGCGAGTGATCGGGATGGGCCGTCGTACGCGAGGTGGTTCTCGGCTCCGAGCAGCACAATTTCCTCTGCGAAGCCAGCGCGGCGAGCGGCCTCGACGGCGGGAGTCCGGCGAGCGAAGCCCCGACGACGACGAGCGTCATTTGTCGTCCTGGGCGACCAGCGGCAGGGCCGCCGCGCACAGCATCCTCGACCTCGGTGCGGACCTCCGGCGCGACGAGATTTTCGTGCACGATCAGACTGCCGTCGTCAGCGACCTCGAACCGTTCGGGAAATATCGATTCGTAGATACCGATGCCGGTGTGGCGGTTGCGATCGACGACAATGGTGTGGTCTCAACAAGTTTCATGTGGTCTTGTCGTGTTCGAAATGTGCGAGGACGAGTGGACGATGCCCCGACGCTCGGCTCCATAGGTGGCGACGATGGTGTAGTAGTCACGGTTGAGGATCTGGGTCCGGCGCGCGGGTTCGCCGCGCGGCAGATGTCGGGAGCGTGGACCTCCATCAGTGTGGAGCGCCGGCCCCAACCCCGCTGGTCGAAGAACGGCGCGAACAGGGCGCAGAACACCCCATCGTCGACTCCAGCGCCGAACCCCGGCGATCAGCCGAGCTCGACCCGCCCGCTGAACAGCCTGCGGGTCGTGCGGATCGCCGTCGCCCGGTCGGCGTGCGGCCCCGACCCGGTGTCGGTGACCAGTGCGGCGACCTCCATCTGCCCGGACGGGGTGCCGAGCCGCAGCGTCTGCCTGTCGCGCGCCGCCACCGAACCAGCCACCACCGAACCCGGTACCGCGGCGGCGACCGCCGCGCACAGCGCGCCGGTGAGGGGCGCTGCCCGGTGCGGCTGCCCGTTGGACAGGAACCGCACGCTCACGTCCACCTCGTCCGTTCCGACCGGTTCACCGCCGAGGGTGACGAACGCCGCGGGTGGTCCGACGACGGCGACGAACGGGGTGCTCGTGTTGGCCGCCGCGGATCTCGCGTCGGCGGCGATGCCCATCAGCACCGACGCCTGCCTGCGCAGCCGCTCCAGCCTGTCGAGCAGGTCGGACCGCGCGTCGAGCTCGTCGGGTGACTCGACGGCATGCAACCCGAGGTCGGCGGCACGGGCGAACACCACCGGGTTGGCCGCATCGACCATGCTCACCCGCACCGACACACCGTCGACCACCAGGTCGGTGGCCGCCGCGCCTGCGGGCAGCAGCTCACCGGTGGCGGCGCCGCCGGGATCGAGGAAGTCGAGCCGGACCGGGCTGCCGGTGCCCGCGACGCCCAGGAGTCGGCACCCGCCCTGCGTCACGCTGGCGCCGCCGCGAACCGCGAACCGCGAGTGGATCACCTTGCCGGTGTTGACGTTGTGGATGCGCACCACGGTCGTCCCGTCCCGGGGACCCGAGACCAGGCCCTCGTCGACGGCGAACGGCCCGATCGCCGATGACATGTTCCCGCAGTTGCCAGCCCGATTCACCGCGGCGGTGCGGATCTGGACCTGCGCGAAGGTGTAGTCGACGTCGGCGTCCGGACGGGACGGCGGGCCGACCACGCACACCTTCGACAGCGACGACACCCCGCCGCCCATGCCGTCGAGTTGGCGACCGTAGGGATCAGGACTGCCCATCGTGCGCAGGAACAGGGCGTCCTGGGCGGCGAGGTCGTCGGGCAGGTCACGCGCGTGGAAGAGCAGGCCTTTGCTGGTGCCGCCGCGCACGAACACCGCGGGCACCGAGCCTGGGATCGCGTTCGATTTCGACATCGGGCTCAGAACGGCCGCGGGGCGGGTTCGGCCTCGACCACCGACAGCGTCATCTCGCCGACGCCGTCGACGGCGATGGTCACCTCGTCGCCGGGGGTGACCCGGTCGACCCCGCCCGGAGTACCGCTGGCGATGACGTCACCCGGCCGCAGGTCCACCACCGAACTGATCAACTCGATCGCCTCGTCGATCGGCACGATCATGTCCTTCATCTCGGCGCTCTGCCGCTGCACTCCGTTCACCAGCAGCCGCGAGTGCAGCGCGGTGACGTCGGGGATCTCGTCGGCGGTGACCAGGTACGGCCCGAGCGGGGTGAACCCGCGGAACGACTTGCGCAGTGAGCGGTCCTCCTCGAAGCTGCCCCGTTCGATCCGCATGGTCATGTCGATCAGGCAGGAGTACCCGAAGACGTGCTCGAACGCCCGCTCGCGCGGGATGTTGCGGCCACCACGGCCGATCACGACACCCAGTTCGCACTCGTGGTCGAACCGACGGGTGGATCCGGCCGGCAGCGCGACGGGCTCACCAGCGCCGCTGACCGACCCGGCCGCCTTCAGGAAGAACCCGGCCTCCCGGGCGGTGCGCCCTCCGGTGGTCACCGAGCGGTCGCCGATCTCGCCGAGGTGCGCGCGGAAGTTCGCTGGGATCGCGAACAGCTGTGGCGGGGCCGGGTTGGCCGCGCGCAGCACCACCGACGCCACCGGCAGCTGATCGCCCCCCGCCGCGGGCAGCCGCGATGCCAGCTCCGCCCAGTTCCGGATCAACCAGTTCATTCGCTGCTCGGGCCACGAGTCGAACACCGCGGGCAGCACGGCGGTGATGTCGCGGACGAGCTCGACGTCGGGGCCCGCCTCGACCACGCCGATGCGGAACGGGCCCTCGCCGGGACGATCGAAGACTGCGAGCCTCATCGCGCCGACTCACCTGTCTCTCCGGTGCCGACTGCCGTGGTGACGATCTCCTCGTGGTAGACGTTCAGCGCACGCAGCACGGCGCTGTCGTCGACCCGGAACAGCCGCGCGTCAGCGTCGTGCGGGTTGTGGTGGCGCACCGTCGCCCACGGCGGAACCGCCATGAAGTCGCCCGGTCCCCAGTCGAACCGTTGCCCGTTGACGGTCGTGGTGCCGCTGCCCTCGATCACCCAGTAGACCTTGCTCCCGCTGTGCCGATGCGCGGCCCCGGCGAAACCTGCCCGCAGCAGCTGGCTCTTGATCGACAGTGCGGGCGACACCGGCCCACCCGAGGTGGGGTCCTGGTATTCGAGGATGACGTCGTCGGTGGGATCGGGGGGCAGGCTCCGCGCCCGCTCCAGCGCCTGCACGGTCTGCTCGTGCGTGTACACCAGCAGCGGGTTGGCTGGGCGCCGCGGCGCCGGACCCGGCGGGCGCAGCAGGCCCGACCCGAACTCGGCCCACGACCGCTCCGGCACCGGACGGAGCGGTTGCACATCGGTCGGGTACGGGTCGAAGAACACGTTCTCCAGCGACCGCATCAGCGACACGTCCAGCACGTCGAGCCAGATCATCGGCTCGGAGCTCTCGTGAACATGATCGTGCCAGGTCCAGTTCGGGGTCAGCACGAGATCGCCATGGCGCATCGGGTAGTTCTCGCCGTTGACGGTGGTTCGGCAGCCGCTGCCGCGCATGACGAAGCGGAACGCAGAGGCCGAGTGCCGGTGCGCGGTGGCCACCTCGCCGGGCAGGATCACCTGGATCGACGCCCAGAACGTCGGGGTGGTGCCGTACTCCAGGCCCGGGTTGGCCAGCCGCAGGGTGCGCCGCGCACCACCCGGCCGCAGTTCCACGACCGTGCTGAGTTCGTCGAGGAACCCCGACAGCTGCGACCACCGCCAGTGCATCGGCACCATCGACGGCTCGGGGGTGCGGGTGAACAGTGGCCGGTCGGTGGGCTGGTGGATCGCGATGCCCGCCGCGCTCAACGCCGCGACCAGCCGATCACGCGCCGCGTCCTGGTCCTGGTCGTGGTCCTCGATCACGCTCGAGGTGTCGCCCGTCATGCAGGTTCTCCGATCGTGGGCCGGTGGTCGTCCCTGTCTCCGATGGCCCGCCCGTGCTCGCCCCGCACGTCGAGCACCGCTTTGCCGATCTGGCGGCGCTGCTCCAGCGCGGCGTGCGCCACCGCCACGTCGTCGAACGGCACGTGCTCGGCGACGGTCAGCTCCAGCGAGCCGTCCAGGACGGCGCCGAACACGTCGTCAGCGCGCCGCTGCACGGTCTGCGCGTCGGGCAGGTGGTCGGCCAGGCGTGGCCGGGTGAGCAGCAGCGAGCCCGCCTCGCCCAGCTCGATAGGGTCGAGGTCGGTGACCGATCCCGCTACCGATCCGTAGTTCACCACCAGGCCACGGGTCCGCGTGGCGCGCAGGCTCTCCCGCAGGGTGGTGACACCGAGCGCGTCGAACACCACGTCGACGCCGCGGCCGGCGGTGGCCTTGCGCACCGCGTCGGCGAACCCGGTGTAGCCCAGCACGTGGTCGGCGCCGCGGTGGGCCGCGACGGCTGCCTTCTCCGGTGTGCTCGTCGTGGCGAACACCGTGGCGCCCGCGTTGCGGGCGAGCTGGACCAGCAACTGGCCGATCCCGCCCGAAGCGGCGTGCACCAGGCAGCTGTCACCGGAGGTGAGCCTGCCGACGTCGTGCACCAGATAGTGCGCGGTGGCGCCCTGGAACATGCCCGCCGCAGCGAGGTCGTCGCCCACACCGTCGGGGAGGTGTGCCAGGCGGTGCGCGGGGACGACGACGTAGTCGGCGTAGCTGCCCCACGCGATGCACCAGGCCACCCGATCGCCCCGGGTGAACCGGTCGACACCCGTGCCGAGCGCGGCCACCGTCCCCGAACCCTCCATACCCAACACCACCGGCAGCCGCACCGGATAGGTCCGGGAGGCGCGGTACTTGCCCTGCCGGGTGTGCACGTCCATGAAGTTGATCCCCGCGAACGCCACCTCGACGAGCACCTCGCCGGGACCCGGCGTCGGCGTCGGCAGGGTGCCGTGGCGCAGCACCTCCGGCCCGCCGTACTCCTCGATCCAGATCGCCTTCACCGCGCGCTCCACCCCGCGGCGGCGCCCGCCCACATGCCCGTGATGAAGCACGGAGCCAGCCCGACTGCGTAGGGCCAGTGCGAGATGCCGCCGACGTCCGCACCCGCGGCGAACAGCACCGGCACCGCGACGCCGGCGCGTCGAGGACCTCCCCTTCGAGCGAGACCCGGATGCCACCGAAGGCGAACGTGATCGCGGGCCACACCTGCACGGCGTGGAACGTCGGCGTCCGGGGCACGCGCGTCCGGCGCGACCGGCACCCCCCGTGCCCGCGTCGCCCGGCCGTCCACGGCCGCGCCGTAGACGGCCAACGCGTCAGCGAGCACGGCACCGTCCACGCCCCGGGTCGCGACCCGCTCGACGAGTTCGTCGAGGGCCTCGGACTGGGCCGCGCGGACACCCGCGCCGGACGCCACGCTGCCTACCACCACGACATCCGTGGTGAGCTGTGGGTTCTCGACCGAGGCCGCCATCACGCGCCGACGGTCACGTCCGCCGACACCGCGGCGTGCCTGCCGGTCACCCGGGTCAGCACCTCGGCGGCGTCGTCGACGGTGTCGCCGCGCCAGCAGACCTGGCCGTCGGGCCGCACCAGCACGAGCGCGTTCCCGTACAGCGCGGCCGCCGCCGCGTGCTCGACGTCGACCACCCGCAGCGGCACGCGGGCGGCGTCCGCCGCGGCGGACCACCCGTCCGCGTCGGCGGCCCGGTCGAACCGCAGCAGCACGAACTCGAGGCCGAACTCGTCGAGGATCGTGCGGGTCCGCTGCTCGTCGAGCCACACGTGCGGGGCCCGGGAACCGGGCCGGGCGGTCTGCTCGTAGGAGGCGACGTCTTGCACGGGGGTCGGCGTGCCGTCAGTGGCGACGACCGGCGACCCCTCGTAGACGTAGCCGAGGTGGATGCCGATGGTGTGCCACTCCCGACTCATCATCGCGGTGTAGTCCATGCCGAAGCGTTCCCGCGCGGCGCGGGTGGCCGCGCTGGTGTCGGCGCGATCGAACAGTGCGCGAGCGGGTCGCGCGAGCCGCGGGGCGAGCATCCGGCGCAGGTTCTCGCTCGCCTCCGCGACGTTGCGCTCGGCAACCGGACGCTGCTCGGCCTCGTAGCTGTCCAACAGCGTCTCACCACCCCAGCCCTGCAGGCAGGCGGCCAGCTTCCAGGACAGGTTGACCGCGTCCAGCAGCCCAGTGTTCATCCCGAACCCGCCGGTCGGCGAGGTCAGGTGCGCGGCGTCGCCCGCGATCAGGACATGCCCGCGGCGGTAGCGCTGCGCGACCAGCTGCCGCCGCACCCATGGCAGCATCGACAGGATCTCGACGTCGAACTCCCGCCCGAGAGCGCGCACGATCGCCTGGCGCATGCCCTGTTCGGTGTGGTGGCGGTGGACGTCGTCGCCGATCAGGGAGAACCGCCACTGGTCCCTCCCGTTGATCGCGACCAGCGTGGCCCAGGTGCCCTCCGGCCCGATGAGGATGTAGCGGTAGGCGGGGCGCATCGTGTGCAGCGCGCTCAGGTCTGCGCAGCGGAAGACCGCGTTCGTGGTGTGGGTGAGCGTGCCCGCGCCGAGCAACTCGATCCCGAGCGCCGCGCGGACAGTGCTCTCCCCGCCGTCGGTCCCGACCAGGTAGTCGGCCTCGACCTGGTAGGTGCGGTCGTCGTCGAGGGAACGCAGGGTCGCCACGACCCGGTCGCCGTGGTCGGTGAAGGAGACCAGCTCGGTGCGGTAGCGCAGCTCGGCGTTGCCGGAGCGGCGGGCGAACCCGGCAAGCACCGGGTCGAAGAAGTTCTGGGGGCAGCGTTCGCGGTGCTGCGGGCTCTGCGGCGGCGGCTGCTCGTCGCGCGGAGCCGGGAACTCCTCGCGGCCGAACTCGATCCCGTTGAGATCGGTGACCCACGCGCAGTCCTGCACGTGGGCGCGGTTGTACCCGGCCGCCTCGATCTGCTCGACCAGACCCCAGCGACGGCAGAACTCCATGCTGCGGATGCCGACCATGTCCATCTTCGGCTGGACCACCGAGCCGTCCCGCCGTTCGACGAGCATCGACCGGACTCCCCGCCAGCCCAGGTCACCGGCCAGCGCCAGGCCCACCGGCCCCGCTCCGACGACCAGCACCGGCACTCGCTCCGCCACCCGTTCCGCCCCTCCTCGGTACGTCCTACCAACGTAGAGCCTAAGGGTCAAACCATTTAGCGTCAACGGCCGATGTGCTCACGCCCGGACAGCGGCGTGGCGATTGGGCACCCACCGCATCCACGTCCCCTACAATGGTCAGAACATTCGACACGGGAGCGTGCCGGCATGACCGAGCCCACTTCGACGACGCAGGCCGGCGGACTCACCGCGCAACGCGGGGCCGACGGCTTCACCCAGGTGCGGACCAAGCGCGGCTACGAGTACATCTACGAGCAGATCCGCGAGGCGATCGTGGCGGGCCGGTTCCGGCCGGGCGACCGGTTGCCCGCCGAGCGTGAGATGGCGCAGATCTTCGGCGTCAGCAGGCAAGGCGTCCGGGAGGCGATCCGCGGCCTGGAGTCGACGGGACTCGTGGAGATCCGGCTCGGCGTGCTGGGTGGGGCGTTCGTGTGCGAGGGCGATCCGAGCACCGTCACCCGCGCCATGAGCGACCTCGCCCTGCTGGGCACCTTCTCGTCGCAGAGCCTGCTAGAGGCACGCATCGTGCTGACCTCCGACGTGCTGCGGCTGGCCTGCGAGCGCGCGACCGCCGAGGACCTGCAGCGCCTCGAGGACGACATCGTCGCCACCGAGCAACTGTTCGCCGAGGCATCCGCGGCGCGGACCGCGCAGATCACCGGCTTCTACCGGCGGCTGGCCGAGGCGACCCACAACGAGGTGCTCGTCGCGCTCACCGACTCGCTCACCCAGATCGTGCACGCCCGCCTCGAACGCGCCGGGCCTGCGCCCGACCGGGACATCGGTCGGGTGCGGCGCACCATCCTCGGCCACGTCCGCGCGGGCGACGCCGACGCGGCCATCGCCGAGATCACCCGTCACCTCACCGGGTTGGAGCGCACCCTGCTCGCCGCCGAACGCGACCGGGCCGCGCCCCGAGTGGACTGAGCCGCGCGGGGTTGCGATGGTCAGTCTGTCGGCGCGCCGGTGGCGTAGCGCTGTTCGAGGGTGTCGAAGAATGGTTTGCCGACCAGCCGCTGTCGCTGTGACCACCCCGCAAGATCGCCGGAGACGGCGGCGAGCGACCCGGTACGGCGCAGCCCCTCCAGGACCGTCAGCGTGCCCTTGATCGCCCCCTGTAGGGCAGCGTTGGCGAACAGCGCGATCGTGAAGCCGTCCAACTCGTCCAGCGGCAACAGCGGCGTCCGCCCGCCCTCGACCAGGTTGACCACCTGTGGCCAGCCGAGTTCGTTCGGGATCGCCCGCAGCTCGTCGACCGACTGCGGGGCCTCCACGAACGTGACGTCGGCGCCCGCCTCCCGGTAGGCCGCCGCGCGTTCCAGCGCGGCGGCGAATCCCTCGGTCGCGCGCGCGTCGGTGCGGGCGATGATCACGAGCCGTTCGTCGTCGCGCGCGTCGACCGCGGCGCGCACCTTCTGCACCATCTCCTCGACGGCCACGACTTCCTTGCCCACGAAGTGTCCGCACCGCTTCGGTGCGTGCTGATCCTCCAGTTGGATTGCGTCCGCCCCGGCCCGCTCCAGCTCGCGCACCGTGCGGCGAACCCCCACCGCGTTGCCGAAGCCGGTGTCCGCATCGACGATCAGCGGGACGTCGACGGCCTCGCGGATAGCCCCGACGTGCGCGGCGAGCTCGGTCAGCGTGACCAGTCCGATGTCGGGTGTGCCGAGGAAGGTGTTGGCGATGCCCGCACCCGTGACGTAGACGGCGTCGAAGCCCGCCTCGACGACGAGGCGCGCGGTCAACGCGTTGGCCGCGCCGGGCACCGCCGTGACGGTCGGCGAGGTCACGAGCCGTCGCATCGCGGCTCTGCTCGCATCATTCACGCCGCACCTCCCATGTTCTCGAATGGTTCGCCCATTCTACGGCAGCCGCACTTGCCGGCGTGACGTCGAGTCTGGGCTGAGCTGGGCGGTCGCTGACGGTCCGCTGATCGGGACTACTCGGCTACCGCTCGCACTCAGGCATCGGCGAACGGGGAGGGCGCGGTAGTGACCCAGCCGCCGTCCACGGCGATCGTCTGGCCGGTGACGTAGGCACCTGCTGGGGAGCTGAGGAAAAGGACCATGGCGGCGATGTCGTCCGGCTCACCGATCCGGCCCAGCGGCACTTTCTCCAGATACTTGGCCTGCGCCTTCTCGTCGGCGGCGATCCAGGCGCCGAGGTCGGTGCGGGTGACGCCCGGGCTCACCACGTTGAACCGGACCGATTCCGGTCCCCACTCGGCGGCAAGCGACCGGGTTGCCGCGTCCAGGCCACCCTTGAGAGCGGTGTAGAGGCTGACTCTCGGCATGCCCTGCTGGCCGAGTCCAGAGGAAATGCTCACGACGCTGCCACCGCCCGTCTCCGCCATCTTTGCAGCGACGAGCCCACCGAGCAGGATTGGCGCCCGCAGGTTGAGTGCCCACGACGCGTCCGCCTGGTCCACGCGGAGGGTGTTCGCCGGACCGGCAGCATCTCCACCGCCGGCGTTGTTCACCAGCACGTCGAACGTGCCTACGGCAGCCTCGGCCTGCTCGACGATCGAGTGGGGGGCCTCCGGATGCGCAACGTCGGCGACCACGACGACCGGGTCGTTCGGCAATCGGCCGGCGACTTCTTCCAGGGTCTTCCGCACGCGTCCGACCAGGACGACCCGGGCGCCGGCGGCGGCGAGCGCGGCGGCCACCGCGGCGCCGATCCCCCTGCTGGCCCCGGTGACGATCGCATTCTTCCCGGATAGGTCGATCCGGTGGTTGGGCATGGTGAGCGGCACTGGATGTTCCTGCCTTTCGTGGTTGAGGGATGGGAAGGCGGCACCAACGCCGCTGAGGCTGATCTTCTGACCCGGGTTCCGCAGTTCATGGGCAGACGTGAGGGCTGAATATGCGGGCTGGCCTGCGGGAATGGGCTCGTGGAGTCGGGGCGGGCGTGTGTCCACGCCCGGCCGGAGGCCGGGAGAGGGCGTTTGTGCTGCTCAGGCGGGGTCGAGGGTGGTGATCCTGGGCGGCGGAGCGAGTCCGCAGGCCCGAAGAATGCTTGATTGCGCGGTCGTCGGTTCGGTGGTCTGCACGACGGTCCCTGCCGGTCCGGTGAGGGTGATCGCGTGCAGCCGGCCCAGCTCTCGGTTGATCTGGCGCCAGGTCTTGCCGGTGCGCCGCTCAGCGACCCGGATCAGTAGCAGCGCGAGCCAGCAGAGCAGGACGTGCGCGCGGATGCGGGGCTCGATCCGGTGGAACACCGGGCGCAGCTCGATCGTCGACTTCAGGTCGCGGAACCCGCGCTCGGCTTCGAGGAGGTTCTTGTAGCCCAGCGCGACGTCCTCGGCCGACAGGTCCGGGTCCGAGGTCGAGATCAGGTACTTGCCGTCCAGTCGGGCCTCGGCGGTGATCTTCGCCCGGTCCAGGACGAGACGACCGGACGGGGTTTGGCGCAGCCACCGGCCCAGCGCGGGGTGCTCGCGCAGCGCGCACTCGGCCTTGACGTGCGCCGCCTCGTCGAGATCGGCCTTGCGGTCGGCCTTCTTCCGGGCCGCGGCGCTCATCGCGGCCGCGCCGGCGCGGCGGGCGCGGGCCTGCTCACGGGCTCGGGTGCGGGCGGTGGTGATCCGGTCGAGCTCGACGCGGATCCGGGTGACCGCGGCGTCGCGGGCGGCCTGGTCGCGTTCGGCCTCGTCAGGGTTGTGGCAGATGATCCACCGGATCCCGGGCGTGGAGTCGATCCGGACCTCCTTGACCCGCAGGTTGTCCCGGACCTGCTGGTAGCGGCCCTGCCGGGACAGCGCCTCGTGGGCGTGGGCGTTGCCGTCGCGCATCCGTTCGCCGGCGATGTAGTGCCCGCCCGCGCGTTGCAGGTAGGCCAGGTTCTCCCGCGAGGAGAACCCACGATCGACCACGGTGACGACCCGTCCGAGACGCCAGCCGCGCAAGCCATCCTTGACCTCCGGGAGGATCGCCTGGTCGTTGGTGTTGCCCGGCCAACACCAGCAGCGCGCCGGGATCCCTTCCCTGGTCACCGCCAGCCCGATCACGATCTGCGGGAGATCCTTGCGGTGGTCCTTGGAGTGCCCGTAGCGCCGGAACCCGCCCGAGACGGCGTCGGGATCGGCGTCGGGATCGTCCGGGTTCGGGTCGGGGTCTTCGGTGTCGCGTTCGAAGTAGGTGCTGGTGGTGTCGAAGAACAGCAGGTCGACCTCGAGGTTGAGCAGGTCCGCGACGGCGAAGAACACCGCTTCCTGCACGCTGGCGTCGGTGTCGGCTTCGACGAGCAGGTCCATTGCCCGGTAGGCCTGGTCGTCATCCATGCCGGCCAGGCCCGGGATCGCCACGTCGTGCGATGCCCAGTCGGCGGCGGCGAGCTTCGAGGACGGGTCGATCGCCCGGTTCGCCACCAGCGCGAACAGCACCCGCTCGACGTCGGTGCTGAACCGGCGCCCGCCCAGCACGTTACGCAGCGCGGTGTCGACGTCGAGGGTCTTCCACAAGCCGTCGAGCAGCCACGCCGCCCCGGCCGGGCGCGAGCAGGTCAGCCGCAGCCCGTCGGTGGCCGTGTCGGTGCCGGTCGCCGCGGCCGCGTCGGTGCCCTCGGTGTCGGGTTCGCCCAGGTAGCGGTTGATCGAGCGCACCAGCCGGCGCAGCCCGTCAGGGTCGAGCCGGTCCTCCCGCCCCAGGTTGAGCAGTACGTTCGCCTTCGTCGCGGCGCCGACGCGCTGGTTGTGGGCCAGCGCGAGGTAGCGCACGAGCGAGCCGTCCTTGTTCGCTCGCGCGGTCGTCCGCAAGTACATGACCGCACCCGACCACACCCCAGCCAGGCCACGCAAGCCTCAGACCGCCAAAACGTGTGCCCACACTTTCGGGCACCTCAGCAGAGTGAGGACTCGCCGACCAGGCACAACGCCGGCCGGACCCCGCTCATGTGCCCATCAACTGCGGAACTCGGGCGGCTGCGGTCCACACAT
>Ga0307513_10007058_pt1 | contig 14602 bp, 10 predicted proteins | sample 15_EM_MG_FD_202174 | JGI IMG/M metagenome (GOLD analysis project Ga0307513, IMG submission 202174) | Populus trichocarpa ectomycorrhiza microbial communities from riparian zone in the Pacific Northwest, United States - 15_EM | ecosystem: Host-associated > Plants > Roots > Unclassified | place... | reverse complement strand
CGCGTGTACCCACGCGCCGCCACTGTTCCTGCAGTTCCAGAAAGATTTCTATGTAATTACAGATTGTTTTGGAGGTTATTTTTGTAATTTTTGAATATTGTTTAATGTAATTTTTGTTTAGTTTTGAATTTGTATTTTCTAGTGTGGATGTAAAAAAAAAAAAGGAAAAAGAAAAAAGAAAAAAATATAGTGAAAGTGTATGTATGTGTTTGTATTTGTTTTATGGATTTTTTTTTATAATAAAATTGCAAAGAATAAAGAATAATTTAATATTTTGATTTGATTATGGTCAAGAATTATGAACTTACATGTAAGTTGTATTTCTAATACCTGATGAAAGTTTTAAAACTTTTTTATCACATCAAAGCCACGAAGCAACTTACCTTAGGTAGAGTGTGTTAGGGGTGCTAATACCTTCCCTAACCACAATCAGTTCTTTACTCGTGAATCTCTGACAAGACCAGTACACCCGGGTTTCCTAGTTGCCCTCAATTAAATACTAGGTGGCGACTCCCAACGAACCAATCAATCAAACGAAAAGAAAAAAATCTCCAGCCGACGCCGCGCAGATATGACGTGCGACAGATCTGACGGTACATCTCATTTTTTTTCTTTCGTTTATACATGTTCTTAGCTTCTCATAGTTGTTACTTTTAAGTACCCCCCTCCTTTACTTAATCCTTATCCATCTTTCTTTTAAGTTTGCTTCTACACAATTGTTATGCTCCCAACCTCCATTTTTACCTCGGAAGTAGTTCCTTTTGTGTTTTTTTTTTTGTTGCCGCAGTTGTTTTCTCTTCTACATTGTGCATGCACTCTGCTACCCTTTTTGTTTTTTATCCAACATTTCGTTTCATTTCGCTGGCTCAGCATCCTATTGATCAGTAGATTTATGACTTTGCAAGGTGTTGTTTATGTTGGTGCTCTGTTAGCGATCTCGGGCCCTATAATCAGGTTTTTCAAGAGGCCTTTATTCTTCTCTTTTTCATTCTTTTATTTTTGTTATTTTCCTTGGATTTTCCAGCCTGTTGTGCAGCACATATGCTTTTGTTGTGATCTTTGTTTATGTAAATTTGATAAGGCATATGACAAAAATCCTGGTTAAATGATTCTTTCTTTTGAGGTGAAAGATATTGGAAAACCAAACTTGAAAAATTCAGTCGTGCATGAAGCGAATGAGCCTCTGTTAGAAAATCTTGAGACAACATATATACAATTAGACATTGATGAAGAAGAAGCAATAACCTAGAAGTTAAAAATCATGAGATCTTTTTTGAAGGGAACATGGAGCAGAAGAAGAAACTTACTTTGCTTGGAAAATACAGTTGTCCTATGGTTTGATTTGGTTGTTAAATATGAAGCATCATGCTGGGAGATTGAAATGCAATTTTGGAGTGATTGTGTTCCCCTTTATAAGCCACAACTAACATGCTAGGATCCTCCAGGCTACTTTCTACATAAATATTCACATTCATATCCATATTAATCGCTTCTATCTTAGTGAGAAGCTGTCAGCTCCATCCATGTTTACATTCTGACAAACACACTAATCTCATAAAGACCACAGAAAACTATACAAGTCACACATTTATCCCAATAAATTAACACTAGTCTGCATAAGCTTCAAATAACCATTCCATGGCGTCGCGTCTTGGAGGTTCCTACAACAGTTAAAATAGCTAACATGGTGTTAGCCATTGAAAGATAAACAACGCTAAAATTCAAAACTGTTGGAGTTAGATAATATATTATCAGTATATAATTTATAAATCTATACTTTACTATATTTGTAATATATGTAATATATGCAAATATTTTAAAATGATATTAGAATAATGATCGAAAGAATGTTGGATGGCTATTGATTTTATCATTGATGACAAGTATACATTTTGTTAACAAGTATATTTTGATACATAGTAAAAGCTAATTAATAATGGCTTGTGATAGTGTAATACTCAGAAATAATTTTAAGTTAAATTATTTTGTGATATTAATATTACAATAATGATTGATGGTTACAATAATGATTGATGGTTACAATAATAAGTATAAATTTGGTTAACATAATAACAAAATTTTAAAGTCTAATTATTGCTTTCATTAATTTGAATACTTTAATTAGTTCTCTCTCCTCTGCATATACAAAGTAACAGAATAATTTAAATACCAACTTACCTGTACACGTGTACCCTCTATCTTATATGGAGTGATGGGATATGAGAAATCTTGGGCCGCTCAGAGCCATTCTCCTCTCTACAATTTTCTATAAGATGTGGACATCCATGAATCTCCAATGTCTTTAATTTGTTGAGGCGTTGAGTACAGCTTGGCAGATACTTGAGATTCTTGCAATTACTAATCTCAAGAGATCGAAGAGAAGAAAGGTTGGCCAACCAATCTGGCGAAGCTTCCTCAAATTCCTCACCGTTGAAATCACATATACGCAAGTTCTCGAGGGCAGTGAGGTGTTGAAGTTGGTGTGGTACACTCTTCAGTTTAGCCCATCCACATATCCTTAGGGATTTGAGGGACCCATTCAAGTTGAGGTGTTGGATTGAGTTTAAAACTCCTGCAGGAAAAGCCTCCATCTCCTCTGAGTAACCACCGATGCGCAGTTCCTCCAGTTGCGTGAGGCCGCTGCCTAACCAATCATCCTCTGGAAAATCACTCAAACTCCGACACCAAGTGATTTGTAATTCAACAATAGAAGGCAATTGTCGTAAACCATGCCAATCAAAACTGATGAGCTTATCACAACCTCTAATCTTTAATCTTCGAAGCGAAGACAATTCTTGTAAATCACTGATATGGATAAGCTCACTCCAATTAATTATGTCCAATACCTCTAGAGATGCGCAACATTGTAGTCCGCTTGGAAGAGCTCCCATTTTACATCCCCAAATATCCAATCTCTTCAAAGAATATTTCAATTCTCGAAAATCACTAGGAATTGAGATCGACTCACTGCATATACACAATTCCACCAGAGCTGTGCAGTGTTGTACGCTTGGAATGGATGCCAGCTTTGGACACCTCTGTATCCTTAAAATCTGAAGAGACTTGAAGCCATGAAACTCACCAGACAAATATCTCAGTTCATCACATACGTAAATTCCAAATTCTACAAGAGATGAAAGACGACATAACGGAATGCTTTCCAACTTTCCACACCACTCAATGCTCAACTTTTCAAGACAAGGAAATACTTGATCACCTTCTCCACCTGGTACCATCCATTCTTCAAGACCCCCCATGCTAAATAGACTGAGTCCTTTTAGTGCTGGAAACAGTACTGCTGCACTGCCACTGCTGCTACTATAGAACTCCTTGCCTATACATTTCACATTAGGCATTCCAATCATATCTAGAATCTTAAGGCGAGGAAGACATCCAAGTGTTGGGAGTTGCCTCAACTTGCCACACATCTCAATGCTCAACTCTTCAAGACAAGGAAATACTCGATCACCTTCTCCACCTGGTACCATCCATTCTTCAACACCGTCCATATACCTCAAAGTGAGTTCTTTCAGTGCTGCAAACAGTACTGCTTCACTGCCACTGCTGCTACTATAGAACTCCTTGCCTATACATTTCACATTAGGCATTCTACTCATATCTAGAATCTTAAGGCGAGGAAGACATCCAAGTGTTGGGAGTTGCCTCAACTTGACACACATCTCAATGCTCAACTTTTCAAGACAAGGAAATACTCGATCACCTTCTCCACCTGGTACCATCCATTCTTCAAGACCATCCATATCCCCCAAAGTGAGTTCTTTTAGTGCTGGAAACAGTACTGCTGCACTGCCACTGCCGCTACTATAGAACTCCTTGCCTATACATTTCACATTAGGCATTCTATTCATATATAGAATCTTAAGGCGAGGAAGACATCCAAGTGTTGGGAGTTGCCTCAACTTGCTGCAGCCATTCAATCTCAGCACCGTCAGATTATTGAGTTGCAATATCCATGATGAGAAATTTTCACCTCCATAACCCCCAATTGTCAAGCTTCTTATGTCTGGGTGAGGCTGCAGGCCTTCCAGCACATCCTCGTTACGGACACTACTGTTAACTTCATCATCACTCCATTTAAACACCAATTTGTTCATTCTTTTTTCTCGCAGTTTTGCCTCCTCAGCTTCTTCTCTGTCTCTCACTTTCTCAAGCTTGGATATCTGCAATTCTCCTCTTAGTTCATTCAAACATCCCAGCTCTTCAACCATATGATTTTGACCCAGAATAAAAAAAGGCAGAGTTTGAAGGCGTGTTAAGAGTCTCACCTCAGCTGGCACTAGCTTTGGATCGTCAAAATGGAGATGTCTCAAGCTGACTAAATTTCTCATTTTCTTGGGAAGCTTCTCTAGTGACTTGCAATCAGTGAATCTTAATGTTTCCAAATGGTAGAGCTTGGTAATGGATTCTGGCAATTCTCTGATTCTGGTACGTGAGACATCAAGATATCTCAAATGTCTCAGCTTGCAAATTGAATCTGGCAACTCTGTGATATCAGACCGTTGCAATTTGAGAGTTCTCAAGCTTTTGAATTTCCAAGACCCATTGAATACATCAACCATTGAGAAAACAGTTCGCAATTTTCTACCATCACCCACTGGAAATGCTGCCTCAACATCCCCACGAGATATGAGATTTAGATGATGAATATGAGATGCCCCTTCAACAGCCGAATCCTCCTCCAGATTTAACACTTCTGATTTTGAGACCTGCAATGCAAGATCATGCACAAGATCATGCATCTTGCAACTTGTTACGATCTCACACTCATTCCTTTCAACATCTTGGAAAAAGGAATTTGCAAGCAAGTCATTGAAACACTTGTTGCCTTTGTCTTCCATCCTCCCATTTGGTGGCCTGAGAAAACCTTCAGCCATCCAAAGTTGAATTAGCTCTTCCCTTCCGATTTTAAAATCTTTAGGAAAAATGGAACAGTATGCAAAACATTTTTTCAATGTTGGCGATGACAAGTAATCAAAACTGAGTCTCAATATGCGCAAAGCTTTATCTCCATACTGAGAATCCCAAATTCTACTGTGTAGAATTGACGGCCACTCACGCGTCTGCTTTCCGTGAAGAGTTCCTCCCAAAACTTTAGCAAGTAATGGAATCCCTCCACATTTCTTTGCAATCTCTTTTCCAATAGACTCCAAGTCTGATGGTATTGTTTCTCGTCCACCCCTGCTCAACTTTTGCTTGATAATGGACCAACATTGATCAGCTGATAGTCTCCCTGGCTCGTGCTGAATCCCAGGAGAAGTCTCCATCATGTCTGCTACTTTCTTACTGCGGGTTGTAACAACAACAGCATTCCCATTCCTGCTGTTAATTTTTAACAGTCCCTCCTTCAAACCAGCCCACTTATCATAGTCTTCATTCCACACATCATCAAGAACAAGAAGAAGTGTTTTCTTTTCCAGCTCTTGCTGAAGTTTTTCAAGAATTGCATCTAGATTGCTCAACCCACCAGTAGATTTATCAATCTTTTGCAACATCTCTCCTAATATCCTCCTTTTACTGAAATCATTAGAGACACAAACCCATAGAGTCACGTCAAAATGTTTTTTCTCCCTTACTAATTGACAAACTTTCTTTGCTATGGTAGTCTTTCCAAGACCTGCCATCCCAACAATAGGGACAACAGACTGAACTTGTTGACCGATCGAGCCAATCAGCAATTTCATAACTTTATAGACATCATCCTCCCTTCCTACTACAACTTCTGAGCTTTCAAGCAAGGAATCTGTCTCTCGGTCTATATCTCGGATAACTTCAGGAGCACTCTCTACATGTTGAGATGCAATTCCCAGCCCAGAGCGAGTTGCAAGTTTCTGAATATCATTCAGTGATCCATTGATCTCCTTAACTTTCTGACCCATATTCAGACGGAATGCAACAGGGTTGTGCAGTGAAAAGCAGTCACGTACCTTTCCCTTCTTTTGGTCTTTTCGGAGAATCTCATAAGCAAACTCGTCGAGAACATCTTCAGCGTCGTAAGCTACATCTTGTAGCTTCTCCAGCCAAAGCTTCGCAGAATCATCTGTTACGGGCCTTCTGGCTGCATCTTTGAGCACAGCTTTGATCATGATCAAGGAGTCTTCGAGCTTTTGCAGCTGTCCCTCCAATCCCCAAGCAAGTCTGATCCCTTCAGCAGCTATGGAAATGACCCTTGTCAAAGTCTCCTCCATGGCAAACGTAAGAAAAAGCTCTGCTGCCATATTCTCTTATTTTCTTTGGGAAATCAAAGAAGAAAGATTGAGGAAAAGAGAGAGAAGAATGGTCTGAAAGTTGTAAAGTAGGGATGAAATGGTGTGTTTTGGGATGGGGAGATGTGTCACTGGGTTAATTTTTTCGCACCGAAAAATTCAACCCAATGCGGCAGTCTAGTTCCAACTAGACTAAGCCTTGCCTCATTTTTTCGCTCGTGTTTCCTATGATTATATGTTTCGCTCATCCAAAGAGGTTCTCATAATTGCTTCTTCGTAAACAAGGAACAAACACAAGCAAGCACACCGAGAATACAAGAATACATCTCAACCTTTATTTATCTCATCAACAAAGGATTACACAATAAGAGTGTGTGTGCGCTATGCACAGAAATCGCATGCTACATAGCAAAGGCTTTGCAGCCTATTTATAGACAAATATGTGAGTTGTAGGCTCACCCATGATCCCCCATTTTCAGGACATAGTGGAGCACTTCCTCTCACCCATGATCCCCTGCAGGACATAGTGGCTTGGAGAGCACCCCAGTTATGCTTCCACGTTCTACCCCCATGATGCTGCCACTTCCCTCACATTCTGGCTGTCTACTTGGCAGTCCCAACTGCCAGTTTCTGCTGCGTTAGCTGCTGACTTAGAAGGTCCATTATCTAAGCACCCATGTCCATGCCAAGTCGCAAGCTCAAAGACTCGCACAGACCATCGCACGCTGCCTACCGAATTCGTCTTTGCCTATGTAAGGTTGCCATTGTCCATCGCTGCCGAATTCTAGGTAGTGTGCTTTCGTTGGCGCATCCCCGCGCCTAGAGCTCTAACAAACCACCCCCACTAGAAAAGTCTGACGTCCTCATCGAAATAGACGTGAGGTAGTCTTGCACTTGGTCCTCAAATTGTCATAAATCTATATCTTTTTCCAACAAAACCTCCTCATTTTTCTTCCATTTTACCAAGAATTTTGTTCGTCGATTCTTTCAATGTTGGCCGAGTCGATGATGATCCATAACCTTGACAATACCATCATCAAATTGCTTGTGAATCATAGGAGGAGCTCGTTGCTACTTACTTCTTTTTGAATCCTCGTAATCTTCATAAAAAGGCCGCAAGTAACTTACGTGAAAAGTAGGATGAAGCTTTAGCCATTCGGGCAGCTTCAACCTGTATGTGACGGCCCCTACCTTTTCGATGATCTCAAAAGGTCCATCATACCTTGGCACCAACCCTCGGTGCTTCGTCGTCCCAATAATTTTCTTCCAAATTTGCGGAGTTAACTTGAGCAACACTCTGTCACCCACACTGAATTCTAGCAATTTTCGCTTTTGATTAGCATATTTGAGCATCCTTTTCCTTGCCTTACACAAACTATTTTGGGCTTGCTCAAACAGTTCTTGTCATTCCATCGCAAACCTGTACGCCGTTGGACTCTTCCCACCCGATATCTGCACTGCAATCTCGGCAGGAGTTTGGGGTTGGGCTCCCAAAACCAGCTCAAACGGACTTGCTTCCGTTGCCGAGGATTTTTGAAGATTATAGCAAAACTGCGCACTATCCAGCAACTCCAGCCAGTTTCGTTGCATCGCTGTCACGTAGTGTCTCAAATATTCCTCCAGCAAAGCATTTATCCTTTCCGTCTGCCCATCAATTTGCGGGTGATTGGCAGTCGAAAACTTCAGCCTTGTTCCCATCATGTTGAACAATGTTGTCCAGAATCTGCCCATGAATCGCACATCACGATCACTTATAATATCAGAAGGTACTCCAAAGTACTTCACCACGTTGCGGTAGAATAATTCAACGACCACTTCGGCTGTACACATTGTCGGGGCAGCCACAAACACCGCGTACTTAGTGAATCTGTCCACAACAACCATGATTGTGTTCATGCCATCCACCTTTGGAAAACCAATAATGAAATCCATCGAAACTGACACCCAAGGCCTTTCTGGAATTGGCAGCGGCTGTAACAAGCCTGCCTCTTGCTGCCGTAAAGTCTTGTCTTACTGGTACACTAGACAAGTCCTGACATAAAGTTCTACATCATCCTTCATCTTCGGCCAATAATAAGTCTGCAACAGGAGAGCAACCATCCTTTCTCTACGCGGATCATGAGTCTCCATCAATAAATGTTTCCGTAGCTCTCCCTTCGGCACGAAGATTCAACCCCGCTTTGCATAGAGTAGGTCTTGTTCCAACCAATACCTCCGTATTGTCCCTTCTCTTACAAGCTCAACCAGCTTCTTGTACGTTGTGTCTTCCCCCGCAGCTTGACGAAGTCGACACAGCATGTCCGACTCCACCTGAACAATAGCAAGAATAGTAGCAATTACTTCGTGTCTGCTGAGTGCATCCGCAACCTGATTGTGGCTTCCCAGTTTTGTGCTCCCATACAAAATCATATTCGGCCAAGAATTCCTGCCACCGAGCTTGTCGCTACGACAATTGCTTCTGCATCCGGAAGAATGTGTTAGCAACATTGTCGGTCTTGACAACAAATTTCGGCCCCAACAGATATACTCTCTATATGCCAAGGCAATGCACTACTGCCGTCATTTCTTTCTCACACGTCGAGTAATTATGTTCCGCGTCATTTAGCTTCTGACTCTCGAAAGCGACCGGATGCCCCTCTTGTACGAGCACTCCACCAATGGCCCTATCCGAAGCATCAATATGCACTTCAAATGGCTTCTCAAAATCAGGCAGCCCCAAAACTAGAGCTGATACTACCGTTGTCTTCAGCTTCTCAAAAGCTTGCTGGCAATCAACCGTCCATTCCCATCTTCGATTCTTCTTTAGAAGATCCGAGAGAGGAGTTGTCTTCTTGCTATAGCCCTTAATGAATCGTCTGTAGTAGTTTGCAAGCCCCAAAAATGATCTCAGTTCCGGGACTGATTTTGGTGTTGTCCATTCGATAATGGCTTGAATCTTTCTTGGATCCATCTTCACCTGTCCTTCTCCAATCAAGTGGCCTAAGAACATGATTTCAGCTTTTGCAAACTCACACTTTTCTCTCTTCACATACAATTCATATTCTCTCAATCTACTTAGGACTTTAGAAAGATGAGTTACATGATCTTCAATGCCTCTACTATAGATTACAATGTCATCTAAGTAGACTACAACAAAATTGTCTAAGAAATCATATAACACATCATTCATTAGATTGCAAAATGTTGCTGGAGCATTTGTTAGGCTGAATGGCATAACTAGACACTCGTATGAACCATACCTCGTCACACAAGTAGTTTTATGCTCGTCACCGTCAGCAACCCGCACTTGCCAATACCCCAATCGCAAGTCCAATTTCGTAAAGATTGAGGCTCCACACAATCTGTCCATCAAATCCTGAATTAAAGGAACATGATATTTGTTTTTGATTGTTACCTTGTTGAGTGCTCAGTAGTCCACACACATGCGAAGGCTCCCATCCGTCTTCTTTTGGAACAAAACCGGAGCACCAGACGGAACCTTAGAAGGCCGGACAAACCCTGAGTCAATTAGCTCTTCCAATTGTTTCCTCAATTCTGCCAATTCCCTTGGTGACATTCGGTAAGGGGCTTGAGATGGTGGCATTGTCCCCGGCACCAGCTTAATTTGATGGTCGTTGGCCCTCCTAGGCGAGAGTTTCTTCGACAACTGAGGCGGCATTACATCCGCGAATTGCTGCAGCACGCTAGCAATTTCTTTTGGCACCTCTCCACAATAGTCTGCTTTCTCGTCCATTATTGTTGCCAGAAACACTTCCCCTCCTTTTCACAACGCTTTATCAATAGCAATTGTCGAGACCAAGCTTTTTCCCCCTTTCACGACATTCACAGTTGCGACATTACAACTGGGACGAAACATGGGCATCCCTCACTCACAATCATGACTCCATTGAGATATGGCATCAAAACAATCTTGGCTTTTTGTAAGAAATCAAGGCCAAGAATAATATTGTAATCGTTGAGATTTACGACCAGCACGTCTTGCTTACCTCTCCACTGATCCAGCATTATCGGCACATCGTAAGACATCCCTGCAATCCTCTATGCCTTCGAGTTTACTACCTTCATTGATGTATGGCTATCACTCAGCCGCAAGCCAAGTTCCTTCACCAGTCGATATGCCACAAACGTATGGGTTGCACCTGAATCCAGCATAGCATTCACATTTTTGCCATTTATCTCAATCTTCACATACATTAGATTGTTCGTAGCACCTGACTTCCCTTTTCGCAATGCATCAATCCTCGCCAAGTCTTGATCAACAGGGCAGGTTTCGACAGCCACATCCCCTGATTTAGCTACCAAGCAGTTTATCACATGCATAGGATTGACGTGCGTGACTACCCCCCCATCCTCATCGCTATACCCAGCCCAAATAGCATTCAACTTCTCCCTCTTCGGACATTCCTTCGCAAAGTGAGGACCATCACAAATGAAGCAAGTAAAGTTCGATTTAGTACCCTTACCTTGTGCACCCATAAACTTAGCCTTGCCCTTATCCACGGCAGCAGCCTTCGATGCACCCCCACCAAACTTCTTCCTTGTCCTTTCCTCCTTGTTTCTTCCCTTAGACTTGAAGGAGGCTGATGTATAGCCCTCTCTAGTAGTTGATTTAAAATCAATCAAACTGTCTGCAGTAGCAATAGTGAAGGACAGATCCTTTACGTTCTGTTGTCTTAGTTCCGCTTGCGTCCAAGTTTGCAATCCAGACATGAAGTTGAACAACCTATCCTCCTCGGACATATTCTCGATGTCGAGGATCAAAGAACTGAAAGATTTAACATACTCGCGAACTGACCTTTCATGTTTGAGCCTTTTCAATTCCTCCGGCGCTATCCAAGATGTGTTATTCGGAAGGAACTGCTCCTTCAGCTCCTGCTTGAGACAATCCCACATCTCAATCTTTAGACGTCCAGCACTTAAATCCTCTTTAGTTCTCGTTCGCCACCAAAGCTTCGCATCTCCCGTGAGATACATCACGGTAAGATCCACTTGTTCAGCCACGCTGATCTTCTCAACGCTAAAGTATTGCTCCATGTCCCACAAGAAATTCTCAAGCTCTTTGGAACTTCTTGCCCCACCAAAACACTTTGGTTCAGGCACTTTAGGTTTAGAAGTACTTGCCCTAATAGGAGCGTTTGTCACTGCCCTTTTCAGAATGGCAATCGTCTCTTCGACAGTAGCTAATCGTTCACTCGATTCTGCCGCAAGAGAAATGTACAAGCTCTCAGCCCTTTCAGCACTTTCCATAGCTTTCTTCAAGTGATCAATAATAGAACGTTCTTCGCCTTCTTCATCCGACCCTATCAAAAGTCTCAAAACGCATCAACCGTTCTTGAATAGCTTCCATGACTTCTACTGCATGTTTTTAGAATCAACCGTGCTCTGATACCAATTGTCACGAGGTTAAATTTTTCGCACCGAAAAATTCAACCCATTGCGGCAGTCTAGTCCCAACTAGACTAAGCCTTCCCTCACCTTTTCGCTCGTGTTTCCTACGACTATGTGTTTCGCTCACCCATAGAGGTTCTCACAATTGCTTCGTCGTAAACAAGGAACAAACACAAGCAAGCACACCGAGAATACAAGAATACCTCTCAACCTTTATTTATCTCATTAATAATGGATTACACAATAAGAGTGTGTGTGCTATGCACAGAAATCACATGCTACACAACAAAGGCTTTGCAGCCTATTTATAGACAAATATGTGAGCTGCAGGCTCACCCATGATCCCCCATTTTCAGGACATAGTGGAGCACTTCCTCTCACCCATGATCCCCTGTTTTCAGGACATGGTGGAGCACTTCCTCTCACCCATGATCCCCTGTTTTCAGGACATAGTGGCTTGGAGAGCACCCTAGTTATGCTTCCACGTTCTGCCCCCATGATGCTGCCATTTCCCCCACATTCTGGTTGTCTACTTGGCAGTCCCAACTGCCAGTTTCTGCTGCGTCAGCTGCTGACTTAGGAGGTCCATTATCTAAGACCCCACGTCTATGCCAAGTCGCAAGCTCAAAGACTCACACAGACCATCGCACGCTGCCTGCCAAATTCATCTATATCTATGTAAGGCTGCCGCTGTCCATCGTTGCCGAATTCTAGGCAGTGTGCTTTTGTTGGCACGTCCCCGCGCCTAGAACTTTAACAAGATGCATTCAACTTGAAAGTAGAGGGTCCCTCCCTCACTGTGTTAATTGATTGATTGCAGCTGGCAGCATCTTCCACGAACCACTGCTGTCAAATTAGTCATGCAAAGGCGAAGAACATGACCCTACCTTCTTATCTTGTGTGTCCAAATCCATCTGAGCCTGTAGACAACTTGAAAGCAGAGGGTCCCTCCCTCTCCCTATATTCTTTTGACACGCACAAATGCACAATGAATCTAAGAAAGTAGTGTCAGTACATAGACTTCGGTTGTGTATGAAATTAGGATTGAAGCTATATTTTTAAAAATTTTGAATTTTTTAAATTAAAATTATTTTTTTTATTTTTTTATATGATTTTAATATATTAATATTAAAAATATAAAAAAGTATTTTAAATCATATCCGGATGGTTGTTTTCTAGGATTTTACTTTTTGAATTTCCCCTCTAAAATCTGGAATTTTCTGCTATATAAATTTGAATTTTCTGCTACTTTCTCTACTTTTATTGTTTTTTTTTCCATAGTTTTCAAGTATCTTAATACTAATTTGATCACCCAAAAAATTAATCAATAAAAACTTTAAATAAATTATAACTGATTTAATAACTAAAAAGTCCAACCTTTAATAATTTAATGTTACAACTTTATCACCAAATTATGAAAAACAAAATCCCCTAATTTCTCTCCTTTTTCCATAACTCATCTTCATCTTCTCTTTTCTTCTATCTTCTCCCCTCTAATTCCTAGCCTCCACGCCATGGTATAAAAAGAAATTTCAGAAATTCCAATCAACCCTGTGGAACCAAAAAAATTTAACAATAAAAACTTGTTGTATATCATTTTTATTTTATTTTTACATAAAAATGAAAAATAAATTTGAAATAAATGATAATAAAAATAAATAGATCTTTATTTATTTCTTTGCCAATAAAAATTTAAAAAATAAAATAAAATATTTAAGATATTTTATCATAAATATAATGTTCTATAAATAAAAATTAACCAATAAAATAATAACATGTTGCATTTTTCAAATATAGGAGTGCTCTTATAAATCTTGAAAAAAAGAGGGTCTCACTTTAGATATAGAGAGGAATATAATTCTTTTGGGGATAAAATCTTTTCCTTAAAACAAGCTATTTAAGCAATAATTTTTTTTTAAAAGCTCTATTTGATCAAGGCTAAATGTTCAATAAGATTTTTTTAATTACACTTTAAAGACAAATCAAAATATTCCTCAAAGTATTAAACCATCAAATATCAAAATATTCCTCAAAGTATCAAACCATCAAATTTTACTTGGCAACATGCATCTAAATTCATATTTTTGCAAATAACAAATCTTGGTTTGATTTCATAAATTTTAATAAAATTAAATATTTATACACATATTCTTACTTAATCTTCAATACTAAAATTTGTGTTTACAAATCCTTACAAGGAAGTTTAATGAAATATTCTCAATCGAATCTATATTTAAAAACCTCAAACCTTTCCGCGTACAGATAGAGGTATTGTTTATTTTTATATTTTAAAATTAATTTTTTAAATTATTTTAATATGTTAATGTTAAAAATAAAAAATATTATTTTAATAAATTTTTAAATAATAAATACTTTAAAAAATAACTACAATTACACTCTCAACCATACCTAGTTAAAATTATAAATAATATTGAGAAGCAAGATTAACTTCAAAGATAACTTCCTTCTCCCATGGGAAAATAAGAATAATGAACAATATATCTTGCTGGAAAGGAATGATAATCAATTACCAACTGTTTATTAATTTGTGAGACAATAGTAAATGACCGATTCAACCCTCACTGGTATATTTGCCATCTCTTCAGGCAGCAGAAGGACCCTCACTGGCATGCGCTCCATCTACAAAATGTTAAGAAAGCCCTGAAATATATATTGGTGAAACGGTGTACCGTAGCCTTACTCTATAAATTGGAACACATTTGTTTTGTTATGTTCCCAACTGCTCTAATTACTTTAGTATGATTAATATAATTTATAGGTATTAATTTGAAAAACAGAAATTTATGGAAAAACAATGTTTTTATTTTTGTATTAAAAATTGTTTTTAAAATCATTTTATTTGAAAAACGACGCTTCTTCTAATAAAAAAAGATATATTTTTATTAAAACAAAAAATATATAAATAAAGAATGAAAGTTTTGATTAAAAAGATATATTTTTTTAATTTAAATAATTCAAAATTGTTGAAT
>Ga0307513_10007056_pt1 | contig 14604 bp, 12 predicted proteins | sample 15_EM_MG_FD_202174 | JGI IMG/M metagenome (GOLD analysis project Ga0307513, IMG submission 202174) | Populus trichocarpa ectomycorrhiza microbial communities from riparian zone in the Pacific Northwest, United States - 15_EM | ecosystem: Host-associated > Plants > Roots > Unclassified | place... | reverse complement strand
CCTCGTCTGGAGGAACGGCGGTAGTTCCAGAGTGTCAATTCCTGAGTGGCCTTTCACCCTTCCAACGAAGTTTTGCCGCTTCCTACCCGAAGTTCGGGGTCATCGTGTTTCAATTCCTAAGTGGTCTTTCATTACTTCGACTAAGTACGATATCGCCGCTTCCCATTACTTCGTTAGGTTTCAATTCCTAAGTGGCCTTTCTTCCTTTCAACTTGCGCGACAAGTTCGCGGGATTCGGTTCCAGTAATGCATTTCAATTCCAAAGTGGCCTTTTACTCTTCCAACGCTTGGACGAGCGTTCGTTTACGACGGGCTGCTACAAGTATCAATTCCTAAGTGGCCTTTCTTTCTATCAACCTTCAACTACTGCGACTATCTGGAGAAGCAGCTCAAGGAGTTTCAATTCCTAAACGGCCTTTCGTTCTTTCAACAGATAAACCACAAGCTTCCGGCGATGATTTTCTTCGAAGAGTTTCAATTCCTAAGTGGCCTTTCTCCTCTCTAACTCAAGTGCAGAATCAGGGGGTAAACGTCACGAACGGTAAGTTTCAATTCCTAAGTGGCCTTTCTCCCTTTCAACTCAAAGCCGAGAGCGCACAGATCCTCAAGCAAGGGAAGTTTCAATTCCTACGTGGCCTTTCATTCCTTCAACTTCTTTGCCAACACGGATGACGCGACCGTAAACTTCACGTTTCAATTCCTAACGATGGCCTTTCATCCTTTCAACGTTCGTGACAACATCACGGAGCACGACCGCAGGGAGAAGTTTCAATTCCTAAACGGCCTTTCTTCCTTTCAACCCTGACGAACGAGATCCGCGGCGGCAATAGAACCGTCATGTTTCAATTCCTAAGAGGCCTTTCTTCTTTTCAACCTGCCGCAATCCATGCAACCATCGCCAGCGTGACGAGAGTTTCAATTCCTAAATGGCCTTTCGTCCTTTCAACTCATGGATTAGCCTCGTCCGATGCTCTGCCTCAGCCCAGACCAGTTTCAATTCCTAAGTGGCCTTTCTTCCTTTCAACTTTCGCGACAAGTTCGCGGGATTCGGTTCTAGTAACGTATTTCAATGCCTAGTGGCCTTTGAGCACTTCTACCAAGAAAGTTCTTCGCATAGATGGTTAGATCATTTGGCTACTGATAAATCCCACCACTAGAGATGTCCTCAGTAGGTTGCTTGGTAGCAGGATGACGGATTGTTTCACTAATAACAGGTTCAGGCGTTGCGTTGATATGTTCCCCGCCCGTCTCTTTCGTAGCCTTACATGCTTCATTGACGTTTTTGCTTAAAAGGATGAAACCTCGCCCGTACCACACGAGGCGATATTTAAGCCCCAACAACTGCTCGTCGAACTCGTCAAGGTAGAGTTTCACGAGGAGCGACGATATTGAAGTGCCCAGCGGGAGGCCGCGTTCCCTCTCGAGCAGAGTATCTTTGAACACGACTGGAGCAGTCACCCACCCTCTCAAGACTTGCACGAGCGGTTCATACGGGAACAAGGCATCCAGATTCGCGAAGAGTCGCTCCCATTCAACTGCCTCAAATAATGGATCGAGACTCGTGTCCGCGATGTGACGGTATCCTTCCTCATAAGCCCTCTTAAATGAGTGCGCAGCTCCTGTCCGTGAGAAACCCTTCCGGTATACGTAGGAGGAGTCTTCGAGTAACTTCTCGACCGTCTGCCCTAGTACAATGCATGCAGCTCTCTGCACCATGCGGTCGCGCGCCGTCGGCACGTTTGATGTTGGAAGCTCGCTCCCATCAATAGCAGCAATGCCAAGTAAAGGTGATGGGCGGTAAGTCCCGTACTTCAATTCAGTAGCCACCTGTGCGGCGAGCATGTCCGGAACCCGCAAGTAGTCGCCCGGGGCAATGCCGTCCACGCCCCGGGCCAGCGAGTGCCTTGCCACTCGCCGCAGTGAATCCTCTAGCAATGCGGGGTTATGCAATTCTTCGGTGAGTGTCCGTGCCGGTCGGAACCGGTCTCCGCTTTCAGTCCTGCTCTCCTTGATAACGTAACGGCCTAATCCGAAATGAGTATTCTCCCCAGCATGAACGTACTGCCCTAAAGCCAACGCTTCAATCCATGTATCAGGCACATCCCTTAATGCGACCTGCCCGAGGACGCCACCAAGCGTATACCCCTTCGGATGGTGCTCATGTTTGCCAGGTGCACCTTCCAGTGGAACGTCCAACCACAACAAGCTTCGTGAATCGGCGATAACCTGTTTACCTGCTCCTAAACACAAGGCGATCTCATTACATTCCTCACGCTCTGGATAGCGACCGTGCGCCAGAAGGAAGAGCCGTTTGATAAGTCTGTCAATGAAATGTTCAGGCGGGAAACAGTTGCGGCTTAGATATCCGGCCCTCTCCTCTTTGAGAGCCGGTGGTCTCTTCAGACGGAACGGCGACAGGAACTTTATCGTTAGCTGCGGGGCAGCTTTCAGGTTAGCCAAGTCCTCGCACACATTAAGAGGCGGTAGATGTTCGACTGATACGACCTCGAAGTTGCCTGCGAGCGTGGCACGAGGTGTATCGTGCGTGGTATTCTGTGCGCCCACACTAGATAACTCCGAGCGGAAGCGTTCCAGATTAAACTCGCGGCCTGCGGCTCCGGCTAGAGTTAACCCGATGTGGTACATATCCCCCTTGTGAAAGCGGACCCTGCCCGACTCGCAAGCGAATGGTATGAACCCCGCCGGTAGGTTATGTGTCCGCATGGCACGGCACATCAACCCCATGAGAGCGCCCCCGTGATTAAAATGAAAGCGCGCCATGCGGGTGAAGCGCAACCGGATCAGATAGCGATCAATTCCAATTTCAAACATAGGCTTCTGAGAAACCGTGCAGGATATTTTATACCTTTAGTAAAGAACGAGAATGGTAACGTGATGACTGAATACTGATTTCATATAATCATAGTCAATTACATATTGTTGGCCATTTAGAAAGTCATCCTAAAGGTTCTCAATCATCTGTGTTACCTGCTTGGCTTGCTTAATCCTAGAGAGGCTGCGTTACTGTCTTTTCCTCCCATATCAATTGCACAAGAATACCGAGGAATAGTGCGACCGGCGCGTACAACAAAACCACTCTAGGGACTAACGTTCCCCAGTTGTTGATGACGTGGTAAGTCATGCCTTCCGGAAGGCTGTTAATCACCCCGCTCATGGCCGCGAACCCTATCAACTCGCCGAGCAGCAAGCCGACCAAGTAAGTCTCAGTCAGACCTATCAGGAAGACCTGAGTAGTCCGAACCCACACCTCACATTTAACTTCTTTCGTTACCTTGCCATCAGCTACCACGTTTCGCGCCTCCATAAGGAGGTACAGATAAGAAACTACCAGGCTGACCGTCCACACTGAAACCGCCGGGAGGGTTGGCAGAGTCAGCAACCACTTCCAAAGGTCCTCGCTAGACACTAGAGGGATGTACCCGATGAGGACGCCGCCGAACAATCTTGGTAGCATCTTTCGTGTTCGGTTGAAAACACCGCGTCTAAACCACAAAGCCGTGGAAATGATGACGAGCAAGGGGAAGAAGGTGTAGGGTAGAACAATCGAAGTGCGAACATTTATTGAATTGATTACGGGCGCATATGCACCCGATAGCCTATAAATCGCTTTCCACCAACCATGCGGAAGAGGCGTTTGTAAAAAATTTCCCGTCGCCCCAATCCAGAGGAAGATTATCGTGGCAAGGATAAGCAACGGGAGTTTCCAGCCAAAACGGCTCCAGCTAAATTGGAAAGTGTGTCGCTGGCGTCGCCCCTTTTCCCCACTGGGTCTGACCTCTAGCCTGATGGGTGCACCGCTTTTAGGGCCAAGGCTTAATTCGTCTAATACGCTAAATGCCGCATCCAGGTCATAGCGCCCGAGAAACCACGCGGCGAGCTTTTGAAGGTATACCCGGCCGGGCATATCCATCCCAAGGAAAAATTCGCGAATTAGACCATTATCGTCAAAAACAATCTGCCTCATCTCCTCATCACGACTCAAGCCATAAGAGATGAAGGAGGGTGACCACCTCGGGTCAGCGGTGTTGTAACAAATTCGTAGCCACTTATAGAGATTCTGAAAGTCCGTATGCCCTGCATTAAAATTTTGAAGGCGCGATATCTGGAAACTGAGCCACGCAAGGATAAAGCCGTGCTCCGCTAACCCTAAAGATAATATCTCTTTATAAACTCTTTCGAGAACATTCACTTTGTCGGCGCCATCACCCACTTGCACCAACTTCCGACACCCATTTAATAACGGCATGATGAATTGCCGATCATATACCACCTTCAATTCTCTTAAAGGCTCTAAACAGGGGGGTGTAGTATGAAACGGATCATTCTCAAAACTTTTACAAGCATTAAGGATTGAATCGTGCTGTACTGTGGTGTCGGAAAACGTGACAACCTGTTCACCCATCAGAACTCTCCAAGGAGCCGTATACCACAATATTTGTTGCTGGACCCTTGTGCTTTTCTTCCTGCTTAACCCATGTAGGGCGGGGTAGGTCGGTTAGCTGGTCTGTCTCCTCGTACAGGTAAGTGGGTAGCCAACCGTGAAGCCACGCAATGCTTACTACAATAGGTATTATGCCCTTGAACCCACCTGTCACATTTATGATCTTTTCTCCGCCCGAGAATTTGTCTCCTTCGGAGACTATGGCTCTTTCCAGCTCTTCCATTCCCTGTGTCTTTAGAAGTAAGGCGTTCTTCACTTGCAGACCCGGCACTCGGATAATCGATATTTGCCCCAAGCTTTCGTGATTTCCGTCGTCGGTTTTGTGACGCCACTCTAGCGCTGTTTGGCGCGGGCATCCGAAGATACAGTGTGCGATGAGACGCTTGTTTATACGTGCGGCGATGATGCCATCCGCCGAGTCTGTGGCGATGAGAGTTACACGACAGTCTCCGTGGTGAAGATTCTTATGCTTCAAAATCAGGTACAGGCTTGATACCTCCGCCGAATACCGATTCTGCTTCTTTCTGCGGACCTCCCGGCTGATATCGGGGCAATCCCGCAGTCGGTCGAAGCACTTTCTCTCCACCTCTAGTTGTTCTGAAGAACCAGTTCCCTGCTCCGTCTCTGCAAGGTCAAACCTAGAAAGTTGGCCACCGCTGATTCCCGCCCCCATCCATCTATCGTATATGTGCTGGTATTCGCTGTTATTAAGAGTCTTCTCAAGGATTGATAGCCCGACCGTGACAACAATTACGTGCCTGCGCAAGAGATCGCCCACATCTGCCATGAATATTTACTCCTCAAGCCACCCGCTTCTATCCCCAGGCGCATTACCTTCGATGTCTTCCAGAGTGGGGAGTCCTTTATTTGGGTGAGAGACAAACCATGACTTAGACGGGTAATGGATAAGGTAGTCTTCGTGCCTTGAAAGCATGTGATGCAGGTCGCTCATGTGCGTCAGGTCAAGGCGTTCGTCGTAATGCTTACCAAACTGTGTTATGAAAAAGCTTTCGATCACCATCGCAATGAACCGGACCCGCTTCTGCTCTGGAGTAGCGTCTTTCCAAGCCACCGAATCACCGCCTTCCGCAGACGTGGTCCCACGCCGTGCCGCCTCGCGCCCCGCAGGGAGCAAAATTGTCTCCGGCAGTTCCTCCATAGGGGTCAGACGAGAATCCCACTGCTCGTAACGGTCGCGAGGCAGCAATCCGATAGTCTCCACCGTGATCTTTATAGAACCAAAGCCGAGCGGCTTACCTTTACCAAATTTGTGGAAGAGGCCGTCTTCAAGTTGGAGCGCGTACAGTAGTAGTCCTAATTCTGGAGCTGTCAGGTCAGCAAAGTCCACCTGGAATGAGAAAAGCTCTCCTGCGGATACTACGTAGATTCTATCGTTGCCCCTGCCCCGCGCATCCCTCGGGTTGTTGGTTAATCCGTTGACGACTCCTTCCGGGCTGTGATGGTAGTAAAACTTACGGCCTCTGGGATTCCCGTTTAGACGGTAGAACGCGTTATGTCGCTCCTTAGGATTCGAGAGGGCCTGATTTTCTATGAAAGTCTGCGAGATATGCGGAGGGCCATTTAGCGGGCGCGCGTCGCCAATTTGTACACGGCCTAGATGTACGTCAGCATTCCCCTTGGGCATCCAGCCGAATATGCGGCAGCAGATGCACAGCCTCTTCACGCTCTGACACCTGCTCCTATCGTCACCAACCGCATAGCAGGCACAGGCAACCGTCTCCGCAACTGAGCGGAAGAGCCCCTTCAATGAAGAACCGTAGATGAGATTTCTATCTTGGCCGCTCGCTGTCTCCTCAAAGCTCTTACTCGTCACCCGCGTAAACGTCTGTAGCGTGCAAACGATACGACCCGTATACTGACCGACGTGCAGACGGTCATGTGGTAGGGGCGGCGCGGTCTTGTTGCTGTCATATTCACTGCGGACAAAGTTGTACGGGTTTACGAATTTTGGCACCGCTTATTTCCTTTATGCATTCTTGAAACCGGCGAAGCGTTGTAGCGACTGTGCCGCGTCCTCGGTTGGTTGCTCCGGCGCACTCTGGAATTGATAAGACTGAGTCATCACCTTGATGCGCGAACTTACGTTCACTTGTTCCAACGGATATCTGAATAGTCGCGGTACTTCCTTCTCATACCACAGACCCATCGGCTTTCCGTCGGGTCCGCCTACCGTCTCACCCCAGAGGTAAATCGAGCTACTGCCTGCCCATTCGAGTGCTAAAGGCTTGGCGGGGTTCCCCGATGAAGTTAACCATTCTCCAGACTCCGCACCGTTGATCTGACCTTTGTCGTCGCTTATGAGCGAGATCCGGAACGGCGGAACGTGCGCGGGAAGACCTCTCATTCGCTGCCAATGAAGCTCAAAAACGCTGTCGAAGAGTCTTCCCTCTTCATAGGTTGAAGGGTCGGGACGTGGTTCATCATTCCCATCAACCGTCTCAACTTGGCCAATGTACAAATCCGTAAATCCCTCAAGGATGAAGAATGAGCCAGGGACTGCCAGCCGCGCAAAGACGGCGCGCAGTTCTTCGGAATCAACGTATCCAGCTAGCGCGTGCGCATTCATTACTTTCCTTTCAAGCGTACGGGTGGTTACGGGCGTAAGAAACCCATAGTGGCGCGACACTCCTCCAGAGATGCCGTCGCTGAGAATCGTCAGCGAAACGGTAAATGGTGCGTAAGCCGAGATCATCAGGTTCAACGCGAACAGCACCCTCTGGAAGATCATCGGAATACAGAGACAATCCTTCGGCCTCGCTTTGGGAAGCCCGTAGCCCTTCTGCCGAATTCCCGTAAGTGGCGAAGCCATAGTCCGTGTTCGGTTCTAGCCCCCTCATCCCGCGCAGCACACAGGGTGAACCCGGCTCGGGTTGTGGGTAAAGTCCCAAGTATCGGAGTTGGACGTCATGGACTTCCGCACGCACTCGCCCCAGCCCCCGTGACTTGGCCGTTCCCATCTTGACCAGCCCCTCTTCCATGTCGCGCAGGACAAAGGCCAGCAAACCCAGTTGCCACAGTTCGAAGTTCCGCAGGTAAAGAGAAGTGCCGAACCTCGTTGTGGGCGGGACAACTTCCATGTCGTAGAGCGCTTTGCCAGCAGCGCCGCCCGTGCGACGGTTGATAGCTACGTTGTTGCGTATAGGCAGGTCGGGCAACCGTTTCGGACTTTTAAGGTGGGCGTCGTCGAACGCGAGCCGTCCCGATTGGGAGAGGCTGCCGAAGATGCGGCAGACAGGACAAGACTTGTTGTATACCTCTGTCGCAGGGAGTTCATCATCCCCTCGGTCTTTCTTGATCTTTTTTAGAAAGGATGAGCACGAAGCACCGCTGATCCGACTATTGTCCTCAACTTCAGAAAACGGATCGCAGCACCCCGGCGACGTCCGTCCGTCCGCGAGCGTGCGGGCGATGCGCTCCGCCTGCGAACGCATGGTGCCTTTAAGGGAGCTTCCAGGGATGTATACCTCCCAGTCGCCGCCGCGCATCGTGCGCACGGCAGACATCTCGGCGCCCTTCGCGAACATCTTTCCGGATTTGATCAATAGCGGCCCCTCGGTTACGAGGTCGAGTTCGATCAGGCACTCGTTTCGCAGTCGTTTGAGCATCAGACGCCTCCTTCCTCGATCATCGCCCGCACGCTGTCTTTAATGAATTGATCAGGGTCGTGACGCCTCATCCGCTCGCCCTCATCGGACGTAAGGTAACGGATCAGCGTGCTCACGTCCTCCAAGTTGGCACTGTAAACCACGTCGAGGATCAGGCGGCAACCGCCTAAGCCTCGCGAACTGCGCCCTCCAAGAGGGACTAATTCGGAGCGAAACTCTTGAAGGCCAATACAGAGGAGGCCAAGTTCTCTTGCAGTGAGGTTTTCCGCGTCGAGGCGGAAGGAGAACTCCGTCTGCGCCGGCACGACCTCCAGATCGAACTTTATCTTCGGGCGGGCGGTTTCAGTGTCGCGGTCGATCCCAACGCCGTCGCGGATCTCTGTCGTATCTACCCACGGCTCCCTCACACTGAGGTCTCCAACTCGCACCTTGGCAGCGAACGAAGTTGAGCCAAATACCCTACACGTATCACAGAGATGCCTCTCAATAAATCTGTACGGCAATGAGCGCGCAAACGTTAGTGAGTCGAGTTCGACGCCCGACGCGGTGCCGTCCGTAGTTAACCGTTTCGCCTCCTCGTCCCCAGCCACCGCGCGATATGACCGCCCCGCGCGCCGCGCTGAGTCACAGAGCTCGCGGATTTGCTGAAACCACTCCTTCAACTTACGGGTCACGGTCAGACACTCATCATCAGCGTCTTCTATTAACTGACACGATTTGACGGGAGGGTTTAGGTGGCCGAGGTTTGGGGCAATGCGCTCTACAGCACTACGGAGTGCTCCCTTGAAAGAAGAGCCGGGGATGTACGGAGCCCCTCGGGCACTACGAATGACGAGGGCATCGGTGAGTAAGGAGGCGCGCCCGCTCCCGATGTGCAGACCGGTCTTCATGATCAGTGTGCCATCAAAGCGATAACGCGCGCTCAGGCGCTCATGGGTAAGTGCTGGCGGCATTTTCTACCTATCCTCCTCCGACTGGCCCATGAATTTTGCAGACTTCAAAACGTAGAAGGCCGCAAAGTGTGAAACAAACTCACGTAGCAGATCCATCTGTATTTCCTGCTTGACGTACCCGTCGAGATACGCCTCCACCACGTCGTCCGGGACGTACTGTTTAGCAGCTATCCCTCGAATCACGGCAACTACGTCGTCTTTGACCCCTTCCTTTCCAGACCCTTTCCTCACATCGCGGCCGACGATCTGTTCCAGCTTCTGACTTAGCTTTAGATTCAACTCGTTGTGAGTCCACCCGCGTTTGTCACCCTCTCTCCGTGGCCTGTCATCCTCTGAGGACTTCTTTCCGTACCGCTTCTCCTCTTTGCCAGATTGATTATTGATGAACAGAGCCACCTGCCCCCAGTTTGATGCAGTGCGAGCTACGTTCTCGAGGTTACTCAACTGGGCGGCCTTGAGGATGTTGTCTTTACTGTGAATCGAAGCGAAGTGGTCTTCAACGAGTGTGTGAGCGTCGCTCATTAACGAGTCTTTATGAAGTGAAACCTCACGTCGTAGCATGAACTCCAGTCGCCTTCGATCTTCTGCGCTGACGTCATCAACTTGTAGTTTGGCATCGCCACTCATACGTAATCCTTTCTGGCCTCGACGTGGAAAGGATCACAAACCTTAACACGACCGAAACCCTCAGCGCGCCGACTTCCTATGCCGCGCGCTTCTAGCCCCGTTAGCATTTCAACGAGGTGCTGCTCATGAACCCCGCGGGCGGAGTAAAGGAAGGCCGAGCCCATCCTGATCGCGGACACCTTCGCTTTGGGTGTACGCATAGCCGTGTTCCAGCCGGAAACTTGATGCGATTCCGTGAAAGAGCCAATAAGCTCCAACGCGCCCCTTTCGAATCCCGCCTCCCACGCGAGCATTTCGGCAGGCATAGTGCCCAAGAAGCGGAAAAATTCGTCCTGCACCACTGCGTCTGACTGCAAGGTGATGGCGAAGTAATTACGGCTCTCGTCGCCACCGACCTCGTGAACAGCGCGGTTAAAAGCGTCGAGCCTGTCGGAAAGCGGCGGGAGTTGCGTGGACAATTCAAAAGGCCGAAGGGGGCGACCGGCGCTAACTACCTCGCCGCAGCCGCGTGTTCGAGCGGAGCCAACGAAGAAGGCTAGCCGGGTTTCTTCGAAGCTAGGTCTTAGCAGGTGCTGGCGTAGTTCTTCAGATACTTCAGGCGTCGCACAGTAGACAAAACCACTAGCTGGTAGGTCTCCTCTGAAGGCCGTTGGATCAAGGACTTCTATCGAATAGAGCAAGCCTTGCTCGGCTGTCTGTAGGCGGTCGTCCGTAGCCGAGCGCGTAATAAGGCGGCGCAACCGCTCGACCGGCACCGCCTGTCTTCCCCCATCAGTTGATTCGTAGAATCCTGTGAAGCGTTCGAGTTGCGCACCGCAGCTTGGGCACTCTTCCACGCGCATCGGTGACCCGTTGTTTCTACCGACTCGCATTTGAGCATAGGTAGCGACCAACAGATCAATGACGCCGTGTCGCTCGTCGTCCGCTTGGTCGGCTAGAAAACCTGGTTCGTATTTACAGGAATGCGCCGAAAGCGGCGTCGGAGCGGATCCTCTCCCCCTACTTAAATACAGGTTGCCGTACGTAACATTCCCAGATGTGAAAAGGCGGTGGAACCGCTCATCAGCGTTACCGACCTTGTCGAGGTAAAACTGCGCCAACATTCCCCGGACGGCGCTGCCCGGGATATAGTTGAGAGTTCGAGTGACATTACCCGCTGGCATGCCTGAAGAGAGGCAGACCGGGGAAGCCAACGTAACCTCAATTTCGAAGGCCACAGGCGTAGTTGCGTCACTCGGATTTGTAGTCGTCATAAAGAACCAACTCTTCCAAGCGTTCAGCTAATATCTCGCGCAGCGATGGCGCTATGTCTTTACCTTCCATATCGAAGCCGTTGATCGTGAGCTTGCATTCACCGAGCCCCACAGTCTTTTTACCTCCAAGACACTCGATCAACAGAAGTGATGCGGCAAGAGCCAAGGCTTCGAGCGGCGCGCCTCCGACCTCATCGCCGCCAGTTTCCGCACAAAGCAAACGCCCGCTGACACGACCGTCAAAGATAAGCCCCTCCGTGCCCTCCTCAAATGTGAATAGCGCGCCTTGTTCAACCATCCGGAGCATCCGATTAAGGCGGGTGCGAGTTCGAGTGACAACTTGGTAGTCGAACCTTGCGCCTTCCCCACCTTCGCGTACGAGGTCCCTTAAAGTATGCGTTAGTTGGGAATCGGAGAAATAGATCGTTCCGGGCCGCCACTCTGAGCCGAACAGCCGACAGATCAAGCACGGCGGTTGACCGTCCTTACAGAGGTCACTATTAAGGGACCTGCCACCACACACGTACAACCCCAAGGAGCGGGCGAGTTGTTCACAGTAGTGACGGGTTCTTCCCTTGATGGTCGAGCCGGGTATCACCAGCTCACCTCCAGCGGTGCGCATCACAGCGCGGTCGGCGAAGCCGACTAGCCCAGCACCGCTGCCAACGTGGAAGTCGGAAAGCATCCGCACCGAATAGTTGATCGTGATTCTCTTGAGAGTATCCATGCTCTCAATCCTCTGCTGCCGCATCTTGTTCCTGCCCAAATCTTCGCGGCAGGAACTCGTAAATCTCCACCGCGTCTACAAGACACGTGTCGAACTCAACAGATCCTTCACCCACTTCGCGCCAGAAGCTGAAATCCGGATGCTCTACGCCTGCGATCTGATTCAGATGACGTAGCATCTCCCGGTGGCTGACCTGTCCTTTATCCGAGAGCCTTTTTTGAAGAAGTAGGTATTCCAGCTCCGCCTGCTCCTTACCCCGAAACGGGAAGAACATTTCGTACAACGAGCGGAGTTTATTGCGTGGGAACGGTGTCGCGCCCCTCGGCGGTCGTTTCATCAAGCCGAGGGCATTTATCAATCCACTCAGTTCCCTAGTGGTATATGGTCTCTGCGTAAAGCGCAAACTGTGCTGCCTGTATTCCTTGCTGCGAATGGCCTCCACCGTGCCCGTACTCGAAGCAGTCACTACCATGAAGTCGATGGTGGGAATCAAGGACTGCTCTGAGAGCCGACGGCTGCTCGCCTTAGCGGCTCTGAGTAGTTGTCCAGCGATGTTATCGAGAGACGTGATTGGGTAAGAACTCTGCGCCAGCACAACCCCCGCTGACATGGCAACCGCGAGTTCCGGGTGCCCGGAATTTTCTGCGAAGCGACTCATTCGCTCAGTGAATGCCTCACAGAAGCTGACTGCGATCGTGATGGCCTCTTCGGCAGTCGTAATGATTTCCACGTCGTCGCCGCCGAGAAGTACGAATTCAAAAGGGTAGATGTCCTTGCCTTCGTACTTACGCGGCTCGGGATAGGCAGCGCGTAGAGCCGATAGCACGGCACCCTCCGTGGCCTGTCTGCACTCCTCGCTGAACCTGCCGAACAATTTTTCATCACCGATCTCGGCTAGCAGCCTGACTCTTTCACCTATGGCGTTTCCGTCTGCCTGTATAACCCCAATATACCCTTTAGACGAGGAGGCGAGCGCGTTAAGGTCACCAGGGCTCACGACCGCATGCCAATAATCGCGTGATGTATCATCAAAGCCAGCTTTGAAAGCGGCGTAGAGGCGACGAGATTCGGCTCTTTCACCACCTTGGCGGCTTCGCTCTTCACAGGGGGGGCATACCAGCCAATCACGGCGTGAACCAGCCTGCTCGGCCGGTCGTGCTCCGCATGCTTGACAGGGCTTGTACAACAAACACGGGGTACTTTGGATTTCGGCGGCGCGTCGTGCTTTCGCCTCGCGCAGTCTCGATTGAGCGGCGATAATGGCCGGTCCGAAGCCTCCTGCGTCGACCTCGGCGATAACGCCGGTCATTCGCGCCCCGCCCTTGGTCTGTTCTTCTAGCTTCAGTGATTCAGCCTTGAGGAAGGCAGACGCTTCCTCCCAAGCGGGGAATCTCGCAAGCACGGAGCCACCTCCGGCGTAGAGCAATTCCCCTCCACGCGACGTTACTCTTTCAGACACCTCCTTGGGCTCCGTAGGGTCGTTGAGCCGCGCAAGAATTCCGCTGCCGCCGCGAATCTCCCGAAGATAGGGGGCCGCGAAAATAAACGACTTAATGTGATCCACGTCCGTGAGGGCGAGGCATCCCGAAATTGTCTGACTATCCTTTTGAGATGTCATTAATGAACAGATGACTCCGGGTAGAGGAATAATAAAGCAATGAATGTTGTATCCAGATGAAAGCTATTCCGCACTAATGAAGATGTTGGCGGGAAGCAATTGAAAGCTTTCAATATGCTTCTCAGAACTTCCGCTAGCGAATGAGAGGCGTACTGTCATTGAGGAACGCGCGATGCATGTCCTCAACTCTTCTAGCGAAATTGAAATAACGGAGTTTGGCTTTGGATGAGGCACTTATGGAGCAACATCAGGCAAAGCATGCTAATGACCCTTGTGAAAACGGCGGCGACTTTATGCTTTAGGGGTCTCCGATGTCAAGGTTTTTGTCAATATATCTGCATGGTTCTGGTGCAAATAGCATGCGGGTGCATACGACTGCCTCAACGAGCCTTACCTCAATCAGCAAGTATTGCATCCCATACCTGCGGCATCCGCACCTGTACCCTGCTCCTCACTGCGTCATGTCGAACTGCCCCTTCCTAATCTTCTGTGCCAGTTCTACCCCAATGATTGCGATTGCTGCGTTGTCGAACTTCTTGAAGCTGAGCATCGGATAAATGCGCTGCTTCACTCTTCTGTGATCCTGCTCGACGATGTTATTCAAGTATTTGCTCGCCCAGACCTTCGTCTGCGGGCGCAGGATTCCACTCTTCTTGAGCTCTGCCACAGCCAAGTGTGTGGCAGGATAGCCGTCGAGCGTAATCCGCTCGGGAGCACCGTGTCGCTCAATTGCTCTAGTAAAGAACTGCTTAGCTGCTGATATATCTCTATGCTCGCTCAGCAGGAAATTGACCGTGAGTCCCCGCTTATCCACTGCGCGGTACAGGTAAGTCCACCGCCCTCTGACTCTGATGTAGGTTTCGTCCACGTGCCATGATGTGCCGACGGGTCGCGCGTAGCAGCCCCATCGCTTCTCGAACTCCGGGACGTAGTGTTGGACCCATCTCAGAATGGTCGTATGCGAGACATCGACAGCGCGCTCGGCCATCAATTCTACCAAACCGTGGTAGCTCAGCTTATAAGTGATGTACCATCTGACACAGAGAACGATGATGGCGCGGTCAAAGTGGCGACCATGAAACAAAGAGGGTGAGAGTGGGCGCATGCTGTTGATTATCTGCCAGCATGCGTGTTTGCACCAGAGCCAAATTTTTGAGGCGGTCAAGTCCTTCTTACAAATATACAGACCCTTTCTCAACGACATCGCCAGTGGTATCTATTCAGCTATAGCTTGCGTTTTCTAACATTTAGCGGCTTCCCGCAGCACGCCCCTTCGAGAGCACCAAGCACCTCGCGCCCTTGCTTGCGCATGGTCGAGAGGTAGCTTCTAATGCGGCA
>Ga0307513_10007055_pt1 | contig 14604 bp, 13 predicted proteins | sample 15_EM_MG_FD_202174 | JGI IMG/M metagenome (GOLD analysis project Ga0307513, IMG submission 202174) | Populus trichocarpa ectomycorrhiza microbial communities from riparian zone in the Pacific Northwest, United States - 15_EM | ecosystem: Host-associated > Plants > Roots > Unclassified | place... | reverse complement strand
TGGCGGGACGTCGGGGAATTCGAGACTGGTTGTGCATCGCCCCTCCACTGCCGAATGAGCCTCTGTGATGTAGCTCATCAAGGGTCGCGTCCGGCGGACAGGCTGGGCAAGCGATGTTCACAGTAGTGAACACTTCTTGAGGAAGACTTGAGATAGGCGCGGGCCACGTGTCAGGAGTGGGCGGACGCCGAACGGCCCTCGACCGCACAGCGGTCGAGGGCCGTTGATGCCCGGTCGGAGTGTGGGGGTCAGGCGGCCCCCGTGCCCCCACCTGTAGCAGCAGTACCGTGAACGCCGGCCTCTACGAGCACGGCCGTGTCCGCGGTAGTGCCGGCCGGACGTTTCGGCCCACGAGAGCCTCGACGGTTGATGTACTCGGCGAGCTTGCCGAGTCCGTAGTTGATCAGGATGAACACCAAGGCCACGGTGAGGAACATCTGGAGTGGGAAGTTGATCTTCAGCTGTCCGCCGAAGAACTGGATGACGGTGTTGGCCTCGCGGACGAAGTCGGAGTACCCGAAGACCACGAAACCGAGCGACGTGTCCTTCACGATCACGACGAGCTGGCTGATCAGCGCCGGCAGCATGAGCCGGAAGGCTTGTGGGAGCAGGATCAGTCGCAGGACCTGGAGCCGTGACATGCCCACGGCATAGGCCGCTTCCGCCTGACCGCGGGGAAGCGCGTTGATGCCGGATCGAATGATCTCCGCGATGATCACGCAGTTGTATGCGGTGAGGCCGACGACGACGTACCACAGTGGTGGCATCGAGACGCCGAACTCCGGCAGCACCCGCGCGGCGAAGAAGATCGTCACGATGACTGGCAGGCCGCGGAGCCCCTCGACGATCGTGACGACGATCCAGCGGAAGGCCCTGCTGCTGGTGATCCGGAGGATGACGAGCAACGTACCGATGGCGAGGGCGAGCACCAGCGTGATCGCTGCCGTCTCGAGGGTGACCAGGAGCCCGGTCAGGAGTCGCAGCCAGGTAGCGACGAAGTAGGGATTCCCCGGGTTGTAGATCGGCCCCCACTTCGCACCGTCGAGCTGACCGTTGTTGCCGAGTTGCACGACGACCAACACTGCGAGGCCGAGCAGTACTGCGCCGGCGACGACGGTGCCGATCATGCTGTTGCGGCGAGCACGGGGGCCCGGTGCGTCATACAGGACCGAACTCATCGCTTGACCTCGATCTTCCGTTCGATGACGCCGAGAAGCAGGCCGGCCGGAATTGTGATGACCAGGTAGGCGATGGCAACCCCGGTGAGGCTGGACAAGGCTGAGTAGCCGAGCGCTGTGTTGCCGGAGTCGACCGAGAACAGCTCGCCGGTGACCCCGAAGGCGCCCACGATCGCCGAATTCTTGATCATGGCGATCATCACGCTGCCCAGAGGCGGTACCACCGTGCGAATGGCTTGGGGCAGCACCACCGCGGACAGGGTCTGGGTGAAGGTGAGCCCGACCGCGCGTGCCGCCTCGGCCTGTCCGGGGGCTACCGAGTTGATGCCCGACCGCACGGCCTCGCAGACGAACGCGGCGGTGTAGCAGACCAGGGAGGCGACGCCGGGCCAGAAGAACGCGTTGTTCTGGAAGCTGGGGAAGATGACCCCGACCTGCGGCAGGCCGAACGCGAACAGGAAGAGGACGACGGCCAGGGGTGAGTTGCGGAAGATCGTGACCCATGCGAGACCCAGCCACCGCAGCGGAGGGACGGGTGACACGCGGAACGTCGCCATGAATGTGCCGAGGATGAGCGCGCCGACGCCCGCGAACAGGCATATGCGCAGGGTGCCGAGGAACCCGGCGAAGAAGCGCGGGAACTCGGCGATCAATGCGTCCACACGGACTCCAACCGGGGGTCGAGACGAACAGGGGCCGACCGGACAGTGATCCGGCCGGCCCCCGGCTACATGGACGTCAGCTGCAGGCGTCGGCCGCCGGGACCGGCGGGGCCTGCCCCTGGACCTTGCCGACGGTGCCGTCCCATGCCTTGGCGTAGCTGCCGTCGGTCGCGGCGTCCTGCAGCGTCTTGTTGATGAACTCGCAGAACTTCGTGTCGCCCTTCTTGATGCCGATGCCGTACGGCTCCTTGGTGAAGGTCTTGCCGACCAGCTTGAACGCACCCTGACCGGAGTCGACGAGCCCGCTCAGGATGACGTTGTCGGTGGTGACCGCGTCGACCTGGCCGTTGCGCAGCGCGTCGGCGCACTTCGAGTACACGTCGAAGAGCACGATGTTGCCGGGGGTGGCGTACTGCTCGATCGTCTTCGCGGGCGTCGATCCGCTCACCGAGCACACTCGTGCGTTCGTGGTCTTGAGCGTGTCGGGACCGGTGATGGTCGTGTTGTCCGTCTTGACCATCAGGTCCTGACCGGCGACGTAGTACGGGCCGGCGAAGCTGATGCGCTCCTTGCGGGCCGCGTTGATCGTGTACGTGGCGGCGACCAGGTCGACCTGGTCATTGGCGATGACGTCCTCACGGATCTTCGAGGGCGCCTCGGTGTAGACGATCTTGTCGGCCGGGATGCCGAGCTTCGCGGCGACGATCTTGGCGATCTCGACGTCGAACCCGACCGGCTTGCCGTCGAGGCCCTTCAGGCCGAACAGCGGCTGGTCGAACTTGGTGCCGACGCGGAGGGTGCCGGCCTGGGCCAACTTGGCCATCGTGGTGCCGGCTTCGAACTGGGCGCCCTGGGCGACCGCGGGTCCGGAGCCGGTCGGTGCGCCGAGGTTGGCCTGCTGGCCACAGGCCGTCATGACGATCGCGAGTGCGGCAGTTGCCGCAATCGTGACGAATCGGGAAACGCGGGACAGTCTCATGGTGGAGCGGTCCTTCCTAGCGGTGCGGGAGCGGCTCAGTGAGTGAGGATCTTGCCGAGGAAGTCTTTTGCCCGGTTCGACTGGGGGTTGGTGAAGAACTTCTCGGGCGTCGAGTCCTCGACGATCTCGCCGTCCGCCATGAAGATGACGCGGTGGGCGGCGCGGCGGGCGAAGCCCATCTCGTGGGTCACCACGAGCATGGTCATGCCCTCCTTGGCCAGGGAGGTCATCACGTCGAGGACCTCGTTGACCATCTCGGGGTCGAGGGCCGAGGTGGGCTCGTCGAAGAGCATCACCTTCGGGTTCATCGCAAGCGCGCGGGCGATGGCCACGCGCTGCTGCTGCCCACCGGACAGCTGGGCGGGGTACTTGTCGCGCTGGTTGGCGATTCCCACCCGTTCGAGTAGCGCGAGGCCCTGCTTCTCGGCCTCGGCCTTGTTGGTCTTGCGCACCTTCAGCGGGGCGAGGGTGACGTTCTCGAGGATCGTCTTGTGCGCGAAGAGGTTGAAGCTCTGGAACACCATGCCGACGTCGGCACGTAGAGCGGCCAGCGCCTTGCCCTCCAGCGGGAGGGCCGCGCCGTCGATCTCGATGGTGCCGGAGTCAATGGGCTCCAGGCGGTTGATCGCGCGGCAGAGCGTGGACTTGCCGGACCCCGACGGGCCCAGCACCACGACGACCTGGCCGGCCGCGACCTCCAGGTTGATGTTGCGGAGCACGTGCAGCTCGCCGAAATGCTTGTCGACGGCCGCCATGCGAATCATGGGCGTATCGGTCATACGGGGCCTCCGGGCATGGCGGGACGCTAGGGCGAGACGGACACCACAGTCCAGCACCTTGGGCAACCCTTGAGGTTTCGCTCCTATAACGCCCGCAACGGATCGATGCGGACCTGAGAAGGTGGGGCAGTGCACATCCTGCTCGTGGAGGACGACGACCGGATCGCGGCCGCCCTGCGTCCGGCGCTGCACAGGCACGGTATGACGACCACGCGGTTGGCCCGTGGCAAGGGTGCGGTGGATCATCTGGCCGACGTCGACGTGGTGCTGCTCGACCTCGGCCTGCCCGATATCGACGGCGTCGACGTGTGTCGGGCGATCCGGGAGGTCAGCGAGGTGCCGGTGATCGTGGTGTCGGCTCGGGGCGAGATCGACGACCGCATCCTCGGCCTGCACTCGGGGGCCGACGACTACCTGGTGAAGCCCTACGACATCGGCGAGCTGGTGGCGCGCGTGCACGCGGTCTACCGGCGGCGACGCTCGTCGGGGCAGGGCAGCCCGTCGGGCTCGGGCGATGTCGTGACGGTGGCCGACGTGACGATCGATCTGGTCAAGCACACCGTGAGCGTCGCCGGCGCGTCGGTCACGCTCACCCGCAAGGAGTTCCAGGTGCTCGCGATGCTGGCGAGCTCCGGCGGCGCGGTGTGCACCCGCAGCCGGATCGTCGCCGAGGTGTGGGGGCGCGCCTGGGCGGGCGCCAACCGCACGCTCGACGTGCACGTCGCCACCCTGCGGACCAAGCTCGGCCGCCCGGAGTTGGTGCAGACCGTGCGCGGGGTGGGGTACCGCCTGGGTCTGCCCGACGGCGAGGCTTCGGGGGAGTCGGGCTGATCCATGCGCACCCGGCTGCTGGTGATCGTGTTGACGTTGGTGGGGCTGCTCGGCGTCGGGCTGGGCCTGCCGCTGGCCGTCTACAGCGCGCAGGCGGCGCAGTCGAAGCTGTTCACCAACCGGCTCACCGACACCGTCTACTTCGCGTCGCTGGCGGTGCGGCCGTTGACCGAGGACGACCCGACCGGGCTGGACGAGCAGCTCACCCGCTTCGACGAGACGTTCGGCGTCACCGTCGTCGTGGTCGATGCGGGCCGCACGGTGCGCGCGAGTTCCCGCAACCCCGTCCCGGAGCTGGACGCCGACGGCCAGGACCGGGTGGCGTTGGCGCTGGCCGCACGCCCGTCCAAGCCGTACCCGCTGCTGATGCCGTGGGACAGCCGCCCGATGGTGCTGGCCGAGCCGGTGCTGGTCGACACGGAGGTCCGTGGGGCGGTCGTGACGATCTCGCCGACGGGTGCGCTGCATGCCGAGCAGCTGCTCGTGTGGGCCGGGATCGCGGCGGCCGCCGCTCTCGCTCTCGCGATGGCCGTGCTGGTCGCGCTGCCGATCGTGCGCTGGATCCTGCGGCCGGTCCGGCGGCTGGACGAGGGCACCGGCCGGGTGGCGGCCGCGGTGCTGGCCGGTGCCGCGCCGGAGCCGGTCTCCGACAACTCGGGGCCGCCGGAGCTACGACGGCTCACCATCTCGTTCGACCGCATGGCCGAGACCGTCGCGCAGGCCTACACGGCGCAGCGCGCGTTCGTCGCCGATGCGAGCCACCAGCTGCGCAACCCGCTCACGGCGCTGCGGCTGCGGCTGTCGAACCTCGAGGGCCAGGTCATCCCGGACGCGGTGGACGATCACGCGGCCGCGCTGGAGGAGGCGGAGCGCCTGTCCACCCTGCTCGACGGGCTGCTGGCGCTGGCCCGCGCCGAGCGCACGGTGCCGTTGTCGGTGCAGTCGATCGACGCGCCCATCGCCGATCGGGTCGAGGTGTGGCGGCCGCTGGCCGAGCACATGGAGCTCACCCTCGCGATCACCGGCACCCGTGGCCTGCGCGCGCTGGTGCCGGCGGGCGCCATCGAGACCGTGCTCGACGCGGTGCTCGACAACGCCGTGAAGTTCACCCCGCGGGGCGGCCGGATCACCGTGGACACCGCGGCCACCGGGGAGGACGCCGACGTGGTCGAGATCGCGATCCGCGATTCCGGGCCCGGCATGGATCCCGAGCAGCTCGAGCGGGCGACCAGCCGGTTCTGGCGGGCGCCCGGGCAGGACAACGTCGAGGGTTCCGGGCTGGGCCTCGCGATCGCCGCGCGCACCGTGGAGGTCGGGGGCGGGAGCCTGCGCCTGGATCTGCCGCCGGGTGGTGGGCTGCGCATCACGGCCGTGCTGAGCCGGGTGGGCGCGCCGACCGCGGGTGACGGGTCCGACGCCGTTCAGGAGTCCTTGGCCTCGCGGAAGTAGCGCAGCGCCCCCGGGTGCAGGGGCACCGGCTGGGTGCTGATCGCGGCCCGCAGGTCGATCGACCGCGCCAGTGGATTGATCACGACCAGCTTCGACTGCGCCTCGAAGAGTGCCTTGATCAGCGCGTAGGCCAGGTCGTCCTCCATCGAGGCGTCGACGAGCAGGAAGTTGCGCACCAGCACCGTGGTGATCGACTTCTCGATGCCGTAGCTACGTGCCGGCACCGTGCCCGGCGCGTAGACGGGATACAGGGTGCGGATCCTCTTGAGGATGTCGCTGAGGTCGAGCAGGCGGATCGGCATCTGCGCGGCGAGCGTGTCGACCCCACCGGTCGGCACCCCGCCCGTCCAGAAGAAGGCGTCGATGCGGCCCTCGGCCATCGCCGCGACGGAGTCGTTGATGCTCAGGTACGCCGTCTGCAGGTCGGTCACGGCGAGGCCGGCGGATTCCAGCAGGCGCCTGGCGACGAAGTAGACGCCCGACTCCTGGGCGCCGACCGACACCCGCAGGCCGCGCAGGTCGGCCAGTCGCTGCGCCGGTGCGTCGCGCGGCACCACGACGTGCACGAACTCGTCGTAGACGCGCCCGAGCGCACACGGCCGCGTGGGGCCGCCCGGGGTGAGCGTGTTCAGGACGTCAGCGGCGGCGTCCACTTGGGAGAACGCGACGTCGGCCGTGCGCGAGATGAGCTGTCGCAGGTTGTCGACCGATCCGGCGGTGACGAGCACTTCGGGCGCGGCGCGCATGCCCAGCTGCTGCTGCCACACCTGGGCCAGCGCGCTACCGAGGCTGTAGTAGACGCCCTGGGTGCCGCCGGTGGCCAGGCGCAGTCGCGCCTCGGTGAAGGGCGAGGCACACCCGGCGAGCCCGCTGACAGCGGCGAGTGGGCCGGCCATGGCGAGTCCCCGGAGCACGGCTCGCCGATCCAGCACCGACACATCCTGTCGCGTCCGGCCGATTCGGTCGACTCGACGTGCACGGCATACCCTCGCTCGGGGACGGTAAGCCGACGCAGGAGGCGGGGTGGGTAAGGATGGCGGCGCGCAGTTACACCATCCGCACCTACGGGTGCCAGATGAACGTGCACGATTCCGAGCGCATGGCTGGGCTGCTGGAAGCGGCGGGGTACGAACGGTCCACCACCGACGAGGCCGACGTCGTCGTCTTCAACACCTGCGCGGTGCGGGAGAACGCCGACAACAAGCTGTACGGCAACCTCAGCCACCTGGCGCCGGTGAAGAAGGCCCGCCCCGACATGCAGATCGCCGTCGGTGGCTGCCTGGCCCAGAAGGACCGCGACACGATCGTCCGCAAGGCGCCCTGGGTCGACGTCGTGTTCGGCACGCACAACGTGGGCAAGCTGCCGGTGCTGTTGGAGCGCGCCCGGCACAACCAGGCGGCCCAGGTGGAGATCGCCGAGTCGCTGGAGGTGTTCCCCTCCACCCTGCCGACGCGTCGCGAGTCCGCGTACGCCGGCTGGGTGTCGATCTCCGTGGGCTGCAACAACACGTGCACCTTCTGCATCGTCCCGTCGCTGCGCGGCACCGAGCGCGACCGACGACCCGGCGAGATCCTCGCCGAGGTCGAGGCACTGGCCGCCGACGGCGTGCTCGAGGTGACGCTGCTTGGCCAGAACGTCAACGCGTACGGCGTGGAGTTCGGTGACCGCGACGCGTTCGCGAAGCTCCTGCGGGCCTGCGGATCGGTGCCCGGCCTGGAGCGCGTGCGGTTCACCTCGCCGCACCCCAGGGAGTTCTCCTCCGAGGTCATCGCCGCGATGGCCGAGACCCCGAACGTGTGCCCCCAGCTGCACATGCCGCTGCAGTCGGGCTCCGACACGGTGCTGCGGCGGATGCGCCGCTCGTACCGCTCGGCGCGGTTCCTCTCGATCCTCGACGAGGTGCGCGGCCGCATCCCCGAGGCCGCGATCTCCACCGACATCATCGTCGGGTTCCCCGGCGAGACCGAGGAGGAGTTCCAGGCCACGCTCGACGTCGTGCGCGCCGCCCGGTTCGCCAGCGCCTTCACGTTCCAGTACTCGCAGCGCCCCGGCACGCCCGCCGCCGAGCTCCCCGACCAGCTGCCCAAGGCCGTCGTGCAGGAGCGGTACATGCGGCTCGTCGCCCTGCAGGAGGAGATCTCCTGGGAGCAGAACCGGGCGATCGAGGGCAGTGTCGTCGAGCTGCTCGTCGCCTCCGGTGAGGGCCGCAAGGACGGCGCCACCCACCGCATGAGCGGCCGGGCCCGCGATGGCCGGCTGGTGCACTTCAACCCCGGTGACGTTGCGATCCGCCCCGGCGACGTCGTCGAGGTGGAGATCACCTACGGCGCGCCGCACCACCTCGTCGCCGACGGGGCGGTGCTGAGCCACCGGCGCACCCGCGCCGGCGACGCGCACGGCAAGCCCGTGCGCGCGACCGGGCTCGGACTCCCCGGCTTCGGCGCGCCGCCGCCCGCCGCAACCCTCGCCACCGCCTGTGGAGGCACCCTATGAGCGGTCAGCCGGCCAGCGAGCCCGTCCCCGAGGAGCTGCTCGCCCACGACGAGGAGCTGCGCAGCGCCGAGAAGGCGTTCCTGCGTCGCACCGATCCGGGCGCCACCGCCCTGCTCATCAGCGTCGCGATGATGCTGTTGCTGGTGGGGATGCTGCTGCCGTGGGTGAGCTACGCGCCCGGCTGGTACATGCTGGCCGGGATCGAGCAGCACGGTCCGCTGGTGCGGCTGTTCACGTTCACCGGGCTCGGGTTCGGCCTGGTGCTCTCCGCGCTCGCGCTGGCCACCCGGCTGTGGTCGCTGGCGTGGCTGTGTGCCGTCGGCTGCGGCATCGCGTCGATCAACGGGCTGTGGGCGCTGTGGACCCGGCAGGTCAGCGTGGTGGCCGGCGAACCCGGCCCCGGTATCGGGATGGTGCTGGCGCTCATCGCGATCGTGCTGTTGGCCGCGAACTGGGCAAGGATCGCACTGCGCCGCTGAGGCAGGCTGAGGCTCACGCACACGTCCGTGTGCCCACGCACACTGTCGAACATGTGCGTGGGCACACCACGGTGTGCGCGAGCTACCGCTGTTGGACGGCTGCTTCTGCCGTGCGCAGCCACTCCCGCCACTGCTCGGCCTGCGCGTGTGCCTGCTCGGCGCGGCGCTTGTCGCCGGCCGCCTCGGCCTTCGCCGCCTGCGCCTCGAACTGGTTGACGCGATCGCGGAACTGCGCGACCCGCGCCTCGGCCTCGGGATCGGTCCGCCGCCACTGCCGGTCGGCGGCCTCCCGCACCCGGTCCTCGACGGCCCGGAGGCGCGCCTCCAGCGGGCGGATGTCGTCGCGCGGGACCTTCCCGATCTCCTCCCACCGGTCATGCACACCGCGCAGGGCGGCACGCGCCTTCTCCGGGTCGGAGACGTCGATCTTCTCCGCCTCGTCGAGCAGCGCCTTCTTCGCCTCCGCGTTGGCGCCGAACTCGGCGTCCCGCTCGGCGAACGTGGAGGACCGACGCGCGAAGAACGCGTCCTGCGCGGTGCGGAACCGCTGCCAGAGCGCGTCGTCGGCGTCCTTGTGGGCGCGGCCGGCGGCCTTCCACTCGGCCATCAGGTCCCGGTAGCGGGCCGCGGTGTCGGCCCAGTCGTCGGAGCTGCTGAGGGACTCGGCCTCGACGGTCAGCTCCTCCTTGCGCGACCTGGCGGTGGCGCGCTGCCGGTCCAGGTCGGCGAAGTGTGAGCCGCGGCGTCGGTTGAACGCCTCCCGTGCCTTCGAGAAGCGCTTCCACAGCAGCTCGTCGGTCTTGCGGTCCACCCCGCGGATGGCCCGCCACTCGTCGAGGATCGACTTGAACCGGTCGCCCGCCTGCTTCCACTGCGTGGCCTCGGTGGCCAGCGTCTCGGCTTCGGCGGCGAGCTCCTCCTTGCGGGTGACGGCCTCCGCGCGCTGCGCATCGCGGGCCGAACGGGCGGCGCCTGCCGCCTTGTCGGCGTGCGTGAGCAGGTCGTCGATGCGGCCGGCGAGGCCCTCGATGTCGCCGACGACGCTCGCCTCGGCCAGCGTGTCCTTCAGCCCGCGCGCGCTCGCCATCGTCGAACGTGGATCGCCACCGGCGACGAGCCGGGCGAACAGCAGCTCGACCTCGGTGAGGATGTCGTCGAAGCGGCGCGCGAAGTGCGCGAGGCCCTCGTCCGGGGCGCCGGCCTGCCACGATCCGACCTGACGCTCGCCCTCGGCGGTGCGCAGGTAGATCGTGCCCTCGGCGTCGACCCGGCCCCACTTCGCGGGGTCGCTGCTCGCGGTGGCCACGGGGCACGGCGGCGGAGCGGCCGCCGGGGCAGCCGCGACGGCCGGCGCCGGCACGACCGGTCGCGGACCACCACCGGGCGGCGCCGGCTTCGGCGGTGCCGGACGCGGCGCGGGCGGTCGCGGTGTGGGTGCCTGCGGTGTGGGTGCCTGCGGCGGTGCCGGACGGGGCGCGGGCGGTCGCGGGGCCGGCGGCGCTGCCGGGCGCGGGGCCTGCGGTGGTGCAGGGCGCGCGGCAGGGATCGACGGCGGCGCCGGTGCCTCGGCCGTGGCGGCCTGTTCCTGCGCGGTCTCGGTCGCGGGTTCCTCGGCCTCGCCACTCGCCGGCGGGGTGTCGGGTGCAGTGTCTGCTGCCGGGGCGTCGGCGGCTGCGGTGTCGTCTGCAGGGGGGTGTTCGTCCGCGGCGTCGGTCGCAGCCGCCGGTGCCTCGTCCAGGCCTGCCTGTTCCGGCTCCGCGGCGTCGGCGTCGGCGCTGCCGTGCTGGACGCTGCCGTTCCCGGTGCTGGCGTTCCCGGTGCTGGCGTCCCCGGCGCTGGAGTTCTCCGGACTGCCCGCATCGGTGGCACGCGGCTCCGCGCCGGTCTCCTTCGAACTCGTGTCCGAGAGGGTTCCACCCCACGCTTGATGATCCGACACCTGGTCCTCCTCGCGTCCGGCCCGTCCACGGGGAACGGGCGCCCCGCCGCTGGTGCGGGGCCGTGCACAGCTCGTGTCATCGGCCGTTCGGCGGGCACGATGACGCCCGGCGATTGAAACAGTTCCTCAGTGGCAACGGAACGCCTCTAAGCGGTCTCGCTCAGTCAACGGCCGGTCAGCGTCGGCGAACACCCGATCGGGCTCTACCCTCCGGGCGTGCTGTCGATGATCGCAGTCGTTCCGGAAACGCCACTTCTCGTTCCCGAACTGGCCACCGGAGCGACCGCGGAGACCGCGCAGCTGCGTTCGGCGGCGCTGGCCGCGGTCGGGGAGTTGGCGGCGATGTCGGCGGAGTGGACGGTCGTCGGCACAGACCCCGGCGGTCGGCGCTCGGTCGACCCGCACACGCGGGGCAGCTTCGTCGGGTTCGGCGTCGACGTCGTCGTGGGGATGTCGCCGGATGCCGACGGGGACGTCGATCCCGTGCTGCCGTTGCCGTTGCTGGTCGCCGGTTGGCTCGCCGCCGGCCGCGGCGTCACGCTGTACGGAGAGCTCGTCGCGCCCGACATGCCGGCCGCGGAGTGCGTCGCGTTGGGTGCCGAGCTGGCCGCTGCCGGCCGCGGGCTCCTGATCGTGGGCGACGGGTCGGCCAAGCATTCCGAGCGGGCCCCCGGCTACCTCGACGACCGTGCTGCCGGGTTCGACGACCAGGTGGCCGCGGCGTTGGGTGCCGGCGACCCCGACGCACTCGCCGCGGTGGACGCCGAGCTGGCGGCCGAGCTGTGGGCGGCCGGACGGGCCCCGTGGCACGTGCTCGCCGGGGCGGCTCGCGGTCTGCCCTGGCGCAGCGAGCTGCGGTACACGGGTGCGCCGTACGGGGTGGGGTACCACGTCGCCGTGTGGCGACGATGACTCCGCCGCTGGTGGTCGTGGCGGGCCCGACCGCGACGGGCAAGTCGGACCTCGGGATCGCGCTGGCGATCGAGCTCGGCGGTGAGGTCGTCAACGCCGACGCCGCGCAGCTCTACCGCGGCATGGACATCGGCACCGCCAAACTCGGCCCGGCCGAGCGCGCGGGCGTGCCGCACCACCTGCTCGACGTGCTGGACGTGACCGAGACGGCGTCGGTCGCGGCCTACCAGCGGGAGGCCCGGGCCGTGATCGAGCGGCTGCGGGCGGCGGGCCGCACGCCGGTGCTCGTCGGGGGAAGCGGCCTGTACGTGCAGGCGGTGATCGACGACCTGGAGTTCCCTGGCACCGATCCGACGCTGCGGGCCGAACTGGAGACGGAGCTGGCGGCGGCCGGCCCGGCCGCGCTCCACGCCCGCCTCGCCGCCGTCGATCCAGCCGCGGCAGCGGTGGTGCTGCCGTCGAACGGGCGGCGGATCGTGCGGGCGCTGGAGGTCATCGCGCTGACGGGCCGGCCGTTCCGCGCGTCGCTGCCCGAACCCGGCCCGGCCCGGTACGACGGGGTGTTGCTGGCCGTGGACCGCCCGACCGACGAGCTCGACGCCCGCATCGCCCGCCGGGTGGCCCGCATGTTCGCCGCCGGGCTCGTGGACGAGGTGCGGGGGCTGCTGCCGGCCGGCCTGCGCGAGGGCGCCACAGCCTCCCGTGCGCTCGGCTACCAACAGGTGCTCACAGCGTTCGAGGACGGCGACCTGCCCAAGGCCGCCGTCGACACCGTGTTGGGCACGCGACGCTTCGTGCGCCGTCAGCGATCGTGGTTCCGCAGGGACAAGCGCATCACCTGGCTGGATGCCGGCGCGCCCGATCTCCTGGCTGCCGCGCTGGCTGCCGTACGCTCGTGACGTGCGGTTCAGCAAGGGGCACGGCACCCAGAACGACTTCGTCGTCCTCCCCGATCCCGACGGCGTCCTCGACCTGACGCCGGCGCGGGTCGCTGCGCTCTGCGACCGCCGCCGCGGCCTCGGCGCCGACGGGGTGCTGCGCGTCGTGCGGTGGAAGTCGCTCGACGGGGTGGGCGATCCCGAGCCCGGCGTCGACTGGTTCATGGACTACCGCAACGGCGACGGCAGCGTCGCGGAGATGTGCGGCAACGGCGTGCGCGTGTTCGGCCGCTACCTGGTCGAGGCCGGTCTGGTGGAGCCGGGCGACTTCGCCATCGGCACCCGGGCCGGCGTGCGGACCATCGCCTTCGTGGGCGACGAGGTCGCTGTCGGGATGGGGCCGGCCACCATCGGCCCTGCATCGGTGGCGACGATCGACGGCCGCTCCTACCCGGGCGTCGCCGTCGACGTGGGCAACCCGCACCTGGTGTGCGTCACCGTCGAGCCGATCGCCGACCTCGATCTCACCCGTGCCCCCGGCCACGACACGGCGCTCTTCCCGCACGGGGTGAACGTGGAGTTCGTGTCGCCGCTGGTGGAGGACGCGATCACGATGCGCGTGCACGAACGGGGGGTGGGGGAGACCCGCTCCTGCGGCACGGGCACCGTCGCCGCGGTGGCGGCGTCGCTGCACGTCGTCGGGCGCGATCGCGGCACCGTCGCCGTCACCACTCCGGGCGGACGGCTGCAGGTCACGATCGGCGACCGGGAATCCACGCTCCAGGGGCCGGCGGTGCTGGTGGCCGAGGGCGAGCTCGCGGACAGCTGGTGGCAGTCCCTCGGCTGAGCTCTGTCCTGGCGCGCGGGAATCACGGCGGACACACCGGGCGTTGACGTGGGAGCATGAGTACCACGATGACTGAACCTGTCCTGACCGCCTCCACGTCCGGCCCCCGTGCCACCACCGGCGACCTCGACCTGGAGGAGCGCTCCTCACTCCGCCGCGTCGCGGGCCTGTCCACCGAGCTCACCGACGTCACCGAGGTCGAGTACCGCCAGCTGCGACTCGAACGGGTCGTGCTCGTCGGCGTGTGGACCGAAGGCAGCTCCGCCCAGATGAACGCCTCGCTGGCCGAGCTGGCCCGGCTCGCCGAGACCGCCGGCTCCCAGGTGCTCGACGGCCTGGTGCAGCGCCGCCCGCGGCCCGACCCGGCCACCTTCATCGGTTCCGGCAAGGTCGACGAGCTGCGCGACGCCGTCGTCGACGCCGGCGCCGACACCGTGATCTGCGACGGCGAGCTCTCGCCCAGCCAGCTGCGGCAGCTGGAGGAGCGGCTGAAGGTGAAGGTCATCGACCGCACCGCGCTGATCCTCGACATCTTCGCCCAGCACGCCCGTTCCAAGGACGGCAAGGCGCAGGTCGAGCTGGCCCAGCTGTCCTACCTGCTGCCGCGCCTGCGCGGTTGGGGTGAGGCGCTGTCCCGCCAGGTCGGCGGCCGCGCTGCCGGCGGCGTCGGCATCGGTGGCCGCGGCCCCGGTGAGACGAAGATCGAGCTGGACCGCCGGCGCATCCGCACCCGCATGTCCAAGCTGCGTCGCGAACTGGCGGGCATGAAGCAGGTCCGCGAGACCCAGCGCGGCGCCCGGCGGCGCGCGGAGGTGCCGTCGATCGCGATCGTCGGCTACACCAACGCCGGTAAGTCCAGCCTGCTCAACCAGCTCACCGACGCCGGGGTGCTCGTCGAGGACGCGCTGTTCGCCACCCTCGACCCCACCACCCGGCGGGCCAACACCGTCGACGGGCGCACCTACACCCTCACCGACACCGTCGGGTTCGTCCGGCACCTGCCGCACCAGCTCGTCGAGGCGTTCCGCTCCACGCTGGAGCTCACGGCCGAGGCCGATCTGCTGGTGCACGTGGTCGACGCGTCCGACGCGTTGCCCGAGGAGCAGATCAAGGCCGTCCGCGAGGTGCTCGTCGAGATCGGGGAGCAGCGCGACGGGAAGATGCCGCCCGAGCTGCT
>Ga0307513_10007054_pt1 | contig 14607 bp, 9 predicted proteins | sample 15_EM_MG_FD_202174 | JGI IMG/M metagenome (GOLD analysis project Ga0307513, IMG submission 202174) | Populus trichocarpa ectomycorrhiza microbial communities from riparian zone in the Pacific Northwest, United States - 15_EM | ecosystem: Host-associated > Plants > Roots > Unclassified | place... | reverse complement strand
AACCACACCCCAACACCCAACCACCCACCAAAAGCCAACAGCCCCAGGGAACGTCCACGAAACCGGTTTCAGGGACCTGTCAATTTGACGATGTAGATGATCTTTGATCGGTTCGCTCTTGGCTGTGCCTCTTGGTGCCGGCCGGGCGCCGGAAGGTGCGGCGAGTGATCTGGATGACCTGCTGCGCGTCGGGGAACGCGATCCCCGCCGGAGCGCTCACGATCTTCAGGCTTCGATGCGCGATCCGCGCATGAGCCGCATGAGTATGTTCGCGGCTGTGGTGCGCGAGCGGCACCTGCGCCCAGGGCTACTGCTTGAGCTGCGCGTACAGACAGGGCTGACTACTCTTGATCGTGATCAGATAATGCGCGTCCCCGGCCCCGTGGATAGGTGGCGTGCTCACGCTGGGCCTACAGGGCAGCCCGCGGTGACCAGGACACCGTCCAGGTTTCGATCTGATCGAGAACCGCTGAAAACATGGGGATCTGACCGCACACCTGGGCGTCACGGATGCTCTTGCCATCGACCGCCGCAAGCTGAGGCGGATGCCGGCCCTTACGTCAGCGAGCCAGCAACCCACCCATCCAGGTACCGACCGCCCGATCCAGCGTCAGCGAGTCCACCGCGATCAGCAACGGCCAGATCGTGGTCAGATCCCGGGGCATCGGCCCTGCTCAACCCCAGTTTCGCCCGCTGCCCAGGCCCGGCATCAGCGATCCACTCGCCAATCACCGGATACGAGCCGGCACCGGGCAGGACCGCACACCGCTCCTGCCAGCAAACCGGTGAAGGCGTAACGACGACCCGACGCTTGCGTGGATCCTCCACTCCGGAAAGAGCTCCCAGCATGCCGGGCGGCACACCGTCCTCTGCGACCAGACCGGCAGGGCCCTGCCGAGCGACTGTGACTATGTCTTCGCCAAACAAATTTGCGCTGTTAGGAAGGCATTTTCGTCATCCGAATCCGTGAACTGCTGATCCGATAGCTCGGCGAGCGCTGGTCCGCTCTGGGCTACAACACCCGGGTCAGTTGTCGGGTCCTGGCCGTACGAACCTGGCGATGCTGATATCGACCTTGCTGCCGGATGGCACGTTGGTCCCTGATGCGGGATTCTGGCTCACGATCTTCAGACTCTCGGTCGGGTCGTCGGAGTCGACCCGACCGATCTTGCCGATCGATAGGCCCGCCGAGGCGAGGATCGAGTTTGCTTGCGCCTGGGTCCTGGAGTACAGGTCGGGAACGGTGGCCATGCCTGTTGGCCCGGCAAGCCGCGCCCAGTCGGTCCACCCGGTGGAACCGCCGGCGACCCGCTGGTAGCGGTTGACGAGGAGGAAGGGGGAGGCCTGTTCTTGCGCGAACATCTCGAGGCGTCCGTCGGTGTTGGCCGCCAGGGTGACGTGGCGGTAGCCGCTACCTCCCCACGACGCCCAGTCGGGGGCCCACGCACCGAACTCGGCCGTCTGCCACTTCAGCTTGACCTCGCCCGTGACGGTGAGGCCGACGAGTTCGAAGCGGCCGTCAGGGTTGCGGGCGACGCCGATGTGCTTGAAGTTCGTCCAGGTTCCGTCGATGGGCGTCCAGTCCGTCCAGGTGTTGTTGGGATTCGCCCAGGTCCACCAGACCTGACCCACTTTGTTGAGCCCGAAGACGACGGCCCGACCGTCCCTGAATGTGCTGGCTACCACCTGGAAGAGCTTCGATCCCGGCTGACCCCGGAACGTCCAGACGCTCCAGTTACGCTGCCCTGAGGTGTTCTCCCAGACGTGCCACGGATTGTCCTGGTGGTCGGTGCCGAAAACCTCGAACCTGCCGGTGCTGTTGAGTACGGCGCTGATTGAACTCAACTGCTTCCCGTCGATGGTGCGCAACGTGCCGGAGGCCTGGTCAGCTTGGTTCTGGTGGAAGATCTTGCCATTCCAGTCGACGCCGAAGAGTTCGACGCCACCACCGGCGTTCCGGGTGGCGGAGATGGTGCGCATTTCTTTCGCGTTGACCCACACGTCGTTGTAGTAGTTGTCACTGCTGCCGGGAAAGACTTGGATTCGGTGACCGACCGCGTCGGTCGGCCCTGCGTTCGAGACGAACATCTGGCCCGCGCCGTTGGGCGCCGCCGCAACCTTGGGGCCGAAGTGCCGGAACGGGAACGGCGCCGGCAGCAGCAACTCGGCGTTGCGTGGGGAGTTGCCGGCATCGTCCATGCGGCCCCGGCGGGCGTCGAAGCCGCCGTGCACATCGTTGGCCGACAGCACCCGCCCCAGGCCGGCGAGGTTGTCCTGCGTACCGGTGTTGCCCTCGAACGTCAGCGGCGCGTCGGCGTCGAGCATCGTCGTTACGATCGAGATCGTGCCGTCGCCCTCACTGATCTCGACCAGCCGGCTCTGGATCGGCCAGTCGATGTGTGAGGCGGTGTTGACCTCCCACAACCCGCCTGGAATGCCGACCCTCGAAGGTCGCGGGTGTGCCCAGATGTTGTTGGAATGCTTGTGCCCGTTGACCATCATGATCACATTCGGATGGAGGAGCAGCGCGTTCTTCAGCACTTCGCCGTTGACGTGAGATCCGGACCAGAACGGCAAGTCGTAGTCGTTTGTCATCGTGTCCATCGTGTGATGGACGAAGATCACAATGAGCTTGTCCTCGACGTCCGGCTGGTGGACGTCGACGAACGGCATGTTCGGATCCTGCACCCACTCGCTGCCTGGCGGCTGCGAGTGCGGGCCAGGACCTGGGTCGATGGGCCTCAAGATGTAGTTGGCCCGCTTGTAGAACGAGGAGTATGCCCTGATCCGTCCCTGCAACCAGTTGAACTGGTCACCATCGAGCCCCCCGCGCGGGCCGATGCCCTCGAAGTCGGTGCGGGTCGAGTCCAGCACGAGGAACCGCACCGGGTCGTCCTTGGCTGCGGGCATCTCATAATAGGCCCGGCCGTCACCCCGGGTGAAGCCGTGGCCCACCGGCGTTCCGGTGGTGTTGAAATGCTCCTCGATGAACTCGCTGTGCGAGAGCAGGAAGCGGCTCCGGTCGGGAGTCACATCCGTCCGCTGGAAGTCGTCGGTGAAAGAGTCGATGAGGGCGCCGAGCGAGTTGAGGGAGGAGACGAGCTTCGACCCGTCGGTCGGATCGAACTCGCCGAGCTCGGGGTCGTGCAGCGGCAGCGGTGAGTTGAGGCGCACCAGTTTGCTGCCGCCGACGGCGACACCCTTCATGTTCAATTCCTGGCTGGCGATCAGGTGGCCGGCCGGCACGTTGCCCTGCACCAGGCCGTCGTGGTTGCCGTAGACGGCGTACCAGGGCGTGCCGAGGCCGTGCGCTTGAAACTGGCGGCGGGCGGCCGTCAGCAGGTTGGTTACCTCGGGGAAGCCGGCCTGGAAGTAGATGTCGAGCTGGCCCTGCGCCGCCTCCTGCGCCCGCGAACCGGGGTGCCAGTAGAACTTGTCGAGGCCGAACCGGGCACTGGAGAAGCTCTCGTCGAGTGCCAGGTTGCCGGAGTCGGGGCGCACCGAACCCCCGTCCATGAGGTCGATCGCCCACCGCAGCTCGTTATGTTGGCAGTTGTCGACGATGTCACCGGTGAGCACCGTGAACGCCAGTTTCAGTCCGGTCCTCGGCCCGAAGCCGATCCGGTTGATCGCCCGGCACATCGCGTCGACGATCTGTGTGGAAAGCATCTCGTGCGCCCGGTAGGCCGAGCCTAAGTCCCACGACCCGTCATACGGCGGGACCTTCGTGGCGTACCGGTCCAGGCTCTCCACCCGCATCGGCGACTGGTCGTCGACGATGTGCAGATCACTCATTTGCGCGAACGCGATGATCGGCCGCTTGAAAGACTCCGCACCGGTGAACGTCCTGTTCACCACGTGCGGCTCGCCCGGACCTTCCACCACCGTCCAGAATCCGTTCGTGCCCTCCTGCCGGACGAGCGTCCGTTGGAGTGTGGTGACGACCGAGCGCACCGTCACCGCCACCGCGTTGCGCGCGAACACCTCTACCGGGTTGAGAACGACCGCGGCGCCGACCACTCCACCGGCAGCCAGGAAGCCTCGTCGGGACAAGCTCATCGTGTACCCCATTTCGCTATTTCCCCGTTTGCGTTCCACTCTGGTTCCACCTCGTTCCATCCACGGAATCGCCGGCGACTCGCGACGGCACGACATGGAACACCTTGCATGCCCCGCAATCCCCCGGTGGCTCGGTAGCTGGGGTTCAACTCGGTCAGGCCCACATGGAGGGCCCGAGTGAAACCGGGCATGCTCTTCGAACGCCGCGCCGCTCAACCACATCCCGGACTGATTCGACGATCGAGGCTGAGTGGGAAAGTGGTTTCAGTGTGCCGGGTTGGGTCGGTAGCTGCAGCGTTGGCCGGTGGTGATGGTGTCGCGTAGTTGTTGTCCGATGGTGGCATCGGCGGTGGTGATGTGCTGCAGTGCGCGCCGGATGGCCTTGCTGACGGAAATGCGGGCGAGTTCGTCGGTGTTGGTGAAAGTGCGCTGCCGTCCGGCGAGACCGGAAGCTGTCTTGAGTTCGTTGATCAGCCAGTCGAGTTCTGTTTGTGCTTTGTCCGCGCCGGCGGTGTCACCGGATGCGTGGCAGGCGTCGACGTCTGCTTGCAGGTCGCCCAGCCGTTGCCGGTAGGAGCGCATCGCGGTCTCGTCGAGGATGGGCTGGTGAGAGCTGGCGGCGCTGTCGGCGGCGGCGAGGCTGAGCAGTCCGGGGCCGGCAGCCAGCCGGGCGGCGGATATTTCGGATCCCGGGTTGGCGAGCAGGGTGGCGAGGTATCCCATGCCGAGGCAGTCTTTGACCGTCGCGGTCCGCTCACCGAACTCGACCACCCACTTGCTGCCGTGGCGTCGGCATCCCAGCGGCTGCTGGTTGCCGCGCCGGGCTCTGGCTGTGGGGTTTCGCTGCTGGTAGGCGGGTAACGTCATCCCCAGACCGGCGGCGTCCTCGGTGGCGGTACTCAGTTCCCGTTGCGCTTCCGCGGCGTCTGCGCGCGACCCCCGCACCGCCAGCGCCTGCGCCAGCCGCGCCCGGGAGAGCGTCGCGGCTGGCCAATGCCCGATGCTGAGGTTGTCTCGCACGGCCGCGCGCAGATGTGTCACCGCCTGGGCCGCGTCGCCGGTCGTCAGCGCGGCGACGCCCAAAGCGTGTTGCGCGGAACCGAAGCAGGCAACACCAGGCCCGGCCATCACCGGAAGGTGCCCGAAAGGGTGCAGCAGGTCGTAGACCGCCGCCGACGTCACCGCGTCGTCGAGCAGGTTCGCGGCCTCCACGATGGCGTACATCGTCGCCAGCCAACTGCTGGACCGCGGTAGCCACGCTGGGTCACCCGCGCGGAGCCTGGCGAGCCCGCCGGCTGCCTGCCGGTGATCACCAGTCGTGGCCGCCGCCAGCGCCAGCGCAGCCAGGTGGAAGTTGTCCACCGCACTCAACGTCGGCGAGGTCACCAACTCGCGCAATGCTGGCACCACTTCCCCGACCCGCCCCTGATACCAGCGGATCGCCAGTACGTGCATCCCGTGCCAGCCGACCACGTCAGCATCACCGGCCGCCTCTCCCCGTTCAACACAGGCCTGCGCCAACGACTCCGCCAGCTCGAAACGACCCGCACGGATAGCCAGCATCACCTCGATCGCGTTCACCACGAACCCGACCGCAAGATGACCGTGCTGCGCGAGCACCCCCTTCAGATCACACAAATACCGTTCCGCATGCCGATCAGCGTCAAGAAACGAGTCCACAGTGCGCCACAACAACCCCATCAGCAGATCACTGCGCCGCGCCGTCTGGAAACTTTCCGCGATCAACTCCCGCGCCAACGTATGACGCAGCGCACCATGCTCCGGGCCCAAAAGACAATGATGCGCGAGACTTACCGCCTCCGCCCACGCCACCGAATCCCCGGCCTGTCTCGCCTCCTGCGCCACCGCCAGGATCGCCGCGTGCTCCCCCCTCCGATAGTCGGCCTCACCCGCCAGCCGGGCTCTGACCCGAAGCCCAACAGACGACCCCGGATCAACCCCACCCAACACCCGACGCAACCGCGTATCCACCAACACCGCCACCGCGCCATCGCGATGCTCGTCCGGCCACAACCCACTCATCCCAAGAGCCGACCACGCCATCGCCACCACATCACCCTCAGACTCAGCCCGACGATAGGCAGCATCAAACCAATCCCGACTCGCCAACCGATCGCCATCCACCCACAACGCACCCACACCACCAAGAACCAACGACTGGGTCTCGGCCTCATGCGGTGTCGACGCCAAAACCCTGGCGCAGTCATCCACAGACATCGTCCCTGCTATCTGCATCGTGCAGCCCCTCGCTAGGCCCTTCTCACAGTCCAGACATCCAGACGGTCACCCACACGACAGCCCGGTCGACCGACCCCCACCACCACACAAACCGGCAACCCACAGGCCCGGCACTGGAGGGAACCCCAAAGATCCATCGAGCTACGCCTTCAAGAAACACACGGGAAACCACCAACCCGCCCAGCCGTTACGCCGCGTGCAGGAACACCGTCACCGCCGAAATGACGTCTTGCGGAGTTGTCGTCGTGTTGCGATGTTGCCGATGAGCCGGACATGTGGCTGGCGGTGGTGTCCGCTGTGGCGACGTACGGCGTCGTCGAGGGTCGATTTGAGGTAGAGGTGTCCTCGGCTGGTGACGGCGTGCAGGCCGCTTGCCGGGTCGAGTCCGGTTGTCGGGTCGTGGTCGTAGATCAGGAAGTCGGCCGGGGCGGACGGCTGGATGAGCCCCAGGCTCGGTTCGTTGGTGTGTGGCGCGATGGTGCGTGCGGCGTCGACGGTGGCTAGGCGCCACACGTCGGCGGCTGATATGCCGGCGCGGCCGAACAGTCGCATTTCCTGGTGCAGTGCCAAGCCCGGCGCGACGAACGGTTGAAGGGTGTCGGTGCCAAGGTGCAGGCGGACACCGGCGGCGTGGAGTCGGCCGACGAGCCGCAGCTTGCGGCTTAGCGCGTCCTCGACACTGGCGAGCCGGCCAGGGGTGAGTCCTCGATACGCGGGTATCCCACGGTCGGGGTGCCAGAGAACGTCCGGAAACAGGCTAGGCAGCTGTTCGATGCCGGGCGGGCGCTCGGGTCCGGTCGGATCGCGGTAGGTGAGCAGCCCGCAGGCGGTGACCAGTGTTGGTGTGTGGGCCAGGCGATGTAGGACGCTTGTGGCCACGATCTGGTCGATCCGGCGTTCGTCGACGCCGTGCCAGTCGCTGGCGCGGCACACGACGGTGTCCGCCTGCAGGTCCTCGGGCAGCGGCACACCGAAGAAGTGCTGGCTGTCCGGAAGCAGGGCCTGCTCGTGGCGAAGCTGGGTGGGGACGTGCCCGAGCACTCCGAGGCCGCGCCGGGCGGCAGCATCGACGAGGGCCCGGATCGTGGCGGGTTCGAGGTTCTCGTATGCCTTCACCCATTCGTTACCGGCATCGGCGAGACGGGCGACGGCGTCAGCCGCGTCCCTCGGCCCGCTGAGCAGGTGACTGTTGGACCATCGTGGCGCGCCGGCCGTGACGAACGCCCCGGCAGTGCTCAGCCGCGGCCCAGGATGCCCGTCGGCGAGTAGCCGGCGTGCGGCGGGTACCGCCGTGCCGTCGAGGTCGCCGGCGTCCCGGACAGTGGTCACGCCATGTGCCAGGTGGAGCAGCAGGAACAGGCCGGACATGCGAAGCGCGCTGGCGGCCGGCAGGTGGCTGTGCATGTCCACCAGGCCGGGAAGCACGTAGGCGTGCCGGAAGCGCTCCAGTACCGGTGCCGGTGCGGGTTGGGAGCCGCTTGCGGTCAGGTGCTGGATCCGTCCATGTCGGACGGTCAGATCCTGGCCGGGCACGGCGGGCTGGCCGGGAACGATGACCGTCACATCGGGCAGGGTGAACGCGGTCGCGTCCGGGGCGGGCGGATCGGGCGGGCGCAACGGGTCGAACGCTCGCCTCATCGCGGTCCCCGTTCCGGCGGTGGTTGTGGCGGTTGTCCGAGAATGGTCGCGGCGAGCGCGCGGCCGCGTTCGAAGCTTTCCGGGTCGCCGAAAAGTTTCCAGTGCCAGTTGGTAACGAGGAAGACAGCGCGCAGGCTAAAGGCGATCTGATCAGGGTCGACGGTCGGCGGGAGGTGGCCCGCGGCCTGGTCGGTACGGGCGGCGTCGGCGAGCGCGGCGAGCCATTCACGACCCATTCGTTCAACGGTGTCGCGGACCGGCCCGCCGGTACGGCCGGCGTATTCGGCGCTGAGCGCGGTCAGGAGGCATCCGCCGGGGAAGACGCCGTCGTGTTCATAGCTCATCCAGGCTGTTACGAAGCGCCAGGTCTGCGGCAGCTCTGATGGTTGGCGATCGAGCCGCTCGGTGATGGCGTCGATGAACACCTGCCGTCCGTGGGCGATGACGGCCAGTTGCAGGTCGATCTTGTCACCGAAGAGGGTGACCAGTCCGCTCTTGCTCATCCCCACGTCGGTGGCCAGCCGGCCGATCGTGACGTTTTCCAACCCTTCCCTGCTGGCCATGTTGGTCGCGCTCGTCAGGACGAGGGCGCGGCTGACCCGGCCACGCGCGGTCGGTCGGCGCGGCGGCCGGGTCGTCGGGCGCGCGGTGTGGTCGGCTTTCACTGCTCCTCCAAGCCGGACATGATCGGTGCTGACACCCGCGGCACGGTGGCACCGGGCACCGTGGCATCCAGTTCGAACACGCACCCGCCAAGGGCCGGGTCGTCGGTGTTGTCGGCGGTGGTGACGATCAGCCGATCCAGGTCCGGGCCGGCGAAACAGACGCTGGCGACGAAGGACGCCGGAACGTCGATGACGGCGTCCATGGTGCCGTCCGGCAGCACACGCGCCACCCCGCCACCGCGGCCGAGGGCCACCAGCACGGCGCCGGACGCGTCCACGGCCAACCCGTCGGCCTGCCCGCTGGGACTGGACCACCACGGTTGCAGCCGGGATCCGTCGGCCCACCCGGCCCGCAGGATGCTGCCGGTGGCGAAGTCACTCAGATACAACCATCCCGCATCAACCGCGACGCCATTGGGCCACCACACCTCACCATCGATGTCGTGATGATCGGTTGCCCCGGTGACGACCCGCAGCCGACCCTGGACCGGTGGATCGCCGCGCAGCGGCCGGTAGGTCAGCACGCCACACAACAGTTCACCGCCCGGTCCCGCGCCCAGATCGTTGAACCCGGTGGCGTGCGGGTCGGCCAGCACCGACCGGACCGTGGCCGACGGCTCTCCGGCCGGGCCCGAACCCAGGCCGACAGCGACAACGTCGCGACCGGAGACGAGCATGTCACCACCGGCGTGCAGGGCCATGCCACCGATTCCGCGCCGCTCGGTCAGGATGCGACACTCACCGCCGTCCGCCGCCAGTACCCGGATTCCGCCACCCAAAGTGTCTGCCACCCACAGGTTCCCGACCGCGTCGAAGGTCGGCGCTTCGGCAAGCAGAAAGCCCGCTGCGACCAGTTTTGCCGGGTTCACCACGACACCGCCTGGCGCAACACGGCGAGTGTCGCGGCCTCCAACGCGTCGGCGGCAACCGGCAGGCACCCTTCGTCGATGTCGAAGCGCGAGCTGTGATGCTGGCGCACCACACCGTCGGCCCGCGCCGCGCCCACCAGGAAGTAGCAACCGCGCACGACATTCAGGAACTCGCTGACATCATCGCTGGCGGTCACCGGCGGCACCGGCACGGCACGAGCGCCGGTCGAGGCGGCGGCGTCCAGTACCAGTGCGGTGACGGCCGGATCGTTGCGCACCGGTGGAACATGCACCCGTTCCCTCAACTCGCTGCGCGTCCCGTGGGCACGGTCGACGTCGGCGAGCAGAATCCTCAGCCGAGTCAACGATTCGCGGCGCTGCTCGTCGGTAAATGCTCGCAGGCTCGCCAGCACGGTCGCCTCTTCAGGCACCACGTTGGCCGACCGCCCCGCGGTCAGGCTGCCAGCGGTGCAGACCGCCGACACGTCAGCGAACTGCAGACCCGCAACCACTTCCGGTAGGCGGGTCGACAACGCCGCGGCCGCCATCAACGCCCCTCCGGCCGTCAACGCTCCGTGCCCGCCGTCACCGCGCACCTGGATCTCCAGTACGTCGGCTCCCGCCATCGCGACTCCGGCCGCCGCGCCTACGACACCGACCGGGGCGAGCGACGTGACGTGCAGACCCAGCACGGCAACCGGTGCGTCACAGTCCCACGCCCGTAACCGGTCGGGATCGAACAAGCCGGCCTCAATCATCAGCCGGGCGCCGCCGGCGAGTTCCTCGCCGGGCTGGAAGACCAGCAGAACCCTGCCGGCCATCTCGTCGCACCGTGCGGCCAGCCGGTGCGCGACCTCCAGCAGTACCGCTGTGTGGGCGTCGTGACCGCAGGCGTGCATCACTCCGTCGGTCCTCGACGCGAACGCCAGTCCGGTCGCCTCGGTAACCGGCAGTGCGTCGATGTCGGCCCGCAGCACCACTGTCGGCCCGTCCCGGTCGCCGTGGATGACCGCGACGACCCCGGTATCCAGAGGCGAGTCGAGCAAGCGGACCCCGCCTTTCACCAACTCGTCGCGGATCAACGCCGTCGTCTCGTGTTCCTGCAACGAGAGTTCAGCGCAGGCGTGTAACCGCCGACGCCAGTCGACCAGTTGCTCACTCATGGGCCGACTCTAAAGGTACGAACGATCGTATGCAAGTTGCCTTGCTCTGTAGCTGGGCTCTTCACCCGCGATCGGGTGACAACCCCTGCGACCTCGGCGGGTTCCAGTCCTCACGTGGATGACTGCACCTTCGTGCTCCGAACCGGGGTGCTCTCGCTTTCACCGCCCGGTAGTTCGCACCACAAGGCCCCTTTCATCGGGTCGAAACGAAACAAACGTCCCGACGGTGTCCCGGCGTACGGACATCTGCCCCGGCCGGGGTTGGCCGGGCCGGGGCAGATGTCGGTATCAACGTCGGCGCCACCGCCGCGGGCCGGCGCGGTCACCGGTCGGCAGCACCGCTGAAGACATGGTTAGCAGCCCTCATGTGGTTGGCCATCGATGCGTATTGCTTGCGCCTGCCACCATGTGAGCCTCAGGGGCGTAGCAGGCCGTCGATCTGGGTCCAAGGCCCAAAGGTGGACCCATTGACTGACGTTTGCTGGCTTTGCCAGACCTGACCCGCGGTGTTCACGGTGATCAGCGCGATGCGACCGTCGGCGTTGGCTTCCGCGGCCACCGAACGCGGTACGCCCACCGACGCAGGAAGGGGCGGCTGGGTCCAGTTGTTCCACGCGTCCGTGCCTGGCGCGGCGTTGCGTTGGACCAGCTGGCCTGCGGAGTTGACGCCGAACACCGCCAGGGTGCCGTTGGCGTTGCGGGCTACCGCGATACTCGTGAGGACCTGACCGCTGAGTGGCAGCCAGGTGCCCGGGCCGCACGGGCTCGCTGTCTGCCAGCAGTGCCTGATCTCGCCCGTGCGGGTCAGCGCGAAGACCTCGACCTGGTTGTTGGCGTTGCGTTCGGCGGCGACCGCCCGCACCACCTGACCGAAGCTGATATCGGTCGAGGGCGCGTAGGTGGCGCCGCCCGAGGTGGTCTGCTTGGTGCCGAAGATCTTTCCCTGCGAGTCGGCGCCGAACAGCTCCAACCTCCCAGCGCTGTTGAGGGCAGCGCCGCAGCTGGTGAGGTTCTTGTCCAAGGATTGCCAGGTGGACCAGGAGTTGGCGTTCGCGGCCAGTTGACGGCGATGCCAGGCGGTCCTGGCGTGATGCAGGCCGTACAAGGCTATCGCCGGAACGTTGTCGGTCTGCGCGCACACCGAGTACATGTTCGCGTTGATCGACGCGGCCGACGGTTGCCAGGACGTGGTGTTGACACCGTTCTGGGTGCGGCGGAACAGCGTCCCAGCGGAGCTGACCCCGAACAACTCCAGTAGCCCGTTCTGGTGGCGGGCCAGCGCGATCGACGAGCCTGCCCCCGGCGGTGGCGGCTGGTTGTACAGCAACTTGTTCGGCGAGCCGGCGTTGATGCCGGTCAATGCGTTCAACGTGGTCTCGGCCAGCAGTTGGGCCTTGACCTCGGCTGGTGTCTTGTTGATCCACCCCGAACGGGCCAGGATCAACGCCACCGCACCGGCCACATGCGGCGCCGCCATCGAAGTACCACTTATCTGACACGTGGCAATATCACTGGCGATTCCGGCCGAAGTGATTCCGGCATAGCCGGGGGTCCCGGCCGGAACGCACCCTGCAACGGGGGGGTCATCGCCACCAGGCGCCCACATGTCCACGCAGGGTCCCCAGTTGGAATATGTCGGTTTGGCGTCATTAGCCCTCGATGCCCCCACAACGATCGAGCCGCCCACCTGCGCCATAATGCTGCTGCAGGCTGTGGTGTCTTTGTTTCCGGCGGCCACGACGACGTGAATGCCCGCACTGATCGCGTTCTGCAACGCCATCCGGACCGCTACGCCATCCTCGACGTCGCAGGGCGCGGGCTGGCCGGCTGCGGTCCGGCAGATCCACTCGCTACTCAAGTTGATCACGGCGGGCCTGGCGGCATGAGCGATCACCCACTCGATGCCTTGAGGGATACTGGTCGGTGTGGCACCGCCCGCACAATTCAAGACGCGCACGGCGACGACGCGCACGTTCTTCGCCACGCCATAAGTCTTGCCAGCGACCGTGCCGGCCACATGTGTGCCATGCCCGTTGCAGTCCTCCGCCACCGCGTCGCCGCTGATGAAGTCCCAGCCGTTGCTGGCCCTTCCACCGAACTCGGTATGAGTGATCCGCACGCCCGTGTCCAGGACGTACACCGTGGCCGGCTGCGGCCCCGCGTCATAACTGTAGGCGGCATCCAACGGCAGCGCCCGCTGGTCGATGCGGTCCAATCCCCACTGCGGCGGACTGTCCTGGGTATCCGCCGCGTGAATCTTTAGGGCCTGCTCGACGAAGTCGACGCTCGGGTCTGCCGCCAGCTGCTTCGCCTCATCCTCACTCATCGCGACCGAGAAGCCGGTGAACGCCTTCTCATACACCGCCGTGACCGTGCCACGATGCTTCTGCGTCAAAGTCTGCGCCCGGACCGCTACACCAGACTTCGCCAACGACGGTGTGTCTTTGAGCACCACCGTGTAATGGCCCGGGAATGTCTCAGCCGCCCCGGCCATCCGAATCTCCGCGTCCGGCGCGGAGAACGCCGGGGACACCGACGTGGCGATGCTCACCGCGACCGTGACCACGGCTAAGCCGATGGCCGTGACAGTTCGTCGCTTGTTCAGTACACGTGACATGGGGTGTTCTCCAATCGGGAGAGTGGCAGCATGCCGCTCCCGATCCATACGGCGTGCCACCACCGTTCCACGCCGTGCCCCCGCCAAGCCGGGGGTTCCTTTATCGTTCACCCCGGCTCGATCGCAGCTGGTGGAAGCGACGACGTGCACCGCCGGCTGTCGATCCGAGTCCACGGGGCAATAACCGACCGCTGGTTGGTACAAGAGCCAGCGCCGCCACTGGCTGGCCACCAACACGCTCCACGTCCCAATGAGTGGTGCACGCGCCCGGACTCGGCGATAGGAGTATGGCTGCACCGAAGAAGTACCCCGATGAGTTGCGGGAGCGCGCTGTTCGCCTGACGTTGGAGGCCCGGAAGGACCCTGCCACGTCGGTGGGGGCGATCAAGCGGGTCGCTGACCAGCTCGGCATCCACCGGAGGCGCTACGCGGGTGGGTTAAGCGCGCGGAGATCGACGGCGGCCTGCAGCCGGGGACCACGACCGCTGAGGCGACACGGATCGCGGAGCTGGAACGCGAGGTGCGGGAGCTGCGCCGGGCCAACGGGATCCTCAAGAGCGCTGCGGTTTTCTTCGCCGCGGAGTCCGACCGCCCCTCGCGCTGATCGTCGAGTACATCGACCAGCACAAAGACAAGTTCTGGGTCGGACCGATCTGCACCACCCTCACCGAGGCCGAGGTCCCGATCGCCCCGAGCACGTACTACGCCCGCAAGACCCGCACCCCGTCCGCACGGACCGCGCGCGATGAGCGGGTCACGACCCGGATCAAGGAGATCCACCAGGACAACTGCGGCGTCTACGGGATCCGCAAGGTCCACGCAGCCCTGGCCCGTGAGGGCGGTGTCGACGGCCGCCCTGTGGCCCGGTTCACGACCCAGCTTCTCATGAAAGCAGCTGACCTGAAAGGTCTCTCACGATCGAAGAACCCACGAACGACGGTACCGAGTAAGGCACCTGATCACCGCCCGGACCTTGTCCACCGGGCCTTCACCGCCGATGCCCCCGACCAGCTCTGGGTCGCCGACATCACCTACATCCGGTCGTTCTCCGGGTGGGTCTACGCCGCGTTCGTCCTGGACCCCGGCGCAGCAATGCGCCGGGGTTACCCGACGAACGCTGGTTCAGTCTGCTCACCGACAAACTCATCCGCCGCGGCGTCCATACCTCCGTCCAGGCCCTGGAAAAGGACATCCAGCAATGGATCTCAACCTGGAACAGCGATCCCCGATCGTTCACCTGGGGCAAGACTGCCGACGACATCCTCACCTCCCTCGCCGACTACCTCACCAGATCCGGCCCCACAGCACACAAAACCACAAGAAACTAAGCTCATGAT
>Ga0307513_10007053_pt1 | contig 14609 bp, 19 predicted proteins | sample 15_EM_MG_FD_202174 | JGI IMG/M metagenome (GOLD analysis project Ga0307513, IMG submission 202174) | Populus trichocarpa ectomycorrhiza microbial communities from riparian zone in the Pacific Northwest, United States - 15_EM | ecosystem: Host-associated > Plants > Roots > Unclassified | place... | reverse complement strand
AAATTAATTCCAACGGGCTTGGCTGAGGAAGAAGTATTTATCATGTTGCAGGATGCTGAGGAACTGCAATATGTCTGGGCCAAATTAGCCTGAAAATTTTGTAATTTCCTGTTTTCGTATCTCTTAAATCTTTGACTCTTATACTTTTACGAAAAAGATTTCTCATTGAATATTTGGGATAATATGAGCTATGCTCTTCATACTTGGATTTCATGATAGATATCTCAAAGTTTTTGCCTTGTTGAAATCATAGTTTAAACATATTGGAAGGAGACCTTCCTAAAAATATAAGGCCAAGCAGCTTGCTAGCCTCTCCGGTAGCTTGTTGAAATCTTAGTTCTGCTGCAGATTCTCCACGCTCTACTACTACGAGCTCTACACCTCAGTCGAGTTCTCCAGCCAATCTACAACTCATTGTTGATCTCTTTTCTTATCCTCTTCAGCAGCTTACAGGTTCAGGTTCTCCTCCATCTCGCCTCTATCTGTCAGGTGATCTCTCCTCCTAACTATGAACTCATTGTGTTCTCTTATGTTAACAGGTATGAGGCTTAGCATGATGCTATACGAGATGAAATTTAGGCCTTGCATTCTAATGACACCTGGTTTTTGGTTCCTTTTCATTCTTAAATGAATGTTGTTGGCAATCGTTCGGTGTACAGGATAAAGTGTCGTGTGGATGGCAGCATTGAGCAGTTTGTCGGCAAGTCCGTCGATAATAAAAAAAACTCGATGGTTTTACAGACGGACAATGCATGCCAAAAAAAAATTATCCGCTGGAATATACCGACAGAATTATTTCGTCGGGGATTGGCAGTGGCATCTGCAACAATTTTATTCCAACTCTCTGGAATATACTGAATGAATAATTCCTTCGATGATGTAACAGTTGAAGTGGAATTTGCAGTAATATTTTTCCAACTCTCTAGAATACACAAACTAAATTATTCTGTCGGTAACCCCGTCCGTAATAATTTTAAAAAAATCTATTGAACAGAAAAAGAAAATGATTAAAAAAATTAAATTTGTATAAAATTCATGTAAAAATAAATTATCTTAATATAAAAGCCAAATATTTATTACAAATTTATCCATTCAAATACAATGAAATTAGAACAAAGATGACGCTTGAGGAGGAGGAGGCTGGTTGTTCGCAGGACCATAAGGTCAATAAAGGGGTACACATACACCACCCATTTGTGATCTAATATCCATGACCATTAGGAGGAGTTCTTCATAATCCATAGAGCATCGTTCATATTTTTCATTTAGATGAGTCATACGTTCTTGCACTCCTTGATCTAACAAGGCCGCAAAATCCAGAAACTGAGTGCTCGGTATCGATTGCGAGCTTCCAACGGTTGAAACACTATGGGTCGTCTGCAAGTTCTCGGTCGTAGTGTTAGAGAGTCCATACACCGAATTCTATCAGGTCCACTAGACAATCCTACCTTATACCACAAATCTGGATTGAAATTCGGGTGGGTTGAAAGATCGTTCTCGTATCTCTCCTTTAACCAGCTGTTATTTGTCTCTTGAAAAATAAAAAAATAAATCATCAAATTCAAGAAAATAATAACTTATGAAAGAAAATGGTTGAAAACCAACTTACCACAAAGTGTTGAGCTTGGTTATCGACAAACTGTTACACCCATTTTTGGCGGTTTTCGCCGCATATGCATTTCCATAAAAAGCTCTACTGGACTTGGCTCAAGCCTAAGAGCCGTAGCAAATTAAAAAATGTTGCTAGTTAAATATATTTATAAATAACAACAAATTAATTAAAAATATATATGATTAAAATAAATCTTACCATTCGCTTCGCATGCAAAACAAATGAAATGGAGCCGCTGGTGTGTGTGGTAATCGAACCGTGAATTTGCAGGCTTCGGTTCCCTGCACCAGATTGTGAGCATCATGTGAAATGCTCTGACATCATATGCTAAATATATTCCGCCCATATATTCTCTGGGATGTATGGCGGCCTAAAATCTTTCCAAACCACCACGTCATTCTAGCATGGTAGAGCATTTTCTGTAGCATATTTTTTAGATTTCTTTTGCACCTCATACCAAAAATCATGCAATGTATATTGTACAAATGTATTATATACAAGTAAATGACAAATGAAATTTTCATATTTAAAATTAAAAAAAAATATCGTATTGTTTTTTATGTTACCTAGTTGCAACATGATTCTCTAAAACCCTCCTCACAACATTACCATCTGCTCTATCTCACTCAAATTTTGCCTTGTAGGATATTAGGAAACCATGCATCAACATGTGGTTTCCATTTAGGATGTTTGGAAATCTAGCTCCATTGAAATAATAGATTTCCATCTACGATTTAAATGTCGATGTTATTATTCGGGCAGCCTCAATGTTTGTGAACCTGAAAATTGATAAATTTAATGAAATATTATTTATTCATACATTCTTAAACATAAACCAACTCAAAGCAAAACAAACTTACATTGAAAGGTTGTCGTTCCACTGTGCTTTGTACTTGCGGTTGAATGGATTCCGCTATGAAGGGACACCTCCTTTACGTTGCAGAACCACACTTGAAGAGGTAGTGTCGTGAGTTGATGCATGTGCTTCAGGTGCCTCTTCTTGGTCGGAACCTAATGACATGTTGTTTTCATCATCGTTGTTAGAAGAACTAGCTATGATCATGTGCTCACTACGTGCAATTGATTTTCCCCTATGTATCTACACAAATTTGATGAATATTTGGATAAACAATTTTGATTTAAAAATAAAATTTTTTTGGCAACACCTCCTCTATATGGGAAACTACCCAAAATTTTCAATCCTGCAAATAAAAACATAGACAAGAATTTTTTGTAATTAAATTTAATCATAGATATTCAATTGACATTGAACAACAAATTTGACAATAAAAATTAAAATTCAATAAAACAATAAAACATTATTGCAATATAGACAAAAACATAGACAAAAAAGAAAAAATAATACAAAAACCAATCTAGGCCTTAGGAATGAAAAATTCTTACCTTAATGGCATGCTTAATTTCAGAATTGAACTATGTGTTATACAAAAAAAACAAAAAAAATCAAAATAAATTGTTAATAAACCAAAGAAAAGAAGAAAATATGTCAAAACATTCACCACGTATACTTGTTGATTGTGTTGAGAGAAAGAAAGCTTGATTTCTAGCCTTAATGTTTGAAAGACAAATTGTAACTGTAAAGAACTGAGGAAAGAATTTGAGAGAGTGATTTTCAAGCTGAGAGAAAAAAAATGAAGTTCTGATGCGCTCGTTGGTTCTTATAATATGGTTTACAGACAGAATTACCAACGAACTACGAACTATTAAATATTATTATTTTTAAACAGTCCATCGGTGATTCCCTCAGTAACATCCCCTTGAAATTTTCGTTTCGCACTAAAAATTTCAAAAACCCCTCCAGTTTGTTTTTAGTTTGTTTGTGATTTCGTTAATAAAATTGTTATAGTAAACAATCAGAAATGCATTAATTACTGGTGCATTGGAATTTGCAGTTCGTCGGTGATTTCATCAAGAAACCTACCTTTTTTTTTTAATAATAATATAAAATCAGACATGAAGGGGAATCTCACTCAGTTAGTAAACTTTAATTGCCATCACCGGCATGTGAAAGGAATAGTTCCCTTTACCTCTGGAATACATCAACGGACATAAACCATCGGTATTTCCATCGATGTGATGTTCTATGAATAGTGTCCGGGGGAGGGGAACAGTTCCTTTCACCTTTGGAATACACAGACGGACATGAACTGTAAAACCCCGGGTAATATTATTGATATTAATAAAAGTCATGATTACAAAAAATGAGGGAAAGTTATAAATTAAATTATAAGAATGATGATATATTTGAGAATCTGAATTAAAATGTTTTGTTCAAGTGTTAAAATATATAAATAAATAAATAAACACGAAAATGTGAATAAAATTTTTATGGAAGTGAATTTCATGAAACTGAAAGTACCAACGAGTAACTTAGTGAAATTCGATATAACCCGGGCAAGATTTGGTATAAACAGGTATCAGGATTCAGGAAATTTTACCCAAAAATCATAAAAGTTACTGTTGAGGGATATAGAAGGCATTTAAAAAAAAGTTAAAGAAATAATATGTGTGCTAAAGTGTGTGCGCGAGAAGAAAACAATTAGGGACATGGAAGGTATTTTTTAAAAATTTAATTATATATATATATATATGAGTGCAAGTGAGTGTGTGTATAATTTTTTTTTTAAAAGAACAAAACTTGCTTTTTCAAAGAGAAAGAAACATTCGGCTAGGAGAGGAAAAACAAATTCAAAATTTCTCAATTCAAAAGTGTTAAAGCTTTGGCTATTGCTTGGTAAGGTGCACTCACACGTTTAAATAAGATTCTTGAAGAATTAATGTTTTAAATTGATTGAACTTTGTGAAATGAGGAATTAGAGTTCATGATAAATTTTAGGGAAAATTACAATTGATTGTGAAATTGTGTTAAGATTATTGAAGTGAGTAGAGAAAGTAAGAAATTATGGTAATTGAAGAAAAATTTTAGGTGTTCTTGAAGAAGGGATTTTTTTGGAAAAATAATAATAAGAAGAATAAAATTTAAGAATTTGAATAAGATGATGAGATTGTATAGGAAAGAGATGATATTAATGTTAAAGAGTGAATAGATCATGAATATTTTTTATTTAAATTTTGGTTAAATAAATACATTTAAAGAATATATATATATATATAGAATAGTGCTTGTTGAATGGACTGGTAGAAAAATTAATCATCTATTAGTAAAAGTAATGCTGTGTTAATTGGGCAATAGGAATAATTATATTTTTGTTGATGTTTAAAAAAAACAAAATCATAGATTATTCTGAAATTTATTTGATATATAGAATACTAGATGAGCAAGTTAATTTAATGATCTTTAGATTAAATTTCAAAAAGAAAGGAAGAAAGAAAGAAAGTAGAAAGAATTTTATGGATATCTTTTTTTTCATTTGTCTAACTGAATTATTGTATTAAATCTATTTTAAGGTACATCCCCCTATCAGACTGAACAATAGATTAGTTTCCTTATATATTGTTGGATATCATGTTGTAATGAATGAATTTATCATTTTGTTATGTAATATAATGCGTCTACAGTTTATCGAAAGCTCTTTTGTGTAGTATAATCTTAATTATAAATTTCTTCTTTAATTATGAACTTATTTCGATTATAATTTCGTTAATGGTATTTATTTGTAAATCTTTGAATTATGTAATGTACTTCAGTTACAGTTTTTAGAATAATTCTTTAGATTGCATCCATGTAAATGTGGGATATTGAATTGTTTAGACATGTGTGAATTTGATTATCGAGAAGTTGTGATGTAATGAGAGGAGAATGTCCTGGATGATAGGACGAGTAAGAAATTTGTTAATTGGGGATTGTGGAAGCAGAGTCGATAACTTGGTACCTAAAGATACAAAGGAAACTCTGCCGAATTTTTATTGATTACAGAAAAAAAAATCCCTAATCTTAATCGAATTATTATGTCATAGCTCTTTGTTTTGAATACAAATGTTGGGGTTATTACATTTGGTATCAGAGCCCTGGTCTGGGTTCAGGAATTGAATTGGAATCTGATAAGTATCAAATTGGTTCAGGGTAGTGCACATAAGACAAGGTGAGATGGCGGATCGCTCTCCAGCACAAGAACTGGATCAAGATCCCGGATTCGAGCATAGCGAGAGAGAGGATTCTTTGGACGATTCAGTCTCTCACATACCTGCAATACCTCATCTAAGAGAGGTGCCTCCTCCAACAACAACAATACCAGCGATAGCCCCTGCACCATATTTCGATCTGGTGTTTATAGCCTAGATTGTGAGAGCTGTAATAGAGAAGATGCCTCAATTACCAGTACCGACACCCCCAGTGGCACCAACAACACAGATACCGCAAGTTGCCCTACACCGGTGGATAATGTGGTTACACTAGTTTGGGTAGTGAAGAGTATGTGGGAGTTTGGATGTGACTCATTTTCAGGAGAGCCTGATGCTGAGATAGCAGGTAGATGGTTACGTACAACAGAGGACATTATGGAACAGATTCAGTTGATAGAGGATTTAAGAGTAAATTATGCCACTCACTTACTATCAGATAGGGCACGATCATGGTGGGATACAGTGCGGTCTAGGAGGCCTGTGGGATCTTGGACATGGGCTGAATTTAGAGTTTAGTTTGAGAACCAGTTTTACTCATCATATCATCGGAAGATGAAGGAGCAGGAGTTTCTAACTTTGAGGCAGGAGGGTATGATAGTACTTGAGTATGAAAGGAGATTTCATGATCTTTCCATGTTTGCTCCATAATTTGTTCCCACCGAACAATACATGGTTGACAGACTACGGGATGGATTACGCCAGGATTTAAGACAAGGCTTAATAACACTTAGATTTGGGACAACCAGAGAACTTATAGAGGCAGCACAAGCTCTTGAGGCATGTATAGTTGAAGGGCAGCAAAGTCAGACAGAGGTGGGTAAAAGGAAGGATATCGACTTTTCCTCAAATAGACCTCCTCTTTCTAAAAAGGGTAAATGACAATTTAGCCAGTTTAGGAGGAAGGGAGGAGCAGTGTCTAGGCCTATTCAGAGTATTGGTGTAGTGGTGTTGGTACTACTAGTAGACAACCATCTTTTCAGGGAGGTTCTGCTGGAGGGGCATCATGATTAAATGCATTATCTTATCTCCAATGTGTTCGGTGTGAGCAGAGACATCTAAGAGATTGTTCAGTGTCACTAGGACGATGCTATATTTGCAGAGCTAAGGGCATAGATGGCGTGATTGCTCTTATTTAGGCAGAGGATGTTACTACTGTGGAGGATAGGGACACATCCGTAGAGATTATCCACGGAGAGCTGAGTTCATACAAGGGCATAAACAACAAACCCAAAGCGAGCAACAATCTGTCACTGTGGATAGACCGGCTAGACCAGCACAGTCGAGGGCTAGTGGGAATAGAGGTCGGCCTAGGATGCAAGGTGACATAACCCAGGGCAGAGTATTTCATATGAAATAGGAGGAGGTCAGAGTTGGCCCAAACGTAGTAGCAGGTACTTTACAGTTAAACTCATTACATGTACATGCATTGATTGATCCTGGGGCTACACATTTATTTGTAGCTAATAAAATTATGGGGAAAATAGGAAAAAGACCTAGCAGGGTAGAAAGAGGATTTATGATAAGTACTCCTCTAGGTGAAGTTGTAGTCATTGATGTAGCCTACAAGGGAATTGGGATTAGTATAGATGGGCTCGAGTTGGGAGTAGATTTAATTCCCCTAGAATTACAGGATTTCGAAGTAATACTAGGTATGGATTGGTTAAGTGTATATAGGGCTCAAATGGACTGCTTCGTGAAAATTGTGACTCTCCACGGACCAAATGGGAGGAGAGTGATTTTTAGAGGGGAAAAGAATGTTATACCGAATTGCATCATCTCGGTTATGACTGCAATGAAGATGGTTAAAAAGGGATGTGAAGCTTACCTTGCTTATGTGTTTGATTCGAAAGAAAAAACTTGAGAGTTGACAAACACCCCTATAATGAGAGAATTTACAAACGTGTTCCCAGATGAATTACCGGGGTTACCACCAGATAGGGAAGTGGAAGTTTCCATTGATGTACTACCCGGGACAACACCTGTTGCTCAACCACCATATAGAATGGCGCCTGCCGAATTAGCCGAGTTAAAGATTCAGCTACAAGAATTACTGGATAAAGGATTTATCCGTCCAAGTAATTCCCCCTGGGGAGCTCCAATATTATTTGTGAAGAAGAAAGATGGGACCTTACACTCTGTATTGATTATAGACAATTAAACAGAGTAACAACAAAAAATAAATATCCACTCCCGCGAATAGATGATTTGTTTGATCAACTTAAGGGAGCCAGGGTGTTTTCGAAGATAGATCTCAGATTCGGGTATTATCAATTAAGAATAAAAGAACAAGATGTGGTAAAGACTGCATTTAGGACTCGGTATAGACATTATGAGTTTCTAGTAATGCCATTTGGGTTAACAAATGCACTGGCAGTGTTTATGGACATAATGAATCGGGTTTTTCGACCTTATCTAGATAAGTTTGTGGTAGTATTCATAGATGACATCTTGGTCTATTCTAATTCATATTTGGAACATGAACAACATTTGAGACAAGTGTTATCAACCTTAAGGGAGCCTCAATTGTATGCCAAAGTAAGTAAGTGTGAGTTTTGGTTGAAAGAAGTAGTTTTTCTAGGACATGTTATATCGGCTCAAGGAATACTAGTAGATCCTAGAAAGGTTGAAGTAGTGTTGAAATGGGAGAGGCCTACGAATGTGACTGAGATTCGTAGTTTTCTTGGATTGGCAGGATATTACAGGAGATTCATTGAAGGGTTCTCCGCTATAGCTATCCCGATGACTCGACTGACGCGGAAGGAGACAAAATGAGAATGGACCGATGAGTGTGAACAAAGTTTCTAGGAGCTGAAAAAGAGACTAACAACCGCACTTGTGTTAACCCTTCCATCTGGGACTGAAGGATTTGTAGTTTACAGTGATGCTTCAGGGAAAGGATTGGGTTGTGTTTTGATGTAGCACTGTAAGGTGATTGCCTATGCCTTAAGACAATTGAAAACTCATGAGATTAATTATCCGGTGCATGATTTAGAATTGGCAGCTGTTGTATTTGCTCTCAGAGTATGAAGGCATTTTTTTGTATGGATCCCGAGTTCAAATATTTACCGATCATAAGAGTTTGAGGTATATAATGACGCAAAAGGAATTGAATATGCGACAAAGATGTTGGGTGGAGTTAATTAAGGATTATGATTGTGTAATAGAATATCATCCGGGAAAAGCAAATGTGGTTGCAAATGCCCTTAGTCGCAAAAATAAGACGATAGATGCTGATTTGGATGACAATGATGAAAAAGAATTGCTTGAGTTGAGGAAGATAAATGCTAAGGTAGAAGTTGGACCTAGAGGTTCTTATTAGCTCAATTGCGAGTAAGGTCGATACTCCGAGATAAAGTATTAGAAGCACAACAAAATGATGACAAGGTCGACAAAATAAGGGACAATGTGAAGTCGGGAGTTGGGACTTCCTTCCAAATCCTGGAGGATGGAATGCTAGCATTTGGAAAATGAATGTATTTACCTGATGATGAAACACTAAAAAGAGAAGTGTTGCAAGAAGCACATGAGTCTAGATTTGCAACTCATCCCGGGAGTACTAAAATGTATCAAGATTTAAAAGAATGTTACTGGTGGCTGAATATGAAGAAAGAAGTAGTTGAATATGTGGCTAAGTGTGGTGTATGTTAGCAAGTAAAGGTGGAGCACCAGAAGCCTGCAGGGCCCTTACAACCATTATTGATACCTCAATGGAAGTGGGAAGACATTTCTATGGACTTTGTATCAGGCCTGCCTAAACGGAAAAGAGGCAATAATGTTATTTGGGTCATAGTGGATAGATTGACCAAGTCTGCTCTCTTCTTGCCTATAAGAAAGTTAGATTCGATTGATAAACTGACACAATTTTATGTAAATGAAGTAATAAGATTGCATGGAGTGCTAGTGTCTATAGTATCAGATCGGGATCCTAGATTCACATCTTGATTGTGGCCAAGCATACAACGAGCTTTAGGGACAAGATTGAATTTAAGTACAACCTTTCACCCTCAAACTGATGGGCAGACAGAAAGAACAATTCAAACCTTGGAAGATTTGCTGAGGGCTTGCATATTAGAATTTGGGGGCAATTAGGAGGATCATCTACCATTGGTAGAGTTTACGTATAATAATAGCTACTAGGCAACTGTGGGGATGGCACCGTATGAAGCCTTGTATGGAAGAAAATGTCGAACACCATTATGTTGGGAAGAGGTAGGGGATAGGAAGTTAAATGGACCTGAGATGGTTCAAATCACCACAAAAAAAGTGAAAATCATAAAAGACAGAATGAAAGCGGCTTAAGATAGACAAAAGAGCTATGTAGATGTTCGAAGAAGACCTCTTGACTTTAATATGGGTGATCGAGTATACTTGAAGGTCGCTCCCTGGAAACACATGTTAAGATTTGGTATGAAGAGGAAATTGGCCCCAAGGTATATTGGTCCCTATGAAGTCATCGAAAGGATTGGATCGGTGGCTTACAGATTGGCCTTGCCCCCATATCTGAATAAGATCCATGATGTATTCCATGTTTTGATGTTAAGAAAGGCTGAAGTAGATCCATCTCGAGTCCTGCCGCAAGTTTCTTTAGAGATTGTAGAAGACCTGACTCTAGAAGTGAAACCAATGAAGGTGCTGGATTATAGTTAAAAGGAACTGAGGAATAAAAAAATTCCTATGATTAAGGTGTTATGGAGAAGTTCACAAATCGAAGAAGTAACGTGGGAAAGAGAGTCTGAAATGAGAAGGAAGTATTCTGAGTTATTCATAAATACTGGTAAGAATTTAATTTCGAAGATGAAATTTATATAAGGTGGGGAGGATGTAAAACACTGGGTAATATTATTGATATTAATAAAAGTCAGGATTACGAAAAATGAGGGAAAGTGATAAATTAAATTATAAGAATGATGATATATTCGAAGAATCTGAATTAAAATGTTTTGTTCAAGTGTTAAAATATATAAATAAATAAACGGAAAATGTGAATAAAATTTTTATGGAAATGAATTTCATGAAACTGAAAGTACCAACGAGTAACTTAGTGAAATTCGATATAACCCGGGCAAGATTTGGTATAAACAGGTATCAGGATTCAGGAAATTTTACCCGAAAATCATAAAAGTTACTGTTGAGGGATATAGAAGGCATTTAAAAAAAAAAAGTTAAAGAAATAATATGTGTGCTAAAGTGTGTGCGCGGGAAGAAAACAATTAGGGACATGGAAGGTATTTTTAAAAACATTAATTTTATATATATATATATATATATATATATATATATATGAGTGAAAGTGAGTGTGTGCTGTAAGGAGAAAAAAAAAGAACAAAACTTGCTTTTTCAAAGAGAAAGAAACATTTGGCTAGGAGAGGAAAAACAAATTCAAAATTTCTCAATTCAAAAGTGTTAAAGCTTTGGTTATTGATTGATAAGGTGCCCTCGCACTTTTAAATAAGATTCTTGAAAAAATGCTTGAAATTGATTGAACTTGGTGAAATGAGGAATTAGGGTTCATGATAAAGTTTAGAGAAAATTACAATTGATTGTGAAATTGTGTTAAGATTATTGAAGTGAGTAAAGAAAGTAAGAAATTATGGTAATTGAAGCAAAATTTAAGGTGTTCTTGAAGAAGGGATTTTTTTGGAAAAATAATAATGAGAAGAATAAAATTTAAGAATTTGAATAAGATGATGAGATTGTATAGGAAACAGATGATATTAATGTTAAAGAGTGAATAGATCATGAATTTTTTTTTTAATGTTTTCCTTTAATTTAGATTTTGGTAAAATAAATTAAATAAATACATTTAAAGAATATATATATATATATATATATATATATATATATATATTTTGAATGATGAAATGAATTGTGTTACAATGTGGAAATTGAAAGAATAGGAAGGAAATTTACAAAAGAAAGAACGGAATTTTCATGTTTTTCTCTAAATTTTATTTTGGCAAATGAAAGGATAATTGGAAGGATTTTATTTATTGAGTGTGTCAATATGGAAAGTAGAATAATGATATGATATACTTGTTAATTCAGGAGAGGCTGCCAGGCCGACACCACAGCAGAGAACTTTGGCTCGAGCTCAGTCGTTAGGTAATTATACGACGCCCGAATTTAATATTGGTCAATATGTATTTATATCTGATTAATTGTGGTTGATATATTAAAAATTATTATGTTGTTTACTTGAGAAAATAAGATATGCGATGTGATGAATTAATTCCTCAATTAATAAGATTAATGCCCTGGTGAATGGGCATGATAAGAAATTAATTCCCTGGTTAATGGGATTAGAACCCTGGTGATTGGGCAAATCGTTGAATTAATTACTGAATTACTGAGTTTAATGTCTTGGTGAATGGGCGCGATAATGAATTAATTCCCTGGTTAATGGGATTAGTACCCTGGTGAATGGATAAATTGTTGAACTAATTCCTGATTTAATGGAATTAGTGCCCTGGCAAATGGACGAGATGAAGAATTAATTCCCTGGTTAATGGGATTTGTACCCTGATGAATGGGTGAAACGTTAAACTAATTTTTGGATTGATGACAATAGTTCTTGTTGAATGGACTGGTAGAAAAATTAATCATCTATTAGTAAAAGAATGTCGTGTTAATTGGACGATAGGAATAATTATATTTTAGTTGATGTTAAAAAAAAATAAAAAAAATCATAGATTATTCTGAAATCTATTTGATTTATAGAATACTAGATGAGCAAGTTAATTTAATGATCTTTTGATTAAATTTCAAAAAGAAAGGAAGAAAGAAAGAAAGTAGAAAGAATTTTATGGATATCTTTTTTTTCATTTGTCTAACTAAATTATTGTATTAAATCTATTTTAAGGTACATCCCCCTATCGGACTGAACAATAGATTAGTTGCCTTATATTTTGTTGGATATCATGTTGTAATGAATGAATTTATCATTTTGTTATGTAATATAATGCGTCTACAGTTTATCGAAAGCTCTTTTGTGTAGTATAATCTTAATTATAAATTTCTTTTTTAATTATGAACTTATTTCGATTATAATTTCGTTAATGGTCCTTATTTGTAAAGCTTTGAATTGTGTAATATACTTCAGTTATAGTTTTTAGAATAATTCTTTAGATTGCATCCATGCAAATATGGGATATTGAATTGTTTAGACATGTGTGAATTTGATTATCAAGAAGTTGTGATGTAATGAGAGGAGGATGTCCTGGATGATAGGATGAGTAAGAAATTTGTTAATTGAGGATTGTGGAAGAAGAGTCGATAACTTGGTACCTAAAGATATAGAGAAAACTCTGCCGAATTTTTATTGATTACAGAAAAAAAAATCCCTAATCTTAATCGAATTATTATGTCCTTGCTCTTTGTTTTGAATACAAATGTTGGGTTTGTTACAGGAACCGTTAGGATTTCCATCGATGCGAAACATTGTCCGACGTCATAAAAAGTATGTATTCCCTATCTATCCATCTTGTAAATACTTAAATTAAAAGTTGCACTCACAACACAATAACACAAGTCCACATAACAATAATAAAATAAATACTTCTTTGTAAGGAATTTCATCAATAAATATTACATTATATTTTATAGATTACACTTTCGTGTTTTGATAGTTAGTCAAAATTATCTTCTTCTTCTTCTTCAATTGACTCATCATCAGCTCCATCGTAATCTTCTACGTTGATTTCATTGTTATAATCATCTTCATCGACTTGTGCTTGTCTTTTGGAGCTCAGAACAACATTCAACTTCTCAGTGTCAACATCAACAAAAATATTATCGAAGATGTAAAAATTTATATTTTCTTCTAAGTCAATTAATGGAGCAACTCGATATAGATCAACCAAATCACTAACTTGAAAGACATCATCTCCTATGTTTGATTCATCATTCTCATCCTTAACAACCTCGACATGACCCCTGGGTTTGGTTTTCAATATGGATAATCAATCAACTCTTGAACGATTGATTAGTACTTAAAAGTGCATTTTTATCAAGGTTTTATATCATCATTTTGCACTTGAAGTATCAATAACTCCTTAACTAAAGCATGTTTTATAATAACATATCTAATAATATAAGATACCTTTAATTTATGGTAAATGTTCATCTTAAATGCAGGCCTATCACATAAATGAAAGAACTGATTGATGAGTTTAAGTATGAAAATTGAAAGGACAAAGAGAGGACCAAACTTAGAAAAGAGATGTTGGTGCAGTCTAAACTGGAACATTGTTCGGTAATCGGGTCATATCTAGAGCTGTAGATCTCGGATTTAGGTCTGCCTTATATGGATGGAAAGCTAAGACATAGGCCTAAAAATTTTATGGGAGTCCAAGATTTAAAAAGGCCGTTTTCAAGTCCAAATTGTAGCAACAACAGAGAAGTCCGAATCTGTCCTGCAGCCCAGACACTGTTCAGTGTTCAGCCCATATCTCGAGTTCTAGAAGTCCAAATGATCTCAATTTTTTACCCTAGAAAGCTGAGACAATTTCCTAGAACTTTAATGATTTAAGTCTGTTCAAATTATGACGTTATCAGTGATGTTTTTGGTAGACAAGAAGATAAGAATTGTCACAAAGTCAAGATGTGGCCACCCACTCATCAATTAGTCAACAAATCAATTGTTCCAAATTTTGGCCTATAAAAGGAGGCATTTGCCATGTCTTTAGGCATCTTGGTGTTCAGATCAAGATCATGCTCTTACTCTCTCTTTATATTTTGTAATGCTTAAGTTTTGCTTATATTAATCTTTTGCTTATGCTTTTCATTTCCTTTCCTTGTTTATTTATGTTTCTCTCTTTCATTATGTTTAGCTAAGTTTATCATGTCAAGGTGAAAAGGTTACACTAATGGTGTAAGAATAAGTATAATATAAACT
>Ga0307513_10007052_pt1 | contig 14611 bp, 15 predicted proteins | sample 15_EM_MG_FD_202174 | JGI IMG/M metagenome (GOLD analysis project Ga0307513, IMG submission 202174) | Populus trichocarpa ectomycorrhiza microbial communities from riparian zone in the Pacific Northwest, United States - 15_EM | ecosystem: Host-associated > Plants > Roots > Unclassified | place... | reverse complement strand
GGGTTTCCGTCAGGTATGCCGTCGGGGCCTACGAGCAGAGCGATGAGCAAAACGATTCTAATAGTTGGCCGGTAATCCCCACCAAATGTGATACTGATGCCCCCGCGGCTATTTTTCCCGGTTATGTTCCAATCTCCGTATACCCAGAATTCGCCAAAATTATTCTGAAATGCTGTTGCAATCGGTTTTGGAATCGTGACTAACTGGCCTTCAAGACTTTCCCAGAAATCCATTCCATACTTGTCGGGTTGGAGAGTAGCATTGATGACTTCAATTCTACTGCTGTTATTTGGGACAGATAAGAAGCCATCGCTCCCCACATCCAAAGCAGAGAAGAGTTGAGTGGGGGGACTCCTATCCTTTCCAAGAATGAGCGGGGTGACCGTGTTATTGGAGGAAATGACAGTGATGTTGGCTGGGGCATCAAGCTCTGTTTGGAAGAGGTTGTTGGGTGACGAAGCTGTCCTGAATTCCGCTACTCGACCACTCAGGGAAATGAAATCTCCAACGTTCACAGATTTCAAGACCGTCGCAGAGCTCGAGAAGACGAACAAGCCATTTGACGCTCGTATATCATCCGACTTGTCCCCTGCAACGTAAAACCCGTTGGACGCCTGAAAAGAAACTCCTCCTGAGTGCCGATACACTAGAGTATTGAAGTACCACAAGAGCTTCATACCTTTGCGGTCACCAGCGCGGTGAGATTGTTAATGGTCTGTCCAATCAGAGGGCTCTGGTAGGCAATGCCTTGGATATCCGTTACCGATATCGATGAAACTTGAACGGAGACGTAGGCCGTCAGAAAGAAAAACATCGATAACTTAGCCATGATGCTTTGGAAAGTCGAGGAGACCATACGCGACCATTCGATGACCTGAAGAGTGTTTAAATAAGCAAAAGTCTATGCAGAAATGCTCATGAGTGTTTACACGTTGAGCACATGTAAATGTCCCATGGGTTGCCAATCCTGACATTTTGTCGGAACCTGCAGATCGTTTTGTGATGTTCAGTGCGCGCACCGCGTGAACCAGAAGATAAAACGTTTCTCACCAATGAACAGCAACTGGCATCTACAGGAAACGTGACCGCATGGATGTCTTCTGACGTTTTGACGGTTCGCTATCCCGTAGCCTATGTAACGATCGCCCTTTTTAGAATTTACATAAATGTCCCAGCTTGAACTTGGGGTAGGGCTCAACTAATCAACCCACACACGTGCGAACGTCCCCGAAATCTAGGCGGCGGCGGGACATATATCGCTAAATTCTGGACATGAAGAGGAGATCATGGAGGATATTCATCCTCGGAAGTCGGTGTTCGAATCCAAAACCTGGGGGGTACGGCGTAAATAAAAGACGCATGGTGACCGGTGACTGTTGAAGCTTCTGAAGAGGCTAAGGATAAAGCAAGATTACTTATGTAAAGGAGATGAAGGACAAGGATGAGTCTACACGTCGCCTGGAGAGTTTGAACCTAGCGAATTACGTACAAAATGAATCCCGTTCAATATTTTACAGGAAAATCACCTTGATAATTCCCCGACGCTCTTACGTAAGTAAGAGGGAGGGTTGTTGCGAACTGCAAACGGGACTCTACCCGCCAAACGATTTGTTGAGTGTGAGAAAATGCAGAAAACGGCCCTGTATGCGATCATTTCCTGGAAATATCCACTCGAAACTTGATATTAGTGTGTAAAACATTTCTTTCGATTTTTGTATATAATTTTCTTTCTCGCTCATCATGAATTTCGTTCTAAAAGGCTGTTGTCGACGGTCGACGGTCGACCCGTGTGGATGACGTTGTGTAGATACAGTGTGGGGAATGATTTGGTAATACTGTATAGTGCAAACTCAGCCTCATTCGTCTGCGAAGGCGGCTAGATCAGTAGATCTGGGCACAGAAAATCAGCCGCAGCGTTCTGTTTCCCAGAAATTGCATGAAAAGTGCGAATGACGTGTCCACTTTTATATTATTTTTGTCAAAATTCCATATTCTGGGTTACATATTGTTCTTCTGAGCAATGTCCGCTTTTGCGATTGAATATCTCATCTACAATCATTGATCTGGAGATTTTGAGATGAAAGTTAACATCTTAGTTAAGCTGCTCAAGCATTGCAGAAAATAAAATGGGCTGCGAGGAGTCAACCGCAGGTTGACGACGAGCAGCCCCCAAAGTATTTATTTCAACCCTGCCCGACGTATTGGTCCCGTGAGAGTCGGGGATTAGCGTGCTTGGCACGCTGCTACGATTATGTAAAGAAGCCGCCAAAGAGGCATTGGTATATGTATGTACAACGACACAATGAGGAATCGGCAAATAAGGTAATTAAATAATGAGTAATGGGGCTTCGCAACGAGTCCAGTCCATCTCTGGATTCCTTCCAGCAATATCCATCCGAATATTTAAATAACACGTCCAAAGAAAAATCTGAGAGGTGGGACATATGTATAATTCCCATATTCCATATGCGCGAAGCGCCGATATCATGCGAGAATCCTCGTGCTCATGTCCTCACCGCAGCAGCTACAGCAGCAGCGGCCGTTTCGTATTTCCTCCCCTCGTTCTCCGCTCTCTCCAGCGTCTTCGTCAGTTTATCCTCCCGTACACCGAGCCGTTGGTCCATCCCAAGGATCAGCAATCGCATTTCCTCGATCTGAGCGAGCGTCGCTAGCCGTTGAGCCTCTTTCTGTTGCTCCTGTCCTATTTGCAGCGGTGCTTGTTGGTTAGGATCGAGATGCTGATGTTGGTAAGGTGTAGGGCTATTTGAAAAGCGGGATCCGTGTGATGAGTGTGGCATCCCGTGGTGGGCTGTTGATGAAGCAGGGGGGAAGACGTCAGGGTGGGGAGAGGGAGATGAGGAGTGTCGAGTGATGCTGCTTAGTGTGCTGGAACGGACGTGGCTCATGTTCATACCGGAGCGTAGGGAGGTGGCGGAAGATGGGGGCACTTCGAGGTTTGCCTGCCAGTTGTCTCCTGCTAGGCGAGTTAGTTCTCGCTCGAGCATTTTTTCGCGTGCTTTCATTCTGGTGGTCGTTGTAAGTCAAGCACGGGCCTGAAGGAGAAAGGCGTGCGTACCGTTCCATGTCTGCCATGCTTTTCTCGTTCTCTCTTAAGGTTCCTTGGAGGATCAAGTCGAGGTTCTTGTACTCCTTTTCTAGTTCCTGAATTCTCTCGATTGGGGGGCGTTGTGCGAGCTGGTCTTGGAGTGCTTGGATGCTCATTTGCAGCTATGGGAATTTTAAGGTTAGGCGTTAGCTAAAATTTTGGGTGAAGGGGGTCAACATACCCTGTCGCACTCGCGATCCTTTTCGAGTAATTGGCGTCGCAAGACATCTTCGTTTGATTCGTCCCCTTCACGAAGAACGCCCAGATCATCCGTAGCGAGGGCAAGAGATGGTCTGATGTAGTTGCGTACACTCTGTGCGCGACGCATAGTGTTGAATGCTCTTGCGGGTGGCGTTCTGATTCAAAACACGAACGAAAGAGAGGCTGCAGTGCCAGATTTCCCGAGTACGTTATCGGGAAAGAATATAGAAATTCTGATGTGTTGTACCTGTTTTAAAAGCTCAGGCAGAGGAAGTCTGAATCCGAAGGAGCGCAAAATGAAAGGCGAAGAGTGGACGAACATGTTGTCAACGCGAGGTTGCGACGCGAGGGTCACGTGAGGAAATTCGTGACCACAGTCCCGGGCCGCTAATCCGGTACACCGAAAAGTCGTGACGTCCAGCCTGAATCAAATCTTGAACCAACCCAAATGTCTGCACTGGAGGCGAGCGATGGCGCGCGATGCAATGACATGGAACTCGAAAAAAATACTCAAGAACCTCAAGACAGCGCTCGAAATCATCAAACCTGGTTAAATGCTCGAACAGATCCTTTTATCCTCAAATTTCCCCCAGAAATCTCCGCTTACATTTTTTTCCTTTCCATGACTATGGATACACCTGGCGAGTTACATAAATTACCAATGGAGTTTCTTCTGGGGTCTGTCTGCCGCGGATGGCGTCTGTTGGCACGGTCAACACCGGAACTTTGGTCAAAGGTCTCGTTTAGGCTTGCAAAACCCCCTCGGAAGCCGGAAGGCCTCTCTCAACTCGAAGCCGTCAGTGGCTGGTTGCAGTTATCTGGTGATGTACCATTAACCCTCCATATCTTCAAATACTGGGTTCCGATTCCATCTCGGAAGAAGGATGTGATCCCGTTATCGACATCCTCAATCAGCATTCAGGACGTTGGGAAAATATATTGTTTGATGTACCTGCATCCTTTTTTCGCCGTTTCTGTGGTACCTCTCCCCCCAGTCGTCTCCGCGACCTCCATGTCGCCGGGGGTCACTCCGATCCTGCACCAACTTTTAAAATGCGCTCGAGGCCTAGCCCAACCCACCTCACTATCTCCCACTTCCCTACATCGACTCTCGACATCAAATGGGACAATCTCACAATTCTCACAATGACACACACAGCGTTCGATGGATGTATAGAGGCCATACAACAGGCACCTCTCCTGGAGATGTGTTCTATAGCACTGCGCTGGATGGATTTCTTGCCGTCCATTCCCAAAATACCTGTCAGGCATACGCGTCTCCGAACACTAGAGCTCTTCCAATTCCCATTCGAGCTACTGTGCGACTTCCTTGACGTGCTGGAACTCCCTTCTCTTCAAGCGTATCATCAGCAAACATCGAACGATGACATTTCTGTGGACAATGCGATATCGTTTCTTAATCGCTCTAGAATGGATTTGAAACAGCTAGCGTTGAATGTGTCCTCACCGCGAAAGCAAGATCTCAAGAAGCTACTCACTGCTATTCCATCCCTCCAAAACCTCCAGTTGGACTTCTGGTATACAGAACATGCGTTCCTCATCCGAGAACTGTTTGAAGAATTATCCTCTTCACCGCCTGTTCTGGGAGATGGTCCCGGATTTCTTCCTAGCCTTCAATCTTTGAAAATTTCCGATCGGGGAATCTTCATTTGGGAGTGTATCTCCCGTTTGTTTAGCTCGCCACACAGGAAATTCCTACGCCTGGAGTTCAAACAAACAGGTAACATGGAGATTGACACTTTACGCAAAATTAAACGCCTCATTGACGAAGGATTCAATATCCGAATAATTGGATGTCACGGGGATGTGGATTTTCAGCAACTCAAAGAAAGCTCATGTGATGGAGATCCTTCCCAGATTCTGGACGTCGTTGACCACGCGTTGGAAGGCGAACCACGAAAGCGTGATAAGCGAGGGTTCTTAGCTCCATTTTCAAGTTTCATTTCCTGCCTTTTTTGTCGTAGGTGATGGATGGCCGTTTGATATTTTGAAGGGTCAATTCCTGTCGCGGATTTAATTATTTGCACCGTCATATGATGATTTCGATTCCGGACCTCACCTTCACTGCGTTCAACCCGCCCAGCAAGTAGTTACTGGTTGTTGAGGGATCTCACAAGCGCCCAAAATTACCGACCTCCCTTGAGCAACAAAATACTGACGTCGGGAAATGGGCGAGCGATATGACCACTACTTATCCCGATATCGGACAACTCGCTATCTACCTGCGTGTTTCACTTTTTACTTCGTCACTACTCCCTTCGACGCCCGGATATTTTCCAGTCATTCATGAGCTCAGCCTTCTACGCGGAATCCTTCTCACGTACATAGTTCCAGGCCCGGCAGACCGCCTGTGCCCAGATTGCGATGCCGGCTCCTTTCACACGTGCACCTTCTTGACGTCGACTCTACGTGATGTACGATATAATAAACCTCGTTTTCAAGTTAGCAACTGCCTCAATGATTGCAGCATTTCCCCAGAGCCAACAACCTATTGAATCACTTAATCCATCACCCTGTTTTCCGGCACTGCCTGAGCATCCTGAACCTTTGCCAGGTTTTTGTTTTCGCCCATCCGTCTTCATTCATTGACATTGGTTTTCTGTGACGATCATCGGTTTCCTTTCAAGGGATCCCGCGATTATCGTCGAGGCAGTACACGACATACTTATTTGTAGGATAAACGTCTAAATTTTCACGATAAGGGAGCTTCGGCCGGAGAGCGCTCGGAAAAGATCCAGGGAAGATTTCTTTGGTCAATGGTGGTATTAGGTTCCTGTGATGGTCATAAGTTTCCTTTGAAGGAATCCCGCGATTATCGTCGATGCAGAACACGACATACTTATCTGTAGGATAAACGTCTAAATTTTCACGATAAGGGAGTTTCGGCCGGAGAACGGAAAAAATCTTCTGGATATGACAACATTGACGTATTCTTATCATTCATTCCATCGATGTCGACGTCAAGCGAATTTCAGGATTTGATTTCGCGACAGATTTCGCGACAATAGATAGCACAGTAAGATGATGACGCGCAGAAATGTTCAAAGGCTTAGGACCCGGTAATGCCCTAGCTACTTATGTATGACGCTCTCTGAATTTATTTAATCATTACATTTTCTGGCAAATAAAGACAAACATCCGGCCCCTACAACTCCTACTACACACCACCACCACCGCGTCGTCGTCGCCTCAAACAGCGAGCTCGTCATGGCTGAAAGCCCACCCAAGTACCCGACAGAAAAGCTGGGGGAGTACACGGTCATAGCAGATATTGCAGAGGGCACCTTTGGCAAGGTCAAAAGTACGCACGCCTTACTCACCGTCGACCCCTTTTTCTTACGGTTGGAGATCAGTGGCGACGCACACGATTACAGGTCACAAAGTCGCCATGAAATATATCTCAAAGGCTGTCATCCAACGAGAAAAGACCAAGACCCGTGTCCGTCGTGAATTCGAGTACATGCGCACCTTACGACACCCGCACATTATCAAATTGTACGAAGTCATTTCCACCCCCACCGACATTATATTCGTGCTCGAATACGCGGGCGGCGAGCTCTTCAACTACATCGTCGCGAATGGGAGGATGCCAGAGCCCCGGGTTCGCCGGTTCTTCCAACAGATTATCTCTGGCATCGAATACTCCCACCGGCTCAAGATCGTGCATCGCGATCTGAAGCCAGAGAATGTTCTCCTCGACGACGACCTAAACGTCAAAATCGCAGACTTTGGACTGTCAAATGAGATCAGCGACGGAGACTTTCTGACCACGAGTTGTGGGAGTCCCAACTACGCCGCGCCAGAAGTGATACGTGGGGGTGTATACGCAGGACCCGAGATCGACGTATGGAGCTCGGGTGTTATCTTATATGTGATGCTTTGTGGCCGTCTACCCTTCGAAGACGACGACGTCCAAGTGTTATTCCAAAAAATCAGTCGTACGTGTTAGCTTCTCGGAACCTTTCAGATATTAATTATTTATAGAGGGCAACTTCTATATGCCGCCCTACCTGTCTCCCGACGCCAAATCCCTAATATCCGCCATGCTCGCCGTTGACCCCGTCAAACGTATCACCATCCCCGAGATCACGCAACACCCTTTCTTCACCTCTGATCTCCCTCGCTATCTCACGCCCCTACCTCCCCCACCTGGACCCGTCCTCGGCACCCTCAGCTCTCTAGTCTCGCCTCCAAAGCAACTGGACTTTGAGATCATCGAAGGCCTCGGCCGGATCGAAGAAGACGTTGTGGAGGAGCTCGCTACGAGCATGATCGGGGTGGACAAAGATGACGTGTGGGAGTGTTTGAGGAGGGACGACGGGGTGCAAGGGAACGCCGTTAAAGTGGCGTACATGTTGCTAAGAGACAAGCGGAGATTGGGGAAAGACCTGGCCGAGTTCGCAGAGGCAGAGCGGGATGCGCAGCTGGCGGCGATGGATCCCCGGAATACGATATCGCCGACGGTGTTGTCGCCTGTGGGTGCTATGGATCTGGAGGAGAATCCGTTCGAGGTGGAGTTTAATGCCGAGTATGATGATGAGGAGGGCGAAGAGGAGGAGGATGAGTTGGATTTTATATCCCCGCCGCTGTTGCCTGTGGATGATGATCCGAATGCTGCTGGCCCGCAGTTTGCGGTGCTGAACTCGTCGTTGCCGGATCAGCTTCCTGAACAGCATCATCTTACGTCGTATGTCTCTGCGAAGCGCTCGGGCAGGGATAGGGAGAAGAAACAGCAAAAAACGAAATGGCATTTCGGGATCCGGAGTCGAAGTCCTCCGATGGAGGTTATGCTTGAGATTTATCGCACGCTGAAGACGCTTGGGATGGAGTGGAAGGAGAAGAAGAATCTCGGTGGCTTGGGTGGGTTGAAAAAGTCCAAGTCGGGCAAGGGCCCGTATTTAGAGCGGAATAGGGATTTAGATGGGGATGGAGGTGTGGATTTGAAGGCGGCCTCGAGTATTTATTTCGTCGAGACAAGAGCGAGGGTGCAGGATGTTGTGGTTCGTCATTCCCTTTTCCTTTTCGTTGCGCTTGAACTGAACCATACGATACGATACTTTCATCAGGTCCTCATGAACCTCCAACTCTACATGGTCGACTCGATCAACTACCTCGTGGATTTCCACCACAAAAAGTCGTACAGGGCGTCTACTGACCCTAGTGCAGGGAGATTTGACATGGCAGTTTACGACCCTATATTCTCTTCTGAGACGAGCAGCGAGTCGGGGCGCTCTGTCAAGGAGAAAGATGGGAGTGGGTTGAAGGAAGACGAGGTGGTGTCACCGTTTGTGTTTATGGATGTTGCGTGTCGGTTGATCTTGGAGTTGGCTGGGGGGAATGATCCCTGAGTAGGATGGAGGGGGTCGTGGATCGGTCTTGCGCATTTGGCCCGCTCTTCGTTCCTTCGCCTGGTGCGATATCTCTCGTCTTTTTTTTGCTTTTATGTTGTTGTTTTCCCATTTCTTCGGTTGCTTGATTTTTTCGTGATCTGCTCGCTGTTGTGCTTTTTCTTTGCCTTTTCCGTCGCTTTCTCTTTCCTGTTACCCGGAACTCCACCGCCAAATTTCAAGCGATCTCCTCTTCCCCCCCTTCCTCGCCATCCGTCCAGCAGCCAACCAACCGTTCGTCAATAATCTCTCGTCGCACTGTTTTGCCCCCCATATTCCATCCCATCTATGTAATTCCTCTCATTCCGTCATCCATCATTGATGATCCACTGAATGTTAACCATTCGTCCGCCTCATGATCAGCACCGGTACCCAATTTTTTGATACACGCACGCACATCCCTATTCGTCTATTTTTCTTGTTCTTGTTCTTGTTATATACTCTCATTTATGTATTCTGTTAGCTTTTGATTCGGAGCCCTCTTTTTTCGACTTACGTACGTATGTCGTTTTTGTTGCTGAGATCGTTTGTCTTGTGCTTTGTGCCTTGATACTTGTGTTTCCTAGTATATTCCCTGGAATTGAAAGGTTTTGAATTGGTGTATTTTGATTGCATGGCTAATGGTAATGGTAATATTTTCAGGCTGACTACGTTACATAATAACTCAGGTACGAAGACAAATTGGTAAAGGCGGAGGCTCCCAAACCCTAACCACACACACGACTTACTCCCTTTCCTCCACTATGGCCAACCCAAATATCGCGACGGAACAGCTGCTTGAGCTCTTATTAACGCTCAAGGTATGCCAAATACGATAAATCATAATAAGAGAATATAATATGCTCATTATTGCCAGAAAACAACACCGACGGCTGCACGAGGGATTTTGAACAACCAACCTGCAATTGCCTATGCTCTGATAAAGCTCATGGTTTCTATTGACGTTATAAACATTGAGGTTTTTCAGGTGTGTTGTCGTTTATCATTTATTCAAGCTGCTTCATTTCTTTCTTGGAATACAGAAAACATTAGCAGAGTTCGACCCAACAAAAACAAACACTCCCCCTTCTTCTTCGACCCCCGTTCCACGCCCTGCCTCTGTGCAAGCCTCACTACCGCTACACGGGACAATACCACAGACCATCCCTCCCACAGCGGCGCCTACACCGATATCAGCGATTCCACCGCATCTGCAGTCTTCGATGTACCGCACGACGACGACGCCACCACCATACCTCGGTTCGGGGGTGATACCACCGCCTGCTGCGACTTCTAGTTCTTTGGCGTCGTCTGCGCCTACCCATACGCCGACACCGCCGTATGGGTATGCCAATGGGCAGGGAAGCTCGGCTGGTGGATATGGCGCGTATGGACAGCAGGGGTATGGTGTGTACCAGCAGCAACAACAGCAACAGCAACAGCAACAACAGTATCAGCAATACCCACAAGGCGGGAGTTATGCTGGGTATTCGGGGTATGCTGCTCAGCCAGTGCAGCCCGCGGCTGCTCCTGCTGCTGTGCCTCCTGCGCTGCCCGATGCGTTGGCTGGTATTCCTGAGGAGCAGAAGGTGGGTTTCGCTTTTGTGTTGTGTTTTTGTGCATGGACTTGTTTTCGCGTTTTTTTTTTCCTTCGTCGTTCCCAGCCACTTTTACTTTCTTCAAGTTCATCCCTTCTTGGGTATCTGCGTTATTTTCACGCCACGTTTCCTCTCTTTCTCTCTCCCTCAAACTCGGTGATAAAATGTGTTTTTTAACCCTACCTCATTCCCCCTTTTTTTATTATTATCTAGGCTCTCATTATGCGTGTGCTGTCGATGACGACGGAACAGCTCAATCTGTTACCACCTGCGGACCGAGCGACGTATATACAAATTGTGAGTTATTGTATTTCCCTTCCCATCTCCTTGTAACTTTGTTTCGCATTGCTTTCGTGGTTCGCTGATTGTCATTTCTCTTTTTTTTAAATTGACAGCGGACTACGTTAGGTGTTCCTACGACATAGTTTCCTACGAATTAATTGATCGTCGGACGTGTGTATTGGCTTTTTCTTCTTTTTCGACTGGGAATATATTGTATCATTCGCGATCCTCTCTCCGACTGGTTCATGATCCATGACCGCTTAACAGCGCCTTTTTAAATAATCACACCCAAACCTCGGTCATCCTTGACTAATGCCTGAGGCAAGCGACAGCGAGTCATCAGGCGCTAAAGTGCGTTCATGTTCAACTCGTGGAGTAATCGTGGATCAGGGTCGTGTTGTGCATATCCGTCAGTTGACGGAGTTGTCAAGCGGGTTTGGCAAACGTTTGGACAAAAAATCTACTACAAGAATTCAATCGCTCGAAAAATTTGGGCATCCAACAGCCTTCCATAGCTACTCGTCCCAATCACCTACGACAAAAAAGGCGGGAAGTAAAACCTGAAAGTGAAGATAAGCACCCTTTCTTATCCTCGTCAGCTGCAGAAGACACCTCTTCCCGGTCCTCTGCTGCGGTCACCGACTCACTCTCCAATGCGTAGTCGACGAATTCCAACTCATTTGCTTCACCAAGTTTTTTTGTGAATCGCTGGAGATAATCCACATCCCCCTGAGCTCCAATTATTCGGACATCGAATCCTTTGCGAATGAGGCGTTTAATTTTGCGTAAAGTATCAATCTCTGTTTCACCTCCTTTACTGACCTCCAGGCGTAGGAGTTTCCTGTGTGGCGTGCTCAAGAGAGGGGGAATACACGCGAACAACAATGTTTCTGCACCCCGAGCGGAAATTGTCAAAGATTGAAGGCTAGGAAGAAATCCGGGGCCATCTCCCAGAAAGGGCAGTGAAGAGGAGACATCTTCAAACAGTCCATGGACGAGGAACATATGGCCTGTACACCAAAAGTCCAACTGGAGGTTTTGGAGGGATGGGGCGGCAGTGAATAGCTTCTTGAGATCTTCCTTCCGCAGCGAGGTCACATTCAACGTTAGCTGTTTGAAATCCATTCCAGAGCGATTAAGAAATGATATAAGACTGTCCACGGAAAGTTCAAGGTCCAGTGTTTGATGGTGGTACGCTTGAAGAGAAGGGAGTTCCAGCACATCAAGGAAGCCGCAGAGTGTCTCAACTGGAAAACAGACGAGCTTTAGTGTCCGGAGACGCATATGCCTGACAGTTACTTTGGGAATGGACGGCAAGATATTCATGGAGCACAGTGTTATAGAACACATCTCCAGGAGAGGCGCCTGTTGTATGGCCTCTATACATTCACAGAACGGCGCCGCTGTGAGTGTCATTTTGAGAAATGTGACATTGTCCCATTTGATGTCGAGAGTCGATAAAGGGAGATAGGAGAGAGTGAGGTGGGTTGGGCTAGGCCTCGAGCACATTTTGAAAATTGCTGGAACACGATCATGAATACCTATGACATGGAGGTCCCAGAGACGACTGGGGGGAGAGGTACCGCATAAACGGGGAAAAAGGGATGCAGGTATATAAAGCAATAATTTTTCCCAACGTCCTGAATGCTGATTGAGGATGTCGATAACGGGATCACATCCTTCGACGGAATCGGAACCCCAGTATTTGAAGACATGGAGGGTTAATGATGCATCACCAGATAACTGCAACCAGTTACTGACGGCTTCGAGTTGAGAGAGGCCTTCCGGCTTCCGAGGGGGTTTTCCAAGCCTAAACGAGACTATTGACCAAAGTTCCGGTGTTGATCGTGCCAACAAACGCCATCCGCGACAGACGGACCCCAGAAGAAACGGCGTCGGTAACTTATCACCCGATGTCCCCATTGAAAGGGAAAAGATGTGAGAGGAGATTTCTGGGGGGAATTTGAGGATAAAAGGATCTGTTCGGGCATTTAACCAGGTTTGATGATTTCCAGCGCCATCTTGAGGTCCTTGAGTACTTCGTTCAAGTTCCACGTCCTCCTTCAAGTCGCATCCTGCGTAATGCTTACTGTCGTTGGCATCATTGACAGGCATGGACATTTGGCATTAACTGCACACAAAAGAATCGATTATGACGCATGGATAGGACCATTTCGGGCGCTTACAATTATGGGAGTGAATAGAATGGATAAATCTTCAGATCTCAATGTTTGATTCAGGTTTCGGATGTCGGCAAACCCCGCGTTGTGTGTTGCCGCGTCAGGGAATTTAATATTTCAAATATTGAACTAGAGTGAATTGCCGCCGCTGGCGGCTCACGCCTTGCTTGCCAAATAATTCTTATATAAATGTAAGAATCGGCATAAAAACATGTATTAGATTTGTTGTTGTAGATAGTGGTAGGCTTCAAATAAGCAATCGAGAACAATCCTAAAGCTCCTGTATCGATTAAAAATTTTCAACTTTGAAGAACAAAGAATTCAGTCACCACAATAAAGAATTCAGTCGTCTGCGTACTTGTCAGTACCTGTTGGCCCGTTTGGTTGGTGATTCGTCCCCCGGATCACATCGCACGGTCTTGCGCTTCTTGGGAGATATAGCTTGCGAGGCTGGATTGACCAAAACACGGATTGATTGGACATCAGCCACGAAACAGTTTGTCGCTAGAGTTTGATCTTTGGAGTTGTTCTCGATAAACCAATGGTTCAGTGTGAAGGTGACCCAAGCAATCGCCCCAGTAAGGGCCATATTGCAACTTTTTGAGGTCGTAAGCAGGGCGATTGAAACCGGTGACAAAAAGGAAGAGGTATCATAAAACGCGAAAATGCCGCACTGATATGGGTCCGACTCGACGCAAGATTGATGCAAGATGTAAGATATCGGATGCAGGTCATCTAATACTAATACTACCCATCACCTACAGCAAAAGATCTGGCGAATGCAATTTAAGATGCAAGAAAAGCAGCCCTGCCCCCCCTCGTCGGCCGCTGCAATGTTTCCGATGCGCACTGCATTGTTCCCGTGAGCCCGTATATAGTTTCCATAGTTTCCAAAGGCTGCTGCATCGTTCCCGCCAGGCTCCAGCCACTGCGTTGTTCGTGATCCCGCCAGCCGCTGCGTTGCCAGCGATCCCACCAGCCGCTGCGTTGCCCGCGATCCCACCAGCCGCTGCGTTGTCCGCGATCCCACCAGCTGCTGCATAGCTCCCACCAGCCACTGCATTGCTCCCACCAGCCACTGCATTGTTCCCACCAGCCACTACATCGTTCTGGTCCCCGTCGGCCAATGCTGCAATAAACATATCGGCGATATGAGACCTTTCCACCTCGGTAATCTCTTCGATGGGTACATGTTTGTAGGTTCCTTGGCGGAGTGCGTGCTTCATATCACTTTTTTCTTCCTCCTTTTTTGTGCGGTATGTACATTGTAGTCCTTGTACAAGTGCGTCTGCGAACCAGTAACACTGCGTGCCGCAGAGCGAGTAGAGGGGAGCGCTGTTGTGGATGGCCTTGGTGAGGGTAATGAGGTCTCGGAAGGGGAAATCCTCTTCGAATGTGATTAGCGGATCAATAGGAAAATCTGTAGCTCTCGGATCCCAGAATGATATCGTATCTTCTGCTTCGAGTGTTCCTGCAATTTTTTGAATCAGCGCACTCCCGTCTTGCGCACTTCTCTCTATGGCTAGATACATAACGCCACGTCCAGGGTCGCCGTCGGAGTCCTTATGGTAGTCCTTATGGACAACCTTGAAATCAACGTATTCGTGCTCCGAACCATCGAGCCGCTTGAAGCGGGAGTAGCTAATGACTGACCACCCCACTAACTCGGCAGGAGGTATACGAACCCATTTGTCGATGCTGATGTATCCATTTATATGGAGGAAGCTGGGGATCTCGGCAGGGTGGGTAGGTTGTGAACCTGAGGGTCGGGACATAGTGTTTTCTAAATGGAGTGAAAAATCTCAGCGGGAAAGTTCGAAGGGACAACGAAAAAAAAAAAAAAAAAAAAAAAAAAAG
>Ga0307513_10007051_pt1 | contig 14612 bp, 19 predicted proteins | sample 15_EM_MG_FD_202174 | JGI IMG/M metagenome (GOLD analysis project Ga0307513, IMG submission 202174) | Populus trichocarpa ectomycorrhiza microbial communities from riparian zone in the Pacific Northwest, United States - 15_EM | ecosystem: Host-associated > Plants > Roots > Unclassified | place... | reverse complement strand
CCCCCTCCTGCGGATGTCCAGTTCCTTCCAAGGCGTCACCTCCCGGTTTTCCAGCGAGCGCGTCTACACACACATCAAAATAATAAGAGAGGTCAGATAAGGAAGAGCCCTCTCGCGTGGGATAAGCCCCACGTATGTGTATTCGATGCACTTTGGGCGAATCGTCTTCAAATGTGCGCGGAAAAACATCCACGAACCGTATCAACCATTGATACTCCGCGTTGACGAGTAAAGCCTTGAGAGCCGCCGCCGCTCCTCTGTCAGGGGTATAGTCGGGTACCAGACAAATACCCCTCGATCAGTTTGAACGAGTACAGGCCCCGGTGCAGGATGGGCTCGTCTTCCTCTTCGTCCCCCCCGATCTAGTTAGTCACCGTCCTCCGTTGGCACCTCGGGCACTGGCGAGCAACCCCGCTCCCGTGCCCGGTCCCTGCGCCCCTGCACCTTGTTGTGTTTCAACGACGGCGTCAGGAAGCACGTAGAGAAGTATCCTGGGCGAGTCGGATAGGGGTTTCTTCCGCCCAAGGATGAACGTCTCCACGCCCCGTGGACGACCGTGTACTCCCTTTGGTCATTTCGACTCGTTTGGAGGGGGGAGGGGGGAAGGTGAAATGTGGTCTTGGTGCGTGGTTCCTACTTGCAGTTTTATGTCTCTGCGTCGTACCTGGTCTGTTATCAAGGACGCATGCTACGCTTCTCGTTCACATTAGGACCGGATGGTTTTCGTGTGTCCAGGGAAGGGAAGGGATGATCCGGAGCTCTCCCAAAGTGGTCCTTCGAGGCTATCTGTGTGGAGAAACCAGGAGGTGAGGCCTGTGCGAAGAACGCGAACGCGCCGGTGCTGTGTGATCGCGGCTGCAGGGGTGGTCCACAGAGGGCCTTGATGTAGAACGATTTGTCAGTTTGAGATCTAGGACAAACCAAGGTCAAAGGGTATTGAGTTCTACGACGAGGTCCTTCACGCACGAAGAATTTGTCCGGCCCGCCGCTCGGTTCATCCGATCGAAGAAACTGCCATGAGCACGAGGCGGTCAGCAGCATGTGAAACACTCACTCGATGTTGGGGTCGCGCCTTTCCCGTTGTGAGTCCACGAACAAATTACCTGCACATGCACTACCCAGGTTCGCATTCCTGACCATCCAGGCCCTAACAGAGGATCACCTCGCATTTTCCATTAGAAAAATATCTTCAACGCGTTAACAACAGCCGAAGTCTACCGTATCTGGCCTTGGTATATGGACTCCTGAGGAGTATGGGGAAGGATAACGTGGCTGGCCCGTCGGTCCCTACCACAGTTATGTCCTGTGTACAATGGTGGTCAAGAATGAAGTGGTGAGAGGGAAGTAGAGTGGCTGGTAGACGGACCCTATTCCATTTGTCCACCAGTGCGGTGCAGGGTACCGGAGGACGAATGAGTCCATGTCCATGTTATATAACAGACCTCTTGGGTATGAAAAACATAAAGTACACATAAAATATTAAATTTGCAGGTGACACCGCGCGCTGATTTCAAAGTTGGACGTGCTGAATGAATGGCATTGTGGTCCACACCCATGAGCACGCTTTCTTGAATTCTTACAGCCCCACGCACCTAAATCGCAGGTTAACCTGGTTCCAGTTCACTGCAGCTGCCAAAAACGGCGCCCTTGGTAAACAGAAGAGACGACGGTCACAAAGACACCCATGGATATGTAATCATACCTTTGATATTCTTTCCAAGACAAGGAACAAAGGACTTTCACCCGGCGACTTCCTCCGTAGGCCTTTGGCCACCATGGGAACCGAACCCAGTGTCTCGGATTGCCATATCCAGCAGTTGCCTTCTCTAACCGTTGAGCTACATGGTCTCCCGTAACCTATGCCCAATGAGGCACTGAGCACCCAGAAACCGACACAAGGCCACACACAGGGACGTACCATCAATGTCCGAGGAACAAACACCAGGAGACGGATGCCTCCTGTTTGCCCGAAAAGGTGGTACATGAAACCCTCCAAGCGCCAGTCCAGGTACGGTACGCCGTACCGTGGAGACTAGGACACGAAAGTGGCTACGCTCTCCCCTTAAGGACTAAGAGCTACGCATTAAGGTCGGCACTGTAAAGAGCAAGGGTGGAACGCAAGCAAAGCGAGATAGAGAACCATGCGCTTTCCAGTAACGAGAGGTAGATGGCTTGCAGCCAGGGGTGCTGCACGGTTTCGACGGGTATCGCGAGCTTGAACGGAAATGGGCGAGTGTCAGTCGCTCGATGCGGTAATCATCCATAGAGCTAGTCTGTGCGCTACTCATGAAGATGGTCCGTGATGGTGAAGTTGAAGGTCGAGTAGCAGGTCGAGTGACTGAGACAAGGTCCACCCTCAGAGTTGTAGGACACTCCAGGAGTAACTGAGTAGGTCTGGGGAAGATGAACGAAGGACTTTTCCTTCGGTGAGTGGCTGTGCATAATTGGTCCCTGGTTCAAACCTGGAAGGCACGCATTTCGACGCGGGACCACCGAGATTCGCACCTTGGACTACCATTGACGACAACAGCTACCCCTTTGCGCTGTATATGCAAATTCTGGCATCTCTTTTGCACCAACCGCCCGCCATAGCAAGGTCCCCCGAACGAGGGAGAGAACGTTCAATGAATTCAATACTACAGCAGGGATTAAAGGTTATATGATAGCTCTGAAGGAGAGGATATCGTTGCCCATTCGTGAGATGGAGTGATTAATATGTCGGGGCTGTCTCCACAGGTCGAGAAGATTCCAATTCCTTGGACCTTGAGGTAGTTTCCATATCTCCGCGTCTCAAACGAAGTAGAGTTATCGAAAGCCATTCAAACCCTTCTTGGAGTCCTTCGCCGGTTCTGGCGCAGCAAGCCTGTGATTACAGATACAAAATGTCAGCAAAAAATAAATGTCCAGTCATACCACTGATCACCTTTATATGCCAAGGTCTCCCATGAATCTCTCGCAGGTTCAAACGCCCTGCCAAATCATTCACTCCCAAGGCACCAGGTCGATCCTGCTTATTAGCAAGTATTAAGCATGGTACCCCTTTCATCTCTTCATCTTGCAATACTTCTAAGAGTTCCTCCCGCGCTTCTTGCAAGCGAGCGTGGTCGCTCGCATCTAACACAAGTACGATTCCTTGCACCCGAGATCCATAAGCTTGATTCCAGATATGCCGTATGTTGCGGAACTCAGGGACCTCCCACACTAATGCGCAATTCGATTAGGGAGAGAGCATTTGAGGTGGGACGTTACATACGCTGTGCGTTTAGACTGTCGAGGATTGTGAATGTTTCAACCATAATTTCTATTTAATTGCAGTCAGGCATGGCGAAAGCAATAACGAAGGGGCTGACTAGAGGTGGGATGAGTGGAGATGCTTTCACCAAACTTCATCCTGTACAGACTGTGAAGTGGTTGTTACGCGGCAAACCTTCAACTTTTTGGGACTCACGTTGTAGTCTTCCCTATAGGAGGTTAACCCTGAGTGAGGAGTCCAAGAATGCAGAGAGGAACCGATACGAACCTGCGCCATCAAGACCTCTAAGAAGAAGTACTAGTACGGTGTTCTTGTTGAGATTCAGGCACTTATATCTCAAATAACACTTACACGCCTCCTCGTTTCTTCGGATCGGTAGTGCATTCAGAACACTCGAAGCTGCGTTTCCCATTTGACGTTTCTGGTCTTTAACGAAGCGAGGAAAGTAGCGGGAGTGGACAAGAGTCGACACCACTTTATTTTTATAGTGCCACAGACTCGAAACGCGTCCTGGCTCAAACCAGCGGTTGCATTCATATGGCGACGTCCACTGAGACCACTAAGATTCTATCACTTGAGTTGTAGATGCATCACACCAACCCTTGAGATGGATATTGGCACAGGTCCCATTCGTCTCTCAGATGCGGCGAAAGCCCGATTTAGGATTGCAAAATAACTATCTACTAGAACAAGATAAAATCACAACATAAAGAGAAAAGCAAGAACATTTGCCCAGTCCCCTTGCGCTCGGACGCCAGGCATTACCTCACATGCCAAATGTCCTCCCAACTACCTGACACCTGAAACTAGATCTATAGTCCTATGGTGTGGGTATTATCGGGAAGAAGGAAAAAAGGTGCTGGCAGTTGGGATGTGAAACCAAAAAGGCGACAAGTGGAGTGCATGATGGCGAAAACGACTACAGAGGGTAGAAGAAGCGCATGGTGAGGATTGGGCAAAGTCATGATGGGTGCGAAGGATGGATAAGGATACGATGGAATACTTCCAAGAATGTGTGGTGAGGTTGGGTCTCGACTGTACATGCATGAGTGACGACAAGCTCAACACGATGGCGGCAAGGTGGCAGGGACTGTGGTTAGAGAGCATCAAGATAGCAACGAGACGGCGAGCCGGCGAGCTTGTGGGTGTGGAGCACAAGAAACCAAGAACCTACAGACTGTTATCTACCAGGAGGAATAGTGGTAGTAATAGGTAGGGTAGGTAAGTTGTACATTTTCTGACATTGCCGCTGCTGAAGCCGCCACATTGGGATCCGTGCTGAATCGGTTGGATCACTTCTCTCCTTAGACGCTCGAGGCGTTGCTGCGGCTAAGTCTGTGGGCTGGCTAATTGAGAAAGAAACGGCGGTTGCTCTCTCTGGCTTCTGGAGGACCAAGAACTAGGCAACAGGTTCGCCAAGTTAGCAAATAGACCAGATTTAGGAGTCTGAGTTGACTTGCTGGTCGGCGTAGATGGCTGGGATCGCACATCCCGGGAATACGGACGTTGAAGTGGACTCAGAGGACCCAGAGACGGAGGAGGGAGCATCACAGGTGGTCGTAGATTCGGTGCCGGATCTGCGCGCGAGGGAACTGCAGGTATCGGTACAGCAGTGTTTCGTCCAAAGATAAACGGCTTCTTCGGTGGTGGGGTAAAGTTCGACACCTTAGCCGTCGGTACTACTGATCGAGCGGTTGTTGGAACCGCCGGGGCGGGTGACGGAACAGCGGGAAGCACTTGGCGGTTACTTTGCGGGAATATCGTGATGCTCGGCGGAGCAGACTTCGGGAATGTCCAAGAAGTGGAGGAAAGATCGACAGACTCGCGGGCACCACGTGACCGGGACCGAATGTGTTGTCGTTCGTCGGAAGGGGTTACTGGAAACGTGTCAGAGACGCCTGGCCGTTCCTGAGGAGGGGTGAGTCGCGGAGTGATCAACCCTGCCTCTTCGAAATCAGGAGACGGTGATAGAGAAGTGAGGGAGGAGTTCTGGGAGGCACCGAAGGAGAAGGAAGAGTCTTTGTCGTCGAGAAACGGCAGTGGCGCCGGTAGTCCGATCATTCCTTCTTCGTCGGTATCCATCTGAGTGGTGAACACGACATTATCCTGCGATTCTTGCTGTTTTGGTTGATGGAAACTAGAAGGCAGGTCGATGGGCCGGCTAAAGTTGAAGTTTGGGTCTTCATCTTCGAGCAGGTCAAACCCGAAGCCAAGACCAGAGACCTTGGGTTGTCTCTTAGGGGTCTGGACTTCTATCAGAGGTTTGGCATAACCGGGTTCGTCGCGGTCAAGGTTCTCCAGACAGGTGAAGAAGAGGTCGACCTCTTTCTTGGGTTCGCACTTGCGTGGAGCAAACGTAGCATTGGCAAAGGACCATTGGTTGTTCAAGGAGTCATGTCGGCGGGGTATCTGGTACGGCTGGTAGGTCGGTCCTTCGGCGCCGTACGCTAAAGCCGGCAAACAAGCATCAAAAGTAACCGAGGTAGAACGAGAATGGATGGAGCCATCCGAATGAGCATCTAAATAACGACCTTCGTCCTCTTCAGGTACAGCATTCATGTCCGCACTCTTTGGCATACGCTACGGAGAATTTAAACAATCAGTAAAACCAATGGTGGACGGCACAGGCACCAACCTTGAAACTAGTGTCTAAAGGTGATGCTTCGACATTCGTTGCCTGCGAATTGGTCGAAGTCTTTGATGTCCGGGCCGTCAAATCAGTGACCTTCGGGGTCCTCAGCATCTCCTTAAGCTCAGCTTCAGCTTTTGCCTTTTCCTTCCTCTCACATAAAAGGTCATTTTTCAGAGCGGAAAGCATATTGTTGAGCTTCTTGACCTGGGCGCGTAACTCATCCCGTTCCTCCTCAATAACCTTGCTGGCTGCCTCGGCAATGGCCAATTTCTCCTTCGTAACCCACACTTCCCGGCGCTCATTATCGACACGGCGATTGAGGATCGCAACCTGCTTCTCATGCTCGGCCGTCTTGACATGCGCATCATCCAGCTCTTTCTTGAGAGTGTCTCTCTCGGTCTTGAGATCTGCGAGCATCTCCAGAAGCTCCTCCGAGGGCTCGGACAAGGCTGGCTCGGACCGGTCATCCCTAATGGTCAGCGCGTTCTCCAGTTCCGCGATACGCTCAAGAAGCGAGGTGTGCGACTGGGCCAAATAGGCCGTATGGGCGTCATCGGGAGAAGATGTGGATGACCGCCCGGGCGACGGTGAACGCCGGTGTGCATCGAAGCGCAGTGATGGACTGTGCGCAAGTAAGCTCGAGGAAGCGTGTGTCAAGAACCCAGGACGCGCGCTGTCCTGATTCCTGCGTCCAAAACTATTACTGCGTTGTAGTGAAGTATCCAACTCAATCGTGCTGAGCATAGGGCTTCCGCCGGGAACGACGGCCGATGACCGCTTGGGCGGGCCCAGTGTTGTTGCCTGGGTGATGGCGGCCACAGACGCGAGCGTAAGGGATTTGAGTTTGGCAGGATACCGCGTGGTTGGAGTTGGCGAAGGTGTAGGGAGTGTTGCAGCTGATCGCAAGGATAGCGGTCGTAACTTGAGTGACGCGGGTCGATGACGCTGGGGAAGAGGCGACGGTAGAGGTGAAACATACTGGGGCTCATCGAGGGCTGCGTCTTCGTCTTCGCCTTCGTTCTCTTCCAAGAGTGTATGAAGCTCCTTCTTGCTGGAGCATGAGGATGCTGGCGTCAAAAGCTTCCCAAACGAGTCGCGCTTTCCAGTGGGGGAATTGGTTGAACTTAAGGAACCTGTTCGAGGTGTTCCAGTGCCCGAGGCCGCAACTAGATCCAGTTTGGGCTCGGCGGCGGCGGCGGACAACAGGTCTGGCAGCTCGACCTTGGAGAAGCCGAAGGGCGATGTGACTGAGCTTGAATTCTTGCCTTCCAAAGCTAATAGAGCATATAGACGAGAGTGATCCGGAGCGGAAAACTTGTCATCGTCAGGAAGGGCAATACCCATGATTTCAGCGGATGCATGACGACTCGAGAGAGACGACTGCCGTCGGTGGTGCGAGGAGGGCCGCGATCGAGGTGGACTTGGAATCATTGATGTGGGTTTGAGGATTTCGTCTAGGCTTGTAATGGAATTTCCGCGGGAATGCGAACGCTGTTTCTTGTGCACATTGTCAGGGCGGGAGGGCTGCTTGTTATCGCAAAATGACCTGAACTATAGGGTATAGAATAAAAATAGATGTGATATCAGTAACGAGGGAGGGCTGGGCTCAGAGCTTAACGTACATGCTTCTTGCCCGCGTGGAGCTGCTCTTCGTGGGACCTGTCGTCCTGGTCTGGGATAAGAGATAGGCTATCCATCGTGCTCGAGGTCGTCGAGGTATTTGGAGCTGCTGGTGGTGGGATTTCTGTGACACCCACACACAGCGTGCCCACGATCAGTCGGCGTCGCAACAAAGCCGAGGGGGAGGAGGACAGACCTCAGAGGGCAGTAGGTTGTCGGGACTATAACTGGACGAGCTAAAGGCTATACGACATGATGAGCAAAGGCGGAAAGGACGGCGCATGGGAGAGAGGCTCACTTGGTGGTGAGGAGATGGCAGCTGAGATGGAAAGGAGTGTGGTGGATTGGATAAGAGAATGCTAGGTGCAAGGAACGTAAACGAGCAGGAGTCGTGGCTGGGACAGCAGCGGCCACCTGCTAAACCAGCTGGGGAGGAGGCCAAGATGGAAAAAAGCAAGGCCACCATGCGCTCATTCTTCAGCGCCTAACCGAATGGAATATTGATCTGATAACACATTTCTTACTTGCCTTCAAACGCTTATTATTATCTTGGTTACTTACTTACTGAGTATCACGGCCTTACTTCGAGTAACACTCGCGCGACGCATCTCCCAGCCTCCATACTCAAACTCTTCCTCTATGGCCACTAGTCTCAACCCCGTTCCGCTCGACAGCCCACAGCCAGTATACAACATCCCACCTCTCGCCACCATCCCAGATGGTCCAGAAGACAAGCCAATCCCTGGAAAACTGGTGGTTTGTAGTGGTTGGTTGCCACTCTTCAATGCCTGACCTCTGCCTCCAGGGTGTCGTAGGGTCGATGGCCTTCCCAGAGATCGCCCTCGGTGGTGCTTCTATATCAGCCCATTACAACACCGACACCCACCTCAGCTCTGATATACCTCTCAGGACTGTCCGTCTCGCTCTGCGGTGCGTCCGTTTCTAGGCCCGCCTCGACGCGTTTTCTGACTCGATCCCAATGAACAGATACGGTATACGCGCCATCGATACCTCTCCTTACTATGGCATGTCAGAGGTTATCCTCGGCTCCGTCTTGCGCGCTCTCGCCTCGGAGTTTCCAAGGCAGTCCTATCACCTCATGACCAAAGTTGGGAGATATGGGGTCACCAAGGATGATTTTGATTACTCGCCTCAGAGCATCCGCCTCTCCATCATGCGGTCTCTCCAGCGTCTAAATACTACCTACCTCGACGCCGTCTTCCTGCACGATGTTGAATTCATCGCATCGCCCGTCTGGCCCATCCCATATTGTGGAGACTTTGAGCGTGTCCTCAACGACAAAGAGGGACGTGCCGACTGGGGCCTGCTACCGGGAAAGGAAGGAAAAGCCTGGGGAACAGGTGACGAAACTATACTAGCAGCGGTCCGCGAGCTGTTCAAGATGAAATCAGAAGGTCTTATCCGAGCAGTAGGAATATCCGGTATGTACGGTCCACACTTCTTTTTTGAAATGACCCTGACGTCCGGCAGGCTATCCCCTCCCTACTCTTCTGCGTGTCGCACGTCTGGTCCTCAACTCGGAGCCTTTCCAGCCCCTCGATGCCATCATGTCCTACTCACACTTGACCCTGCAAAACTCACGCTTCGAACAGTACCTCCCCCACTTCCTTTCCCTCGGCCGCGTCTCCCAAGTCCTCACCGCGTCACCGTTTAGTATGGGCCTCCTCACTCCCAACCCCCCTCATTGGCACCCTGCGCCGCCCGATCTTCTCCAAGCCGCCAAATTCGCCAATACCGCCACATCCGACTGGCCAGGGGGGATCTCCAATCTCGGTCTTGGGTATTCATTACGGAGACCGAAAGTCAAGGGCGAGAACTCGCCTTTCAACGACGTACCAACCGTGGTAGGGGTCTCGGATTTGAATGAGGTGCATGATGCGATACGCGTATGGAGGGAGGTCTCCGCTCCAGGAGTCAACGTCACACGGATTTCACAGGAGGATATGGTCAAGGGCATCTTCCAAGCGGCTGGTTGGCTCAATTGGAGTTGGAGCTCTCCACCGAATGCAGCGTTTGATATGCAAGCGTTTGATAATATGGGGAGGAGAGTCCGGCTGGATAAGAACCGGTTCATGACCCCTGCACCCTCTGTGACTTGATTTCTCGACGGCCCATGGGTTAGTAGTGTTTATGGTAATTTGCCAACCAATGAGGTTGGCTTGCAGCAATGGAACCGATGTTTTCTCCTCGTCCCTGGCCGTACTGGAGTGCAATTGTTGACCTCATTTCCTTCGTATGCAGGTGGATAAAGCGGTCTCAGAGGTGGACCGCCCTTCTCTTTGATAAGAGAACATGAGGCCTCTCCCAACATGCTCTATGAGCTGATCGTACAAGGGAATTCACCGTTGGACCGCCGGAAGTCCCTTAATATGCCAGAGCCGATACCTCAAACCCTCCTTTCACATTCAAACGCAGTAGGCAAAATAGCCTTCGTTTGTGCTGCATTGTGCACCAACTGCCTACTGGACACACACCCGTCGTTAAGCATGCCAGCAGTCATTTACACGCGCCCTTTCTCGAGAAGCCAATTTGATGACCCTGCGAGACTCAATGTGTCCGTGCAACTACTTTCCAATGCGGGTCTGTGCGAGATCAGAGGCAGGCGATTCACAAGGCATATATCTCACGGCGTGGAATCGCTGCCCTCATTGATCGACTCCAATCACACCGTCGAAGGCAGACGCACCCCACTCTTGAGCATACACTCCAGCATGGGGTCCACCCTCGACTTTCAGGGACTGGTACAATTACATTGATAGATCACCCTGTGCCCTGTTCTACGAGTCCTTCCTCGATGTAACCACTAAGTCTCAGATACACTCTTCCTTGTAGTTAGTCTCGGTACGGACAACAGTGGTGAGTGTGATTTCATTTCACCTTGCTGTGGGTGCGGAGGGTGAGATGATAGTTTAGAGTTGCATCGGAGTTGGGGATGCCGGGTGGATGGACGTGGTAGATAGGTAGAGCTCTTTATTTTATTCCGAGGGCTGGAATGGCGGTAATGGCATTGCAGAGGTGGATTGGCTCGGGCTAATTGCCGGTTTCGTTTGATTGGTAAGTGAAAACAGCACTTTATAGTATAAGGAACCCAAATGACACATCCTAAACCCACGGTGAGCCATAAGCATCAGTACTTTCAAGCACCAGGAGTTGGACTACAATGACCACGAATATGAGACTGACAACTGACATGGGTAAGTGTACAAGAATTTTCGTTTTAAAATTTGCCAAAGCATGAACAAAGCTAATCTCGAGGGGATGTTAGACCCCCCCATCTGGTTCTCAAAAACCCTTCGAGGTAAGAGATAAATAACAAATGGTGACAATGCCTATGTACATGGGTGCATACGTGGTGGTACATATGTCGAACAAACTGCATTCACTAGGAGCATGGCCCACGTAGCCCACGCGGATTAGTGGCCTAGCGCCACATTAGATGTTAAGGCATGGGCTAGGACAAGGCAGCTGTGGGGTGAGCGATGCACCAGCCAGATGCATGGATAGGTCGGCATGTAGGCATGTAGGTGGGCAAGGCATATATTATTGTACATAACTAAACAAAATGAAATGTACCTTGTGAACAACTCAGGTAATTTTCAGCGTCCAAGGCATGCCTGGCTGGATGGGCCCTACACCTTCAATCTGCAGCATGTAGTGCCTCCTGATCCAATTCAGGGTGACCACCCAAAGCCATGCACATGACATTAGAGGCACTTCCACCAAATGCAGTCAGCTGGACCTGCTAGGTGTGACACCAACATATCTAGTATTGTAGTATTTATTTGTACTGGGCCTACAAGAACTGGATAACCAGCAGCAAATATTGTTCTAATTTACTAGTGGAAATAAATAGGGGAGACTGTTGGAGTACATGGCTCTCTACCATCTTGGACTCCACCACATTTTCCACTTCCTCATTTCTCTGTCAGTCACTCTTGCACTTCTCATCTGTTATGTATCTAGTTTCCTGGTCATATAGCTAGTAATGATTCTAGACTCTTAATAAAGTGTTTGTTCAGTATAAACCTCCTACCAAACTGTATGACCATTAGCCATTGTCAAATAGAGATAGCTATATGGAGAGCCCAGTAGGTACAATAATAATGACTTATATTCCTTTAGAATATGCTCTAAGTTTATGGTTAAACTTATAGAATCTTCAGATCAGGATTGTTAGGGACTGAGCCATGTCGAAGGGAATGTAAGTCTGGGACAAAGGAACGACAGTCCGGGATGAGAGAACGGAAGTCCGGGACGGGAGGACAGGGGTCCGGATGCTGGAACTCTTGATGACGGGGATAGACCTTGAGGGATGGCGAATTGCAACAGTTGACAACAAGATAATATCTTGGGAAGGAGGAGTCGAGCCAAAGGAGCGGACTCCAGAGGGGAGGGGAACGGAGGGACAAGGGAATTGAGTAACAGGGCAATGACTAGTTGATCCAAAGACTGGAGAACTAGATAGCAAACATGGTTGTCTAAATAGTAAAGGAGAAATGACAACCGGAAGTAAATGGAAGCAAATACATGTGAAAAGGAGAAGGCCACACAAGTCCAGAGAATGGAAGCAACTACATGTGATAACGAACAGAACTCCGCATGAGATACGTAGCTAGGGTGAACTGCCAGAACAGTGATACAATAACACATGGGTGAGTCTGGAACAGTCTAGAACTAAGACATGTGAGATGCATGGAAGCTGTAGCATGGAGAGGAGTCCGGAGACATGGGCATAGGAGTCCGAGATCAGAGAATGTACGGAGAAGGGAAGTAAGTAGCAGAAAATGGAACTGAATACTGGGAATGAATGGGAATGAATAAGAATGAATGGGAAAATGAAGAAGTGACATGGGACATGACAGTGCCCCCCCTTTAGGAGCCGAGCCCCAAGGTGACAAAGAATGGGTTGCCAGGGACACATGGTGACAATAGAAAATGAGCCAGGCCGAATGTGGAACGACATCTTGGAGTCTCCCGTGGCAGACAAATTTCCATGGACAACATGAACGACATATTCCCATGAGTGAGCCAGCGAATAGACTACAAGTAGCTAACTGACTGTGTTTCCTGACAGTGTCCAGTGTGTGAGGTGCAAGGTCAGGGACATGTATTGCTGGCCGTCAAGGCTCCTCCCAACATACTGCAGGGCCTGCGTTACAGCAGACAAGGAATGTGTTTTCCCACAGCCAATGCCTGCAATTGAGGCCAGTGAGGCAGACGTGGACAGGGATGCCGAGGAGGCCGTGACGAATATGGCAGTTGCCACAGTGGAGGTCCCATCGGCAATGGAAGGGGTCCAGGCAACAGAGGGGACCAAGGGTAGCGTCATCGAGCTGTCGCTGATACCGGAGGAAAGGGTTGAAGGAGACCACATGGAGGGGGTGTTGCGGCAGCACGAGCAGTTTGAGCGCGAGCTAAGGGAGGCGACCCCAGACCATGCGTCGCTGGCAGCCAAGGAGGCGGTAGCCAGAGCGCTGGGGGAGGACTCAGACATGCAGGAGGTGTCGGGGGCAAGCGCTATGGCAACCGTGGCAGAGCCGGTTGCAATGGAGGGGGTCCGGAGGACAGAGGAGGAGACGGTCCCGAGACAGGGGTAAGTCCCCTCATCTTGTCGTTTGGGGTAGGAACTGATTTTCAGACAGCAGTCCCTGCGATTACTGTGCCAAGAAGGGTGTGCCATGTGTCGTTTGTGCTGGGTCATGAGCACATACATGCATAATCTGCCAGGGGTGTCACGCGTTGTGTGTGTGGAGCGGCGAGCAGGGTGTGAGTCAAGGGCAGAGTGTGGGTCGCAAGAGGAAGCGGGCGGCTGTTGTGGATGTCGTAGTCATCTTGGAGGGGTCAGAGGAGGACGTGCTGAGGACTCTGGTGCTGAGGAAGTGGCCAGGCAAGGACAACCTTTTCAACTTCAAACTCGAAGAGGACGGGACAATGGCACCTCTGCCCATCAACCCCTTCTGGCCCTTTTGGCAGTGGTCCAAGGCGGTGGAGAAGTGCTCAGAGGACTTGGAGAGAGTGGCAAAGGCATGGAGGGATGAGGCAAGGGAGCAAAGGGAGAAGTTGAAAGAGGTGGAGAAGGAGGTGAAGAGGTTGAGGTTGAGGGTGGCAGAGCTGGAGAGGAGGAAAAAAGAGTAAAATATGTAAAATATTTGAAAATAGATGCGCGTGCCCGGACTCCAAATCATACATGAGTAAGAAACACCGGAAACAACGGAAATCAGACAGAACAAGAGAAAAAGAAAACGAAAAGAAGGTGGGTGTTGAAACCCAGATTGGGGGAGGATGAGGGTTACACCTCTTTGCGATGCTTCCGGGCTTTCATGTGGCGGGCCACGGTTGCGTTGTGTTCTGGTCTGAAAAAGTCAGGACCTGGCTTGTTGGGATATTGCTTGTGATATTCTTTGGTAGCTTTGTCAGCATGGGTGAGGTTGACAGCGGAAATCCAGCTGTGTTCTTGGTTGGTGCCTTCGTAACCTGTCCAATGAACAAGGTAAAATAGTTCACAGGTTTTCCAGTACTGGTAATCGTATTTGGAGTCAGAAATTTCCCAGAGTTTGTATTCTATGTCATCGTCGACCACAATGGGTTCAGGTGGTGGCGGAGCCCGGTCATCAAATCGATCCGGAATGCAGGGCTCAAGCTGAGAGACATGGAAAACAGGATGTATCCTGCAGAGGTCGTTGGGAAGAGAGACACGAATGGAGTTCCTACCGATGTGGTCAATAATCTTGAAGGGACCGATGTATCATTCAGAAAGAGTCCGTGAAGGATGGGTTGTGCAAATGAACTTGGAGAGAATGAAAACTTCGTCGCTGGGGTTGAACGGCGGAGGAGTCTGGTGGGGGTCAGAGGCTGCTTGATAGCATTCTTGAGCGAGCTTGAGTGAGTCGGCTAGATAAAGGTGAAGTTCCTAGAGGTTCGTGGCAAATTCGCAGGCCCAGAGTGATGCAACGTCATGTTCCGGATGTATATCTAAGGCCAGGTGATAGCCCTTGTTGGCGAAGAATGGCAAGATGCCTGTTGAGGCGTTTGGCATGTTGTTGTATGCGAATTCCACTAACGGAAGGAGTTTGGACCAATTATCTT
>Ga0307513_10007050_pt1 | contig 14618 bp, 10 predicted proteins | sample 15_EM_MG_FD_202174 | JGI IMG/M metagenome (GOLD analysis project Ga0307513, IMG submission 202174) | Populus trichocarpa ectomycorrhiza microbial communities from riparian zone in the Pacific Northwest, United States - 15_EM | ecosystem: Host-associated > Plants > Roots > Unclassified | place... | reverse complement strand
TATGATAAAAAAAAAAAAAAAAAAAAAAAAGAAAAAAAAAAGCCCTCTATTTTCTTCATCTTTCTCGTCCGCTCCACCTCCAGCGATTGAAATCTCAACACCATGAGAAATCATCGTGAGAGTGTCCTCCGCCTCTGATCTACCCCGTCCGTGGCGACTGCCCGGGGGTTTATCACGCCTTCATCTCCATCCTCTCTCTGGGGCCTTTGGCCTCCTCTCCCTGGGGTTATGGATTCCTTCCTGGTTCCGTTCGTCTTCGCTTGCGTTGATGTTCTTACCCTTTACCCCGCACTTCGCGACGCGTCTCGCTTAGCGATTTGCACGGTCCGCAACCCTCTTTTCCTAGTCAACACGCGGTCGCAGTCTCGGGCTATCGGTGAAGTAGTTGCCCTGGTGGCCCTGCTCTCTGGTATTGCACTCTCTCCTGAGTTGCTCGGTCGGTACGGTCGGCATTCGAAAAATCGTGACCCTGTTTCGGTCCTCCGGGTTCGTACTTCTTGGTCTTTGGCGAGCTTTCCCTCTCCTGCTTCCCACGCGTCAGATCCGCTTGCACCGTACTGCTACGTCCTTCTTTAGCTGGCACCTTACTGCCTTTTTGGCTGGCACCCTACTGCCCCTCACGATAGCTGGCACCTCCACTGCTGAGTGGCTCTCCTCGCTGGGTGACTCCCCTCGTCCTCCTCCCGCTCCTGCGATTTACTCTACGGTCGCAAACCTCGCGTGTAGGTTACGCTGTGTCATGGTATAGCACTACCTCCTTGGCCCATGCTAAAGTCCGAAGCGTCGCCGACATTCACGGGCAGTCCACCTGTGGCAAGGCCTTGCCCCTAAGCCGATAGGTTCGGGGTATTCCCTTAGGCGTCCGGCAACAGTAGTTTTACCTTTCCTCTCTGTCGGCACTTGGTGCCGTAAGAATCTTTTCTTTTGTTTTGGTGGGCCCACCGAAGGGTTTGTGTCTTTCTCTGGTTTCTTTCCTATACCTGTCTTTCCTTACGTGTCTGGAGGAAGGTATTGCTCCGTCTTGCCTTCGTCTTAGGTGCTACGAGGGGGGGGGATGGGCTCTGGGTTAGAGGGGTTTGATTTTTCCCATGAGGGGGTGAAGCGGGCAGTTGTTGGGATTAAGGTTTTGTTCACGCCATAGCTAGCGCTCCACGCGGTTTCTTGTACCTTAACAACGAATACATGATATAAAAAATAAAAATAAAAAAATAAAAAAAAAAATAAAAAAAAAGCCCTCTATTTTCTTCCACGCTCCGCGCCCTCTACACCTCCAGTCATTGAAATTACAACTCCACGTCGTTCAGTCCACGATCCCCCCTCGCCCCCTAACTCCGCCTTCCCTTCAGGCTTCGCGTCCCTGATCCCCCATCATCACGATGGAAGACCTCCCTCCCCTCCCCTCCTCGGGTGTCCCGTCAAGAGCCCCCTCGGCACAGTCCTCCTCTCCTGAGCTCAATGAGTCCCACCTCTACATACGCGACTTCGTTCGTGAGACCCGCCAGAGGCTTAACTTCACCTCGGTCCAACTCCCTATACTCGACGATCACCAGCTCTCCGGCCTCTCGGACGGCGAAACGATTCTCGTCCCCCTTTCCTGCTCCGCCCTCAACGCGCTCGCGTCCATGACGCGTCAGCTTGACACCATAACAACCCAATTGGGCAACATCCAACAAGCCGTACACACCATGCCAACCTGGACCGCACTCGAAGGCGTCCTCACCCCCATCAATGCAGCCATTCGTGACCTGTCACATAGGGTGACTGCGCCCCCTCCCCAAGCGCCTGCCCCCACTCGGCCTCCTGTTCCCCCGATCGGTGCAACCACACGGCTGCCCCCTGCCCCCACTCGGCCGGCTGTTCCTCCGTCCGGTGCACCCACACCACCTCTCCCCAGGCCCAAAGCGCGGGCTCCCCCCCCCAACAAGGGCTCCTCGTCCTCCTCCTTTGACCCTGACATACCGAGGTACGATGTGGCCACCCGTTCCTTCTACGGCGACCCCCGGGCGTATGCGGATAAGTTCCCGGACTCATGGGAGGCAAACGCATTCCGAGAGGGAAAGTACCCCGACCCAACCACCTTCATTGCACGGCACCTCGCCCCTGACGTCCCCAAGCCCCAACAGTCGTACGCCAAGGTCGCCTCTACCGGGGCTCCTAAGGGCAAGAAGAATAAGAGCTCCCTCACGGCCGCCCAAGTCGCGTCAGCGGGCAACAGTGCGTCTGCTACCCAGCCGCCAAAGTCGCTCCCCACGGCCGAAAGAAGATTCTACGCTCCCCGTTCTTCCCCCTCTGAGCACCAGCAGGCGTCACTAATCGCTGCCACCTTCCCTGACATAGCTGCTCGCGTCCTTAGGGATGCGAACTGTATCCTCCCCCTCGCGGTCACGACTAAGGTCAACGATCGCGGTTCAATCACCCTGCTCGTCTCCGACCCTGCCACCCCCGCCGCTGCCTTCGCACCCTACTTCGATGCTCTCTCAGCCCAACTCAACAAGTCATTCCCGGTGGGCGAGTCTCCCTGGTTGCCCTTCCGCCTCGCCCCCAACGAGGCCCAACTCGCCATCCACTCCCTCCCCATTGCCTTCCTCCCTGAGGACAACAACGAACTTTTCCCCTGCCTCGCGGAGTCGATCCTCAACTCCAAGAACATTCGCATCCTCGCCGCCAGATACCTCAACCCAGACGCAGCATCCAGGGTGGGCAAATCGGCCACCTCCGTCATCGTCTCAGTCCACCCCGGGGACGTCCCAGCGATGGGCTCCTCTATTCGCCTCTTCTCCCGCTCACGGACGGTCGAGCGTGCGTACTCCTCTAATAGGTACACACAGTGCAAGAACTGCTGGGGGTACGGTCACGTCGCCCCTAGGTGCCCCACGCCGGACCCCGTGTGCCCCATTTGCTCCCTCAACCACACCCGCGCCATGCACCGATGCCCCAACCCTACCTGCCCTGGAGGTGGCAACCTTAAGGCTACTCCTGGCTGTTGTTCTTCCTCCCCGCCGCGATGCGCCAACTGCCATGGCGCCCACACTGCGACTCACAGGGATTGTGACTCCCGCCCGCCTCCGCCCACTCTCAGGCGTTCCTCCGCTGCCGAAGCGGTTGTTCTCCCGCCACCCGCGGGTGACGAAATGGACACGGCCACCGACGGAAACGACCTCTCGCCCCCCGCTTCACCCACCCGCTCCCTCCAGTCAGCGTTCGAGATGGCTACTCCAAGAGCCCGAAGCTCAACGGTACTTCCGGCCCCAGTAGGGCCCAGCCAAGGCAACCGGTCGCTCCCTCCAGCGGAGCCCGTGAGCCCTTCACCCATGAGCAGAGTTCCATCGGGCCTAGCCCATTAATGCGGCACAACCAGACATCAGGTGGCGGAGAGCAGGCCTCCCCTCCCCCCCCTAAACCCTTCACACTCGTTCAACACAACTGCCTCGGGAGCTGGGAAGTGTTTCTTTCGCTTTTCGGGTCATTCTCGCAACTGGCCCTTCCTCCTTCCATTGTCACCCTGGAAGACCCTCCTGTCTACAGGGGCAAACTTCATTCCTTTAATTTGTTTACTGTGTTTTCCCCGCCCACTGACCGGGGCTGCAAACCCCGCGTTGCTTTTTACGTTTTTAGATCTTTTTTGGATACTGTTTCCCTACTGCCCCGCTTCTTCGGAAGGGGTGATGTCATGGCGCTAGACCTCTTCACCCCGGACGGTTTTTTCAACCCCTCCACCACCGGTTTCACGATCATTAACTCGTACAGCACTAAGGGTCGTCTCAATAACACCCGGTCGGTGCCCCCGGACATTATTTTTCCCGCGTCCCCCCTGCCCACTCTCACACTGGGAGACTTGAACATTCACCACCCCACGGCAGACCCCCTCAGGGTCTTCAAAGAGGATGAGCTCGCCACGTCAACCCCCTACTTTGACAGAGCCACTGAACTGGGGTTCACTCTCCTTAACGTCCCGGGCGTATTCACCCAGTTTTCCATGTCTCTCATTGGTCGCCCTGGCGTCATTGACCTTGCCTTCGCTTGCCCCCTCCTCGCCCCGTACTTTACGGAGTGGTCTGACCCCCTCCCATCCACTGGGTCAGACCATATCCCCATACTCCTCCGCTTCGAAGCCCCCCTCTTTAGGACGCCCCCACCCTCCCCGAACTGGGCCCTGACCGATTGGCCTGCACTCGAATCCTCGCTTAAATCAACCCGCATCTCGCCCGCCCCGCCGATCCCAACGACCCACTCTATGGACATCTGGTTCAAGACGAATTTGGACGGGATAACGGCGAGACTGGCTCTTCACACCCCGGTAAAACGGGTGACTTTCCGATCGAAGCCCTGGTGGTCCGATCTCCTCTCTCAGCTCAGGAGAGCCTACAACTCCGCCCTCCGCTCCTCGAAAGTAGACAGGTTCGACGCTGCGCTCCTTGCGTCGGCAAGAGCCGCTAGAACAGCCTACTTCAAAGCAATCAAGAAAGCCAAGAGGAACCACTGGTCCGAGTTCTTGGCCACGGCAACCCCTCAGATGGTGTGGACCGCGAAAGGGTTCGCTGTAGGTCGCCCGCCCCCTCGTTTCCCCGAGCTCCCGGGTGCCTCGACACCGCCGGAGCTCAACAAGGCCCGCCTCAACCACTTCTTCCCAGGCGACCCGGTCGGGTCTCTCAATTCCGTCCTGCTCCCGTTTAGGGACTGCCCGGCGCTGGCAGCGGACGAGATTAGCAGAGTCCTGGCCCGGTCATCACCATCGTCCGCCCCTGGCCCAGACATGACCCCCAATTCGGTGTGGAAAAAGATACACCGTGTTGCCCCACACCTGATTCAGGACCTCCTCGCCCCGCTGGTGGCCTATGGCTTCCACCCCCCAGCTCTCAAGATGGCTGACGGCATTGTTCTCGACAAGCCAGGCAAGGCCTCCTATGACTCGCCCTCCTCCTTCCGCGTTATCGTGCTACTGCAAACATTCTCCAAGATCCTGGAAAGGATCATGAACTCAAGACTGTCGTGTGTGGCCCGTGTTGCTGGCCTCCTCGACCCCCACCAATGCGGTTCACTGGCGGGCCTATCGGCCTCGGATGCGACCACCACACTTACCCACGAGGTGAGAACACTCCAGATGGCCGGAAAGAAAGTTTCGACGCACTTCCTGGACATCAAGGGAGGATTTGACAACGTAAACCCCTCAACCCTATGCGGCATGCTGAAAGCAAAGGCCGTAAGCCCATACCTCATCGCCTGGACCAGGTCCTTCCTTACTGGGAGGACATGCCGGCTCCGCTTTCAAGGGTCCCCAAGGGTGTTTGCCCCGGTCGCTGTGGGCACGCCGCAAGGCTCCCCCGTCTCCCCGCTCCTATTCGTCATTTATGTGTCCAGACTTCACTGCGAGATCCCCCGGGGTCTCACCCTATCCTACGTGGACGACTTCGGTCTCACCGCTTCCTCTACGTCCTATCGGCGCAACATCCAGATCCTGCAGAGACACTACGCGGTGCTGAAGGCCAGAGGTGCCCGGCTGGGCGTTGGTTTCTCCGTCCCGAAAACTGAACTAATCCACTGGAGGACAAACAGGGACAGAGGTCCCGTCTCCCGGTCCCCAATACATTTAGATGGCTCAATCTTCCCCCCCAAAGACGAGGTCAGGTGGCTCGGATATTGGTTCACGCCCTCGATCTCGACAACCACGCACTTTACCAAAAGACTGGCCAAGGCCCAAGCTGCCTTCGTGGCCGTCAAGAGGCTCTCCCCTCCGGGGATGGGCCTGCCCCCCTTCCTCTGCCATCGGTTGGCATCTTCGCTCCTGTTCCCGATCCTCAGCTATGGGGCGGACGTGTTCAGTCCTACCAGTCACATGACGAGAAAAATGTCAGCCTTCTGGCACAAGGTCCAGAGGTGGTCGACAAACTGCTTTGCCTGCACCCCTATCGACATCCTGGCCGTTGAAGCCTGCCTCCCCCCACTTGACCTCCTCCTCGTGTACAAGCGCCGCCTGGCGTGCCTTAGGGTAATGTGCTCCCCGCCGGAGATCAACCCGGCAGCAGCCAGACTCCCACCCTCCCTTGGACGCCCTCCCCCACTCGATGCTCTTCCTACTAGGCCCTGGCGGCCACGCCCCCCTCCCGGTCACCTCCCAGCACCTACTGAGCGAGGCGTACCCTGCCCCCCCTCCGGGCCGCGCCTACCCACAGCTCAAGCTCCTCTGCAGAGAGCTTCTCATGAAGGAGTGGGAAAGGGCCGCGCCAAACGCCACGAGATACGCCTACCGCCCCTCACTCAAGCCCCATCCGTTCATGGGCCTTTCAAAATTCGACGCGGGTCGCCTCCACCAGATGAGGTCTGGTAAGAGCTACCTCCGCGCCCATCCGTCCTGGGACGACGACGGCCCAACCACCTGCCCCAGATGCGCCGAGGCCCCAGAGACCTTTGAGCACGCCATCCTCCGCTGCCCCGCGAAAGGGCAGGCCAGGACCCGCCACCTTCAGGGGGTCACTGAGCTTGGCCCCGACGCCCCCGTATGGTCCTCCGCTGCCCTCCTGGGCGCACTCTCCCGATTTATCAGGTCGACCGCCACAGCCTTCCCGCCCGGCATGTTCTCTCGCCCCTCCTCCGCAGTTTCTTCTGTTTCTTCCCGTTCTTCTAATATGGTTTCCTTTGGGTACTTTATGTCGTCTCAGGAAAGCTAGGTTTAAAGATTTTATATTTCATGCTGTCCGCTGGTATAGGGAGGGTTTCCTTAGCTACACTTGTTTGAATTTCGCGCCCGTATGTGGGCCTGGGACCGGTACGGACCCCAGATGAAGAGTATTGTTCCGGATATTTCCTTTGTTAGTTCGTTTTGGATTTTGGGTTTTGTTTTCGCCATAGCTAGCGCTCCATGCGATTTCTTGTACCTTAACAACGAATATATGATATAAAAAAATAAAAATAAAAAAAGAAAGTAAAAAAAGCCCTCTATTTTCTTCATCTTTCTCGTCCGCTCCACCTCCAGCGATTGAAATCTCAACACCATGGGAAATCATCGTGAGAGTGTCCTTCGCCTCTGATCTACCCCGTCCGTGGCATCTGCTCGGGGGTTTATCACGCCTTCATCTCTTTCCTCTCTCTGGGGCCTCTGGTCTCCCCTCCTGGCGGTTATGGATTCCTTCCTGGTTCCGTTCGTCTTCGTTCGCGTTGATGTTCCTACCCTTTACCCCGCACTTCGCGACGCGCCTCGCTTAGCGATTTGCACGGTCGGCAACCCTTTTTTCCTCGTCAACACGCGGTCGCAGTGTCGGGCTATCGGTGAAGTAGTTGCCCTGGTGGCCCTGCTCTCTGGTATTGCACTCTCTCCTAAGTTGCTCGGTCGGTACGGTCGGCATTCGAAAGATCGTGACCCTGTTTCGGTCCTCCGCGTTCGTACTTCTCGGTCTCTGGCGAGCCCTCCCTCTCCCGCTTCCCACGCGTCAGATCCGCTTGCATCGTACTGCTACGTCGTTCTTTAGCTGGCACCTTACTGCCTCCTCGGCTGGCACCCTACTGCCCCTCACGATAGCTGGCATCTCCACTGCTGAGTGGCTCTCCTCGCTGGGTGACTCCCCTCGTCCTCCTCCCGCTCCTGCGATTTACTCTACGGTCGCAAACCTCGCGAGTAGGTTACGCAGTGTCATGGTATAGCACTACCTCCTTGGCCCATGCTAAAGTCTGAAGCGTCGCCGATATTCCGGGTACTCCACCCGTGACGAACGCCTGCCCCGTAGCCGTTTAGGCAGGGGACATACCGTTAGGCATCCGGCAATAGTAGTTTTATCTTTCCTCTCCGTCGGCACTTGGTGCCGTAAGATTCTTTTCTTTTGTTTGGGTGGGCCCGCCGAACGGTTTGTGTCTTTCCCTGGTTTCTTTCCTATACTTGTCTTTCCTTACGTGTCGGGAGGAAGGTATTGCTCCGTCTTGCTTTCGTCTTTGGTGCTACAAGGGGGGGGGATGGGCTCTGGGTTGGAGGGGGCGGATTTTTCCCATGAAGGGGTGAAGCGGGTCGTTGGATTGTTTACAGGTTTTGTTTCGGTCATAGCTAGCGCTCCATACTGTTTCTTGTACCTTAATCAACGAATACATGATAATAATAATAAATATAAAAAAAAAAAAAAAAAAAAGCCCCCTATTTTCTTTGTGGGGAGCGGGCCTCCCCCCCCCCTCCGAAACCCTTCACCCTCGTTCAACACAACTGCCTCGGGAGCTGGGATGTGTTTCTTTCGCTCTTTGGGTCATTCACGCAACTGTCCCTCCCTCCGTCCATTGTCGCCCTGCAGGACCCTCCGGTCTACAGGGGCAAACTTCCCTCATTTAACCAGTTTACAGTGTTCTCACCTCCCTCTGATGGTGGCTGCAAGCCTCGCGTTGCCTTTTATGTGTACAGTTCTTTTTTGGCTACTGTTTCCCTCCTACCTCGGTTTTTCGAACGGGGTGATGTTATGGCTTTGGACCTCTTCACCCCGGACGGCTTCTTCAACCCCTCCACAACCGGTTTCACGATCATAAATTCGTACAGCACGAAGGGTCGTCTCAACAACACCCGCTCTGTTCCCCCGGATCTTATCTTCCCTGTTTCCCCCCTCCCCACGCTCACACTGGGCGACCTCAACATTCACCACCCCACGGCAGACCCCCTTAGGGTCTTCAAAGAGGACGAGATCGCCACGTCGACCCCCTACTTTGACAGGGCCACGGACCTGGGGTTCTCCCTCCTTAACGTCCCAGGTGTTTTTACTCGGTTTTCTATGTCCCTCGTTGGGCGCCCCGGCGTCCTCGACTTTGCCTGTGCTTGTCCCCTCCTGGCCCCCTACTTCTCAGAGTGGTCCGACCCCCTCCCATCCACCGGCTCCGATCACATCCCAATACTTCTCCGCTTTGAAGCCCCCCTCTTCCGCGCGGCCCCCCCGACCCCCAACTGGGCCCTGACTGACTGGCCCACCCTTGAATGCTCACTCAAAGCGACGCGTGTCTCGCCTGCCCCCCCCATCCCAACCACCCGGTCGTTGGACATTTGGTTCAAGACAAACCTTGACAGGATAACGGCCGAGCTGGCCCTCCACACCCCGGTAAAGCGGGTAACCTTCCGGTCAAAGCCCTGGTGGTCCGCTCTCCTTTCTCAGCTCCGGAAAGCGTATAACTCAGCCCTCCGCTCCTCGAAGACAGACAGGTTTGATGCGGCACTCCTCGCTTCGGCGAGAGCTGCTAGGACAGCCTACTTCAAAGCAATCAAGAAAGCCAAGAGAGACCACTGGTCTGCGTTCCTGGCTACAGCTACCCCTCAGACGGTCTGGACGGCGAAGAGGTTCGCTGTGGGGAGACCCCCCCCTCGTTTCCCCGTGTTACCGGGCGCCACAACCCCACTGGAGCTAAACAAGGCCCTCCTAGAGCACTTTTTTCCTGGCGAACCGACCAGACCTGTCGACTCCATCCTGCTCCCGTTCAAAGACTGCCCAGCGCTGGCGGTGGACGAGGTTGGTAGAGCCCTTGCCAAGTCTTCACCGTCGTCGGCCCCTGGCCCTGACATGACCCCCAACTCGGTTTGGAAAAGGATACATAGAGTGGCTCCGCACCTTATCCTGGACCTCCTCTCCCCGTTAGTGACCCATGGCTTCCACCCTCCCACCCTGAAGATGGCGGATGGCATTGTGCTTGATAAGCCTGGAAAACCCTCTTATGATTCGCCCTCCTCCTTCCGCGTCATCGTGCTGCTGCAAACCTTTTCGAAAATCCTAGAGAGGATCATGAATTCACGACTATCGTGTGTGGCCCGCGTCGCGGGCCTCCTCAACCCCCACCAGTGCGGCTCGCTGGCTGGCCTATCGGCCGCGGACGCGACCACCACGCTAACTCACGAGGTGAAGACGCTCCAGATGGCTGGCAGGAAGGTTTTGACGCTCTTCCTCGACATCAAGGGAGGCTTCGACAACGTGAACGCCTCGATCCTGTGCAGCATGCTTAAGGCAAAGGCTGTAAACCCATACCTTGTCTCCTGGACCAGGTCCTTCCTGACCGGAAGGACCTGCCGGCTCCGCTTCCAAGGGTCACCGAAGGTGTTCGCCCCGGTCGCCGTGGGCACGCCGCAGGGCTCCCCCGTCTCCCCGCTCCTCTTTGTTATTTATGTCTCCCAGCTCCATCATGAGATCCCCCAGGGCCTCACCCTCTCTTACGTCGACGACTTTGGTTTGACGGCGTCCTCGGCGTCCTACCGACGCAACATCCAGTTGCTACAGAGGCATTACGCAGTACTGAAGGCCAAAGGGGCCCGGCTGGGTGTTAGCTTCTCCGTTCCCAAAACAGAGCTCATCCATTGGCGGACTGCCAGGGATAGAAGCCCAATCTCCCGCTCCCCGATCCACCTAGATGGTTCGACCTTCCTCCCCAAAGACGAGCTACGTTGGCTAGGCTACTGGTTCACGCCCTCGCTCTCGACCACCCCACACTTCACCAAGAGGCTGGCCAAGGCACAAGCGGCCTTTGTGGCGGTCAAAAGGCTCTCCCCCCCGGGGATGGGCCTGCCCCCTTTTCTGTGCTACCGGTTGGCATCATCGCTCCTGTTCCCCATCCTCAGCTACGGCGCGGATACCTTCAAGCCCACCGCCCACATGACGCGGAAGCTCTCAGCCTTTTGGCACAAAGTCCAGAGATGGACAACGAATTGCTTCGCGTGTACACCTATCGACATCCTGGCCGTCGAAGCCTGCCTCCCCCCTCTTGATCTCCTCCTCGCGTACAAACACCGCCTGGCCTGCCTCAGGGTGATGTGCTCCCCCCCGGAGCTTAACCCAGCTGCGGCCAGACTCCCAGCCTCCCTCCAGACTCCCTCACTGAGCCGCCATGCCCCCAATCACAGGGTTCTCTCTCGCAAGAACGCGGGCAGCCGCCTGCCTCTGCCATGGCTCCAACCCAGGCCGCCCTCAAAGAACAGGGCCCACCTTCCCCTAGACGCCCTCCCCCACGCAATGCTCTTCCTCCTTGGCCCTGACGGCCTCGCCCCCCTCCCGGTCACCTCCCAGCACCTGCTAGGCGAGACATACCCAGCCCCCCCCCCGGGCCGCTCCTACCCGCAGCTTAAGCTCCTTTGCAAGAACCTCCTCATGGAGGAATGGGAGAAGGTCGCGCCGGATCTGGCAAGATACGCCTACCGCCCCTCACTAAAGCCCCATCCGTTTATGGGCCTCTCCAAGTTCGACGCGGGTCGTATTCACCAGATGAGGTCTGGGAAAAGCTACCTCCGCGCCCATCCTTCCTGGGACGATGACGGCCCTGACACCTGCCCCAGCTGCCAAGAGGCCCCAAAGACCTTTGAGCACGCCCTCCTCCACTGTCCAGCCAAGAGGCCTGCCAGGACCCGCCACCTTCAGGGGGTCACTGAACTCGGCCCCGAGGCTCCCCTATGGTCTTCGGCGGCCCTTTTGGGCGCCCTCGCCCGCTTCATCAGGTCTACGGCCACAGCCTTCCCGCCGGGCATGTTTTCTCGCCCAGCTTCCTCCGCTAGCTCAGTTTCTTCCCACTCGTCTAATGTAGTTTCCTTTGGGTATTTTATGTCATCTCAGGAAAGCTAGGTTTACTTTGTTTGTTTTTCATGCTATCCACTGGTTTTGAGAAAGGGTTTTTCTTATCATACTTGGTGTAATTTCGTGCCCTTATGTGGGCCTGGGACCGGTACGGACCCCAGTTGAAGAGACTTGTTCCGGATGTTTCCTATGTTAGTTCGTTTTGGCTTTTTGGTTTTGTTTTCGCCATAGCTAGCGCTCCATGCGATTTCTTGTACCTTAACAACGAATATATGATTTAAAAAAAAAAAAAAAAAAAAAAAAAAAAAAAAAAAAACCCCCAATTTTATTAATGTTTCTCGGCCGCTCCACCTCCGGCGATTGAAATCTCAACACCATGGGAAATCATCGTAAGAGTGTCCTCTGCCTCTGATCTACCCCGCCCGTGGCAACTGCTCGGGGGTTTATTACGCTTTCGTCTCTTCACTTTCTCTGGGGCCTTGGGCCTCCCCTCCCTGGGGTTATGGATTCCTTTCTGGTTCCGTTCGTCTTCGTTGAGCACGCTCGCGTTGATGTTCCTACCCTTTACCCCGCACTTCGCGACGCGTCTCGCGTAGCGATTTGCACGGTCGGCAACCCTTTTTTCCTCGTCAACACGCGGTCGCTAGTTTCGGGCTATCGGTGAACTAGTTGCCCTGGTGGCCCTGCTCTCTGGTATTGCACTCTCTCCTGAGCTGCTCGGTCGGTACGGTTGGCATTCGAAAAATGGTGACCCTGTCTCGGTCCTCCGCATTCGTACTTCTCGGTCTTTGGCGAGCCTTCCCTCCTCCGCTTCCCACGCGTTAGATCCGCTTGCACCGCACGGCTACGCCCTCTTTAGCTGGCACCTTATCTGCCTCCCAGGCTGGCACCCTACTGCCCATCACGGTAGCTGGCACCTCCACTGCTGAGTGGCTCTCCTCGCCGGGTGACTCCCTTCGTCCTCCTCCCGCTCCTGCGATTTACTCTACAGTCGCAAACCTCGCGAGTAGGTTACGCTGTGGTCATGGTATAGCACTGCCTCCTTGGCCCATGTCGAAAGCCGAAAAGCGTCGCCGATTTTCCGGGCACTCCACCCATGACGAGGCCTTGCCCCTAAGCCGATAGATTCACGGTATTCCCTTAGGCATCCGGCAACTGTAGTTTTATCTTCCCTCTCTGTCGGCACTTGGTGCCTTAAGATTCTTTCTTTTGTTTTGGGAAACCCGCCGAAGGGTTTGTGTCTTTCCCTGGTTTCCTTTCTATACTTGTTTTTCCTTACGTGTCTGGAGGAAGGTATTGCTCCGCCTTGCTTTCGTCTTAGGTGCTACAAGGGGGGAGGATGAGCTCTGGGTCGGAGGGGTTTGATTTTTCCCATGAGGGGGTGAAGCGGGTCGTTGGATTGTTTATGGGTTTTGTTTCGGTCATAGCTAGCGCTCCATATCGTTTCTTGTACCTTAAAGAACAAATACATGATTATAAAAAAAAAAAAAAAAAAGAAGCCCCCTATTTTCTTGATTCTTCACGCTGCCTGGTATTTCTTTCACCACTCTTGTACTTCAGAATATAACGTCTTGTATTCTGATATCCAAGTTCCACGCCAAGAACCCACAAACCCTGACCCTGATCTATCGTTACATGATCAGCCTTGACCTGAGATTGTCATCTCCGAACCCTCACACTAAACGAGTGTTATCGTTTAGGACCTTCCTGTCGTTGTGTGCCTTGGACTAATGTCCAGTGCCAAGACCCCGTTACAGTGTCAATGGTTGCCATGGCGGAGTTTATGGGAAACAATCATGCATCTGAGACTACCGGCACCTCTCCCTTCTTTGCCAACTACGGCTATGCTCCTCGTATGCACTTTCTTGATGAACAAACCCTCCCGACTGATGACCAAGAGGCACGATCTTTCGTTGTCACTATGACAGAACTTCATGCACACCTTAGAACTGAAATGGGTTACGCTCAAGAAAGGCAAGAGGAAAACGCTGACCGACATAGAATCCCTGCTCCCTCCTTCCAAATCGGTGATAAAGTATGGCTGAACGTCAAAAACATTAGAACACGACGACCTTCACGGAAGTTGTACAACAAACGTCATGGACCCTACGAGGTCAAAGCCAGGGTCGGAACACACGCTTATCGTCTGGAATTGCCGAATACCATGAAGATACATACGTCTTCCATGTGTCACTGTTGGACCTGGCAGCCAACGATCCACTCGAAGGACAGATAATCCCACTACCTCCACCTGTGGAAGTTGAAGGAGAAGACGAGTGGCAAGTTCAGGAGGTTTTGGATTCTAAATTCGTTAGGAATCGACTACGATATCTGGTAAAATGGGAAGGCTACAACGAAACAACATGGAAGCCAGCTGAATCGATCAACAAACTAAGAACAGTTGACGAGTTTCACGAACGGTACCCACTTAAGCCTGGACCTTTACCAGAGGATGCAGAATAGGCCTCAGGGGACTTCTGCCCTGGGGAGGGCCCTGCTCTCACAGTCCCCTGATGAGATACGTGTTGGGATAACTTTGGTGTTCTTTCTTTTGTTACACGGTTGCTATGAGGGATTTCGTTTGTAAGGTTTCCGACAAATTGTAGGGTTTCCTTGGTTACGCGGATATGCGACTCATACTGGGGTATGAGTCGGGCGGCAAAGGCTGTGCTAGGATTTCCTTCTATATAAGGGGGCTTCGCCCCTTTTCTCCTTCATCTTTCTCGTCCGCTCCACCTCCAGCGATTGAAATCTCAACACCATGAGAAATCATCGTGAGAGTGTCCTCCGCCTCTGATCTACCCCGTCCGTGGCGACTGCCCGGGGGTTTATCACGCCTTCATCTCCATCCTCTCTCTGGGGCCTTTGGCCTCCTCTCCCTGGGGTTATGGATTCCTTCCTGGTTCCGTTCGTCTTCGCTTGCGTTGATGTTCTTACCCTTTACCCCGCACTTCGCGACGCGTCTCGCTTAGCGATTTGCACGGTCCGCAACCCTCTTTTCCTAGTCAACACGCGGTCGCAGTCTCGGGCTATCGGTGAAGTAGTTGCCCTGGTGGCCCTGCTCTCTGGTATTGCACTCTCTCCTGAGTTGCTCGGTCGGTACGGTCGGCATTC
>Ga0307513_10007049_pt1 | contig 14619 bp, 11 predicted proteins | sample 15_EM_MG_FD_202174 | JGI IMG/M metagenome (GOLD analysis project Ga0307513, IMG submission 202174) | Populus trichocarpa ectomycorrhiza microbial communities from riparian zone in the Pacific Northwest, United States - 15_EM | ecosystem: Host-associated > Plants > Roots > Unclassified | place... | reverse complement strand
CGGTCAAGTCACCCAGCTGCAGGAAGGGCTCACCGACGAATTCACCATGGGCGATCTCAAGCTCGAATTCGGTTTCGGTGATGTCGGCCTGACGAGTGTCACCACTTACATCGACCGCACGGTCGATGTCGTTCGCGACGCGAGCCAGCTCACCGGCAGTGTCACGAAGAGCCCGATTGGCGGCACCGACGCACAGGCGCGCCTCAACTCGCCACTCATCGACAACACCGAGATGCAGGTCTTCAGCCAGGAATTGCGCCTGGGTTCGTCGGGAGAAGGGCCGTACCAGTGGCTCGCCGGCGTGTTCTACCAGACCGCCGATCGCGACTACGCCCAGACGTTGCCGACGCCGGGATACGACGCGCTGGTCGGAGGTCCAGGTGCCGGTGCGCCGCCGGACACGCCCTATTTCTCACGCCTCTCCTACGACTTCTCGCAGTTCGCGGCATTCGGTGAGGCGACGTATCGTTTCAACCCGCGGTGGGCGCTGACCGGCGGCCTGCGTTACTACAATTTCGACGAAGACCGTGTCATCACCATCGCGGGCGCGTTCGCGGACCTGCCACACTTCGACGAGCTCGGCACCACCAGCTCCGACGGCGTTTCACCGCGCGTCATCCTCGCGTTCAGTCCCAGCAAGTCGGCGCAGTTCACGGCGCAGGTGGCGCGCGGCTTCCGCCTCGGCGGTATCAACGATCCCCTGAACGCCACGCTGTGCCAGGGCAACGACATCGATATCTACGGCGGCCACGCGACCTGGGACGACGAGAAGGTCACAAACTTCGAGCTCGGCGCCAAGACCCGCTTCGCGGACGGACGCGTGACGCTGAACGGCGCGGTGTTCCTGAGCAAGATCGACGGCCTGCAGGTGGTCGCGGACGCGGGTTCGTGCTCGTCGCGCATCATCCTGAACGCCGATGCCGAATCGAAAGGCGCGGAAATAGAGCTGTTCGTGCGGCCCGACGAGCATTGGGATCTCGGTTTGTCGGCGACGTATGCGGACGCCGAGATCACCGAGTCGCAACTCGACACTGGCGGCAACCCGATCGGCGGCATTCGTGACGGCAACCGTCTGCCCACCTCACCGCAGCTGCAGGCGGTCGCGACCCTCGCGTACAACTGGGCGTTGACGGCTTCGCTCGGCAGCTACGTGAGGCTCACCGCCCAGCATGTGGGCTCGTCGTTCACGCAGCTCGCCGACCAGGAGCCGAACTTCGGGTTGATCACGAACGGCACCGTTCCGCAGGGCGCCGCCTCGCTCATCAATTTCGGGGGCGTCCCGGCGAACACGAGCATCGAGTTCGATCCCGAACTGCCGTCGTACGACATCGCGAACCTGCGCTGGGGCGTTCGCACCGATCGCTGGGAAGGCGGCCTGTTCGTCAACAACCTGTTCGACGAGCGCGCGTTCCTGTCGGTCGATCGCGAGCGTGGCCGCAGGGCCCGCGTCGGTTACCTCACCAACCCGCCGCGCACCATCGGCGTGAATTTCCGCATGAACTTCTAAAGGGGCTAATGGGGACATTCCTCGATTCCTAGCAAAAGGGGACGCGCCTCCAAAGCGCGTCCCCTTCATCACACGACCGCACCGCGCGCTTCATCGTGCGCAACTCCGCGCGGCTCACGAGGGGTTTGTGCATCACGGCCGGGTTTCATGCCAGCCGGGGATACGTGAAGCACAGGAAATGCACGGCGTTGACGCCGAAATGCACCGCCATTGCCGCCTCGATGCGCTGGGTGCGGTGATAGGCGTACGCGTATCCGAACCCCGCGACGGTGCCGGCCAACACGTACATCCAGCCACCGCCGAAGTGCGACAGGCCGAACAACACGGCGCTGGCCGTGACGGAAATGGCGATCGCGAGTTTCGGCTGCTTGATCGCGCGCGCGAGTTCGTGTTGCACGAAGCCGCGGAAGAATGCTTCCTCGGACAGGCAGGTGAAGAGCAAATTGACCGGCGCCCAGAGCAGAAAAAGCGTCGTCCACTTGGGATCGAACCGCACGTAACCCAGGAGCAGGGCACAAGCCATCACGGCTGCCAGCGTCAATAGAAACACCGGTGCCGCGCTGCGCAACGTTGCGGCCAGTTCGCCGGATGAACGCACCCGCGCCGTGTTCACGAGGCCAAGGATGAGAATGCCAGCGACGACTTTGGGAAAGCCGACCCCGATGCCATAAGGCGCCGCGCCCGGCGACAACACCACCGGCTCGACCAGCACGGTGCGCGGGAACCCCGGCAGCAGCAACAGCCCCAACGCCAGCGCAAAAATGAACAGCAGCGCGCCGGCGAACAGCTGCAGCGCCTTCCCCTCGCGCTCGCGGGTGAAGCGATAGAACCACGCGAGCGCGGCCAGCAGCGCGATCCACAGCGCTGCCAGATCTTGCAGCGCACCGGTGAAATAGGCCGCGACGATCGAGAGGCTCAGTGCCGCGATCCAGACATTGCGATGCAGCCACAGGCCGAGCACGGCGGCGATCAGCAGGGCGAACGGGATGTAGGACATGATTCCCTATCTATCGGCGGCGGCGTTTCAGAGCGCGCATCTTAATCCAATGCCCCACGGGGCCGCCCTAACTTCCGCGCTTTCGCGGCGTGGTAGAGTCGTTTCCGATGAAAATCGACGCACGCATCGACGGCGTTCTCGAAGACCCGATCACTCTCGGGGAATTCCAGCGCCTTACGCCGGAGCTCGCGGACTTCGCCGACAGCCACGCGTTGCTGGTCGAACGATACAAGCGCGGCTTCGCGATGTGGACGTTTCTGTTCCGGCACCCAAAGGGCGGCGCCGCGAGTCTGCAGCTCAGCATTGCCTTGTCCAGGGAGACCGGCGAGGCGCTCGCGACCATCTTTCCGCATTGGTGGCGCGACGACGAAGCGGAATTGCGGCGCAAGCTCGGAGAGCTGGCGGCACTGCGCGACGTGACCCTGGAGGCGTCAGTTCTGCGCAGCGCGCTCGAGCGCGCGTTGGCCGATGTGTTGCACGCGGAGCAGTCGGTGTTGACGCGCGAGTCCACGATTCCCGAGCGTCCGAAAGACGCGCAGGGAAATCCGGTTTTCGACGTTCTCGATGAAGCGAATCTGCCCCTGCCGACCTGACCACAACAAAAGGGGACATTCCGACTTTTGAAGACGAGCGTTGCGCGCCCGCATCAATAAGTCGGAATGTCCCCTTTCGTCAGTGCACGGCGCGGTTTTGCTGGTCGGCTTTCGTAGCCAGGCTGAATCGCGACTCGATCGCGCGCAGTTTTCCCGTCACGAGCTCCGCCGCATAACGGCCCACTTCCGGCCCGTGCTTGAACCCATGGCCCGAGCCCGCACCGACCAGCAGCACATTGTTAGCCGTCGGATGCCGGTCGACCAGCAGATCGCCGTTCGAGCTGTTCTCATACTGGCAAACCCGCTCTTCGTTCAAAGGCGCGCCGGCCAACGCCGGAAACCGCTTCGCGAGATACGCGCGCGCATCCGCCAGCGCGCCCGGAGAAGCCACGCGATCGCCGCGATCCGGATCGATCGGCGGCCCATGTTTGTCGTTGGCGATCTTGAAGCCGCGGCCTTCGAGATCGGGCATGCCGTAGAAGATGTCGCCGTTGTTGAAATCCGCCCAGCCGGGCAGGGCGCCGCCGCCGAAACGCGCATCGCCCGCGGGCACGCCGAAGAAAAACACCTCCTGGCGCGTTGGGAAAATACGCGGCCCCAGCAGATGCGCGAAAATCTTCGGCAGCCACGGCCCGCACGCGAACACGTAGTTAGCCGCGCTCGCCGTGGTCCCATCCGACAGCACGATCGAGCTCAGCGGCTTCGATGCATCCGGCGGCTTGACCGCGCCGACCGCGTATTCACCGCCGGCCTTCACGAACTGCTTCACCAATGTCTGCACCGCGCGGCGCGCCATCAACACGCCGAATTCCGGTTCCAGCAACCCGACCTCGATGTCCTTCCAGACCACCTGCGGATACCGCTGTTCGAGCGCAGAGCGGTCGAGCTCGAGCGTAGGAAGCTTGAGCCGCCGATGCACCTCGAGCGACTTGTCGACATAAGCCTCGCGCTGCTGAAAGAAGAACAACACACCGATCTGATGCAGGATCGGCAGGCCCGACAGATCCGACAACCATTTCCACTGCGCCAACGAATCGAACGCAAAGCGCGTGTAGATCTCATCCGCACCATAGGAGCCGCGCGTGAGCCGCGACTCGCCGCCGGACGACGCGCGTGCGTGCGCGGCGCCGAACGCGTCGAGCAACAACACCCGCTGCCCGGCCTTGCGCAGATGCCACGCGGTCCACGCGCCGAACACACCGGCGCCGATGACGATCGAATCCCAGGGCTTCGTGCTCCCCATTTTCTTCACCTCACCGCGGACGCCGCTGGCGACACCGGCGGCCAGCGCCGACGTGATGACACCGCGGCGCGTGACTTTCAAGGATGACCGCCCGCGGCGCCTTCCTTGACGACCGACTGCATGGCGCGATTGCTCTGCCCGAATGCCGGTTCCGATTCGCCGGCCGGCGCCGCGCGATCGAGCGCGTGCAGGAACGCGACGATGTCGCGCAGCTGCGTGCGCGTCAGCACCTGACCGTAGATCTCGGGCATCGACGACGGCGCCACCGTGCGCTGCTTCACCTTTTTCGGATCCACATTCACCGTGGTGCCGTCGGCATGCTTGAGCACGATCTGCGTGGCCGATTCGCTCGCCACCGAGCCGGACTCGGTCGCGCCGTTCTCGAGCGCCAGCGTAACCATGTCGAAGCCGGCAGCGATGTGCGCGCTGGGCTTGACGACGGATTCCAGTAGATAGGAAACCGGTTTCTCCTTGCCGATGAGCGACAGGTTCGGGCCGGCTTCGCCACCTTCGCCGTAGGCGATGTGGCAGCGCGCGCACGGCAGCACCTGGTTCTCGAAGAACTGCGCTGCGCCGGCGCGCGCGTCGCCCCCCGCAAGTGCAAACGAATACGGCGCGAGCGGATCGCCCTTGGCGGCCCACGCGGCTTGGCTCTTCTGCCAGCGCGCCTTCACCGCGGCGTCAGCGCTTTTTTCCACCGCTTCGATCAATTCGACCTGGGCGCCGGGCTGGACCTTGCCGGCCGCGAGCTGATCGATCGAGGCCAGCAGCAGCTTCGTGCCTTCAGCGCCTTTCAGCTGCGCCATTGCCAGAAAAGCCGCACGTTGCTCGGCTTCGGAACCGGTGGCGGCATACTTGCGGACGATCGGCAACGCGCGTTCGGGCGAGCGCTGCGCGACGATCCGCAGCGCCGAGAGGCGCAGCGCCGCGACGCTGGATTTCTGCGCAGCCTCGACGCCGGGCATCGCGTCATCGCCGCCGAAGGAGTCGAGTGTCTTCAATGCACCCGTGCGCACCGACTCCGGGGCCTTCTCGTTGCCGATGACCGCCACCAGCGCGGGTGCGGCGGCGCGCAGACGCAAGGTGCCGATGGCTTCGAGTGCGGCGAGCTGCACGGCCTCGGGCGCGGTGCCCAAGATCTTCGGCGCAATCGCGGCAACCGCATTCGCGGCCGCGGCGCCGTCGCGCTTCGCTAGCGGACGGAAAATGCCGACGACGCGATCGCGCTGCGGCACCTCGGCCCACAGACCAAGCTGCAACAGCGCTTCGGCGCGCATGGCGGGCGTGGCGGAGTCGCGCACCGCGTAGTCGGCCAGCGCCTTCGCGTTGCCCGCCTGCCCGAGGCGGTAATTGGCGTTGATGGCGCGTTCGACGTACGCCTCGTCTTTTGCGGGGGCGTTCGCGAGCCGGCCGGCCAGCGCGCCGTACGCACCTTCGATTGGCGCGTCGTTGATGGCTTCGGCGGCTTCACGCGCGATGAACGCGTCCGTGTCATCGAGGAATCCACCGAGCGCGGCATCTTTCAGTTCGCGATACGCGAGCACGACTCCGAGCCGGACCGCGGCGGAAGAATCTTTCGCGGCCGCATCGAGCGCCGCGTTCTTGCCGATGGCAGCCAGCGCATGCGCAGCGACGAATCGCAGGTACGCATCCTTGTTGTCGTTCGCCTCGAGCATCGCCAGCAATGCCGGCGTGGACCGCGCATCCTTCAACTTGCCCAGCGACTGCGCGGCGAAGAACTGCACACGCGGCCCGGCGTCGGCCAATGACTTCTCGAGCACCGCCTGAGCCGATGCCGCCTTGACGTCGCCCAACCCTTTCGCGGCCTGCGCGCGGACTTCGGGGTCGGCGTCCTTCAACAGCTTCACGAACACGGGCGCGACCTTCGTCCCCGAGCGGCCGAGCTGCGTCAGCCCCCACACCGCATGCAGGCGCCCCAGTGGCGTGACCCCTTGCGCTCCCGTGACCGCCTTGGCGAATGCGCCATAGTTGCCGCGCCGGACGAGCTCGAACTGCGCTTCGAGACGCACGCGCCGATCCGGATGCGAGAGCAGCGACGACATGAGTGTCTGGTTCGCGATCTTCGAGAAATCGCCGGCCAACAGCTGCGCAACTTCGGCGCTCAACTTCGTCTGCGCGGGATCCGGCTTCACGGGTGTGATGCCGTAGATGCGGCCCTTCTGCGATTTCGGCCAGCCGTCCACCCAGTCGGACAGATACAACACGCCATCCGGGCCGAACGTCACGTCCGTCGGCAACACGCCGCCCATGAACTGTTCGCTGCTGGTGGGAGAGAAGGTCGCGCCGTTCTGCTTGATCGTGTAGGTCTGAATGCCGCTGCGCGCGATGCTGCCCTTGAAATGCGTGATGAAAAAATGCCCGGCGTACTCGGGCGAGAGGCCGGTGCCGGGGTAATACGTGAGGCCGGACGGACCGTCCTCGATGTTGCATACCGGCGGAAGTAGATAGGCTGGACGTTCCGCAAAGCGCGGCTTCCACAGCCCTTCGCGCATCCAGGGCCCACCCTTGCCCATGGGCGGATGCTGGTAGCCGACGCGCCAGCCGTTGTCGCCACCCTCGACCAGGTACACCAGGCGCTCCTGGTCGCCCTGGTCGCTATCGTTGTCGCCGGTGAAGAGGTTGCCGTGCTCGTCGAACACCAGCTCCTGCGGATTACGCAGGCCGCGCGCGACCAGTTCGAATTCCGTGCCATCCGGATTGGAGCGGAACACCGCGCCTTCATCCGGGTAGTCGACGATCTGGCCTTCCTTGCCCTTCACGTGCGTGCCGCGGTCGCCGATCGAGTAGTAGAGCTTCCCGTCGTGGCCCATCACGAGACCGTGAAAATCGTGGCCGGTGAAGTTGTAGCGCACGCCGAAGCCGCGCAGCAGCTCGGTTTTCTTCACGTTGCCCGCGTCGCCCTCTAACAACCAGAGGCTCGGGATGTTGGTGAACCATACTTGTCCGCGACGCGCCAGCACGCCCGACGCGATGCCGTCGAGTTCGTCGTTGAAGCCGTCGGCGTAGACGCGGCTCTGGTCTGCGACGCCGTCATGGTTGGTGTCCTCGACCAGCCGCACCACCTCGCCCTCGATGGCCAACTGTTTGGCACCCGCCTCGCCAAACACCGTTCGGTCGAGTGCTTTGCGGTCTTCGATCGTGCGCGCGGCCAGATCGAGCTCGAGCATGCCCATGTAACCGCGGATGTCGAGCACGCTGCTGCGATAACGATAGGTTTCCGACACGAACAGCCGGCCCTTCTCGTCGAAGTCGATGGCGACGGGATTCGCGAGCATGGGCTCGGCTGCCCACAGCTTGGCCTGCATGCCCGCGGGCAGCGAGAAGCGCTTGAGTGCGAGCACGGCATCATCGGATGCCGGGTCCATCACCGGCGTCGGCAGGCGATCGAATTTTTCCAGCTCGAGCGTCTGCGAGGACACCGTCGAAATGCCGGCAATGAAGAACACCGCAAGACGGGAAATTAGAACGGAAGGTTTCATGGGATCCCGATTGATTTGGAAGGGCTTACAGGACGGCGGATGATATCCGGATGCGGCGCATCTGCGCCGGTGCGGCGCTTGAAGTTGACGGCAAAAGAGTAAATTCTGCCGCGCATGCGTCGACCGTCGAAATGGATGCGGGGCAAGCCCGGAATCGCCGTCTCGGTGATCATCGGGATACTCGCGCTCTATTCGATATTCGGCGGGAAATCTCCTTCGCCACGTCCCGCGGGCGGCCCCGGTGTTGCGGCGGAATCCCAGCAGATCGAGCGGTCCGGCCCCATGGTTTTCGCAGCCCGGGCCGACTTTGATTTCTACCTCCTTGCTCTGAGCTGGCATCCGGCCTTCTGCGCCGATGGCCATCGGGACAAATCCGAGTGCCGGGTCTGGCAGCCACACCCATTGGCGATCCATGGATTATGGCCGGAGAAACTTCAGCCCGGCTCCTACCCGCATGATTGCCGGGCGCCACGCCTGGCTCTCGCGTCAGCGCTCGCCCACCAACTCGAGGAATACATGCCCGGCATGCAATCGAACCTGCACGATCACGAATGGCGCACCCACGGTGGCTGCAGCGGCCTCGACGACGACGACTATTTCCAGCAAACGCTCGATCGCGCGCGCGGGATGGATGCGGCATTGCGCATGCGACTAACTAGTCTCGCGGGCCGGGAGACCACTCCGGCCGAATTGCGCGCGGCCGCCGACGCATACCGGGCGGGCCTTGGCGCAACCATCACCTTTCAGTGCCGCACGTTGCGCGACGCGCCTGCCGCGCTGCGCAACCGGCCGTTCCTCATCGAAGTGCGCCAATGCATCGACGACGACGGCGCACATGGCGCGCCCGGCACGCCGCTGGATTGCGCCAGCGTCGAGCGGCGCGATCAGGGGTGTGGCCGTTCGTTTCGAATCGCGGAGCTGACTCGATGAATGTGCAACTGCGCGAGTTGTTCGTTGCCTACGGCGTCACCGCGCTCGCGATGCTGCTCGGGCTGCTCGCCATGCGCGCCGCCGCGCGCGCGTACTGGCGCTGGCCGGTGTATTCGGCGATGGCGATGGTACTCGGCGTCGTGGCGTGGAATCTGCTGCGTCGACACGTGTTCCCGGCGGAATGGTCCACCACGCGCACGAATACGCTTTATTTCTGCGCACTGGGTTTGTATTCGCTGACGGGAGCGGCGCTCGGACTCTTGCTTGGCCGATTGACCCGGGGTAAAACGCCCGGGTCAGAACCATAAGGAAATAACATGGCCAGATCGAAGAAGAAAAAGACGCCCACCAAGGCGGAAATCGACAAACTCCGCAAGGCGGTCAACGCGGTCACCAAAGAATTCTTCGAAGAATACGGTGGCGACGGCGGCTATAACTACCTGCTGGTCGGTCCGAAGCTCGAAATCGACATCCTCAACCTCGCGACGAAACCGGGCAAGTAAGAACTAGTTCCCGCCGGGAATCTCCACACCGGAGAGATAAGGTTCGCGGCTCGCGTGCCACGTGGCACGCCAGCCGCGTTGCCAGGCGGATTTGAGCGCAGCGGCGGCCTCGCTCTTCTTGCCCTGCAAGCTCAAGCTTTCGGCCCGCAAGAAATACAGGCCGAAATGCCGGCCGCCATTCTTCTCGTAGGTGTCGAGCATGCGATCGAGGCCCGCCAAGAGTTTCATCGCCTCATCGCGGTTGCCGCCGCCATTGAGCTCGATGGCCGCGTGGATCAACGCCACGGAATATTCGTAACGGATCTGGCTGCCGTCGTACAGATCGGCGCCATACATCGGCAGGATGCGTTCCGCGTGCGCGAGCGTGGCGCGCGCCGCGACGGCGTCGTTCGCCATGAGCTGCATGCGCGCGAGCTCGGCCAGGTCCGCGCTGGTCTGCGCGAGCGCGGGAGCGCCGGATTTCGCGAGCCAGGCTTTGAACTCCGCGGCGCCGCCCGCGGCAAACACCAGCTGGCCCTGTCGTGAGAGGCCGGCCAGGGTGGCGTCCTCGGGCATCTCCTCCAGCAGTTTGCGTGCGTCGTCTATCTTCCCGAGAGTCAGCAGCAATTCTATTTTCTGATCGGCGACCTGCCGGTCGTTGGGCGCGAGCTCGCGCGCGGCGTCGACCCACTTGAGGGCATCCAGAGTCTCGCCCTGCGCCCGCGATATCCACGACGTTGCGAGCGGCCCCCAATAGTGTCCGGGTGCGAGGCCGCGCGCGCGTTCGCAGGCGGCGCGCGCCTCGTTGTATTCCGCGAGCTCCACGAGGCCCATGCAGCGATACACGTGCGCGAGGAAATCGAGCGGGTCGAGGCTCGCGGAGATCGAGTAATTCCTCAGCGCTTCTTCGGGGTCGGCGCGCCGGTCGTAGACATTGCCGAGAAAACGGTGGCTCGCGGCGTCGTTCGGGTTCGCGGCGATCGCGCGTTTGAGAATCGGCAAGGCCTCTTCGGTCTTGAACTGCTCGTTGAGCAGCCAGCCCTTGACCGCCAGCGCCTCGGGCAGCATCGGATTGAGCGCCAGGGCATGGTTGATCATCGGCTCGACTTCGGCCGAGACGTCTTCGAGCGGCGTGCGATTGAGCGACAGATCGTTGAGCAGGGTCTCGGCGAGACCGACGTGCGCCAGGGCGTAGTCCGGATCGGCGGCCAGTGAACGGCGGAAGAATTCCACCGCCTTCACGTTGTCGTCGGAGGTGCGTTTGCTCTGCCGGGCGCGGCCGAGAAGATAGAGTTCGTAGGCTTCCATCTTTTCCGGCTGGCGCTGCGCCCACGTTTCGGCGATGTCCGCCGACAATTCGAGGTGCAAGGCCTCGGCCACCGCGCGCGACACCGTGTCCTCGATGAGAAAAATATCGCCGATGGGCATATCGAAGGACTTGGACCACAGATGCAGGCCGGTCGCGGCGGTGATGAGCTGCACCGTGATGCGGAGCTGGTCGCCCGAGCGTCGGAGAGAACCTTCGAGCACGTGTGTTGCGCCGAGCGTGCGCCCGATCTCGCGCACGTCGGTGTTCTTGCCCTTGAACGCGAACGCCGACGTGCGCGCGACGACGCGCAAGGTCGGGATGTGCGCCAGCCAGTTGGAAAGCTCGTCGGTGAGACCGTCACACAGCGCCTGTTCGTGTTGGTTGATGCTCATGTCGACGAGCGGCAGGACAACGATCGTGGGCAGGTTCTCGGGCGCCTTCGCCGACTGGAACCAGCCGCCCGGCATCCGCCATGCGACGACGGCGAGCACAACCGCCACCAGGATGCTGCCGAACCCCCACGCCAGCCGCTTGACCGGCGCGCGCCGGTCCGACGACCGGCGGCCAATGACCGCACCGGTTTCGAAACTCGTCGGCACGTAATGTTCGGTCAGGGCCGGCAATGACGGGATGGTCGGTTCGGGATCGAGCGCGGCGATGAACCGATACCCTTTGCGCGGCAGGGTCTCGATGTATCGCGGGGTCTCCGCGTCGTCGCCGAGTGCGATGCGGAGCTTGCGGACGGCGCTGTTGAGGCCGGTGTCGAATTCCACGACGCCGGTGGGCCACAGGCGTGCGATGAGTTGCTCGCGGGTGACGACTTCGCCGGGCCGCTTGACCAGTTCCTCGAGAATCTGCAGCGGCTGGTCCTGCAGGCGATGGGTGTCGCCGTGCTTCGAGATTTCCCCCGAATTGAAGTCGATCTTCCAGCCGTCGAATCGGATTTCCCGCTTATCCATGCACCCGCCGCGTACCCCGGCTTTCCCCGGGGGTGAATCATAGACAAGTCAGCGCCGGATCAGCGTCCGTCCATCGCCGGAAGGAGGCCGGAGGGCGAATCTCGGCCCCGGCAAAGCAGAAAAAACGATTTACGGAGGAAGAATGAACGTCACTGCGCAACGCAGCATTGCTCCCGCTCCCACGCCCGACAAGACCGGCCCCGGCCCGAAGCCGCCGCCGAAGCACCTTTCGGCGCGCGCGTTGACCGCGCTTGTTAGCCAATTGACGACCGGTTATCCCAACCCCGACGGCCCGGAGGATCCTCCGGGCCCGCTCGATCCGTACATCCGCCGGGCGCTGGAGCGCTCGGTGCTGGGGACGGGCGCCGGCACCCATTTGTGGCGCGTCATTGCCGAGAAACACCCCGAGATCTGGGATGTCATCGGCGGCGATCCGCTGTCCCAGGTCGCGCTCAATCCGCAGCCGCTGCCGCCGAAATCCGCGTTTCTCGCCGCGATCGTGCAGGAATTCACCGAACGCATGACGAACGTCGGCGAGCTCGCCGACCTGATACCGCGTCCGGGCGGCGAGCGCGGCATCATCATCGTCGGCGGTCACGTGGCGCGTTTCGTCGATGAGATCTGCGGCAATGGCATGCGGGTGAAGTGGCCGTTCCCCTGGCCTGCCCCGCAATGGTTCACCGAACAGCTCAACGGCCCCGACCTCATCGTCATGGGCACCCAGTTTCAACAGTGCGCCGTGATTGCGATGGACCGCGATCTCGGCCGCACTTTCGCCGATGCGGCGCACGCGCTGCTGGAGGCCGGAGCCGCGCGCCTGATCTGAATGGGGGCAGCCCCCGTTTCCTAGCAAGCGGGGACAGGCCTCACCCCCCGCAAGTCGAACCGCCCCATTCGGCTTCCGAGGCCTGTCCCTTTTTGCTAGGAAAAGGGGGCTGCCCCCAGATTCCGCTACGCTGGCGCCACTTCCATGGGGGTGGTGCATGTCGCGATTTCGTCTGGGATCGATAGCCGTATTGCTCGGCATGGCCGCACAAGCCAACGCCGTGTCGACGATCCCCAGTATCGGTATCGCGAGCCCCGACGGCCGCATCCTGGTGCAGGTGCTCGTGGCCGAAGGTCAGGCGACCTATTCGGCGGCCCTCGACGGCAAGGAGATCCTGCAGAAATCGCGGCTCGGCGTGGTGCGCGACGATGCCGATTTCTCTCAAGGCGTCGACGTCACGGCTAACTACCTCGCGCGGGTCATCAAGCTCGAAAAGGTCGAGGACCGCTACGAGCTGCTGACCGGCAAACGCCGCCAGAACGTATATCGCGCCAATCGCCGCGTGTTCGAGCTGCAAACGGCCACCGGCACACGGATGGATGTCGAATTCCAGGTTTCCAACGACGGCCTCGCCTTCCGTTACGTCTTTCCGAACAAGGACGACAAGATCCACAAGATCAGCCGCGAAACCTCGTCGTTCAATTTCCTGGCGGGCACGCGCGGTTTCCTGCAGCCGATCGCACCGCCGCGCTCGGGCTGGAACGAATCGAACCCCTCCTATGAGGAGTACTACGAGCGCGATATCCCGGTGGGCCAGCCATCGCTGCAGGGCGGGGGATGGGTTTTTCCGGCGCTGTTCAAATCGTCGGTCGCCGGCAGCGACACCTGGCTGCTGGTCAGCGAGGCCGGCTTGCGCCGCAATTACTGCGGTTCGCGTCTGCTGGCCGCGCGCCGCAGCAGCGAATACTTCATCGATTTCCCCGGCCCGCTCGAGACCAGCAACGGCGGCGCCGTCACGCCGGAATCCACGCTGCCGTGGATCACGCCGTGGCGCCTGGTGGTCATCGGCAGTCTCAAGACGATCGCCGAATCGACGCTCGGCACGGATCTCGCCGATCCTCCCGCGAAGGGCGTGAAGCTGCGGCCCGAACTACCCGGCAAGGCCGCCTGGAGCTGGCCGCTGCTGGGCGACGACCAGACCGTCGTCAAGGTGCAGAAGCAGTTCATCGACTATGCCGCCGAGATGGGCTGGCAATACACGCTGGTGGATTCCGCCTGGGACCGGCAAATCGGTTATGACGGCCTCAAAGAGCTGGTCGCCTACGGCAAGCCGAAGGGCGTGAAGATCCTCATCTGGTACAACTCCGCCGGCGAGTGGAACACCACCCCGCTGACGCCGCGCGACAAGATGCTGCCCGACGCGCGCCTCGCGGAGATGCAGAAGATCAAGGACATCGGCATCGCCGGCGTGAAGGTGGATTTCTTCGCGGGTGACGCGCAATCGACCATCGCCTACTACCACGACATCCTCGTGGATTCCGCGCGCGTCGGGCTGGCGATGAATTTCCACGGCGCCACGTTGCCGCGCGGCTGGCAGCGCACGTACCCGAACCTCATGACCATGGAAGCCGTGCGCGGCATGGAATACAACACCTTCGAGCAGACCAACGCGGAGCGGGGCCCGACGCACGCCGCGATGCTGCCCTTCACGCGCAACGTGTTCGACCCGATGGATTTCACTTCGGTCGTGCTCGACAAACTACCGCGCACCGAACGGCGCTCGTCGGCCGCCTTCGAGCTCGCGACGGCCGTGTTGTTCACCTCCGGCATCCAGCACTACGCGGAGATCCCCATCGGCATGCACAAGGCGCCGCCGTACGTGCGTGAATTCCTCAAACACGTGCCCGCGATATGGGATGACGTGAAGTTCGTCGAAGGTTTTCCGGGTGAATTCGTCGTGATCGCGCGGCGCGCCGGTAAAACCTGGTATGTGGCCGGCATCAATGCCGACACCCAGCTGCGCAAGATCAAGCTCGATCTGAAAGCGCTGGGGATTCCGGGCCAGGGGACCCTGATCACCAACGGGCTCGATCCGCTCGGTTTCGAGAGCAGCGTGTTTCCCGCCGAAAAAGGCGCCACCGCGGGCGACATCGACCTGCGCGGCCGCGGTGGATTCGTGCTCACGGTGGGCGACTGACCCCGGCCAGCTTCACCAATGGCGGCTGCGGCGGCCAGTTGCCCATGTGCAGCCAGACCTGCAACTGCTCGCCTTCGCCCCTGACGAAATTCGCGGTGAAATCCTCGGGCAAACCTTCGAGCTGGTACGACATCGG
>Ga0307513_10007048_pt1 | contig 14619 bp, 15 predicted proteins | sample 15_EM_MG_FD_202174 | JGI IMG/M metagenome (GOLD analysis project Ga0307513, IMG submission 202174) | Populus trichocarpa ectomycorrhiza microbial communities from riparian zone in the Pacific Northwest, United States - 15_EM | ecosystem: Host-associated > Plants > Roots > Unclassified | place... | reverse complement strand
CGCGCTCATCGCGTGGACGGGCAGTCTCCTCGCCATCGCCGGCTACGTCATCGTGCTCGCGCTGATCTCGCTGACCTGCTCCTACCTGATGGCCGAGACCCTGCGCTCGGGGTTGCCGAGCGACGCGCCGGCGGGCGCGAAGTAGTTCGGCCGCCGGGTCCGGACGGCGGCCTGGTTGACGTATCCCTTGTCCGTGATCTGCCCGGCGTCGAGCTGGGCGGGCTCGCGCAGGACCAGGGCGGTCCACGTCTCGTGGACCATCCACCCTGTCGGGGTCATCACACGTCCAGCACCGTGACCGATTGGGCCGTCGCCACGAGCAGTCCATCCGGCAGTGCCTGCAGCGCGATGGGCCTCGAGCGGTAGTCGGAGTCGGAGAAGTCCCGCCTCCATCGACGCGTCCCTGATCCGGTCGAGAGCGCGTGCACGGTGTAGTCGGATTCGCCGTACCCGAAGTTGCTGCCGAGGACGAACACGGTGTCCCCGGCCACGACCGGTGGTGTCGGGATCGCGCCAGTCGATTTCCAGATCCACCTGGTGGCTCCGGTGAAGCTGTCGAGCGCGACGACGTGCTCGCCGCCGTAGGTGGTGGCCTCCGGGGCTACCCCGTAGAGGGTGGCGTCGTCTGCCGCGTACGTGACCTGAACGTTGGCCTTCATGCGGTCGTTGTGCCAGCGCGGCAGGCCCGTTGCGGCATCGAGCGCGTACACAGCCGGCCCGTCGACGACGAAGACGGTCTGTTCGTCGGCGAGTACCCCGGGCAGCGACGATCCTCCCCGGGCCGGGATCGGGAACGACCACCGTCTGCTGGCGGCTGCGGTGTCGATGCCGATCGCGAGTCCGCCGAGGACCGCGTACACGGCGTCGCCGACGATCGCGACGTCGGTCACGTAGCGGTTGGTCTTCTCGAGTTCGGGAATGGGGTGCGACCACACGGTCGCGCCGGTGTCGGGCGCCCATGCCTCGACGGCGTCATCGCCGAGGCCGGGACCGACGAACCAGTCCGAAGGTGAGGCGGCCATCGGCGTCCCGTACTCGAGCTTCCATCGGCTCACCCCGGTCCGCAGATCCAGACCGAGGGACTCGGACACGACGGTGCCCTGGGTGGCCAGCAGCCGCCCGCGCGTGTTGTCGGCTGCGGGATAGCTCCACAGGAGCCGGCCGGTCGCCACATCGAGGCCCTGCAGCGACGAGTCCTCGAGTGCGAGCACGACGACTCCGTCGGCGGCGCACGCCCGCACTGCCATCGGCGGCACGGGCACGGTCCAGCGCACGCTGGGGCCGGAGTACCACCAGACTCCACCGGTTGTCGCGGCGGCTGCACCGAGCCCCACGAGCACGGCCCTGCGGGAGACCCGTAGCCGGCGCGGAGCCGGGCCGGGGTCCTGGTCGAGCAGGGTCGCCGCGACCGTGGCCGGTTCCGCCACCGGAGGCGCCAATGACGTCACCTGCGGCGGCAGCCAGCCTTCGGCCGGCGGTGGACCGAATTGCTCGACGAGCGCGGTGGCCGTGGGGCGCCGGCCGGCATCGGGATCCAGGCACGCCTGTACGACGGCGCGCAGGGGCTCCGGGGTCGAGCCCAGGTCCGGCCGGCCGGCCAGCACCCGTCTGACCACCGTCAACGCGGACCCCTCACCGAACGGGCCAGCACCGGTCGATGCCATGACCAGCAGGGCGCCGAGGGCGAAGATGTCCGATGCCGGGCTCGGATCCTCCCCGCTGGCCTGCTCCGGAGACATGTACGCGGGGGTGCCGATCGCCACGTTGGTGCTGGTCATCCGGGTGGCGCCGATCGCGGTGGCGATACCGAAGTCGATCAGCCGCGGACCGTCGGCGGCCAGGATCGCGTTCGAGGGCTTCAGGTCCCGGTGCACCAGCCCCTGGCCGTGCAGATCGGCCAGGCCACGCGCCAACCCGGCCGCCAGCGCTGTCACGACCGCGGGGTGGAGCGGGCCGAGAGTGGCGACCGTCTGTTGCAGCGTCGGACCGTGGATGTAGGGCGTGGCCAGCCACGGTGTGCTGGCGTCGAGGTCGGCGGCGAGCACAGCAGCGGCCCAGCGGTCGGGGACCCGCCGGCCGATCTCGACCTCCCGGCGGAAGCGCGCCCGGAACCGATCATCGTCGGCGAGTGCCGCGTGCACCAGCTTCACGGCGACGCGACCACCGTCCGGCGCGACACCCAGCAGCACGCGGCCCATCCCGCCGGCGCCCAACACGCCGACCAGCCCGAAGTCCCCGACGGAGCGCGGGTCACCGGCCTGCAGCGGCGCGACGCCGGGAGCGGTCACCTCGGCAGACCCAGCACGTCGATGCGACCCCTGCTGTCGCTTCCCAGCCGCGGCACAAGGCCGACGACCACCGACCCCGACATCACGTCCAGCGTCCGCAGGCTCACCTCCGCTGGCGCGTATTCCCAGGCCACAGCACCCGTCGCGCGGTCGCGAACCTGTACCCGGCCGGTGTCGGACGCGACGAGCACCCCGGCATCCACCTCGATCGGTCCGCGCAGGAACTGCACCCCGCCGGTGTCCGGTGCCGACCACCGCACCGCGCCGGTCGCGAGATCGAGTGCCAGCAGGTTGCCAGCCAGCACGTGCACCGCACCGGCCGCGATCGCGACGCACGGGTCCGGGCCGGCCCAGGACGACCAGGCCGGAGATGCCCACCGTCGAGCGCCCGTCGCCGCGTCCAGGGCCACCGTGCTCCGGTCGCCCACCCGCACCAGCAGACCGTCGACGTGGGCGAGAGAGGAATCGCTCAGGGCACCGGCGTCCTCGACGGGGATGCGCCACGTCTGCCGCCCACTGCTCAGGTCGAATGCGGCGACGTAGCCGGGGCCGGTCACGAAGCAGGACCCGGTGGCGATCAGCGGCCTGTTCGAGAACCGCGCGGTCAACGGGCTCGCCCAGCGGGCGGCTCCGCTCTGTGGGTCCAGCAACAGCACCTCGCGCTCACGCCCCACGGCCACCCCGGCGTCGGTCGCGCAGCTGCGGACGAACCGTCCCAGCGACTGCTGCTCCCACACCGGATTGCCTCCGAACTGGCGCAGCGCCACGACACCGGTCGTGGTGGTCAGGACCACCACGTCCGCTACGGCAGCGATCTCGACCGTGCCGGAGGTGAACCCGTAGGTCGCACGGTTGGGCATGGTCCAGCCGGCGGCGCCGGACCGCCCCAGATCGTGGACGACCGCGCTCGTCAGCGCGTAGACCGAGTTCGTCCCGACTCCCAGCGCCTGGATCTCCTCGGGCACCACGTGGCTCCACTCCACCGTCGGCCCTGGCGGTGGGGCGAGCGCCGGCAGCGTCGAACCGGTACCGCGCACGACGGCGACGCCTCCCGCGGCAATGGCACCGGCCCCGATGACGAGCGCGCCACCCCGGAGCAGCACGCGCCGGTTCGGTGTGTGCCGCCGCTCTGGCGGTGGGGCCTGGGCAGGCGCGGACGGGGCGAGCGTCTCGTCGCGGGCGCGTTCGAGATCGACGGCGAGCGCGTGCACCGGCCCGGGCGGCAGCCATCCGCGGTGTCCGGTGGCGGGCATCGGGTCCAGTGCCGCCACCAGCTCCACAGCCGTCGGTCGGGTCTGCGGGTCCTTGGCGAGGCAGGCCAGCAGCAGGTCGCGGAGGAACTCCGGTACGCCGTCGAGGTCCGGCTGGGCATCGGCCACCCGCAACAGAACCGCGACGGGTGGCCCGTCGCCGAACGGTCCGCGGCCGGTGGCGGCGAACGCGATGACCGCACCAGCACCGAACACGTCAGCCGCGGGTGCGGGCGGAGCGTCCTCGAGGCTCTCCGGGGCACCGAAGCCCGGCGTGCCCACCGCCGCACCGCTTCCGGTCACCGCGCCGCCCGTCGCCGAGCGGGCGATCCCGAAGTCGACCAGTCGAGGCCGTTCGGCCGCGAGCAGCACGTTGGCCGGGCTGACGTCGTGATGGGTTGTGCCCGCGCCGTGGATGTCCAGCAGAGCGCGAGCCAACCCTGCCGCCAGCACGTGGGTGGCCGTCGTCGGCAGCGGCCCGCCCAGCTCCACGGCGCGCCGCAGCGACGGTCCGGCCACGTACTCCGACGCCAGCCACGGCCGTGGCGCATCCGCGTCGGCATCGAGCAGGCTCGCAGTCCACGGACTGCTCAGCCCGCGGCCGATGTTGATCTCGCGACAGAATCGCCGGCGGAACTCCTCGTCGTGCGCCAGCGTGGCGTGCACGATCTTGACAGCGGCCGCACCGGACGGTCCGCGGGCCAGGAACACCTCGCCCATCCCGCCCGCACCCAGCCGGCCCACCAGGTCGTATCGACCCACCTGCACCGGATCGTGCGGTCGCAGGACACGAAGCCCGTCGTTCACCTGTGCCTCCCCCCGGGGCGCGCCGAACCCTACCTGGCGCCCGTCACATCCGGCGTCGATCCCGGGCGTGGCCGCAGCACCAAGGCGGCGCACCCCGTCTACTGGTGCAGCACGGGTTCGAGCGGGTACTCGACGTCGTCGGGCGGTGCCGCCGGCAGCGTCCCCAGCCCGTCCGGCAGTGGGACGGCCCCGAGCAGCGCCTGCGTGTACGGGTGCCGCGGACCGTTCCACACCTGTGCCGTCGGCCCCGACTCCACGATCCGGCCGCGGTACATGACCACCATCCGGTCGGCGACGAGCCGCACGACCGACAGATCGTGCGAGATGAACAGCAGCCCGGCACCGGCGGCGACGGTGAGCTCGCGCATCAGCCCCGCCACGGTGGCCTGCGTGGACGCGTCGAGGGACGAGATCGGCTCGTCGCCGACCAGCAGCCCCGGTTCGGCGGCCAGCGCGCGGGCGATGGCGATGCGCTGGCGCTGCCCGCCGGAGAACTCGTGCGGGTACCTGCGGGCGGCGCCCGGATCGAGACCCACCCGTTCCAGCCACTCCGCAGGCGCGGGGCGGTCGGCGCCGGACAGCCGGGCGGCGGCGCGGGTGCCGTCGGCGATCTGCGCGCCGACGCGGCGCCGCGGGTGCAGCGACGAGTAGGGGTCCTGGAACACCATCTGCACCCGGGTGAGGCCCGGGCTGCGCCGCCGCAGCCCCAGCGGCGTCACCGGCTCGCCGTCGAATTCCACGCTCCCTTCGGCGGGGGCGACCAGCCCGCACACCGCGCGCGCCAGCGTGGACTTGCCGCACCCGGACTCGCCGACCAGCCCGACGACCTCGCCGGGGGCGACCTCGATGCTCACCCCGTCCACGGCCACGACCGGTGGCCGGCCCGGATAGACCACGCGCAGGTCCGTCACGGTCAGGCCGGTCATGCGAGCTTCCCCTGCTCCTGCGCGACGAGCGCGCGGACGTCGTCCAGCGTCTCCACGCCCTCGGCCGAACCCGGCAGCGCCGCCAGCAGGGCCCGCGTGTAGTCGCTGCGCGGCGCGGTGAAGACCTGGTGGCGCTCCCCCGACTCCTCCACCCGTCCCGCGCGCATCACGGCGACGTCGTCGGCGACCGCGCTCATCACGCCGAGATCGTGGGTGACCAGCAGGACGGCCAGGCCGAGCTCGTCGGCCAGACCGCGCAGCAGCCGCAGCACGCCGGCCTGCACGGTCACGTCGAGGGCGGTGGTGGGCTCGTCGGCGATGAGCACCTCGGGCTCGCACATCAGCGCGCAGGCGATCGCGATGCGCTGGCGCTGCCCGCCGGAGAACTGGTGCGGGTAGCGCCGCAGCGCACCCTCGGGATCGGGCACCCGCACCCGGGCGAGCAGGCCGGCCGCACGGTCGCGCGCCTCGGCGCGACCGATCCTCAGGTGGATGCGGGCGTGGTCGGTCAGCTGCGCACCGATCGACAGCATCGGGTGCAGGCTCGTCGACGGGTCCTGGAAGACCATCGCGATCCGACGGCCCCGCACCTGGTTCCACTGCCGGGCACGCATGCCGAGCAGCTCGTCGCCGAGGAGCCGGATCGACCCGGACGCGCGCAGCGTCGTCGGCAGCAGGCCCAGCGACGCCAGCGCCGTCATCGTCTTGCCGGAGCCCGACTCACCGGCGAGGCCCTGGATCCGACCGGCCACCAGGTGCAGGTCGATGCCACGCAGGATCTCCCGGCCTCCGGGGCCCAAGATCCGCAGATCCGCGATCTCCAGGACCGTGGTCCCCGCGATGGTGCGCCGTGCCTCGGTCACAGGGCACCGCCCTCGCCGATCGTGCCCGCCGTGCGCGGGTCCAGGGCGTCGCGCAGCGCGTCGCCCAGGAAGTTGAACGCCATGACGACGGTCAGGATCGCGAGCCCGGGGAACACCCCGAGCCACCACGAGTCGAAGTTCACCACCGCCTGCGCCACCATCGATCCCCACTCCGCGGTCGGCGGTCGCGCCCCCAGACCCAGGAACGACAGCCCCGACAGCAGCAGCGTCGCCGTGCCGACGTCGAGGCTGGCCAGCACCAGCATCGGCCCGGCCACCACCGGCAGCACGTCCGAGCGCAGGATCCTGGCCGTCGAGAAGCCCAGCAGCCGGTCGGCGAGGACGAACTCCGCGGTGCGCACCCCCAGCACCAGGCCCCGGATCACCCGCGCGTAGCTCGGCCAGGACACGATCAACGCGGCGAGGACCGCGTTGAGCAGGCTGGCTCCCAGAGACGCGGCGACCACCATCGCGAGGATCGTCGTCGGGAATGCCATCACGAGGTCGGTGAACCGCATGACGGCCTCGTCGGCCCACCGGCCGAACAATCCCGCGACCGCCCCGAGCAACCCCCCGACCAGCAGGGACAGGCCGACGAGCAGGAGCGCGAGCGGGATCGTGACCTGGGCGCCGGCCAGCACCCGCGACAGCACGTCGCGGCCGAGTGCGTCGGTGCCGAGGGGGTAGCCGGCCCCGGGGGCGGCCAGCCGGGGCAGGTCCTGCGCGAGCGGGTCGTGCGGCCACACCAGCGGACCGAGCACAGCGATCACGATCCACGCGGCCGCGACGACGGCGCCGGTGAGCGCCAGCGGGGTCCGCCAGGCGGCCGGCAACCGGCGACGCCGGGTCGCGATCTTGTTCACGACACCCGCACCCGCGGGTCGATGACCCCGTAGAGCAGGTCCACCACGAGGTTGACCACCAGGTACACGATCCCCACGACCAGGCCGACCCCCATCACGCCGGGCAGATCCAGGTGCGACGCGGCCTCGTACGCGTAGGCGCCCAGTCCCGGCCAGGCGAAGACCGACTCGACCAGGACGGTGCCCGACAGCAGCGAGCCGAACGCCAGCCCTGTCACGGTCAGGATCGGCACGAGCGCGGCCCGCAGCACGTAGCGGGTGAGCACCACGCGTTCGGGCAGCCCCTTCGCCCGGGCGGCCCGCACGTGGTCGGCGTCGAGCACCTCCAGCACCGCGGACCGGGTGAAGCGGGTCAGCAGCCCCACGCAGTAGGCGGTGAGGACGAGCGTCGGCAACATCAGGTGCGCGCACGCGTCCAGCCAGGTGGCCCAGTTGCCGGTGAGCAGCGCGTCGAGCGTGTAGAGGCCGGTGATCCCCGGCGGTGCATCGGCAGTGGGCGAGAGCCGGCCGGATCCGGGGGCGATGTCGAGCTGGTAGTAGAAGACGTAGAACGCGACGAGCGCGACCCAGAACGTGGGCAGCGAGATGCCCACGAGAGACACGATCCGCAGCAGCTGATCGATCACGCGGCCGCGGCGCACCGCCGCGAGCGTGCCCAGCCCGACGCCGATGAGCACCGACAGCACGATGGCCCCGATCGCGATCTCCATCGTCGCCGGCACCGCGGCGGCCAGGTCGGTCGCGACCGGCCGTTTCGTCAGCTGCGACTCGCCGAGGTCACCGGTGAGCAGGTTGCCCAGGTAGGTGACGTACTGCGCGGGCAGCGGCTGGTCGAGCCCGTAGTGCGCCTTGTAGGCGGCCACGATCGCGGGGTCGTTCGCGGCCTGCTCGCCCAGGTTGGCGGTGGCCGCGTCGCCGGGGACGAGGTTGGTCAGGACGAACGTGACCAGCGTGACCCCGACGACCAGCAGGAGGGCGATCGCGATCCGGCGGGCCACGTACCGGGCCATCCGGTGGCCACCGGAGTTACCGGACACCGAGCCCGGCGATGTCGAGGCCCCAGACCGCGTTGTACGCGACGCCGCTGACCGACTTGGCCGACACGATGTTCGTCGGCGGCTGGACAAGCGGGACGAACGGGCCGGACGCGTTGAGCTGCTCCTGGAACTGCTGGTAGAGCTGGGTGCGGGCGGCCTCGTCGGACGCGACGGCCGCCTTGCCGGCGATGTCGGCGATGGCCGGGGACTGCGCGGCGGTCCACCGCACCCGCTTGCCGATCAGGCCGTCGGGCGCGAAGGCGAGGTAGTCGGCGGCGTAGGGATAGTCCGGCCCCCAGTACCAGAGACCCATCTGCTCCTTGCCGTTCCGGTACGCGTCCAGCTCGGTGGCGACCGGTGCCGGCGCCAGCGTCACCGTGATGCCGGCGGCGGTGAGCTGGGACTGCAGGCGCTCGGCCAGCGTTTGGAAGCTCAGCCCGCCGAGCGTGACGTCGCTGGGGTACGACAGCTTGACCGACTGGCCCGCCGCGCCGCTCTTCGCCAGCGCCGCCTTGGCACCCTCGAGATCGAAGGTCATCGCCTTCTCCGCGGGCAGCGCGCCGGCGAACAACGACGGGATCATGCCGGGCGGCTGCACCGCGCCGGTGCCCGCCACCTCGAGCAGGCCCTTGTAGTCGATGGCCTTCTTCACCGCCGTGGCGAAGTCGGGGTTGCTGGTGACCGCGGAAATGCCGGGATCCTGGCTGAGCAGCAGGAAGATCATGTACGCCGAGGCGCCGCTGGTGACCTCGAGCGAGCCGCCCAGGCCCTTGGCCTGGTCGCTGGACAGGTCGAGCGCCACCTGCGAGTCACCGCGCTGCACGTTCAGCTTCTGCGTGGGCGCGGCGACGTTGCGCACGATCGCGGTGCCGTAGGCCGGCTTGTCCGGCCCGTTGTAGGCCGGGTTGCGCACCAGTTTGGCCTGGCTGGACACGTCCAGCGAGGACAGCATGTACGGGCCCGAGCCCGCGGATGCACCGTTGAGGAACTTCTCGGCGCCGTCGTTCGCGTCCGCGGTGCCGCCGTTTGCCTTGACGACCTTCGAGTTCACGATCGACAGGGCCGGGCTCGGCAGGATGTAGGGCAGCGCCGGGCTGGGCTTGGCGCTGGTCAGGGTCACGGTCGCGTCGCCGGTCTTGGCGACGGTGACCCCGTCGAGGAGGAACGACGGGTTGCCCTTGATGCCCTGGACCCGCTGCAGCGAGAAGACCACGTCGTCCGCGGTGACGGGGCTGCCGTCGGAGAAGACGCGGCCCGGCTTGAGCGTGAGGGTCAGCGTCGTGGCGTCCGGCGAGAGCGTGAAGTCCGCCAGCCCGGGCAGCGGCTTGGTGACGTCGCCGCCGTCGAAGGTCAGCAGCGTCTCGTACATGGCCTTCGTGAGCAGGTTGCCCGTGAGCTCGTACTCCCGGCCGGGGTCGACGGTCTTCAGGTCGAAGAAGGTGTCGATCACGATCGCGTCGCCCGCGGCACCGCCGCCGGACGCGCCTCCGGCCCCGCCGGACGAGCAGGCGCTCACGGCGAGGGCGACCAGGGCGAGGCACGCCCATCGGGTACGACGCATGACGCCTCCGGCTCTTCACTGCGCACGAGCGAGGAGCTGATCAACTCCTGCGGAACAAGGACTTGCCTCGTTGCGCAGGAAAGTAGGACAGTACGCAAGGAGCAGTCAAGGGCACGGGGCGGACAGCACATGGACGAGGTCGTGGATCGGGTCGGGGGGCGCCTGCGCCGGCTGCGGCGCGCGCGGAACCTGACGCTGGCCGAGCTGGCCGACCGGGCGGGGCTCACCGACGGGTACCTGTCCAACGTCGAGAAGGGTGTGACCACACCGTCGCTCAGCGCCCTCGCGACACTGGCCGCCGTGCTGGGCTCCGACATGTCGGTGTTCTTCCCCCCGACCGGGGCCTCCCGGGTGCACGTACACCGGGCCGACGAGATGGACCACCTCCGTGTGGCCAACAGCAGCGCGGAGACCTACACCGTCCTCTCGGCCCGCTCGGTGGACCCCACGTTCACCGGCCTCCTCGACCACATCACCCCGAGCGAGACCGACACCTACTCCTACAGCTACTTCGGCGAACGGCTCCTCCTCATGCTGGAGGGCGAGATCGAGATGCGGATCGGGGGGACCGTGCACCGGCTCGGGCCCGGCGACTCGCTCCACTACTCCTCCCACCCCGAGCACACGCTCCGGGTGGTGTCCGAGACCCCCGCGGTGATCCTGTGGGTCGTCACGCCGGCAATCCTGTGATCGGAGCACGGTGACCGGGAACCTCACCGACGAGGACTCTCTGGCAGTACGCATCGGCGCACGCCTGCGCGAGCTGCGACAGCGCCGCGGGATGACGCTCGCGGTGCTGTCGAAGGCGTGCGGGGTGTCGGTGTCCTACCTCTCGGCCGTCGAGAAGGGCGTCAACCACCCGTCCCTGCAGACCCTCGCGGCCGTCACCGATGCGCTCGGCGTCACGATCCCCGAGGTGCTGGCCCAGGAGGGCCGGGCCACCAGCACCCGCGCACGGCTGCCGGAGCGGGGGCCCGGCATCGTCGAGCTCTCCCACCCGCTGCTGAGCCTGCGGGCCTGCGCCGTATCGGCGATCGCGGGCGAGCGCGGCACCTGCCCGCTGGACCTCGACGAACGCAACCTGTTCCTCTACGTGGTCACCGGCTCGGTCGTCGTCGACGTCGACGGCGAGTCCTTCGCGCTGGGCCCGGGCGACGCACTCGACGCCACCACGCCCGGCACGGTCTCCTGGACCAGCCCGGGTGCGTCGACCGTGACCTGGACCTCCTGCCCAAGCCGACACGGCTGATCACCTCCTACCGCGCAATGGGGTCCGCGACCACCCCGTGGAACAGCGGCGGCTCGTGGAGGTGTCCTTCGATCGCCCGTTCGGGTTCGTCGCGGTCCGGTGACGCGTCGACGCCTCAGCCGCGACCGGCGCCCACCAGCACGGCCTCGGTGCGCTCCGGGCCCGCGGTGGCGAGCACGGTGTCGGTGCGGCGGCGGTTGAGGCCGATCGCCACCGTGACGACGGTGCCGATGGCCAGGCTGAACAGGAGTGCGGTCAGCGGGTCACCGGCGAAGGCGGCCCCGCCGAGGAAACCGAGCAACGCGGTGTAGGCCGCCGACAGCACGGCACCCGGGCCGCTGTAGGCGGCGAAGCGACTACCGGGGAAGTTCGTGGCGCCCGCGGCCATCGCGGCGATGGTGCGGCCGGCGGGGATGAACCGTCCGGTGAGCAGGATCATGCCGCCCTGCCTGAGCAGGGTGCGCTCGACGGCAGCGAACGTCGTGGCACGCGCTGTGCCGGGCACCATCCGTGCCCGCAGGGCGGGCCCGAACCCGCGACCGATGCCGTAGGCGATCGACTCGCCGATGAACGAGCCCGTGGCGGCAGCCCCGATGACGAGCACCAGGTCCTGGGTTCCCGCAGCAGCGGCCACCCCGCCGGCGATGATCAGCGCTTCGCTCGGCACGGCCGGGAGCAGGGCGTCGACCACAGCGAGACCGAGGATCACGAGCAGCAGCCACGGCGAGGCCATCGCGCCGTCGAGCAACTGCCGCAGCCCGTCGGCCACGAGATCCAGGAGTTCCACGACATCCACGTTAGGCACGCCCGTCGTGGTCGACATCGGGCGAAAGCCCGGGTCGACCCCGACTTTTGACCGATCCGACCCTGAGATCTCCCGGCGATCACTCCGGCCAGGCGTTGTTCTGGATGATCTCCACGAAGTTCCGGCGGACGAACGTCGGGTCGAAGTGGGCCAGCACGTCGTCGTTCATCGTGCCGAAGGTCGTGTCGGGGCGATCCGCCATGCCGTTGTTGAACGCCTGGAGGATGCGGTTCTTGAAGTCGGGGCGCGGGTGCTGGGCCACCACGTCGGCGCGCTGGTCCGGGGTGATCTCGTCCAGGTCGAGGCCCAGCACATCGGTCTCGACACCCAGGGTGACGACCGCGACCTCGGGCGCGAGGTGCAGCGGGATGTCGGGCGTCGTGTGCAGCGCGATGCCCAGCCAGACGTTCCGGGCGTCGATCTCGGAGCGGCCGTGCGCGAGCAGGAAGTCCCGTGCCGCATCGGCACCGTCGATCTCGAAGCGCTGGATCTTCGTGGCGTAGGCGTCGGTCAGTCCGAGGTCGTGGAACAGGCCGCCCACGTAGGCCAGCTCGGGATCGACCTCGAGCCCGCGGGCTGCAGCCTTCAGCGATCCCCAGAGGAACACCCGGCGGGAGTGGTCGAACAGGGTGTCGTCCGCGGCGTCACGGACGACAGCGGTGGCCGCCCGGACGAGTGCGGTGTCGGGGATGGTGACTCCCGCGATGGTCTCGGGCATGGGGTGGCTCCTTCGACTGGTGCAACTCGAGCGGATCCAGTCTCGTGAGCGCTCCGGCTCGAACCCAGTGCGTGGATTGACCACTACCCCACAGATGTGGACATCGACCCCGCGGCGTCGCCCCGCTCTGCGGTCGCGAAGCGAGCGCGGTACTGGCTCGGCGAGATGCCGAGTCGCGCGACGAACACCCGGCGCATCGTCTCCGCACTCCCGAAGCCGACCAGCCGCGCCGTCTCGGCGACGCCGTGGCCGCCGTCGAGGAACACCTGGGCGTGCTCGAGCCGGATCTGCTCGACGAACCTCGCCGGCGTGGTGTCGAGTTCGGTGGCGAACATCCGGGCGAGGTGCCGCGGGCTCACCCCCGCTCGTGACGCCAGCGCGGCCGCACCGTGGTCGAGCTCCGGCTGCGCAGAGACCACGTCGATCACCGCGCGCAGGGTCGGTGTGCGCGGCAGTCGCGTCCGTATGGGTGCGGAGAACTGCGACTGCCCGCCAGGGCGCTGCATGAACATGACCAGGTGTCGGGCGACCGTCCGCGCGAGGTCAGGCCCGTGATCCTGCTCGACGAGAGCGAGCGCGAGGTCCATCCCGGCCGAGACGCCCGCGGAGGTGAACACCCGACCGTCCTCCACGAAGATCGCGTCGAGTTCGACGCGGACGTCCGGGTAGGCGCGTGCCAGGTGACCGGCATGCTGCCAGTGGGTGGTGGCGCGCCGACCGGCCAGCAGACCCGCCGCAGCCAGCACGAACGCTCCCGTGCAGATGGAGACCACCCGCCTGCTCCGCGCAGCGACCTGCCCGACGGTGTCGACGAGATCCGCGGGCACCGGCCAGGTGGCGAGCGACTCCCCGCCCGCCACGACGACCGTGTCCGGGTCCGGGCACGACTCCGCCGGGCCGTCGACGGGCAGCCGGAGCCCCACCGACGTCGTCACCGGCTGCCCCGAACCCGACACGTAGCTCAGCGAGTAGCGGCCGCCGAACCGGTTCGCCTCCGCGAACACCTCGGCGGGCCCGGTCACGTCGAGCATCTTCATGCCGTCGAAGGTCACGAAGACGATCGACACCGGCTCGCTGTTCATCGCGTCATCGTCCGAACGCCGACGCCACCATCAGGGGGAACTCCTCCCGCCAGAACGCGTCGCCGTGCGATCCGACCCGCTCGGTCATGACGACGTCCGCGCCAGCCGCGCGCAGCGCGTCGGCCCACCGGGTCGCGTTCTCGTGGAAGAACGGCTCCAGCGTGCCGGCGACGAAATACGCTCGTGGGAGCGGCTGCGGCAGCACGGCAGGCGGTCGGTAACCCCCGCCCGGCGAGGCGCAGAAGTCCGCGCCGTAGACGTCCGGATGCCGAAGCCCCAGTGCGAGCGCCAGCTCGCCACCCGCCGAGACTCCGCACACCGCGGTCCGTGCGGCGGGCAGCGCCACACCGAACCGCGACCCCGTCCATCGGCGGACGTCCTCGACGAAGAACCGCTCGTGTGCCGCGAACCGTTCCGGGTCGAAACCTGGCGAGTACTCGTGGAGGCGGAGGGTCTCGTCGGCCTGCCGGTGCACGCCGACGATCAACGTGGACGGCGCGTCGGCCGCCTCGAGGACGCCGCCCCACGGCGCGATCAGCTGCCCGTCGCCGGCGAACACGACGGCTTCGGGCGGATCCGGCGGGACGTACACCGTGACCTGCCGACCACCGTCGTGGTCGAACGTCTCGGTGACGAGCTCGCCCACGATGGACGACATCGTCACCACCCCCTTCAGCGCCCGAACTGCTCGCCGGGCGATCTGGCGAGTATCGCGCGCCCCGTCGTCAGGACTCCTGGGGCACGGGCAGCCGGCCGCGCCGCGGCGCGATGACGGAGCGGACGATCCGGTGCGGGGTGAAGCGGACGCGGCGACCGGTCTCCTCGTCGGGACCCCACCCGTTCCCGGCCGACCACTCCACCTCGGCGTGCCCGGACAGCTGCAGCGCCGTGCCGCGCGCGAAGTCGATGAACAGCAACGACGCGACCGGGTTCACGAGGATGTTGCCCATGCTGTTGAACAGGTTGTTGCCGATGTAGTCGGGCCACCACAGCTCGCCGTCGGTGCACCGCACGAACCCCGGATCGCCGCCCCGGTGGGAGGTGCGCCGTGCTGCGGATGGAGGGTGCCCAGGACGAAGGTGTCCGCGGCGGTGATCTGCGCGATGTCCTCGGGCTCGAGCCGCGTGAACCGACGCACGGTGTCGGCGGATTCGTCGAGGTCGTCGACGG
>Ga0307513_10007047_pt1 | contig 14621 bp, 10 predicted proteins | sample 15_EM_MG_FD_202174 | JGI IMG/M metagenome (GOLD analysis project Ga0307513, IMG submission 202174) | Populus trichocarpa ectomycorrhiza microbial communities from riparian zone in the Pacific Northwest, United States - 15_EM | ecosystem: Host-associated > Plants > Roots > Unclassified | place... | reverse complement strand
TTTCGTACGCGGCCGCGTCGGTCACCGTGCTCGTCGCGTCCCACGTCATGACCGGCCCTTCGCCGCCCCACGCCGGCCAGCCGGGATCACCGTCCCGGACGAACGCGACGTACCCGCCGTGCACGGCCTCGGCGAGCTCCTGCGGCGGCGCCGCACCGGCAACCCGCGCGACGTGCTCGTCGCCCAGGACGTCCCACGCGAACGGCACATCGAGGCAGTGCCCGGACAGGCCGTCGACCCCGCTGCGCCAGGCGAAGTCATAGGCGAACGTCGGCGCGGTGGCGCCCGCACGCAGCGCCGTCCACTCCACCACGCGGCGCCGGAACACCCGGTCGGTGACCGACTGGCCGAGCACAGCCGCCGGCGACCGGCCCGCCGCGGCGGCGGCGTAGGCGGCTGCCACCTCGGGGCGGAGCCCGGTCCGCACGAGCAGGTCGACCGGGTCGGCGCCGTCGAGGAGCGCGGCGGCGCCCAGCGCGATCATCGAGAACTCGTCCCGGGTCGCGCCCACCAGCAGGGCGACGTCCGCCCCCTCGCCGCGGGCCAGACCCTCGGCGACCGTCCACGGCAGCAGGTCGCCGTCCACCATCGGCGCCATCCGCAGGCCCGCGGCCAGCGCGGAGATCGCCCCGAGCGCTCCCTCGCGGCTCGGCGGTCCGCCGAACCCGGCCCCGATGCCTTGCGCCGCAACGAGATCCAGCTCGTCGACCGCACTGAACCCGGCGAGGTCGGGGGTGACGCCGAGCTTGCCGGCGAGCTCGCGCGTCATCGCCGTCGCGTCCGCCACCGACAGGTCGCCCGGTGAGCCCGAGATGGCGATGGCGCCGCGGAACAGTCCCCGCGCGGCCGGCGCGACGAGCAGGTGCATGACGCTGCCGCCGCCGGCGGACTGCCCCGCGATGGTGACCCGGCCCGGGTCGCCGCCGAACGCGGCGATGTTGTCGCGCACCCACTCCAGCGCGAGGATCTGGTCCCGGACGCCGCGGTTGGCGGGAGCGTCGCTCAGGTAGCCGTAGCCCTCGAAGGCCAGCCGGTAGGCGATCGTCACGACGACGACGCCGTCGCGGCTGAAGGCGGATCCGTCGTACCAGGGACTCGCCGGGGACCCGGCGATGTAGCCACCGCCGTGGATGTACACCAGCACCGGCAGGCCCGCGGCCTTCGGGTCGGGCGTGAACACGTTGAGCGTGAGCACGTCCGTGCCGGGGATCGACGGCTCGGGGATCGCCGTCACCTCGGCCATGGCACGCCGCTGCGGCGTCGGTCCGTACGCCACGCAGTCGAGCACACCCGACCACGGCGCCCGGGGAACCGGCGCACGGAAACGCCGCTCGCCGTAGGGCGGCTCCGCGTAGGGGAGCCCGAGAAACGCGAACCCGTTCCGCCGGCCACGTCCCCGGACCAGACCTGCGGTGGTGCCGATAGTGGTCATCGTTCTCCTCGCTGCGTGCGGAGGCTCTCCACGTACGCCATGAGTGGGACCGTCATGTCGAAGCCGCTGTCCTCGTAGAGCCACTGGATCTGCAGGCCGTCGAGCAGCGCGATCATCGTGCGGGTCACCTGGGTGGAATCGAGCTCACTGCGTAGTTCGCCCCTCGCCTGCCCCTCGACCACCGCCTCCTCGACGAGCGCCCGCACCCAGGTGTACCGCTGCCGGAAGTACTCGTGGCCGGGGTGATCCGTGGCGGTGGCCTCGCCGGAGAGCACGGCGAAGAGCGCGACCAGGCCGGGGGTGGTGGCATTGAAGGCGGTGAGCGCGACCAGACCCTCGAGCAACGCGGCGCCGGTGGGCAGCTCGGGCCCCATCCGCTCATTGGCCAGGTCGTCGCGGTAGGTCAGGACCGCCTCGAGGAGCTGCTCCTTGTTGGCGAAGTGGTGGAGCAGGCCGGGCTGGCTCATCCCCACCCGCTCCGAGATCTCGCGCAGCGAGCCACCGTGGAACCCCGCCTCGGAGAAGACCTTGATGGCCGCGTCGAGGATCTCGGCGCGCCGGTCCGCCGTCTTGGCGTACTCGCCTCGCGGCCTCCGGACGAAAGCCATGCGTTTCCTCCTGGTTCCAGGACTGTGTCCTGTTTCGGGCACGGATAGTTACCGGCCAGTTTCGGAAGCGTTAACAGTAGTACTCGCGAAACCCTACCGAGTACTCGGTCGAGAATGCTACGGTCCCGGCCAGGCCACCTGGAGAGAGAGGGTCGCCCGATCCGAAAGGACCAAAATGTTCCGTTCGAGTAGATTGGTCGCCGTCGCGGTGATTGCGGGCCTCGGGCTCGCCGGTTGCGGTGGCGGAAGCAGTTCCGATAGCAGCAGCGGGGGCGCAGCAACCGGCAGTGTCGTCCTCGGTTCCCTGGTACAGCCGACGAGCTACGCCGCGAACGGCGCCGGCTGGGCCAACGAGGCCCTGCTCCAGCAGGCCGTCTATGACACCCTGCTGCACGCCGACCCGGACGGGAAGGTCGTCCCGTGGCTGGCCACCGAGTGGAGCTGGAACGACACGAAGACCGTGTTGACCCTCAAGCTGCGCACCGACGTCACCTTCACCGACGGCACGAAGTTCGACGCCGACGCCGCGGCGAAGAACCTCGTGCGCTTCCGCGACGGCACCGCCCCCAACAAGTCCTTCCTCGCCGCGATGACCGACGCGAAGGCCGTCGACGCCGCGACCTTGCAGATCACGCTGAAGGAGCCGGACCCGGCCCTGCTCACCTACCTCACCCAGGCCCCCGGCCTGATGGAGAGCCCGAAGCACTTCGACGCCGCCGACGAGAAGACCAACCCGGTGGGTACCGGGCCCTACATCCTCGACACCGGCAAGACGGTCGTGGGCTCCTCGTACGTCTACACGGCCAACCCGAACTACTTCGCCAAGGACCAGCAGCACTGGAAGACGCTGACCATCAAGGTCATCAGCACGCCCGCCACCGAGGTCAACGCCATCAAGGGCGGCCAGATCGACGGCATGAACGTCATCGACTCCTCGACGGTCGCGCAGATCAAGGGCGCCGGCTACACCGTCGTCGACCACGAGCTCGACTGGTCCGGTCTGGCGATCTTCGATCGCGGCGGCAAGCTCGTCCCGGCCCTGAAGGACCCGAAGGTCCGCCAGGCGATCAGCTACGCCGTCGACCGGGCGGGCATGCTCAAGGCCGCCGCCCAGGGCAACGGCACGGTGACCAGCTCGGTGTTCCCGACCTACTCCCCCGGCTTCGACCCGGCGGTCGACCAGTACTACACCTACGACCCGGCGAAGGCGAAGCAGCTGCTCTCCGAGGCCGGCTTCCCCAGCTTCACCATGACGATGCCGCAGGTCACGGGCTTCGGTCAGGTGCAGAACGACCTGCTCAAGCAGTACCTCGGCGCGGTCGGCATCACCGTGAAGTACGTGACGGTGCCGGTCAACAACATCATCGCCGACCTGCTGGCCGGCAAGTACCCGGCGGCGAACTTCCAGCTCCAGGAAGACCCGACGGCGTGGCAGGAGGCCAACTTCCTGCTGACCACGAACGCGACGTTCAACCCGTTCAAGGTCGCGGACCCGACGGTCGACGGCCTGGTCAAGACCATCCAGACCGGTTCCGACGCCGACGCCGCCACAGCGACCAAGGAACTCAACAAGTACGTCACCGAGCAGGCCTTCATGGCGCCGTACTACCGGCTCAAGGGCTTCTGGGCACAGGGAGCCAAGATCTCCGCCCAGCCGCAGGTCGGCAACGCCGTCCCGTACCTCTACAGCATCACTCCCGCCAAGAGCTGATCGCCCGGCGACCCGGCGGACAAGGAGAACCCGTGCTTCGATTCGTGCTGAGACGACTCGCCTCGGGAGTCGTGCTGATCGTCGTCATCACAGCGGCGACCTTCTTCCTGCTCCACGCGGCCGGCGGCAACGTCGCCCGCCGCGTCCTCGGCCAGGAGGCCACCGAGGACACCGTCGTGCAGAAGACGCACGAACTCGGCCTCGACCGTCCGGTGCTGACCCAGTTCGGCGACTGGCTGTCCCACGCGGTCCACGGCGACTTCGGCGCGTCGTGGTTCACCTCGCAGCCGGTGTCGGAGGCGATCACCTCGCGGCTCCAAGTCACGCTCGAACTCGTCATCGGGGCGACCATCGTCTCCGGCGTCGTGGCCGTGGGCCTCGGGGTGCTCGCGGCCACCCGGCGCGGCTGGATCGACCGGCTCGTCCAGCTGCTCGCGGTGCTCGGCTTCGCGATCCCGAACTTCCTGGTCGCCCTCGCCCTCGTCACCGTCTTCGCGATCCAGCTCAAGCTCTTCAAACCGACCGGCTACTCCGACCTCGCCGACGATCCCGCCGGCTGGCTGGCCACCGTGACGCTGCCCGTCATCGCGCTGTCCATCGGCTCGATCGCCGGCGTGGCCCAGCAGATCCGCGGCTCCATGATCGACGCCCTCGACCGCGATTACGTACGGACTCTGCGCAGCCGGGGGCTGCCGGAGTCGCGGGTCGTCTACAAGCACGTGCTGCGCAACGCGGCCGGCCCCGGCCTGGCCATGCTCGCCGTCCAGTTCGTCGGCCTCCTCGGCGGCGCTGTCATCATCGAGCAGATCTTCGCCATCCCCGGCCTCGGCCAGGTCTCCGTCGGGGCCACGAGCCAGGGCGACGTCCCGCTGGTCATGGGACTCGTCCTGGTCACGGCGATCGTCGTCGTCACGGTCAACCTCGTGGTCGACCTCCTGCAGGGCTTCATCAACCCGAAGGTGCGTCTCTCGTGACCGCCATCCTGCCCGACCCGGCCGGTGTCGTAACAACCCAGCCCGCGGCCCGTTCCGGCCTCTGGCGGCGGCTGCTGCGGAACCCGACCGGGATCGGTTCCCTGGTGTTCCTCGTCCTGGTGGTGCTCAGCGCCATCTTCGCCCCGCTGCTCGCACCGCACGACCCCGACACCGCGAGCGCGTACGACACTCTGAGCGGGCCGAACGGCAAGTACTGGCTGGGTAACGACAGCTCCGGCCACGACGTGTTGTCGCGGCTGCTGTTCGCCACCCGCCTGTCGGTCACGCTGACCGCCGAGACCCTGGTCATCGCCGCGGTCCTCGGCATCGTCGCCGGCCTGCTGGCCGGCTACTACGGCAAGGCCTTCGAGGCGGTGGGCGCCTGGACGACCAGCCTGCTGCAGGCGCTGCCGGCGATCGTCGTCCTGCTCGCCGCCAAGAGCGTCCTCGGCCCGTCGGACTTCATCGCCATGGCCGTCTTCGGCGTCCTGATCGCACCCGCGTTCTATCGGGTCGTCTACTCGGCCGTGTCCGCGGTCCGCGGTGAGCTCTATGTCGACGCGGCGCGGGTGTCGGGCTTGTCGGATCCACGGATCATCGGCCGGCACGTGCTCACCGTCGTGCGCGCCCCGGCCATCATCCTCGCCGCGAACATCGCCGGCATCGCGGTGGCCATCTCCGCCGGGCTCGACTTCCTCGGCCTGGGCGACCCGGCGATCCCCAGCTGGGGCGGGATGCTCAATGACGGCTTCACCAACATCTTCACCCAGCCGCTGCTCGTCTTGTGGCCGTCGCTCGCGATCGGCCTCACCTGTGTGGCCTTCGCTCTGCTCGGCAACGCCCTGCGCGACGAGCTCGAACGCGCCGACAGCGCGCCGAGGCGGCGCCGCAAGGCGAAGCAGCCGGCTCAGGTCACCGTGGAGCCGGCGCCGGTCATCGTCCACGACGACGACGCTCGCGACGGAGCCGAACTGCTGTCGGTGCGGAACCTGTCGGTCGGCTACGGTCGCCCCGACGGTTCGGTGTCGACCGTCGTCGAGGACGTCGCGCTCACGGTCCGCCGCGGCGAGGTGCACGGCCTCATCGGGGAGTCGGGCTCGGGCAAGACCCAGACGGCGTTCTCGATCCTGCGCCTGCTGCCCAGCGGCGGCCGGATCGTCGCCGGTTCGATCACCTTCGAGGGCACGGACCTCGCCGGACTGTCCGAAAAGGAGATGACGGCCCTGCGGGGCCAGAAGATCGCCTACATCCCGCAGGAGCCGATGAGCAACCTCGACCCGTCGTTCACCATCGGGTCGCAGCTCGTGGAGCCGATCCGGATCCACCTTGGACTCTCGAAGGCCGACGCGAAGGCACGCGCCATCGAACTGCTCGCCCGGGTGGGCATCCCCCAGCCCGAGCGTACGTTCGCGGCCTACCCGCACGAGGTGTCGGGCGGCATGGCCCAGCGGGTGCTCATCGCCGGGGCCGTCTCGTGCGACCCCGAGCTGCTCATCGCGGACGAGCCGACCACCGCGCTGGACGTCACCGTGCAGGCCGAAGTGCTCGACCTGCTGCGCGACCTGCAGCGCGAACGCAACATGGGGGTGCTGCTGGTGACGCACAACTTCGGTGTCGTGGCCGACCTCTGCGACCAGGTGTCGGTCATGCGGTCCGGGCGCATCGTCGAGACCGGGCCGGTCCGCTCGATCTTCGCCGATCCCCGCCACGAGTACACCCGCAGCCTGTTCGACGCCGTCCTGTCGGATACCGAGGCCCGGGGCGCTCTGCCCGGGGTCACGTCTTCCGGCACCCTCGGGGAAGGAGTAGTCGCATGACCTCCGAAAAGCTCCTCGACATCAAGGACGTGGTGGTGGACTACCCGGTCAAGGGTTTCCGCAAGCCGCCGTTCCGGGCCCTGCGGGGTGTCTCGCTCGACGTGCGCCCCGGCGAGTGCGTCGGTCTCGTCGGCGAGTCCGGCTGCGGCAAGACCACCCTGGGCCGCGCGGTGCTCGGCCTGGCGCCGGTCACCACGGGATCGATCACCTACAAGGACCGCGAGATCAGCCGGCTCGGCCGCCGGCAGCGGCGCGCGCTCTCGAGCGACCTGCAGGTCGTGTTCCAGGATCCGTACACCTCGCTGAACCCGTCGTTGACGATCGACCAGATCCTCACCGAGCCGCTGATCGTGCGAAAGGTGGACAAGCAGCGGGCCCGCCGCCGGGTACGCGAGCTGCTCGACGCGGTGCACCTGCCGTCGAACGCCGGGGAGCGGCTGCCCCGCGAGTTCTCCGGCGGCCAGCGCCAGCGCGTCGCCATCGCCCGCGCGCTCGCCCTCGATCCGCAGCTCATCGTCTGTGACGAACCGGTCTCCGCGCTCGACCTGTCGACCCAGGCCCGGGTGCTCGAGCTGTTCAAGGAGATCCAGGCCCGCACCGGGGTCGCGTACCTGTTCGTCAGCCACGACCTCGACGTCGTGCGGCACCTGTCGCACCGGGTCGCGGTGATGTACCGCGGCGAGATCGTCGAGTGGGGCGACGCCGCTCAGGTGACGCTGCACCCGGAACACCCGTACACCCAGCGGCTCTTCCTCGCGGCCCCCGTCGCGGACCCGGTGAAGCAGGAACAGCGGCGCGCGGAGCGCCGCCGGCTCATCGCGCTGCAGCAGGAGCAGGACGAGCAGGCCCTCTATGCGATGGAGAACTAGAGATGAGTGACGCGGAAACCAGGATCGAGGAGGCGCTGGCCGCACTCTCCCTCGAGGAGAAGGTGCAGCTGCTGACCGGCCGGGACTTCTGGAACACGTGGCCGATCGAGAAGATCGGACTGCGCGCCATGCTGCTCTCCGACGGCCCGTCCGGGGTGCGCGGGGAGCGGTGGGACGAACGCGAGCCGTCGGTGAACCTGCCGTCGGCGACCGCACTGGGCGCGTCGTTCGACGTCGACCTGGCTCGCCGGTACGGCGCCGTCGCCGCGGTGGAGGCCCGGAGCAAGGGCGTGGACGTCGTCCTCGGGCCGACGATCAACCTGCACCGCTCGCCGCTGGGCGGCCGGCACTTCGAGGCGTACAGCGAGGATCCGGTCCTCACCTCGGACCTGGCCACCGCGTACGTGCACGGGCTGCAGGACAACGGCGTCGGGGCGACGCCGAAGCACTACCTGGCCAACGACTACGAGGACGAGCGGTTCACCGCCTCCTCCCAGGTGAGCGAGCGGGCGCTGCGCGAGTTGTACCTGCTGGCGTTCGAGAACGCCGTCGTCGAGGCCCGCGCCTGGCTCGTGATGAGTTCGTACAACGCCATCAACGGCGTGACAGCCACCGAGAGCGAGCTGCTGGAGACGCCGCTCAACAGCGAGTGGGGCTTCGACGGCGTCGTCGTCAGTGACTGGACCGCCGTACGCAGCCTCGAGGCGGCCAAGGCCAGCCAGGATCTCGCCATGCCGGGCCCGCCCGGCGCTTGGGGCGACGCGCTCGTCGCGGCGGTCCGCTCGGGCGAGATCGACGAGGCGCACGTCGACCGCAAGGTACGCCGGATCCTGCGGCTCGCGGTGCGGGTCGGCGCCCTGGCCGGGTTCCCCGCGAAGGAGCCGGTGCTGGTCGAGTCCGGTGCCGCCGTCGCCCGCGAGGCCGCCGTCGCGGGCATGGTGCTGCTGGAGAACCGCGACGCTCTACCGTGGAGTGTCAACACCGTGACGAGTGTCGCCGTCATCGGTGACAACGCCGCGCACGCCCGCACCCAGGGCGGTGGCAGCGCCACCGTGCTCCCCGCGTACACGATCTCCCCCCTGGACGGCATCCGTACGGCGCTTCCGGACGCGAAGGTCAGCTACGCCCGCGGCGCCGTCGTCCAGACCGGGCTCAGCCCCCTGCCGGCGGACCGCATCCAGAACCCGGTCACCGGCGGCCCCGGCGTCCGGGTCCGGTTCCTCGACCCGGCCGGCAGCGAGATCTTCGCCGAGGACCGGCTCACCACCTCGTTGGTGTGGTTCGGCGGCGACGCACCCATCGCCAAGTCCGCGACCGTCGAGCTGACCACCCGGTTCACCCCGGCCGAGGACAGCGCGATGCTGCTGGGGTTCGCGACGATCGGCGCCGGCATCGTCAGCGTGGACGGCGAGCGGATCGTCGAGGCCGACCTGCAGGCGGTCGGCGACGACCTCGGCGCCGCGTTCCTCAGCCCGCCCAGCGCGACCGGGCCGATCGTGTTCGTCGCAGACCACCCCGTGGACCTCAGCTTCGAGCTCGACCTCACCAGCCGCGAAGACTTCCTGCTCGGCGCGCTGTCGTTCCAGTTCGGAACCGCACCCGACTACACCGACCCGGAGGCGCTCATCGCCGAGGCGGTGGAGACGGCCCGGACGGCGGACGTCGCGCTGGTCGTCGTCGGGACGAACGCGGTCGTCGAGTCCGAGGGCTGGGACCGCACTTCCCTCGCCCTGCCCGGCCGCCAGGACGACCTCGTCCGGGCCGTCGCCGCGGTCAACCCGCGGACCGTCGTGCTGGTGAACTCCGGTTCGCCGGTGCTCATGCCGTGGCGGGACGAGGTCGCCGCCGTCCTGCTCGGCTGGTTCGGCGGGCAGGAGTTCGGCGGCGCGGTCGCCGACGTGCTCACCGGTCTGAGCGAGCCCGGCGGGCGCCTGCCCACCACCTGGGGCGCGAACGAGACCGACGTGCCGATCCTCGACACCAAGCCCAAGAACGGGATCGTCGAGTACCGCGAGGACATCCACATCGGATACCGCGCCTGGCTTCGCCAGCCGGCCCTGCCGCCCGCCTACTGGTTCGGCGCGGGCCAGGGCTACACCCAGATCCCGCTCGTACGCATGGACGCACCGGCCACGGCGACACCCGGCGAGACGGTGACCGTACGCGTCGGTGTGGAGAACCGCGGCGCCCGGGACGGCAAGCAGGTGGTCCTGGTCTTCGCGGAGAAGCCCGGCTCGGTGGTCGACCGCCCGGTCCGGTGGCTCGTCGGCTTCGCCAGCCTCCGGGTCCCGGCGGGGCAAACCGCCGAAGCCGAGGTCACGGTCCCGGTCCGGCTGCTCGCCTACTGGGCCGACGGCTGGCAGTACGAGGCCGGTGACTACGTCCTGCGTGCGGGCACGACCGCGGCCGACCTGCCGCTGTCGTCGACGTTCACCCTGGTGGCCTGACATGACCAAGCTGTTCAACCCGCTGATCCCGGGCTTCAACCCGGACCCGAGCGTGGTCGAGGCCGACGGGGCCTACTACCTCGTCACGTCGACCTTCGAGTACGTGCCGGGCATACCGGTCCACCGCAGCACCGACTTCGAGACGTGGGAGCTGATCGGCCACGTCGGCGTCGGCGCGGACGACCTCGGGGTGGCCGAGGTGCCGACCGGCCTCGGCGTGTGGGCCCCGACGATCCGCTACCGGGACGGCCGCTTCCACGTCATCGTCACCATTCCGTTCAGCCCCAAGCGTTGCGTGGTCTTCACCGCCACCGACCCGGCCGGCCCGTGGGACGAGGGAACGACGATCGACGGGGTCGCCGGGATCGACCCGGACCTCGCCTGGGACGAGGGCGGCAACGCCTATGTGACCTTCTCCGGCCTCATCCTCGAGGGCGACGAGATCGGCGCCCACAAGGGCATCCAGCAGGTGCGGGTGGACCTCAAGGCCGGCACGGCACTGGAACCACCGCGCTCGCTGTGGAGCGGCACCGGATTGATGTTCCCCGAGGCGCCGCACGTCTTCAAACGCAACGGAATCTGGTACCTGATGATCGCCGAGGGCGGCACCGAGCGCGGCCACGGCGTCTCCGTCGCCCGCGGCCCGTCGATCGAGGGACCGTTCACGGGCGCGCCGGCCAACCCGGTGCTCAGCGCCCGCAGCACAACCCGGCCGATCCAGAACACCGGGCACGCCGACCTGGTGACCCTGCCGGACGGCGACGACGCGTTGGTGCTGCTGGGAATGCGGCCGCTCGGCAGCACCCGGCAGTTCTCCCCGCTCGGACGAGAGACCTTCGCTACCCGCGTACGGTGGGTGGACGACTGGCCGCGGCCGGAGCCGGTGGCCTTCGAACCGCGCCCCGGGGAGTTCGCGGAGGCGTTCTCCTTCACCGATGACGGCGTGCTGGCGGAGCCTGGCTGGCTGACGCCGCGCAGCGCGCCCGCTGAGGTCGCGCAGGTGACGGGCGGCCGGCTCGTGATCCACGGAGTGGACGGCGGGATGGCGGCGTCCCGGCCGGCGTTCGTCGGTCGCCGGCAACGGCACCACGTGAGCACCACCAGCGCGACGGTCGACGCGACGAACGGCGCCGGCGGGCTGGCGCTTCGCTACGACGAAGAACTCTTCATCACGCTCGAGGCAAGCGGCTCGACGGTGGCGGCGACTGCCGAGGTGTCCTCGCTGCGACAGCAGTGGACGGCAACGCTTCCGCCCGGCGAGATCAGCCTGAGCATCGAGACGACGCCGCCGGCCCAGGGCTTCAGCGCCGAGGCGAGAGGTGGCGACCGGATCCGGCTCGTCGCGGCTGCGGGTGGAACGGAGGTGCTGCTGGCGGAGCTCGACGGCCGCCACTGGAGCGCCGAGTCGGCGGGCGGCTCGTTCACCGGTAGGGTCACCGGCATGTACGCGAGCGAGGGCAGCGTGTCGTTCGGAAGCTTCTCGTACCGAGGCACGGAAACCCCGTAACCGTAGCTCCAAATGGGAACGCGCCTGCGCCAGCGACTGGATGGCCTACGCTGCCGACGTCGAAGGGAGTGCTCGTGATGGCGTCGGTAGTGGTCGCGCAGATCCCCATCACCTGGGACATCGACGAGAATCTGTCGACCATCGCCTCGGTCCTGGCGGACGCTCAGCCGGACGAGATAGTTGTGCTGCCAGAGGGCGCCCTGTCGGGCTACGGCTCCGATCTCTCGGTTCTCAGCCGCATCGACCCCACGACGCTCACCCGCGGCATAAACCGCCTCACCACATTGGCGCGTGAGGCAGCAGTCCACCTGTTCTTCGGTTCACTGCTGTTCGAGCATGGCGCCTGGTGGAACACCGCTCTCTATGTTTCGCCTCAAGGCACCAGGTGGGCCTACCGGAAGATCAACCTGGCGATGAATGAGCGCGGCCTGCTGGCGGCCGGATCCGAACTCTCCACGCTCCAACTCCATCTGGCCGATGGCCCCTTCACCATCGGAGTCCAGATCTGCCGCGAGATCCGCTTCCCCGAACAGTGGCAGCACCTGGCCGACGACGGAGCACAAGCCTTCATCTACCTCACCCATGCTGCCAACCCCACCGAGCCCACCGGGGTCTGGCGCAGCCACCTGATCAGCCGCGCGGCAGAAAACCAACGATTCGTCATCGCCGCCAACGTCGCCGACCCCCACCAGCACTGCCCCAGCATGATCATCTCCCCGCGCGGCGAGATCCTTGCCGAGTCGGCCACCAACCGCACCAGCGTACTGAGAGCGACCATCGACCCGGACAAGGCCGCCGACTGGTATCTCGGCCAGCGGAGACGCGACGTTATCCAGCTCCGCTACCAGAGCAGGCCCACACTCCGGGCATTCGAACAGTCCTGATATCGGACGCTGCCACGCGCGCAACCTGGACCAGGTCGGGAAAGGGCGGAAGGATCACCCAGTGAATTCTCGCGACGGACGGCACCCGGTCCGGTCCCCACGGCTGCAGCCGGGCGACCGGGTGCGGATCGTCTCCCCGGCCAGCCCACCAAGCCGTGCCGGCGTCGAGCGCGGTGTTGAACTGCTGACCTCCTGGGGGTTACAGGTCGAGCTGGGCGAGCACGTCTTCGACCAGTGGGGATACATGGCCGGAACGGACGAAGACCGCACCGCCGACTTGAACGCGGCCTCATCGCCACCCGGGGCGGCAAGGGCGCCTACCGCATCGTCGACGATCTGGACATCGACGCTGTGCGGCGCGACCCGAAGCCGTTCGTCGGGTTCAGCGATGTCACCCACATCCACCTTGCCCTATGGGCCAGGTGCGGGCTGGCCGGACTACATGGCCCGTTCGCCAATTGGGATGACGAATGGTCCGGGCCGGCGTCGGCCGAGGCACTACGCCGGGCGCTGATGACCACCGACCCGATCGTCGTGTACCGGGATCCTGGTCAGGTGACCGCGTCGGTCACCGTTGCCGGCACCGCCACCGGTGTCCTGGTCGGCGGCAACCTCGACGCGATCCGCACCGAGACGGGGGCCGGCCTGCCCAACCTGCGCGGCGCGATCCTCTTCCTCGAACACAAGAAAGGCACTGGTCTCGGCGAAGTAGACCGCGCACTCACCCAGCTGACCCGTTCCGGAGCACTGGACGGTCTGCACGGCGTCGCGCTCGGCCAGTTCCTCGGATTCGAGGACACCATCGATGACCCGGCGCTGGGCGGGTGGGGCATCGTCGACGTCCTGCGTGACCGGCTGACCCGGCTCGGCGTTCCGGTCCTCGGCGGGCTTCCCGCCGGACACGGCCTACACCCGCCCACCATCCCGCTCGGCACGCAAACGACGATCGATACGGCCACCGGCACGATGATCGTCCAATCGGCCGTTTGCTAGGCAAGTCAACGGGAAATGCGTTGCGATCACGCCTTGTGGACGATGGTGCCGGCTGCGACGAGGGCGTTCGTCTGCTCCTCGTCCGCGTCGTCGGTGGTGACCACCATGGTGAGCGCGGCGACGGGCGCCACGAACGCCAATGCCGTACGGGAAAGCTTGGTCGGGTCGGCGACTGCGATGACGCGGTGGGCGGAGGCGATGATCGCGCGTTTGATCGCGGCGTCGGCCAGGTCGTAGGCGGTTAGCCCGGTGGCGGTCAGCCCGCAGCAGCCGAGGACCGCGGTGTCGAAACGCAGCGCGGCCAACGACGCCTCGGCGAGCGGGCCGGTCAGGGCCAGCTCGTCGGTGCGGGCTTCGCCCCCGGGCAGCAACAACCGGAGCTGAGGAGCGCCGGCCAGAGTGTTCGCCGTGTGCAGCGAGAGCGGCATGACCGTCAGCCGGCGGGTGGTGAGCAGGCGCGCGACCTCCAGGCAGGTGGTGCCGCTGTCGATGACGACCGCCTCGCCGTCGGCGATCAGGTCGGCAACCGCCAGCGCTATCCGGAGCTTGGCGTCCCGGCTTTCCTGCATGCGTACGGCGAACGGTGGCGCCTCGCCGCGCAGGGTGAGGCTGCGCGCGCCGCCGCGGTAACGCTCGAGCATCCCTTGATCGGACAGCTGCTCCAGGTCTCGGCGCACGGTCATCTCCGAGGTGCCGGTCAGCTCCGCCAGCCGGCCGACGCCGAGCTCACCGGCCTGCTGCACCGCGTCGAGGATCCGCCGGTGGCGGTCACCGATCATCATGCCGCCATTGAACCCCAACGCGCACCGGGATACAACGTTTCGAACATGAAGTTTGTTTGTTACGTTCGAATCATGTCGATCCCCTCGACCATCGCCGCACCCGTCACGCCGCAGGCAGTCCGTGCTGCCGGCACGGCGACCTACGCCGCCTTCATCGGCCTGGGCTTCGCGTTCGCCAGTTGGGCGTCCCGGATCCCGCAGGTCCGCGACCGCCTCGACCTCGATCCGGCGACCCTCGGCCTGCTGCTGCTCGTCGTCGCCGCCGGTTCCCTGCCGGCGCTGCCGCTCTCCGGCCTGGCGGTGACCAGGATCGGCTCATCGCGCGTGGTCACGGCGATGGCCGTGCTGCTGGGCGTCGGCCTCGCCACGGCCGCCCTCGGCTCGCTCGCCGGCGTCGTACCGGTCGCGATCGGCCTGTTCCTGCTCGGTTTCGCCAACGGCGCCTGGGGTGTGGCGATGAACGTGCAGGGCACCGTGGTGGAACGGCATCTCCGCCGGTCGATCATGTCCCGCTTTCACGCCGGGTTCAGCCTCGGAACCGTTGCCGGCGCACTGCTGGGCGCGGCGATGGTGGCCCTGCGCGTGCCCGTCGCCGTA
>Ga0307513_10007046_pt1 | contig 14621 bp, 13 predicted proteins | sample 15_EM_MG_FD_202174 | JGI IMG/M metagenome (GOLD analysis project Ga0307513, IMG submission 202174) | Populus trichocarpa ectomycorrhiza microbial communities from riparian zone in the Pacific Northwest, United States - 15_EM | ecosystem: Host-associated > Plants > Roots > Unclassified | place... | reverse complement strand
ATGATTTCCCGTGGTGTTGAGATTTCAATCGCCGGAGGTGGAGGAGAGATGGTTCGTGGCCTATCTCTTGGTCGGAACCAAGAGCCTTATATAGGCATCTTCTCACAACCCTAACACTGCTGACTCGTCACCATCAAGTAACATAGCCCCCATGACTCATAATTAGTCATGGTGCGAAATCCATCAGCTGATTCTTACAAATCCGCTGCGCACCTTCTCTTTCCTCGATCCAAACCCATAAACTCGATCATGCGCTCGAATGAGTCGCATGCGTGAAACCCATGACTCGTTATCTGAGTCATCTGCGAAATCATTACATCATATGGCGTCACAATCGTGACGTCATGAAACCATTAACCAATCATAGTCAACCAATAACTCGCAAGTGCGCAGTCATGTGCAATCTGCCTTGCTTAGTCAGGATTTGTGACACAATAACGGGATTTACATACTATTTCTGTTTCTGTACCATAAACAGTTTAAACACTATTGATCAACTATCTCATATCTCATACTTATAATAAAATACTTACTAACAAATAAACAATAAAAAATTCATTTCCATATAAAGAAAATAATCATCAGAATTGTGACTATGACTGTAACCACTTATAAAGGTTCTTGTCAGTCTTAAAGACCATAGAATACCTATCACCTTCAACCGACATATTGTATTGGGAAATGATAGCTGACCGAAATATAATAATAGAACCAGCATGAAAGGGAACACAGGCTCTGAGCTCTGTAAATACAAGCTCACCACCATGAAACTTACCCCAACAAATTAGAACACATATCCCTCCCTTACTATCACCTAAATCCTTATGCACTTTAGTTTGTGCGCTCTTATAAATGGCCAAGGTGGCCAAGAGACCTGCAAACTTGTGACATCCAGCAGGTACCTTAATCTGATAATAAATCTCCCATAGCTCCAGGTTGTTATGCTTAATAAGATTCTCAACAAGTTGAAAAAGATTCTTATTGGTCTTCTGAAATCTTTTGGCTGCAATATAGTGTGAATTATCAGAATGCTTGTAATGAATACCAGAGTGGGGGCCATGGTAATGAGCTGTCATATAGGGCTGAAGGAATCTTCCTGACTTGAACCAGCATCCTACAATCCGAACCTGGTAATCTCCTCCCTTATGTGTATAATTCTAATTTGGAAAGGTTATACTGTTATCATATTCCTTAAATGAAGTAGTGAGTCTTTCAATAAGATTGAAAGGAATTCATGCCGGTGGAAAGAGATGAACAAGTACTCTCTTTTTAGAGTTATAAATAATAAGACCGGTTTGGACCTGCTTTAGTGTAAAGCACTAATACGAACTTCTAACTTCTTCAGGTAGGCATTGAAAATGGCTAGGTGGCTGCCGTCCTCCCGATCTCCGACCTAAAGCATGAAAGTTGGCAAACTCTGCAAACTCCACTGGTTGTATCTCTTCCAGGTTTATCTGCTGCCTTTGTTTTCCTATAGCTTTCCTCCTGTTTTTTCTTGGCTGGAGACTTTCTTCCCTTTTTGCCATTGCCTTTCTTTAAAGAGAAGGCAGGAATAGCACCATCTTCACTATCCTCGGTGTCTGATGATCCAACCTGTTCTCAATCACAATTGATAGGAGATTTCACAGTATCATAATGCCAGGCAGGCCCACAAGAAAAATAAGCCGGGCGAGAAGATAGTGGAGGTAGCATTATATTGGCAGATTGCCTGCAATAAGTTGTAGAAGATATAAAATGTGAAACAATACTAGTGGTGGTGGGTAGAGTCTCTTCATAATCAAGATTATCGGGAAGTGAAATCTGAAGTACTTGTGTACATCAGCAAAAACGGACCGTGCATCTGATCCGTCGGGGTTGAGTCGTGTGCGTCCTGACTTGTGTTGCAACACCCTGCCACATCCCACACTTCCAGATACTATCGGGCAACGTTCCTTGCGCCGTGACGCAACCTGGCGCCCTCCTTACGTCTGAACTACCCCAGACTCTGTCTCTCATCTCTTCTGTCTCCTGATGCGGCGATAGCACCTCATTACCTCTTCTCCACATCCTGACCCACCCCTCATGCCCGCTGGTGTAATCACAACTAATTGGCTGCTTGCTCCGACGTCGCCTTGTGTCTGGGGCCGGAGCACCTTTTTTGGTCCCTCCCGGGGCTCACGTCACACACCTCACTGGTCTGGGGAACTAATGATCTAGGTTTCAAGAAAGTCGCTTATATATCTTCTACTATATACAGTATCAATATGTACAATTCTCACGCATAGCCGATTCCTGATTCTCTCATCCGGATTCCTTAATAAACCTCATTCAATGTTCTCAAATCAATCGGGCTATTAACAAGCCATCGCCGGTCCTCCTCCGGGATCAGGTGTGCCAGACAGAGAATTGTTCCTATATCAACTATTGTAAACCTTCTTGTGTCTTCCCTCATCTGCACTGTAACCAAGCCATGCAGTTCCGATAGACGCCCTGAGTTCACTAGGGTCAGCAACTAAACACCAGCGACTGGAGGTACAGTATCCTCGGATCTGGGGTGCACGATCTTGAAGAGGGCAACTAGCTTTGCCAGGAGACAACCCCTCAGTACACCATACATCTCTGCTGTGCACGCTTGTACCCAAACCCAATCATTGCGACTGCCCTGGTTTCTAACGTGTAGGATGCCCGTGGATCATGCACGGTGGATCTCGTAAACATCGGCTCCGTGGAATGTAAGAACTGGGACTTCGAGTTGGGTTAGTAGTTCAAAGGGAAGTGATTGAAGCGTCGAATGGTCTTCCGGAAGACAGAGGTCTATCGGGAGGTTATACCTGCTATATCGTATCAATTCATAATATATAATCTCGAGTGAGACTCCCAAGATTCTGCTAAAATCAACGATATTGGACACATCACTCCGGCGTCCCGTCAAGATCCTCCAACAAATGACTGGCGGCAATACCCTACTAGTTGTCCTATCTAAATGCTTCAGGACGTCGGGGGAGATATCTGCACCGCGATTCTTCACACATTGCAAGTTCAATAGTCTTATCAGGATTGCATGTTGACAACAGTAGCTATGCACGATCAGGCGCGCGGCACCATTTTTATTTGACTGGCGCCATCCTTCCCTGATTTGCGTCTTGTCACCTAGCTCTCCGATCTCCGTTGAATACATCGGAATATTGCTAAACTGGTGTATATGGTGACAAAAGTGGCTTAGTAGATGCATCTTAATCAAGTTGAAATGTGATTCACCGTGAATCATGTCCATATACATTTCATCCTCTTCGTCGCGATCATGGTCGCGCATCTGGCGCGGTTGGGATGTGGCCACACGCTCATGCATTAGTGCTCTCTGACGTCGAATCTCCTTTCGTTGCTTGTCCACCTTGGCTTGTGTGCGTTTTGTCACTCGGAACACCAACAAGATGTCCTTCATCCTATGGAACTGGTCTAGATACTTTTCCATATAGGCAATGGTGTCCGGGGTGTGGCTTCGGTATTGTGCCATCATATTGAAGTCAACAAGCGCCCTAAGGCATCTGAGAGCGCTTTTGAAAGGTATTGCTTGCGCACCTCCTGCCTGGCGAAGAGCCACGGCGAGAACTCCCAGAATACAACGCGCCAGATTCCTAATCTCTTTCCCTTGCCACTGCGTAACCTCGCGGTAGGCTTTTTGGGGGACTAAGAATCCTGGGTATGGCGGTAATGCCTTCCAAACCTCATTAAATGCCTGCAGTCGCCCATGTTTCTTCAGAAATGCTTTGATCCAGTCTATCATATGCTTAAATAGCCCGAGATAAATGGTATAGAGTATGTCTGGTTTGTACAGATCAGACGCCGAAACCCGGTCGAGTCCGTGGAATATATTTTGGCCGATAGCAAGATTCATAACGTGGTCGTTGTCGGTCTCCGAGCCTGAGGTTTGATTTTCAGGTTTGTAGCGTTGGTACCTTGCATAATCTCAGGCTCAATAGCTTCTGGCAATGGTTCCTAATTCGTTGGTCGGCCCCTCGCATTTAAGACAGGCGTTTGTTTTCAACCCGTGCAGTGCCACATTTTCCATATGGTCCGCGATCCACGCAGAGAGAATTGGGAGGCAAAGTCGAACCTTGCCGTCGGCACACTCAATAGGGATGCCGACATGCGCCACATCCGAAAGGGGTGCAAAGATCAGTTCGCATACATCTTGTAGGGTGTCAGCGTTGATTTTTCTCTTGCATCGGTTGGCTTTAGAGGACTTGGAGAGTTTGGGTGGAACCGGTAATGAGGCAAAAAGAAGACCAGCCATTGATCCTGCGCTGGTGCGCCGAGGTAACGGAAGATTTCCGCTCGTAATATAGACAGGTCACGCTTTCTTGGCTCCCGCAAGGTTGGTCAGGTTACTCTGATCTAACATCCCAATTATTGGAATAACGGTAGCACCTGGCGGAAGCGTCTCCTATGATCAGTCAGCTAAGGTCTTCCTAACAAGGGAAGGACTCAGATGCTCTACTAGGAGGTCCCACCCCCAATCCGCCTTATGCATTGCAGCATATATTCTCTGCCCGGAAGGGTCATATTCACGTCGTGGCGCGTAGACCAATTCATCTCGGTATGCGATCTGGCGAAGGAGATATCTGACACAACCTAGCACGTGGCAGTAGAAAAATGGCAAAGTCGTTTGGCCATCCTCAACCTGCCCATCGAACCATTGCTGATATTGGGTCTAGGGATCCAGGAACCGGAGGTGGTTCTCCAGCGTGTGCATAGACCTATACATGACTGACTCGGCATTTCCTAGGCCACTCGAGCAGTAATCGTTGATACCGGGTTTTGGATACTTTTCCGTCAATGAACCAGGATGCCACTTTGAAACCTTCCGCGCTATTGAATGGTGCCCATGGGTCCGCACACAGGTTGTTGTGTTCATCCTCAAATCCGGCAACATCTCCGATTACTTCTCCGGCGCCTGCAAAATATTCTGTTTCACGGGAAAGTCTGAGGTAGTATCGAAGACTTCAGCATCAGACTCGTATGCAATGTGGGGACAACATGCATCAGGTCCCAATCCAGCAGCGCCCGGATCGGATTCATAGTCGGAATCGTGGCGCCCACTTGTGTTGGCGTTGAGCAATGCGCCTGTTTTGATGTTGTTATATTGTACGGTGGAACGCGAGGACAATGTCGAGACTCACGTGCGCAGTTCGCAGGTCCTTCTCATATGCACCAGACCTGCTGTATTTTGGGCGGCAGAACGGACATTTGCTAGGCTTGGTTGGACATTGCTCAGTCGATCGCGGGGTTCCGAGTCTGTCTATTTTCGACGGTCAGGCTATGATATGTTAAGTCTTGACTACAGCGCGTGTGGATCCCATCTAGGGCCAAGGGATGCCATATTCATAATCTAGTTGTGGATAAAGTTTAGCGTAGGTGTCACGTGGTATCAGCTATCTTGTCTTTCAACATCTGAGACGGCAAAGATTATATGTTCCTGCCCCAATGGGTTTATCAGGTTTCATTCATTCAAGTTGAATCAAACTACAGTAGAGTCCTGTCGTAGAGCATCCGATTTGGGTTTTCTTTTCAAACTACCTAGAGGATTTGGGAGTTTTATATATAAAGTGATTCGATCGCGGGACTAGAGGGACGTCATATCAAGATTCATCTCACACACAGAACCTCCTCCGAGTCAACAGCCACCATCATCACATCACGTGTATCCCTAAATACTGCGATCTGTATACATAAGGAATCCAGCGATATGGTGCACAATAACAACATGGTAGTCACGGTGTACGCCCTCTTGCCCGCCCGAGGTGCGCAGCAGCCGCCGCCGGCTCGTCAGACTTTTCATCATTCGCCTTTTACTCTCGTTGGAGAGTATTCTCATCGACGCCCCGATCGTCAATCAATTAGCACTCATAAGTTGGCTATGGGCGTCCCCCATTACCCCATAAACAAGCCCCCCCCTGAATACCTGTGTTCTGGGGATGCTGTAAAAGATCAGATGTTAGCCAGTGGCTAAATTTCAGATAATTGGCACTTCCCAGATGCCGAATTCCAGCAAATCGTCGAAGGCATGAGGAGATTAAAACCTGGGTGTAATGAACTCGCCACTGCGTGACCAGCCAATCACATGGCTAGTATGCAGAAGATTGATGAGGCAGTTCTTCAATTGGTTAAGGACTGTGGAAAGCAGCTGGCAAATACTATTAGGACCAATAACCACATACCTCCACCCATCCCAGGTGTCCCCCCTGCCCAAGTTATTGTGAGGCCGATGTTACTACCTCTCAACGCACCACCTCAGTGCCAGAAGAGTATTGCAACAGCTGTAGTACCGAACGCTGGCCCAGTTTGCCAAAATGCTCCGCTGGCAAATTGTCCTGGGCCAGCGCAAAACGTACCTGCTCCCCCGGCGGGTCCTCAAGCGGTACCTCCTCCCCCGGCCGGTGCCCAAGCTGTACGTGGTCCCCCGGCGAATCCCCAAGCTCAGAACATTGCCACACCCCCAGGCCCGGCCGATACCAAAGCTCAGAACAATCCTCCACTCCCGGGCCCGGCGAATCCCTATGATCAGAACACTCCTCCACTCCCCAGGCCCGGCTAATTCCCAACGTAGCATTGGTCTCCCTTTGGGCAATCTCTACCTGCAGAACAACTGGCACCAACCAGCGAGTATTCCTGGGCACATCCAATCAGGTCCCTCAATGGGCGTTCTGGGTACACCACTGGGTATCAAACATGCTCCAGCGAATCCCCCATGTCTAATCAATCTGCCAAGCCCAGAAGATATTCCTCTGCAGATCCAATCGGGTCCCTCAATGGGCATTCTGGGTACGCCACTGGGTATCAAACATGCTCCAGCGAATCCCCCAGGTCCAATCAATCTGCCCGGCCAAGAAGATATACCTGTGCAAATCCAAGCGGATCCCCCAATGGGCATTCTGAGTACGCCACTTGGTATCAAACATGCTCCAGCGAATCCACTAGGTCCGATCAATCTGCCCGGCCCAGAAGATATACCTGTGTAAATCCAAGCCGATCCCCCAATGGGTATTGTCGGGAGGCGAATGGGGATGCGACATGCTCCTCTGGCGGATATCCCGGAAGCTGCGGCACCGAATGTTGAGGATCCATTGATTCAATCCTTTGATCTGGCGGGGAGGGTGCATTGCCCAGTGTCAGGTCTGTCCAAAATTAGTGAGCTTTTTTTGGCATTAATCTGTATAGGTTTTTTTTGAACTTACTAACTTCGGAGATATAGATTGTAGTGCTCTGCTTGGACGTCCACGTGCAGAACATATCGCCTGGCTCAGCCAACCCGCCAATAGCAGCATACCACGAGGAAATTATCCCCTTCTGCATTGGCGTAATCCTCATTTCTATGGGGTACGTTGTGCTGAGTTAAATTCCTATGACATATGCGGTCTGTCGGCCATTATTGCGAGAACTCTGCCACACAATATGATTGGCTACATGCTTGGCGCCACTGGTGAAGGCCGGCAACAGCTGCGTCTGCATCCCGGCCCTCAATTATCTTATATAGATTACGTCTTCATCGAGAATGATGCGGAAGTAAGAGCCTAGCTCCTATCGAATCTGGTTCTCGACGATCCGTTGGATCTGTTGATCTATTGTCATCACCCAGAGACTCGTGGCAGGTTGCCCACTCAACCCTTGAGGGGGCACCATGACCTTCGCGAAAATGCCATCGCCAATTGGGCTAGTACCGCGGCGCCAGGTAATCGCATCCAGGCAGCCCGATCAGAGGCGAGAACTGACCCTGGACCGTCCAATGCTGGATGTGAACAGGAACAGCAAGATTCCTCTCCCTTGTTTCTTCCTGGATTGAGTGGTTCATCATCTGATGTTTCTGACGCCGAAGAGGGATACCAAGCAAGCATCGGAGCATCACCATCCCCTGTTGCCGATCGTAGTAAAACACAAACACAATCCAAAATAAATATTCAGAAGGTGTCGAAACTTAGTGCATGCGGGGGTGATACTGAGTATCATAATGTACCGAAGCGTAGAGCGCCATCCCATGAGGAAGATTCAGAGCATTTGTCCAAGAAAGCCCGCCAGGCTTTCTATGCCCTTGCGGAGTTGAAAGGTAAGGCGGACCGTAATGTTTGGGCAGACATCGGAGAGGAAAAGGGTCATGAGGAAGAGAGAGGGATTGAGATTGTCGGAGGAGTTTGATCGATCTGACAGTGCGTTGAACGCCTGAGTGTGCCAAGATATATTAGTGATTTAAGTTCTTAGAGTATTAGAATAGATTTCTACTGCAGATTCGCTCATAAGGGTAAGCATTCGGGGTTAGGTTGTGTTGAGGATACCAGTATGATAGTAGGCTGAGGGTGACGCCAAGGGACATTACAGTACACGATGTCTCTTGGCGAATGCTTAAAAGTGGGGCTTAAAGCGATATTTTAGGGGGTGCACGTATCACCTGTGACAATCATGACTTTTCACGATCTTTCAATTGTCTATGTTTTATCTAAGTGCTCGATCATTATCCACTACCATTTAACGAATTGCCTTTGTTATCCATCCCAAGATACTGTGACGTCGCGCCCCATGGCATGATGTCACGCCCTACATCACAACATCGCGGTAGGCCCTAAGTTGCATTTCCTGCTTGTGCAGCCTGTAGGACTCAGAGTCGTCCAAATGTACAGCGTCAGCAAAATGAATATCAGGACCCCTCCGACCCCTCCGACCCCTCCGACCCCTCCGTCTCTCTTAACGCCCGCCTCAGAAGTCCCCCACCTGCGTTCCTCCTCTCCAGCGTCGGAACATCTGGCGTCTTGAGACATACGAAGGTCAACCGGCATCCAAGTGGGTATCAAGAGACCCCCGCGATTTTATTTTGATCACCCTTCGGATTATATTCCAAAATCGCCGACCAACCAATGGCCCCTCCAGGCATAGCGAGACGTCAGTTGCGGAAGGGAAAGTAAGCAAACTAGATCTGCCAGTGTTTGTAACCGATGTTAATAGCTGTCTGCCAATTAAACTCCACGCCGCGCAACCTCCCCCGCATGAAGTTTGGGGCGGCATACTAAGAAGAACTCTTACACGTTCGCCCGCCTGTCACCCGGCGGCCGAGCGAGCGTAAGCAACGCTGGAATTATCTTTATATGGAATCTTAGGATATCAAACTCACTACCCTTTTTTAATGAACAGACGACCCGAGCCTTAGGAGCGCGCTCACTTCCAACCTGCCGCGGGAGATTCAGTCAATCATGCCAAACTATCCCACAATAATCAGAATCTGGTATACTGACAATCTAAGACACAGGACTGGGTATGGGGACATTGCGTATGCCAAATCGTGGTGTGGATTCAAGCATCCGTGTGGCCAATCTTCTATCTATGCGACATGGTGCGAGCAAATAAAGGCCTACATGATTGCTCACCAGGTGGACCCCGGTCGCCTAACCGAAAGGCAAGTGGATTGAATTTTATTGTTCGCCCGTGGCCTATCACCAGTCAAGCAGCGAATTGAGCTCATCAAACACCAGCACCAGGCCGACGACCTTTTGGAACTGAACCGGCATCTGAAGATCCTTGTCAGGCATTCTGGAAAGAAACTGCAAACAACCAAGGAGAGACAAAGGGCTGGTTGTGATGGTCGCGGCGACGTTACAGAACCTCCGAGTAAGTGCCAGCCATCATGATTCCGTGAGGCGCGCCCTGACATCTACTACTAGTGGCTCTAGTGGATTGGGAGTCGCCATTTTCGCCGCGAGCTGTCACAATCCATATTCTTCGTGGATCTGGAGCACCGGCGGCCGCGCAAGCCTTTCTCAGCCACCCGTGGTGTGAAAGAGATTCGGACCGCGGAATCCGCAGAGTGGTCCTCACTACCCCAAGCATCACGCATCTGCTACGCGTCGTCAGAGAGCAAGACCTCGATGACGAAATCCAATGGTCCCGGTATCTCATCGGTGCGACAGGCGAGGGTGCTGCCGGACTACCTCAGGACCCCGAAGATCCTCTCCCCCTACTCCAACTTATATTCCTGAACCGTGATGACAAAATTCGTGTCTTGTTTCTCACCAACAGTGGCCAGGATCCGCTGGACCTCATGGTTATCGAGTCACGACCCGAAGACAGCGAGGACCTTGACAAGAGCCCCGAGCCTCCCAATGGGAGGTACTTGTTTTTCGACCGTGCCATCTGAGAAGAGTCGGCCGGCGCAAAAGATGCGGCACTAGCAAGGGAGCAGGAGGAGGAGTGGTTTGATGAGGACGAATCGCTACACGCCGAGGCTGTGGGAGCGCCACAGGCGCCTCCTAGTGCTGGCATTATTGTGGTAGACGACGGCGGCGTAAGTATCTAGACTGAACAGGGACTTAGATCCAACTGGGATAGCTAATTGCTGATGGAGGAGCAGTCACCGAGGGTTCCGGGCCCCTCAAGACACCGGAGGAATATTCCATCGCAGATGGAGGACCCAGCGAGCTCTCAACCATTAGTGCCAGTGTCGGGGTGCCCTCCTTTCGCCCGTCTGGGCCTTGTGAGTCTGAGATGGTCCGTAAACTCCACGAATTTGCCCAGGAGAACCCCTGGACAAACAGATTGTTGGCGAATCCCGCCCTCATAGCACAGCGGCTTCAAGGGTATGATGGCGCCGAGGACACACCACCTGCCACACATATAAATCGGGACAAACTGTCTGTCTCAGCTCCCCCTGCTTGAGCTGCCGGCCACCATCTCGAGACTCCGGAGAGAAACATAGAACATCCCTCTCCCACAACTGATCTCCCGCCATCTACTGCCAATGTGGCCCCGACCCAGCCCCCAGCATCAGTGACACCCCAGGCACGCTGATCTTCAGTTCAGAGTTCTGAGCACGGCTCAGAAAGCTCCCCATCCGTACCCGAAATACGCTGTTCTGGAAGACGTCGCTGGGGTTGAAAATGAGATTTGTAGGTTTCGGAATGAATTCTTTTTCCATTCTTACCCCTACTACTGCCTTACACGCGCTTTGCGATTTCCTTTGAGACACGGTGTCATGTAACTTATTTTCTCCTTCTGATTTCTAGCTAGTATAGTAATGATACCATTGCACACCCTTGCTTCAACTTCTCTCATCCTTACGTCCACTGATGCTAGTGTCTGATACCCTTTTCCGCTTTGGGCTGGACTCGCATTCTCTGTCCATAACTAGACTGGCATTAGCCACAAGGCCTGGGGTATGCACTATGTGAAAACTGAGATCTAGAGATTTAGTGGTGTTGATTCGACGTCGGGAGATGAGATTTGAGATATCTAATCCGAATTGGTCGTGGCGTGTGTCTTGCTACACCTAGTGTGCCTAACTGATACTCATTGTAGCTAGTTTTTGCATATGCACTACTGATATTAGGGACGCCTCCTACTTTACTGACACCTCGAACCTTTTCATACCCGAGCGTAGACGAACATCATACCTGAGCTCGTCCAGAGGACGAACATAATGTTGAACAAGCAGAAAACACCTTTTTGCAGTGGAATAGATTCTTTCAATACCGAGTGATATTACCTGAATCTAAACCGCCCGCCCGCCCCAAAAGACTTGGCGTATAAGACCTGATGCGTTCCATTGCACAACAATTACAAACTACAAATATCCACATCGCATTGGATATATTACACTCACGCATTCTAATCCCTATTCTCCCTGAAAGATCATCAGTCTCCGGTATTCTACGATGTCTAGACAACCTCAAGGCAAATCACTCAGTCAGCCAACTCCACGAGTAGGCAATCTGGAGGGGCGTAGATAGACACGACGCCATACCCGCGCACAGGGGATCGGGATCAGGAACACAGCGGACTGAATCAGGCAGCTCCCATAGTACAAGAACACTGCCTGTCGAATCAAGCAGCTTCCACAGTACACAGTCGTCCGGTCGCAGTTCTTCCCCACCACAAATGACAAGACTCCCCACATTACAACCTGTAAAGCGGTCCACAAGGAGGACCTTACAGACCACGGCGTATAGTGAACCTGAGGGGGAACCAGATGCACAAGGACAAATACCGAGAGTTCATCTGAGCGATGAGAGCAGCGATGAGTCCTGGAACTCCGGCAGATCTGATGAAAGTGAATCGTCTGCGGAACCAGAAGCTGAAGACAATAATGTCCCGGATAACGACATTCGATCAGGGTCTCGTCACCGATCACGAACTGCAGACAGACGACAAGCCAATACCCGAGTTTCAACTATTCGAGTTTCGCCCCCCTCGGTTTCTCAAGGAGCGGCGCAAGTCGGGCGCGCCCTAGCTGCTCGACCAGATATAATTCAGGGTGGTGCCTATACTCCACCAGCATTCACATCTTCCAGTGTACCACCATATTCGTCGCCACTGGCCACCCATAGTCCCACTACGTCCGGAGTCCGGACCTCGAGTCCTCCCAGCCATCCCTATAATCAAGAACACCAGCATCACATCTGGCAAGATACAACCTCACGGCGAAATACAGCCACCGGGCCCGAGGCTGCTGTAATAGTGTGGGCCAAGACTCTTATTCTATGGTACACTCTGTTTGTGAATCCTCTCCCAGCACCCGCTGAATTGATGTTCGAGGTCCACCATGTTTGGCTGAAGGCTCTCGAGGACATCTCCGACGCAGGAAAGATTGAACCATCCGTGGCAAGTGTCAAATAGGAAGTGGACGATGATACTCAAACTTGACGCACTCGTCATGGGTACTTACTAAATGTGACAGATACGTGCCAGACACTCTGCCGTAAGATCCCAGTTGCTGTTCCACGTAAAGGAACGCATTGGAAGATATTACGATCTCCCCTGAGACCCGAAGGCGATTGCGCATACGGTAGACTACCTTCTCGAGAGAGATAGATTCATGTGTTCCCTGAGAGGGTATGAGGTAAGTGTGCGCTTTGTGATAGCCAGGCTACAACTAATACGTATGAACTTGACCCAGCAAGTGACGAATCGATTACTCGCGCCCCAGATTCCCGAGGCAATATTGGGAGAGTAGTTTAAGGGCAGGAAAATGCGTGGGATTGCCGAACCTGTTTTTCTTGGTCGCATCAATGCACCATGGTATGTTTAACCTGTGCCATACTCTGCCATACTCTGCAAGCATGGCAAACTGGAATGTATCTTGAAATATGCGTCTTCAAGCCAGACGCAGTAGCAGGTGAGCCTGACCATGAACCTGGTGTTTCCTAGTTAGGGCCAGGATGCTCACCTCATGATGAGCTCGAAAGACCTTTTTGCCCGCCAGCGGCAGACGTGGGCCACGTGCCCAGACTGGGTAGAGACAATGATCCTCCAGAACATGAACGAGACCATCAAAGGGAAAATGGAGAAAGAGCATGGGATACAGGAAGATCGCCATGAAGGGTTTACTGACGATTGAGAAGCAGTGGCGGCAGAGGTGCAGAGTCAGATGTCTAGAGGGCCCCCCCATGGGCAACTCCTCGGATTCTGACACCCCCAACTCCACGTATTCAGACACGTCCAACTTCACAGATTGAGAGTTAAACTGCCAACAACCTCTGTATTGGAGCCCTGGCTGGAGTCCCGGATAACCGAAATGATTCACAGGAAACTGTCACGTCTTTCGATTTCACCCAGGTGTCGGCCACCCTGCTACTCAACTTCCTCGATTCGGACCTACAGACTCCGGACGGCTCACAGGAGGTGGCTGGGGGGCTGACTTTGGACAATACTGTGATTCCGACTACATTGTGACACCTCGCGCTCAGCCTTGATGATCTAGAGCCGGCGGAGGAGACTACTAATCCGTGGGATATGGAGCAGGGGGAAAGTGCGAGCATAGATGCGGGTAGTTAGAATGCTGAGCATGTGTAGTGTAGTGGTTTTGGGATGCGTTCTCACATATAGGAAAGTGTGCGTGGCGCATAGTCATATTAAGATGAGGGCATCTAGCCAACGCAAGGAATGCAAAATATAATTAATAGAAGCAACACTTAACAGGTCTTGGCGATTTGGATAGTAAAACACATCGTGACAGCTTTTGAAAGAAGAGAAGTGCCTAGGTGTAGGATCAGGGTGCTATTAGACTAAGTACACGATACGTCCGAATGAAAAGGTGGCGTCAGATAAAGTCAGGATCGGATCAGGACGAGGCATATATTGTGCGTAAGATCAGGAAGAAGTAAGCAGGCGTCAGGAAGTGAGAGATGCGGATCGTAGGATCCGGACGAGGTCGGCAGGGTGTGAAAACATTAGGACCCAAGATCTGAAGATGAGCGAAACCCTGATGTTCGCTGAGAAGGAACCGGCCTCAGGGTGGGAGAGTCATAGATCCGACGCAGTTTGAACGCAATAGCGGAGGACCCGAGGCAGTAGGAACGGAAGATTCGTAGATCAGGCGGAGTCAGGAGGTAATAGCGGAGGACCAGACGCAGGCAGCATCAGCAAAAGAATCATCTTGCGCCCCATCTCTCCCCGCTCACCCTGTGCGCCGGACGTTCCAGGCGCTTATAACGTAAACTCGAGTTCTGGGTGCGTCCGGCCGGGTTGATTCCGTCCGGAAGTGTTCGGGCCGCCTGCAATGCGTCCAGACGCCACAGGCAGCGTCTGGATGCATTGGACGCGGCCCTTTTGCGTCCAGACGCCTTAGACCGCCCGCCCCCCCCCCGCGCCGGGCCGCCCGCGGCCGC
>Ga0307513_10007045_pt1 | contig 14623 bp, 11 predicted proteins | sample 15_EM_MG_FD_202174 | JGI IMG/M metagenome (GOLD analysis project Ga0307513, IMG submission 202174) | Populus trichocarpa ectomycorrhiza microbial communities from riparian zone in the Pacific Northwest, United States - 15_EM | ecosystem: Host-associated > Plants > Roots > Unclassified | place... | reverse complement strand
CGCCCCGGAGGCTCCGTGGACCTGTACGAGTACGAGGCGAGAGACCTGCTCGCCGGCCATCACGTTCCTGTCGCACGCGGCGCGGTCGCAGCCACCGCAGCCGAGGCCGAAGCGATCGCCCGCGGCGTCGGCGGCCCCGTCGTGGTCAAGGCGCAGGTGAAGACCGGCGGCCGCGGCAAGGCCGGTGGGGTCCGCCTCGCCACCACCCCCGAGGAGGCGCGTGCCCACGCGGCGGCGATCCTCGGCATGCAGATCAAGGGCCATCACGTCCATCGCGTGCTGGTGGCCGAGGCGGCCGAGATCCGCCACGAGTACTACGTCTCGTTCCTGCTCGACCGCGCCGAGCGCAGGTTCCTGGCGCTGGCGAGCGCGGAGGGCGGGATGGAGATCGAGGAGCTGAGCCGGGATCGCCCCGACGCGCTCGCCAGGGTCGCGATCGACCCGGCGATCGGCGTGGATCTCGACGCAGCTCGCCAAATCGTTGCGGCCGCCCGGCTGCCCGAGCCCGTGGCCGACGTGCTGGTCAAGCTCTGGAACGCGTTCGTGGCGGCCGATGCGACCTTGGTGGAGATCAACCCACTGGCCTGCGTCGCCGACGGCACGATCGTCGCGCTCGACGGGAAGGTCACCCTCGACGGCAACGCCGACTTCCGCCATCCCGACCACGCGGCGTTCGGCGAGGACCCCGGCCGGGAGCCCCGCGAGGTGGAGGCGCAGGCGCGCGGCCTGAACTACGTCAAGCTCGACGGCCAGGTCGGGGTGATCGGCAACGGCGCGGGGCTCGTCATGTCCACGCTGGACGTGGTGGCCGAAGCGGGGCGCCGGCACGGCGGGGTCGCCCCGGCCAACTTCCTCGACATCGGCGGCGGCGCGAACGCCCAGGTGATGGCCGACGGGCTGGGCATCATCATCGACGACCCGGCTGTCCGCTCGGTCCTCGTCAACGTCTTCGGCGGGATCACCGCCTGCGACCAGGTCGCGAACGGGATCGTCGACGCGTTGCGCATCCTCGGGCCCGACGCGTCGAAGCCGCTGGTCGTGCGCCTCGACGGCAACAGCGTCGACGCGGGCCGCGCGATCCTCGCCGAGGCCGCCCACCCCCTCGTCACCATGATCGACACGATGGACGCGGCGGCCGACCGGGCTGCCGCGCTCGCGAACGCGGGAGCGTGAGATGGCCGTCTTCCTGACCGAGAACTCCCGCGTGCTGGTGCAGGGCATGACCGGCAGTGAAGGGCGCAAGCACACCGCCCGGATGATCGCCGCCGGCACGACCGTGGTCGGCGGGGTCACGCCCGGCCGCGACGGCGAGATCGCCGACATCGGTGGCACCGCCGTGCCGGTGTTCGGCAGCGTCAAGAACGCTATGGCCGAGACCGGCGCCGACGTGTCGGTGGTGTTCGTGCCGCCGCGCTTCGCCGGTGACGCCGTCACCGAGGCCGTCGACGCCGGGATCGGGCTCGCCGTCGTCATCACCGAGGGCATCCCGGTGCACGACACGGCCCGGGTCTGGGCCCGGGCGCAGGCCGCCGGCGGCGTGACCCGGATCGTCGGGCCCAACTGCCCCGGCGTGATCAGCCCCGGCCGTGCGTTGGCCGGCATCGTGCCTTTTGACATCACCGGGCCGGGCCCGATCGGGCTGGTCTCGAAGTCGGGGACCCTGACCTACCAGCTCATGCACGAGCTGCGCGACATCGGCTTCTCGACCGCCGTCGGCATCGGCGGCGACCCGATCGTGGGCACCACCCACATCGACTGCCTGGAGGCGTTCGAGCAGGACCCGCAGACCCGGGTGATCGTGATGATCGGGGAGATCGGCGGCGACGCCGAGGAACGCGCGGCGGAGTACATCGCCGCGCACGTCACCAAACCGGTCGTCGGATACGTCGCCGGTTTCACCGCCCCGGAGGGCCGCACCATGGGCCACGCGGGCGCGATCGTCTCGGGTTCCTCGGGCACCGCCGAGGCCAAGAAGGCGGCGCTGGAGTCCGCGGGTGTGCGGGTCGGGCTGACGCCCACCGACACCGCGGACCTGATGCGATCGGTGCTGGCCCAGCTCGGCAGCCCTGTCGCCTGACGAAAGGTGGCTCGTGCCCGAGCTTCGCTATGACGTCAACCTGTCCATCCTGTTCACCGAGCTACCGCTGCTGGAACGGCCCGCGGCGGCGGCCGCGGCCGGGTTCGACGCCGTCGAGTTCTGGTGGCCGTTCCCCGAGCCCGCACCGCCGGACCGGCAGCTCGACGAGCTGCGGCGGGCGCTCGCCGACGCCGGCACGCAGCTCGTGGGGCTCAACTTCGATGCCGGTGACATGGCTGCCGGCGAGCGCGGGCTGCTGTCGCGGCCCGGCGGCAGCGCCCGGTTCCGGGAGAACATCGACGTGGCCGTCGGGTTCGCCGAGTCGACGGGCTGCACGACGCTGAACGCGCTGTACGGCAACCGCGACGCCGAGGCCGGCGGGGCCGCGCAGCGCGAGCTGGCGGTGGAGAACCTCGTGCTCGCCGCCGGCGCGGCCGCGCGGGTGGGCGCCACCGTCGTGATCGAGGCGCTGAACTCGATCGAGAACCCCGACTACCCGATCACCTCGTCGGACGAGGCGCTGCAGCTCGTCGAGCATCTCCGGTTCACCCACGGCATGCCCAACGTCGCCTTCCTCGCCGACCTCTATCACCTCGCCCGCATGGGCGAGCCGGTCGAGAAGCTGGTCGCGACCCGGTCCGGCGACTTCGGGCACGTGCAGATCGCCGACACCCCCGGCCGCGGCCAACCGGGCACGGGTGACCTCGACGTCACCGAGCTGCTCGATCGCCTCGCCGCCAGTGGATACGACGGCTGGGTCGGGCTGGAGTACCGGCCGGTCGGGCCCAGCGCCGACAGCTTCGAGTGGCTGCCGCAGCACCTGCGGTCCGCCGGAAGGAGGGTCCGATGACGGTTCCGACAGTTGGTTTCGTGGGGCTCGGCATCATGGGCGCGCCGATGGCCCGGAACCTGGTCCGCGCGGGCTACCGCGTCGTCGGCCACGACGTGAGCCCCGAACGCGTCCGACAGCTCGTCGCCGAGGGTGGCTGGGCGGCGGACTCGGTGGCCGCGACGACCGACGCCGACTTCGTGATCACGATGCTGCCCGACTCCCCGCAGGTGGAAGAGGTCGTGCTCGGACCCGACGGCGTGCTCGAGCACGCCAAGCCCGGCCTGGTGCTCGTCGACATGAGCACCATCCGCCCGCAGACGTCCCTGCAGGTGGCTCGCCAGGCGGCTGACCGGGGGGTCCGCGCGCTGGACGCCCCGGTCAGCGGCGGGGAGCGGGGCGCCGTCGACGGCACGCTCTCGATCATGGTGGGGGGTGCTGCCGAGGACGTCGCGGCGGCCCGCCCGGTGCTCGAGATGGTGGGGAAGACCGTGGTCCACGTCGGGCCGAGCGGGGCCGGGCAGACCGTCAAGGCCGCCAACCAGCTCGTCGTCGGCGGCACGTACGCGCTGATCGCGGAGGCGATCGTGCTGCTGGAGGCGTCCGGCGTGGACGCCGGGCCGGCGCTCGACGTGCTGGCGGGCGGGCTGGCCGGCAGTCGGATCCTCGAGCTCAAGCGGGCGTCGATGGTGGCCCGCGAGTTCGCCCCCGGCTTCCGCATCGACCTGCACCACAAGGACATGGGCATCGCGCTGGACGCGGCCAGGGCGGCGGAGGTGGCACTGCCGGTGACCGGCCTCGTCGCCCAGCTCGTCGCGGCGGCCAGGGCCCAGGGCCACGGCGCCCTCGACCACTCCGCGCTGCTGCTGGTGGCGGAGACCCTTTCGGGAAGGAACCACGGATGACCGAGCCGACTACCGCGCCGACTACCGCGATCCCGTGCATGGAGGCCGTCGTCGCGGTGCTGGAGTCGGAGGGCGTCGACACCGTGTTCGGCATCCCCGGCGCGGCGATCCTCCCGCTCTACGCCGCGCTGCAGCACAGCAGCATCCGGCACCTCACCGTGCGCCACGAGGAGGGCGGCACCCACTCCGCCGACGGCTGGGCGCGTGCCACGGGCAAGGTGGGCGTCACGATCGGCACGTCCGGCCCGGCCGGCACCAACATGATCACCGGCCTGTACACGGCGATGGCCGACTCGATCCCGATCATCTGCATCACCGGGCAGGCGCCGCGCAACAAGCTGCACCAGGAGTCTTTCCAGGCGGTCGACATCGTCGAGATCGCCAAGCCGGTGACCAAGTGGGCCGTGCAGCTGAAGGAGCCGGGACAGGCGGCGTGGGTGTTCCGTGAGGCGTTCCGCATCGCCCGCTCGGGGCGGCCGGGGCCGGTGCTGATCGATCTCCCGCTCGACGTGCAGCGTGGGACGTGCATCTACGACCCGGCGCTGGACGCCCCGCTGCCCGTCGACGTCCCGGTGCCGCGCCCGGAGCCCGTGGCCGCGGCCATCCGCATGCTCCTGGAGGCGGAACGGCCGCTGATCCTGGCCGGCGGCGGCGTCATCGGCGCCGACGCGTGCGCGGAGCTGCGCGAGCTGGCCGAGCACCTGCAGGTGCCGGTGCAGGTCACGCTCATGGGCAAGGGCGCGTTCCCCGAGGACCATCCGCTGTTCGCGGGCATGGCGGGGATCCAGACGCAGACCCGCTGGGGCAACGCGGCGTTCCTGGAGAGCGATCTCGTGCTCGCCGTCGGCGCCCGCTTCGGTGACCGGCACACCGGTGACCTCGAAACCTACCGGCGCGGGCGCCGCTTCATCCACGTCGACATCGAGCCCACCCAGATCGGTCGGGTGTTCACGCCGGACCTCGGCATCGTCGGGCACGCCCGTCCCGCGCTGGCCGCGCTCGGCGAAGCAGCGCGGGCGCGGGTTCCCGCCCGAGCCCCGGACGCGTGGGTGGACCGCGTCGAGCAGCTGCGCAGCACCCTGCTGCGCCGCGACGACTTCGACGACGTGCCGATCAAGCCGCCGCGCGTCTACCGCGAGCTGAACGAGTTCTTCGGACCCGACACGACGTTCGTGACCGCCATCGGGCTCTACCAGATCTGGTCGGGACAGTTCCAGCACACGTTCCGGCCGCGGCACTACCTGGTCTGCGGCCAGGCCGGCCCGCTGGGCTGGGAGATCCCGGCCGCGATCGGCGTCAAGTGCGCGTACCCGGACCGGCCGGTCGTGGCCGTCGTCGGCGACTACTCGTTCCAGTTCCTCATGGAGGAGATCGCCGTCGCCGCCCAGTACCGGATCCCGTTCGTGATCGTCATGGTCAACAACGAGTACCTGGGGCTGATCCGGCAGGCCGAGCTGGGCTACGACATGAACTACGCCGTCGACCTGCATTACGGGGAGGGCGGCATCGACCACGTGACGCTGATGGAGGCCTTCGGGTGTCCTGCGCGGCGGGTGGACCAGCCGGGCGACATCGCGGAAGCGCTGTCGTGGGCGCAGCTCGCGTCGGAGACGATGCAGCTGCCCGTGCTCGTCGAGGTGATGGTGGAGCGGGAGGCCAACGCCGCGATGGGCCCGTCGCTCGACGCCATCAAGGAGTTCGAGCCGGCGCCGGACCTCGCGACGGCCAGCGACCGGTCCTGAAACCGACGACGGCCGGCGAGCAAAATGCTCGCCGGCCGTCGTTCTGCGCTCAGGACGCCGCGACCTCCTGGTTGAGCAGGTCGGCCAGTGCGGTGATCGAGCGCAGGGTGGGCACGTCCGCGCCCGTCAGGTCGGCGATCTCGACCACGGCCGACAGCAGCACGTCGAGCTCCATCGGCCGCCCGCGTTCCAGGTCCTGCAGCGTGGACGTCTTGTGCTCGCCGGTGCGTTCGGCACCGGCCAGCCGCCGCTCCACGGAGATCTCCGGCCGCGCCCCGACCCGGGTGGCGACCTCCAGGGTCTCCTCCATCATCGTCGCCACCAGCGCGCGGGTGCCGGGGTGGCGGCAGATGCCGGCCATGGTCGCGCGGGTGAGCGCGCTGAGCGGGTTGAACGCGATGTTGCCCATCAGCTTGATCCAGATGTCGTTGCGGATGTCGGGCTCGACCGGGCACTTGAGCCCGCCCTCGACCATCGCGTCGGCGAACTCGGTGCAGCGCGCCGACACCCCGCCCGCGGGCTCACCGATGGAGAACCGGGTGCCCTCCAGGTGCTGCACCACGCCGGGGGCCGAGAGTTCGGTGGCCGCGTAGACCACGCACCCGATCGCGCGCTCCAGCGGCAACGCGGCGGTCACCGCGCCGCCCGGGTCGACGCTCTCGAGACGGGTGCCCTCGTAGGGGCCGGCGAGCTTGTGGAAGTACCACCACGGGATGCCGTTCTGCGCGGCGATCAGCGTGGTGCGCTCGTGCAGCAGGGGGGCGACCATCGGCCCGATCGTCGCGTAGGCGTGCGCCTTCACGCCGAGTACGACGTGATCGACGGGCCCGATCTGCGACGGGTCGTCGGTGGCGTGCGGGTGGGCGACGAAGTCGCCGCGGGGGCTCACCACCTCGACGCCCTTCGCCCGCAGGGCAGCGAGATGCGGGCCGCGGGCCACCAGATGCACCTCGACCCCTGCGCGGCAGAGGGCCGCTCCGACGTAAGCGCCGATGGCACCGGCTCCGAGCACAGCAACCTTCATGTACGTCTCCTCAGCTGTATGCGGTAGACAGTATGCAATCTGCGTGCGGCCCTGGACAACTGCAGTCGGCAGGAGTACCAATTCTCATACGGTATGCAGTATGCGAAGACCGCAGGCGACAACCCGATGACGAGGAGTCGACGCCCCCATGACCCAGACAGTCCCTGGCAGCACCACTCGGAACGCGGCCGTTGCCCCTGAGATCAGTTCTGGGACGACGATCTCCGGCGGGCACCTGGTCGCGAAGGCATTGAAGGCCGAGGGCGTCGACACGATCTTCACGCTGTGCGGCGGCCACATCATCGACATCTACGACGGATGCGTCGACGAGGGCATCGCCGTCATCGACGTCCGCCACGAGCAGGTCGCGGCGCACGCCGCCGACGGCTACGCCCGCATCACCGGCAGGCCCGGCTGCGCCGTGGTCACGGCCGGCCCCGGCACCAGCGACGCCGTCACAGGCGTCGCCAACGCGCTACGGGCAGAGAGCCCGATGCTGCTCATCGGCGGCCAGGGCGCGCTCACGCAGCACAAGATGGGCTCGCTGCAGGACCTGCCGCACGTCGACATGATGACGCCGATCAGCAAGTTCGCCGCGACGGTGCCGCACACCGCGCGCGTGGCCGACATGGTCTCGATGGCGTTCCGCGAGTGCTACAACGGCGCCCCCGGCCCGTCGTTCCTGGAGATCCCGCGCGACGTGCTCGATGCCAAGGTGCCGATCGAGCAGGCCCGCATCCCCACCGCGGGTGCCTACCGCGCGTCCACGAAGTCGATCGGCGACCCGGCCGCGATCGAGAAGCTCGCCGAGCTGGTCTCGCGCGCCGAGAAGCCGTGCGTGCTGCTCGGCAGCCAGGTCTGGACCTGCCGCGCGACCGATGCCGCCATCGAGTTCGTGCGCGACCTGGGCGTGCCGGCGTTCATGAACGGTGCGGGCCGCGGCACGTTCCCGCCCGGCGATCCGATGCACTTCCAGTTGGCCCGCCGGCACGCCTTCAACGAGGCCGATCTCATCATCATCGTCGGCACGCCGTTCGACTTCCGGATGGGCTACGGCCGGCGCCTCTCGCCGACCGCGAAGGTCGTGCAGATCGATCTCGACTACCGCACCGTCGGCAAGAACCGCGACATCGACCTCGGCATCGTCGGCGACGCCGGCGCCGTGCTCACCGCCGTCACGGCCGCTGCCGGCGGGCGCCCGCGCCCCGGGCGCGCGTCGTGGATCGCGGAGCTGCGCGCCGTCGAGGACGCCGCCTACAACAAGCGGCTGCCCCGCCAGCACTCCGACGCGTCGCCCATCGACCCGTACCGGCTCGTGCACGAGATCAACGAGTTCCTCACCGAGGACTCGATCTACATCGGCGACGGTGGCGACATCGTCACCTTCTCCGGCCAGGTCGTGCAGCCGAAGTCGCCCGGCCACTGGATGGACCCCGGCCCGTTGGGCACGCTCGGCGTCGGCGTCCCGTTCGTCCTCGCGGCCAAGCACGCGCGCCCCGACAAGGAGGTCGTCGCCCTGTTCGGCGACGGCGCCTTCAGCCTCACCGGCTGGGACTTCGAGACGCTGGTCCGCTACAACCTCCCGTTCGTCGGGATCGTCGGCAACAACTCGTCGATGAACCAGATCCGCTACGGGCAGGCGCAGAAGTACGGCGAGGACCGCGCCCGCGTCGGCAACACCCTCGGCGACGTCCGCTACGACCTGTTCGCCCAGATGCTCGGCGGGTACGGCGAGGAGGTCCGCGATCCCGCCGACATCGCGCCGGCGCTGCAGCGCGCCCGCGAGTCGGGCAAGCCCTCGCTGATCAACGTCTGGGTCGATCCCGACGTCTACGCGCCCGGAACCATGAACCAGACGATGTACAAGTGAGGACGGCCAGCTCATGAGCGCTCTTGCCGGAATTCGCATCCTCGACATGACGCACGTGCAGTCCGGGCCGTCGGCCACGCAGATCCTCGCGTGGCTGGGCGCGGACGTGGTGAAGCTCGAAGCCCCCACCGGCGACATCACGCGCAAGCAGCTGCGCGACCTGCCCGACGTCGACAGCCTCTACTTCACGATGCTCAACTGCAACAAGCGCAGCATCACGCTCAACATGAAGAGCGACGAGGGCAAGGAGCTCTTCGTCAAGATGGTGCAGGAGTCCGACGTCCTCGTGGAGAACTTCGGCCCCGGCGCCGTCGACCGCATGGGGTTCACGTGGGACCGGCTCCAGGAGCTCAACCCGCGGCTGATCTACGCCTCCATCAAGGGGTTCGGCGACGGCCCGTACACGCATTACAAGGCGTACGAGGTGGTCGCGCAGGCGATGGGTGGCTCGATGTCCACCACGGGCTTCGAGGACGGCCCGCCGGCGGCCACCGGCGCCCAGATCGGCGACTCCGGCACCGGCATGCACGCGGTGGCGGGCATCCTGGCGGCGCTCGTGCAGCGCAACACGACGGGCCGCGGCCAGCGCGTGACCGTCGCGATGCAGCACGCCGTGCTCAACCTGTGCCGCGTGAAGCTGCGCGACCAGCAGCGGTTGTCCCACGGCCCGCTCGCCGAGTACCCCAACGAGCAGTTCGACGACGCCGTGCCGCGGTCCGGCAACGCGTCGGGCGGTGGCCAGCCCGGCTGGGCGGTGAAGTGCGCGCCCGGCGGTCCCAACGACTACATCTACGTGATCGTGCAGCCACCGGGCTGGGCCCCGATCAGCAAGTTGATCGGCCGCTCCGACCTCACCGACGATCCCGAGTGGAGCACGCCGGAGGCCCGGCTGCCGAAGCTCGGCAAGATGTTCCAGCTCATCGAGGAGTGGTCGATCAACCTCGACAAGTACGACGTGCTGGCGCAGCTCAACGCCCACAACATCCCCTGCGGACCGATCCTCTCCACCAAAGAGCTGATCGAGGACGCGTCGCTCGTCGAGAACAACATGATCGTGACCGTCGACCATCCCGAACGCGGGACGTTCACCACGGTCGGCTGCCCGATCAAGCTCTCCGACTCGCCGGTGAAGGTGGACACCTCGCCGCTGCTCGGGCAGCACAACGAGGACGTCTACGTCCGCGAGCTGGGCGTCGACCCGGAGCGGTTCGCGCAGCTGCAGCAGAACGGTGTGATCTGACATGGCGCACGACAAGCAGACCGTGCAGGACCTGCTCGACAAGGCACGCGCCGAGGGACGCGAGTCGTTCACCGCGCCGGAGGGCCGGCGGATCTGCCAGGCCTACGGCATCCCGGTGCCCGGTGAGGGCCTGGCGAGCACCGCCGCCGAGGCCGTCATGCTCGCCGCCCAGCTGGGCGGCCCCGTCGCGATGAAGATCGTGTCGCCGGACATCCTGCACAAGACCGAGGCGGGCGGCGTCAAGATCGGCATCAGCGGCGAGGCCGACGTGCGCGCCGCCTACGACGAGATCCTCGCCAACGCCGCGCGCTACGACGCCGACGCGTCGATCGACGGCGTGCAGGTGCAGCAGATGCTGTCCGGCGGCCACGAGGTGATCATCGGCGCCACCACCGACCCGACGTTCGGCAAGGTCGTGGTGTTCGGGCTCGGCGGGGTGCTCGTCGAGGTGACGAAGGACGTCACGTTCCGGCTGGCGCCGATGGACCTGCCGACGGCGCACTCGATGCTCGAGTCCATCGCCGCCGCCGAGGTGCTGAAGGGCGTGCGCGGGGCCGAGCCGGCCGATGCCGACGCGCTCGCCGACGTGATCGTCCGGCTGTCGGAGCTGGTGGGCGACTTCCCCGAGATCCGGGAGGTCGACCTCAACCCGGTGTTCGCGCGTCCCGACGGCGCGTCCGCCGCCGACGTGCGGATCCTGCTCGAGACCGGCGAGGTCACCGAGCCGGTGCAGCACTCACCCGAGGAGATCCTCGAGGTGATGAACAAGCTGATGCATCCGCGCTCCGTCGCCGTGATCGGCGCGTCCAACGAGGCCGGCAAGATCGGCAACTCGGTGATGCGCAACCTCGTCGACGGTGGCTTCGCCGGCGAGATCTACCCGATCAACCCCAAGGCCACCGAGGTGCTCGGGCGCGCGGCCTACGCCTCGATCGGCGACGTTCCCGATGACGTGGACGTCGCGGTGTTCGCGATCCCGGCGAAGTTCGTGGTCGGCGCGGTGCGCGAGGTCGGCGCGAAGGGGGTGCCGGTCGCGGTCCTCATCCCGTCGGGGTTCGCCGAGACGGGCAACGTGGAGCTCCAGGCGGAGCTGGTGGCCGCGGCGCGCGAGTCGGGGGTGCGGCTGCTCGGGCCCAACATCTACGGCTACTACTCGACGCACGACAACCTCTGTGCCACGTTCTGTACACCGTTCGACGTGAAGGGCGGTGTCGCGCTGACCTCCCAGAGCGGCGGCATCGGCATGGCCATCCTCGGCTTCGCCCGCAGCACCAACACCGGTGTGTCGGCGATCGTCGGGCTGGGCAACAAGTCCGACATCGACGAGGACGAACTCCTCACATTCTTCGCGACCGACGACAACACCACGTGCGTCGCGATGCACCTGGAAGATCTCAAGGACGGCCGCGCGTTCGTCGCCGCGGCGCAGGCCACCACCCCTCACAAGCCGGTGGTGGTGCTCAAGGCCGGGCGGACGGCGTCGGGGGCGCGGGCGGCCAGCTCGCACACCGGCGCGCTCGCCGGGGACGACAAGGTCTACGACGACATCCTGCGTCAGGCCGGCGTCGTGCGGGCGTACGGGCTCAACGACATGCTCGAGTACGCGCGTGGCCTGCCGGTGCTGCCCACGCCGCAGGGCGAGAACGTCGTCATCATCACCGGCGCCGGCGGATCGGGCGTGCTCCTCTCCGACGCCTGCGAGGCCAACGGGCTGAGCCTCATGGAGATCCCGCCCGATCTCGACGCGGCGTTCCGGGCGTTCATCCCGCCCTTCGGCGCGGCCGGGAACCCCGTCGACATCACCGGTGGCGAGCCCCCGAGCACCTACGAGGCGACGATCCGCCTCGGGCTCGAGGACCCGCGGATCCACGCGCTGATCCTGGGTTACTGGCACACGATCGTCACCCCGCCGATGGTGTTCGCGGAACTCGTGGCGAAGGTCGTTGCCGAGGCCCGGGCCGACGGGATCGACAAGCCCGTGGTGGCCTCGCTCGCCGGCGACACCGAGGTCGAGCAGGCGAGCCAGTACCTCTACGAGCACGGCGTCGTCGCCTACCCGTACACGACCGAGAAACCGGTCGCGGTGCTCGGCGCCAAGTACCGCTGGGCCCGCGCAGCAGGACTGCTGAAGGCCTGACCGAACAGCAGTGAGCACGACCCCGCCAGCAATCGCAGGAAGTGGCAAGTACCGACGCCCGTGCACGGAACCGTCAAGGGAGACGGCGTGACGACGACAGCACAGCCCTACCGCGAAGTAACCGACACCAACGGCCGGATCTATCGGGTCGGCGAGTCCGACATCGACATCATGGGCCGCAAGCGCCGGTGGATGGTCATCCTGCCCTGGATCGGCATGATGGCCATCAGCTCGGCCGAGTACGCGTTCGCCTCCGCGGAGGACACGCTGCACGAAGCCCACAACTGGAACAGCCTGCACATCTTCTGGCTGCTCGGGGTGTGGGTGTTCTTCCAGGCCGCGGTGGCGTTCCCGGTCGGGAAGCTCCGCGAGAGCGGCCGGCTGCCGGCGCGGTGGGCCATGGTCCTGGGCGCGGTGGGCACCCTGCTCGGCTACCTTTCGCTCGCCTATGCGCCGCACGTGATCTTCGCTTACATCGGGTTCGGCATGTTCAGCGGCATGGGTGCGGGCGCGGTCTACGCGACCTGCGTGAACATGGTCGGGAAGTGGTACCCGGAGCGGAAGGGCGGCAAGACCGGCTTCGTCAACGGCGGGTTCGCGTACGGGTCCGTGCCGTTCGTGTTCATCTTCACCGGCTTCATGGACGTGTCGAACTTCCGCTGGGTCCTGGTGGCGGTCGGCGTCTTCCTGGCCGCGGTGGTGGCCGTGGTCGGCTACTTCTTCCAGGATCCGCCGAAGAACTGGTGGCCCGCCGAGATCGACCCGCTGCATCCGCCGACCGACCGCCGGGCCCGGCGCGCGCTCGCGATGAACCCGCCCGCCGTGAAGCAGTACACGCCGAGGGAGGCCTGGCAGACCGGCCGGGTGGCCCTGATGTGGTTCTGCCTGCTGTGCACGTCGGGCGTGAACATCTTCGGCATCGCCTTCCAGGTGGACATCGGCAAGGAGGCCGGCTTCGCCGGCGGCATCGTGGCCACGGCGATGTCGCTCAAGGCCATCGTCAACGGCACCGGGCGCGGTGTGATCGGCTGGCTGTCGGACCTCTACGGCCGCAAGCGGTGCCTCATCTTCGTCTGCATCGTGCTCGGCCTCTCGCAGTACGGGATCCTGTGGGCCGCCAACGACAAGAACCTGGTCATGTTCCTGGTCTTCTCGAGCATCTCCGGGTTCGGCGGCGGCGCGATCTTCCCGATGTTCGCGGCGATGACCGCCGACTACTTCGGCGAGAACAACAACGCCTCCAACTACGGGCTCGTCTACAGCTCCAAGTTGGTGTCGGGCCTGCTCGGGTCCGGTATGGGGGCGGTCGTCGTGATGAACTGGGGCCACAGCGGGGCATTCACCCTCGCCGGCTCGATATCCCTGTTCGCCGCGTTCGTCGCGCTGTTCCTGACGCAACCGGGCCGGCCCAACGCGCCGCTCCTCGGTCCGGCCGATCCGGTGCCGGTGGGGCAGAAGTCGGACTGAGCAGGCGAGCGTAGTGCCCCTCGGCGGAGGGGCACTACGCTCCCGACGTGGCCGAGTCGCGACCGCAGCTGTCGGATGTCGAGCAGCGAGTGCTGGGTGCGTTGTTGGAGAAACAGCGCACGGTGCCGGCGAGCTATCCGCTCACGCTCAACTCGTTGCGTTCCGCCTGCAACCAGACGAGCAGCCGCGATCCGATCACGGACTACGACGACGCGTTGCTGCAGTCGACGCTCAAGGAGCTCCGGGATCGCGAGCTGGTCCGTCCGGTGTGGACCGGCGCGGGATCGCGGGTGATGAAGTTCCACCAGCGGCTCGAGGAGCACCTCGGGATCGGCGAGCCCGAGCTCGCGGTGCTGACCGTGATGCTGCTGCGCGGGCCGCAGGCTCCCGGCGAGCTGCGCAGCCGGACCGCGCGGCTGCACGCGTTCGCGGACCGCGACGAGGTGGAGGCCACCCTCCACGGGCTCGCGGAGCTGTCGGAACCCCTGGTCGTCGAGCTGGAACGCAAGCCCGGCCAGCAGGATCCCCGCTGGGCGCACCTGCTCGGGCCGCTGCCGGAGTCGGTCACACCCCCGGTCACGCACGTCGATCGCGATGTCGTCATCGCCGAGGGCACCGACGTCCGGGACGCCCGGGTGCGCGCCGGATACGACGCCGCCGCGGCCGGTTACGCGCTCGAGCTGTCGGACGAGCTGGAGCACAAACCGTTCGACCGGTGGCTGCTCGACCGCATCGCGGCCGAGGCGGACGGCGGCCCCGTCGCGGACGTCGGCACCGGGCCGGGACACATCGCCGCCCACCTCGCCGCCTCCGGTGCCGAGGTGCTCGGCGTGGACCTGTCGCCCGTGATGATCGACGAGGCCCGCGGCCTGTTCCCGGACGTCGAGTTCCAGGTGGGCGACCTGACGACCATGCTGCGCCCGCGCGCGGCTGCCGGCTGGTCGGCCATCACCGCCTGGTACGCGTTCGTGCACATGGCCACCTCCGAGCTCCCGGAGGTGATCGCCGGACTCGCCCGGCTGTTGGTCCCCGGGGGACGGCTGGCGTTCGCCGTGCACGCCGGTGCGGCCGTGTGGCACGTCGAGGAGCTCGGTGGCGCGCCTGTCGATCTGGACTTCGTGCTGCACGATGCGACCGAGGTGGTCGCCGCCGTCGCCGCCGCTGGGTTGGTGGATGTGGAGTGGTACCTGCGTTCTCCGCTTACGGATGTCGAGGCGCCCACTGAGCGGCTGTACGTCTTGGCTCGCCGGCCTGGCTAGGTGTACTGCCGGGGCTCCGCCCCGTACCCCGGCCTTCCCTCTGGTGGAGCTTGAACTGCGGGCGGCTCCACCG